>Ga0209698_10002019_pt1 | contig 23195 bp, 37 predicted proteins | sample LitLauG_LLR_2012_FD_187203 | JGI IMG/M metagenome (GOLD analysis project Ga0209698, IMG submission 187203) | Freshwater sediment microbial communities from Pennsylvania, USA - Little Laurel Run_MetaG_LLR_2012 (SPAdes) (version 2) | ecosystem: Environmental > Aquatic > Freshwater > Creek >... | reverse complement strand
AGAATCTTGCCGCGGCAGGGGACGCCAGCTTCAGCGACGGCGACGAGGACCACGTTCACGGCGGCACTCATCCGGTGGCGGCGTGAGCTCGTTCTTCACGTTCATCGGCTCGCTGCTGCGATCGCTGTGGCTACGCTTGACCGCGCCCGCGCCGCCTCCCGTGGTAGCGCCGGCGCCGAGTCGGCCGTTGACGTCGCAGCAGGCGCAAGCGAACCTTGCATCGATCGCGCTCTCTTCGAGCGTCGACCTTGGACCGATGCCCACGACCGGCGGCATCATTCACGCGATCGACGCGGCGATCGCAGACGAGATCGCGGCCCTCGCCGTCAGGTACGCGTCGCAGTACGGCATTAAGCTCTCGATCTTGGCGTCGTATCTCTACCAGGAATCGCGCTTCGACCCGAACGCCGTCAACCCGAACAAGCAACTCGCGAAACCCGGTGAATCCGAGCTCGACGCCTTCCGCCACACGGATAGCGGCCTCGGCCAGCTCGACGGCGAGACGCTCCTCGGGATGCCCGAGCTGCAGGGCCAGTCGCTCGCGGAGATCGAGGCGACGGCATACAACCCGGACTGGGCGCTCAACACGATGTGCAGCATCATCGCGGCCAACGCGACGCAGATCGCGGCCGCGGTCCAGGCCGACGCCGCGCTGCAGAAAGCCGTCTTCGACTACGCCGGGAACGACCTGCGCGTCGTGCAGGCGAACGCGTACAACGAAGGCGACGAAGGGACGCTCGACGCGTTGCGCGCCGCGACCGCGAGCGGCCCAGCGAACCTCGCGTACGGCAAAGAGGTCGTCGAGCGCGCGGACAAGTGGGCCGCAGTCTTGGACGTGCCGTGAAGCCGATCGTCAAGGCGCGAAACCGCACAAACTGCGACGAGCTCCTGCAGCCAGGCGACTACTGCTTCACCGGCATCTACGGTGCGCCGGTGCATGCCATCGGGGGCATGATCGTTGCGTGTCCCGGTTGCGGCGGACTGAGCGCGCTCTCGTTCGCGAATTCGCCTGGTGCGGAGCCCGGCAAGACGTGGACTTGGGACGGAGACCATGACGCCCCCACGCTAACGCCGAGCGTTTGGATGAAAAACGAGTGCGGCTGGCACGGCTATCTTACCAAAGGCGAATGGAGGCCGTGCTGATGCCCGAGTTCGATCCGCGCGGCGCCTTCCGCGCCGGCGCCGCGCTGCTCGACGTCGCGCTCGCCGCGGCGGCAGCGATCGTTCCGCAGCTTCCGAAGGTCCCCGCGGGCGACCTCACGCGCGTCTACCTGCATCAAAGCGCCGAAGAGTACGGCTGCGTCGACGGCGCGTACCACGCCGTGATCGCGCTGCGCGACGGGGCTTGGAAGATCGAGCTTTCGCACGACGTGCGCGACAATGCGCGCTCGACGTTCGCCGCGAACTACGCGGCCAACACGTACTGCCGTAACCGCGGCGCCATCGGCATCGCGATCGACGGCCTCATCGGCGCGCAGGTTTCGCCGAATGACTTCGGCAGCGAGCCGATCCAGATGCACGAGGTCGAATTCCTCTGCGCGGCCGCGGCGGCGTTCTGCGCGGCGTACGACATCGACGCGACCGCGCTCTCGCACGACGGCAACGCATACGACGGCGAGCCGACCATTCTCACGCACGCGGAAGCCGCGAATCGGCCGGGCTCGCCGGCGCAGTACGCGAGGTACGGGCCGCCGCCACTGGGCGATTCCGAGCGGTGGGATCTCTCTACCCTGGTCGCTGCGCCGGCCGGCGTCGTCGTCACGGCCGACCACGCGGCGATCGTCGGCGACGAACTGCGCGCGCGGATCCACGCCTACAAGATTCGGCTCCTGTCCGCGCCGTAGGAGGGTTCACGATCGTCACCGCAGTCGCCGTCCGCCTCGCGCCCACGACAGCCGAAAGCGCATCGTTTGCAAAGCTCTGGGGCGGGGTTCCGCACCGCGACTTCTGCGTCCAGATGCGCGGCGGCGTCGTGATCGTCAAGATGGGCGGCGCCGAAAACGCGATCGTCTACGGCGACGAGGCCGCTCCGCTGCTGCAGCATGCGTACGACCCGTCGACCGACTCGCTCGTCATCTTCTCCCCGTCCAATCCCGAGGACGCTGCGCGCGTCTGCATCGGAATCGAGGTGCCCCATGGCTGACGCCGATCCGAACGCGGCAATCCGCGCGGCCGTGGCCGGCGCGCCGCAGACCTCGCCGCCGGCGAACGTCGGACCCGCGCTGCTCTCGAAGGGCCAGGCTCTCGGGTACGGCGGCGTCGCGCTCGTCGCCGCCTCGTACGTGCTGCCGGCGGTCGCCCCCGACATCGACAAGGCGGTAGCGGCGCACTTTTCTCCGTTTTTCGCGCACCTAACGATGGCGCTCGTCGGTGCGGGGATGGCGCTCGCCGGACGCGCGCGGGCGTCGTTCGGCACGTAGTGCACGAATTTACGTAATGCCGTAAATACGGCTTTACGGCTTCTTGAACGGCCGCCGTCTCTCGCTCGCGCGAGGGTCGGCGGCTTTTCGCGTCGGGCGCGCCCGACGGGGCTCGCTCCCATGATGCACCCTTGCAAGGAGAGAGCTTTGAGTCTCGATACATCGCAAATCGTCGCCGACGCAAAAGCGCTCGGCGCCGCAGCCCTGGGCGACGCGAAGAACGCCGCAACGGCGCTCCTCACCTCGCTCGCCGGCGACGCCGGAGCCGCCGTCCCCAAGCTCGGCAACGACGCGGTCGCGCTCGTTCAAGAGTTCGTGCCGGCCCCGTACGCGCCGTACCTCGACCCCGTGATCGCGGCGGTCGCCTCAAACGTCGTTCCGCCCCTCGAAGCCGAAGCGCAGAACGCGATCAAGACCGGCCTCGGCATCGCGATCGCGCGCATCGACGCGCTACTCTAGGCCCGGTCGCCCGGAACCAAAAGGCCCGATCTCGCTTCACGGCGGGGTCGGGCCTTTTTCGTTTCTCAAGGGACGCTCGCGCGCTTTGGTGCTCCCCCATGTTGTGGCTGATCGCAGCGGTTCGCCTCTCCGCTTACGCGTCCTCGAACGGCATGAAAAGAGCCGCTCTTTCGAACGGCTCTCTGCGTAGTGCCTGGCTGCGGGGGGCTGTCACCCGTCCTCAGCTTACCACGCCTTCGCGAAGCTCCCCTTTCGGGGTGGAGGCGGCGGGATTCGAACCGGCGTCTGGGAGGTGACAGCCCCCCGTGCTAACCGCTGCACCACGCCCCCGATGATTCCATAATATCGAAGACTGGTGACAACAGTATGGCACTGTACCAAGCGGCGATCACCGGCGGTCGTTGAGCCGTGTCTGCATGGCGTCGATCGTCATCATTCCTGCGACCAGTCCTCCGATGAATCCGCAAGCCACCGAGATAACGCAGACGATCGCGATAAACGTGCCCGAATCCATGTGGATATCGTTCATGCAGAAGCTCCGGTGCGCTCGTGGCACGCCTTCGCGTGCTGGCACGTCCTGCAGTGGACGAAGTTCGCGACTGGTGGAAAGTCGCACTCGCACGGCGTGAACGCGCGGCAGGGTCCTGGCTCGTCGGGTAAGTCGTCGCAGTACTCGCCGCCGCAGGGATTTCCGACGCGGATGGCGTCGACGTGACGCTCGGCCTCGATCCGATGCTTACCCTGGGCGCAGGGAAGGCAGGCGTGGCCGCGGCATGCGCAGCGCGACTCGTAGCAGATCGTGTCGCTTGTCATTCCGACGCCTCGCCGCTCGTTTCGGGGATGCACGCAATGAGCGTCGCCTCGATCCTGTTGACTCGTATCCGCTCGTCGACGATCAACTGGCCTCCCTGGAACTGCAGCACGGGCTTCGCGCCGTTCTTGCTTTCAAGGTGGTCCGATAGCAGCTGGCACGCGAGCACGGCATCCATGAACACCCGCGGCGGAAATATCGGATTCACTTCGCGATCAGGCATCGTCGTACTCGTCCACGTCGGTCTCCCTGCAGATGTAGCACCGATTGCCGCTGTGGCGATCGCATTCGTCGTCTTGCGCGCACGTGTCCTCGCCGCAATCGGTGCAGTCGCACTCGAAGGGCATCAGGGGCAATTCACACCGTCCTCGCCTTCTTCGCGCGCCGCACGTGGTACGCGGATCCCGAAGTCGGCACTATTCGGCAGGTTCCGATGTGTATGGGCCGGTCCACCTACATAAATTGCCCGAGTTGTCCAGAGCGAGCACGTCCCCTTCGTAAGTTATACCAAGCTCCTCATAATAAGCGCCGATTCCGAATTGCGTATTGCCGTCCGCGAAGCTGATCAAGACAATAGCGTTGCATCTATCGACAAATTGAACGCTTACGCTCTCAGGACGCTCGAACTTCCAAACTTTCACGCAACAGTTACCCCTTGACGCACAGAACCTGTTTGAGCGTCGCGACGACGTCGACGAGATCGCTTTGCGCGGCCATCACGTCGTCGATGTTCTTGTACGCCTTCGGTATCTCGTCGATCACGTCGACGTCTTTCCGGGATTCGACGCCCCTCGTTTGCTCTACAAGATCGTTGACGGTAAAGGCCTTTTTTGCCGCCGTCCGCGACATGACGCGGCCCGCGCCGTGCGAGCACGATTCGAACGACTCGCGGTTGCCCTTGCCGCGCACGATAAACGACTTGGCACCCATCGAGCCGGGAATGATGCCGTACTCTCCTTCGCGCGCCCGCACGGCGCCCTTGCGCGTCACGATCACGCCGTTCTGGCCGAAATGCTTTTCGCGAGAGACGTAATTGTGATGGCACGAAACGACGCGGCACGGCGACCTGTCGACGTCGTCGCCGCCAACAATCGAGAAATACGGTCCCTTGTTGATGCAGTCGGTCAGCGCGTTAAGGGCCGCCTCCATCATCAGGTCGCGGTTTTCGAACGCGTAGGCTTGAGCCCACTGCACTGCCCCCATGTAGTCCTCGAAAAGCTCGGTGCCAGCGGGCAGATACGCAAGATCCTTGTCGGGCAAAAACTCCTCGTAGAAATAACGCGCGGCTTGCTCTTTCGCTTTCTCGATGAAATACGATCCGATGCGGTTGCCGATGCCGCGCGAACCGGAATGAAGCATCAGCCAAACGCGATCGCTCTCGTCGAGGCAGATTTCTATAAAGTGATTCCCGGTGCCGAGCGTGCCAAGGTGCGCGCCGACCGTTGCTTCGTGGCGCACGATGCCCGGATGCTTTTCGCGCAGATCGGCGAGCGCCGGCAAAAAACCCGCCAACCGTTCTTGGACGCGGTCAGGAACGTCGCCCCACGCTCCACGATCGCCGGGACCGCCGTTGTGCGTTCGGCCATGCGGAATCGCGCGCTCGATGGCTGCGCGCACCGGGCCGAGATCGTCGGGAAGATCGGATGCCGAAAGCACCGTCTGTTGCGCCATGACCCCGCAGCCCAGGTCGACGCCCACGGCCGCAGGGATCACGGCGCCTTTCGTCGCAATCACGGAGCCGACCGTCGCGCCGATGCCGCTGTGGCCGTCGGGCATGAGCGCAACGTGCTTGAACGTGAACGGCATGGACGCGACGCGCTGCACCTGCGCGATCGCTTCGGGTTCGAACGGCACGACGCCGTTGCCGTCCCAGATCTTCACGGGAACGCGCTGCGGCTGCTCGTGGATGGTTCTCATGTCGGCTTGCCTCCCTTAAAATCGAGGTCGACGACGATCGGCTCGTTCGTCGGCTCGTACTCGCGCGTGTTGATCGAAGCGTTCACGAAGGTGCAGTCTATCCCGGCTTCGCCCTGCTTTAACGCGACTTTTCCGGCCGACTCGTGAAGGTGGCCGAAGACGTGCAGCCGCAGCGAACGTAGTTCGTGGAGTCGCAGGCGCAACGCGAGGCAGCCCTGACGCTCGTCGTTCGGATAGGTCGCGTCGAGGATCCCGCGCGGTGGCGTGTGCGTAACGAGAATGTTCGTGTCGGCCGGGATCTTCGCCCACGTAGCGGCCGCAACGCCTTCGAAATCGTGGTGCGGGAAGTTGAACGCCCAGTCGTAGTACCACGGCTGCCAGGGCGAGCCGTAAAACTTCACACCTTCGAGTTCCGCGCCCGAATCCTGAAGGTACGTGATGCCCGGGAACTCCGCGAGCAGATCCGCGATCGGCGTCTTACGAACCAGCGGCCACGAGCGAAAGAACGTCGGCGAGCCTTCATCGAAATAGAAGTCGTGGTTGCCGGCGACGGCAACCTTGTGCCGATGCGGAAGCGACGCGAGCCACTCGAAGGCTTCGCGAACTTCTTTTTCGGTGCCGCGGAACGAATGATCGCCGGCGTGGACCAGCACGTCGCCGTCGGGTACGCGGATCTGCGGACCCATGGTATGCGTGTCGCTGAGGCAGACGATCCTCACCTGGCCTCCGTCGCGACCACCGAGACGCCAACTGGGAATCGAATCTTGAGGCCGCGCCTCGAGCGGCGCCGTGCTATCCTTCCGGCATGGAAACGGACCTGATCAAACCATCTCAGCCACAGCCGGACCGCTGCCGCTGCGGCCACGCGGCCAGCATGCACGGACGGCACGGTCGATGCCGAGGCTGCCTTTGTCAAAAGCTCTTGGCTCCTTCGCCCGAGTCGCCTACTTCGGCGTCCGCGGGCCGCGCCAGATGATGCACGAGCCCGTCGGCTGACCGTCACGACCCAACCCATCAAACGGCGCCCGTCGGGAACAGCTCGTCGACGAGCCGGATCACGCCGCCGTTGCGCTCGATCAGCTGCGCCGAGCTCAGGCTCGAAAGGTAGCGCGCGAAAGACCCGCCCGAGGCTTCGTACCCGCTCTCGTCGCCTAATTCCGATCGCGAAAGCCCGCCCGGCCACGCCTTGATGAGCGCGTCAAAGAGCTTTCGCGGACCACCGGCAAGTTTCGCGCGGAACATCGCGAGCACGTCCTCGGTTGTCGCCGGCGCGACCGCTGCGGTGCGTAGCAGCGCGCGGCCGGCGGCCGTGATCGCGATCCTGCCGCCGTCATCCGTGATCGCGTCGTACAAGCGCAGCGTACTGAGGTATCGGGCATACGACCCTCCCGCAACGCCGTACCCCGAGAGGAACGCGAGTTGCGCGCGCGTCGCCCGCCCGTCGGCCTTGGACGCGAGGGCGGCGAGGATTGCCTGCGGCCCCTTGCCGTTGATGTCGCAGGCGGTGGCATTCTCGCCCCGTGGCGCACGCGGCGCGGGTTCGCGCACCGCAAGAGCCCCACGCCGCTGCGCGCGCGCTGGCGCGACAGGACGGGCCAAAGCGCCACGGTTCGCGGCATCGCAAAAGCGCGCCGTCGCAGCAACGAGGCGTTCGTAAAGCGTCCCCGAGCGCGCGACGTCGGCTCGAATAGAAACGAGCGCCTCGCCCATCTTTTCGAGCGAGTCGTAGGTCTCGCGGAAGTGCTGCGCGAGATTCGCGGCGAGGATCGCGTCGATGACCGGCACCTCGACGCGCTCGGTCGCCGTCTCGACAGTCTTCTCGGTCGGCCGTTTCGCGAGCTCGCCCTTGAGTCGCGCGATCTCGGCGCGCAGCACTTTCGGATCCTCGGCCTTCGCGCGCTCGATCGTGGCCTCGATCTGCGCGCGCAGCGCCGGGATGTCCGGCTTCGCACGAGCCGTGGGTACGAGCAGCGTATCGCCGACCTGCGGCGTGCGGCCCGAGTCGAACGTGCGCCGGCGGCGCATCTTCACCGCCTGGAGGATCCGCAGCCACGCGGGCGAGTACACGAACGCCTCGCCGACCTGCAGTCGCCCGATGTTGCGCGAGATCGAGCGCAGCTCTTCTTCGGTCGCGTTGCGCCGGATCGCGTCCTCGATCGCCTTGACCGCGTTCTTGCCCGCGATCTGGTGAAATATGTAGAGGTCGCCCTGCTCGAGCACGTTCTTCGAGACGATCGCCGGCGCTTGGGTCGTCATCGTCACCCCGATGCCGCGCTTGCGGCCAAGCCGCACGAGCGTCTCGATCGCGCCGAGCATCGTCTGCTCGCCATGGATCGGCTTCTGCGCGGCGTACTGGTCGACTTCATCGAGGACAAGGAGCACCGGCGTCGGCTTGTCTTTCTTCAGGAAGAACAGCCGCTTAGCGAAGGCTGTGATGAAGCGGCGCATCGATTCGCGGGATTCGAAGTTCGAAAGATCCAGGATCGCCGAAAACCCTTCGCCCACGATCACGTCGGCCACCGTGCGTCCCGCGTCCTCGTGTAGCTCGACGTCGGGATGGTCGCCTCCGAAGGTCACGATATCGTAGCCGGCGCGCTTTCCGTCGGCTGAAGATTGGAGGCCCCAGAAGTCGCCCTTGTAGTCGACGATGATCGTTTGCAGGCCACGCTCGAGAACTTCTTCGACCAGATCGGTGACGGTGTTCGACTTGCCGCTGCCACTTTGGCCGAGCACGACGATGCGCTGCGTGAGCGCGGCGAGGGGCAATGCGAATCCATCCGCGCCGATGACGAGGCCGTCGGTCTTTGCGCTCAAGCCTTCTCCTCCGCCGCGGGTGGCTCGGCCGCGGGCGGCTTCGGTGACGGGTCGGCGACGAGGTCACCGTTCGGTGCGATGTTCAAGTCGAACGGAACCCGCGTCAAAATGGCCTCGAAGAAGCTCTGCACGCTCGGCTCGGCGATTTTCCGATGCGCCTCCTCGGGCTCCGCAGACGGCCGCTCGAAGGCGCGCGACGCGCGCTCCATCGCCGGCTCGTTGCACCAGCGGCAAAACTTCGGCGCGCCGTACTTCCGGTCGTGATACTTTGATACTTCTGGATCGCGTAGCACTGTAGGCAGCGGCAGTGCCCGATCAGTTTGAGCGTTTCCGCGTGATCGAGTCGGTCGGCTTCTTCCGGCGTGACGTCGCCGAGAAAGTGCTTCAAGAACGGCATTATGCGGTCGCCTCCACGGGACGGAATTGCTTGAGCGCGTCTTCGTAGCGCAGCCCCAGGTTGAGCGCGTAGCCGAAAACGTCGAAGAACTGACGCGCTTGATAACTGCCGGGGCCGGCGAGGATCGCGCGGGCATGCAGATCTTCGCACCTCTCTGCCGCGGCGACGTACTCGCGGCGCAGCTCGTCGAGCTCGTCGAACGTCATAGCGTCTCCACCGTGATCGTGACGCCGGGCGGCTCGCCCGACGCGAAGCGCTTTGTTACGTGCAGATCGACCACGCGCGCGTCGTCCACGTAGATGAGACCAGTTAGGGCGTCCTCGGCGGCGCGCGCGAGTTTCGAGCAATCGGGCTTCTTAGCCGGGTACAGTACCCGCTTCGATGCGCTCGCGGGCCGCGGCAAGCGAAACTCGAGCGTAAGGCGCACGGGCTCATCGAGCGGCGCCGGGCGGCCGTTTTCGCCGAGCCACGCGCGCGCCGCGTTCGCGATCGCCTCGCGCCACGACTTGCGCAGCCGCGGCCCCTCGCCGAAGCCTTCGGTGAGGATCGCGCGACCCTTCACGACGCGCGCCGCCTTCGAACCTTGCGGCTGCGGTACTCCGAGCACGTCTAACTTAACGCTTCGCAAGGTACCGCCTTTGCCTGTTCGTGCAACAGGCGCGGCATTTGCTCTCGCCGCTCTTTGAGATGTACCGATACAACGCCAAAGGATGCCCGTTGCGACAAGTGACTGGCTGCGGTGGCTTTAGACGCTCCCAACGCGCTCGCATATATGAGCGTGTGCAGGGCGTGCAACGCCTGCGGCCCTGAGCATCGACGAAATCGTATTCGTGCCCTCTCGGACAATGTGCCTTGCGAGCATGGCGGCCAGCCCATCCTGTCCCGCGAATGATGTTCTCACGGTTGGTAACAGGTTCCAGATGCAACGGATTTACGCAAGCACGGTTTCTGCAAAGATGATCAATGACTAAATGGCGCGGGATTGGTCCGACGCATTGCTCATAGGCAAAGCGGTGCGCTCTCACAACCTTGGCGCCAACGCCAAACGATCCGTACCCTTGCTTCTGTCTCGCGCCTCGCCATATCCAACACGCCACGCCATCAGGGGCGTCGACGAAACGAAGGAAACGCACCCATTCGAGCGGCTCGCCGTCGACGTTGAGCACGATCGTTCTGCGCTGATCAAGTAGTGGCAACGGCGACGTCATGCTTCACCTCGGAAAGCGAGCTCGAGCTGATCCGGTTCAGTGAACGCGTGGTCCAGACAGTAGTCGCGATCCCGACCGGCGGCCACGCGGTGTCTTTCGCAGAGGCGCGCGTCGCAGGTCTTGCCAGGTTCCAGCCTGGCGTCGCAGAGCGCGACGCTCACGTGATAGCAGAACGAGCAATGCTGCCGCGCCGCGCGCGTGCGACAGAGGATCGCCCCACCCGACGGTGTACGCGTCATAGCTGCCAACCTCCCGAGATGCGTACGTGCAGCACCGCGGCGAGCGCGCCAAGGACGGCCGCGACGAGGGCGACGACGAGCACGCGCTTCATGGCTGCACCGCGACGGCCGCGAGCATGGCGCGGGTCATGGCCGTCCCTGCGTCGCGCGCACGAAGTCCATCGTCATGTCGAACAAGTTGGTGCGCTCGGGCGGCACGCGCGCTTCCAAGTCTGCGATGCGCTTCTGCAACGCGTCGCGCTCGCGGCGCGTGGATTCGAGTTCGGCGATGATGGCGCGTGCGACACATGGAGGGCAATTAGGGCAACCGCACTGCAAAGTGCCGTCGGGATGAACGGACAGCCGTTCCTTCAGCGCGTCCAAATCCAGCGGCGCGCTCATGGGGTGGCCTCTCCGTCGAGCAAGTCAATAATGACAAGGTGGCTTAGGTCAATGTGACCCTCAACGTACTCCCGCACCCGCGCCTCGCGGTCCAGCGCCGCCAGCAGCGCGCGGGCTACGCGCTCCATCTCGGCAGGCGGAAGCGTATGGTAGGGCGCTCGCGCAATCGCCTCCTCGGCAAGCGCGCGGTCGGCGGCGTGCCTATCAGCCATTCTTTGCTGGCCGCTCACGCCGGCACTCCATATCGATCTTGGAGATACCGCGCGACGCGGTCCACCGAGTTTGGCGTCACGCCGTCTCCGAGCGCCTCCTCGAACAGCACGACGCAATCCCAGAGCAGCTGCTCCTCAGTCGCCGCCGGCCGCTCGGGCTCTGGCGAAGCTGCAGCGCCGCTCTTTTCGCGCTCTCGCTCCCCGGCGGCGTACTCGTCTGGATGGCGCGCGCGCAGATGTTGCAGCAAGCCGCTTGGAGCAAGCGTAGCGTCGCAGGGCGAGATCGGGCACTTGATCATTTCTTCTCCAGCGGCACGCACGCGGTGCAGTAGAACGGGTCGCGCCGGAACTCTGGCGAGTCGCGGCGCACGTCGCACTCGTCGCCGCAGAGCGGGCAGCGGATCACGACGATCGGCGGAAGGCTCGTGCCCACGCTCAGCACTCCCCATCCGGAACGGCGCACTCTGGCGCAGTCGGCGCGCCGGCCTCGCCCGCATCCTCGGCGTCGTCGAACCGCGCCAAGTCTCTTGCGGCAAGTTCGAACGCGCGGAAAGTCGAGTGGCCGATCGCTTGAGCAAATCGTTCGAGCTCGATCGACCGGAGCGGATTGCTGGACACGTCCAGAATCGCGTTTCGGACGGCGCGCGGACCAAACGCGCTGGCCAGCGCGGAAATTCTGACCACGAGAACTTCGGCGATCTCGAACCGGAACTGGTCGACGGCGTCCGGGCTCTTACGTAGCGCAACGACGGCCGGATCGCGGTCGGATGCGCGGTTCATAGTGCGCTCACGCGGAAGAGATCGTCCCAGCGCTTCTTGATTGCGGGATCGCGCTTGGAAAGCGGCGTGGCGGGCGGAAGGTCCTCGATAGACACCTCGCGCGCGACCGGCTTCGTCGGCGGCGGCGCGAACTTCCAGCGACCGGTCCTCGCCGGCGGATGCTGGCCGGCGAGGCGCGCGTGCAGCTCACGGACCTTGCGCGCGGTCTCGCCCGAGACGACGTCGCGCTTGATCTGCAGCGACCTCGCTTGCGGGCCGCCGAGTTGCTGGGCGACCCAGGTCTTGGTGAAGCCGCGGCGCAGCAGATCGTCGAGCAGCTTCCAGGTGGGGGCGCCATCGATCTTCGCGCGGCCGCGCGCTGCGGTCTCGACGGACGTCGCCAAGATCTTCGCTTCGGTCGCGCGGCGCGTGCGCTTGATCATGCCGCGCTTGATGCGATCAAGGACGCTCGGGGCCACGCCGCACGAAGCGCCGATCGACTTCACGCCGACGCCGAGCTTCGCGAGGGCTCGCAGGTGCGCGCGAGCCTTCGAAGCGGACACGTACTGGTTCGGAGGCTTGGGCCGGTCGCGCTTATTGAGCCGGTCGCGCGCCGCGGCGGCTTCGGCGTTCGTGGCGTAGACCGGTCCCCTGCGCTCGCCCGTCTCGCGATGCTCGACGACCCAGCCCGTCTCGAAACCGCGGTTCGGGTTCTGGGCGCACGCTCGTTCGTGTCGCGTGATTCCGTACGACGTTCGCGCCGCGCCGCAGAAGCGGCACATGGGCGCGCCCGTCGCATCTACGGCGAGCGGCCCATGCAGGCGCGCGTGCAACCGCCGCTTCTGCCACGGACCGCGGCGCGCCGCGGCGCGCGCCGTCTCGTAATCGCTGTTGGCGAGGCGGCACGGGAAGCACTTGCACTTGCCGAGGTAGTAGCGCGCGCGCGTGCCGTGCGGGTACCGCGCGGCCGCTTCTTCGGGCGTCGGCAGACCGTGCTCGTGCACGTAGCTCATACGCCGGCGACCTCGCTCGGCCAGCACGACGCGAGCGACCAGGGCACGTTCGTCCCGCGAGCGAGACTCGTGCAGCGCGAGCACCGCAGCGTCGAGGTGGGCCCCGATGTCGGCGCCGGAATCCGCACGCCGCAGCTGCAGTAGAACCGCGGCTCTCCGCCAGCCAGGGCCAAGTCGAGGTGACCTGTCGCGCTCACGAGACGCGCCGCCCGAAGGACGCGCTGCGATCGAGGAGATCGGCCAACCGGTCCGCGATCAGGTGCAGAGGCATCCGCGCGAGGCGACGACGGACCGCGCCGCGGTCGATGCGCGTCGGCGCCCTGTCCGTCCCCGGATCGAAGGCAAAGCGCCGCGCTGCGACGGCCAGCGCGGCCGCGCTGCGATCCGGGAACGCGGCCGGTAGCGCGCGCTTCCCTTCGGTGGCCAGCACGCGGCGGAAGCGCATCTTCTCGGCATCGCTCCACGTGCGGCCGCGAACGCAGCTCACGACTCACCCCGGGTCGCCTGGCGGCGGGCGATCTCCGCGAACTCTCGCGCCGCCCGCATCACCGCGGGCAGGCGCGTGGCCCGCACGAGCGAGCGCATCCGCGCGATCGGCGACCTGCGATGCGCGTCGATCAGCGCTTCGAGCGCGGGGCTGTTGCCGACCGCGCGGAGCGCTGCGCACTTGAGCATGAGATCGGCGAAGCTGCGTCCGTACGTGCGGTCGCGCTCGCGGACCGCGGCTTGCAGCGGCGAGAGCGCTTTGAGCCGCGTGCCCCTCGGCGCGCGCCGAAATCTCACGAGCAGGCGTTCCGTCTCGGCGCACGTCGAGCAGACGGTCTCGCGCGCCCACGAGCAGCCGCCCGGACACGCGCGATCGTCCGTGCAGCCGCACCCCGCGCACGCCCTGACCGCGATCGCGGGCGCCGTCACTTCCGCTCACCGTTGCGGCGGCTGTGCTGCTTCGCAAAGGGGCACGTGCGGAAATGGCTCGTGTACCGCTCCGCCGTCTCGCCCTCGGCCTTGGCGCGCGCGAGCTGCACGACTGTTTCCTTGCCGCCCTCGGCAAGGACGCGGCCGGCCGTCACGTACTCGCCGTCCTCGACCGGCTCGAAGTCCAGCGGTACGCGCTTGAGGTTCGGCGTGAGCGCGAAGGCGATCGGCCGGCCGCACGACGAGCACGCCGTCTGCGGCGCGGCGTCGCTGCCGATGAGGCGCTCCGCGCGGCGCTTCTCGTCGGCCGCGGCATCGGCCGCGCGGTCGTCGAGGTACTGCCGGTGCGAGAGCGCGTGCCCTTCGTCGGCCGAATCCATGAGCGCCCCGCAGACGCAGAACTCGGGGGCGCTCTCCTGCGGGATGCGCTCCATCGGGTCGATCGCCGCGGTCGTCGGCAGCGCGATCCGGGTCGTGCCGCCGGCAGGCATCGGTTCCTGGTCGTAAGTCTCGCCAGCGGCGGGCGTCACGTTGCGCTCGACGCGCTCGCCCGGCTCGCGCAGCGGCAGCGGCGTCTCACCGTGCCCGACGCGCCGGATCTGCGCGACAATGTCATCGCACTCGGCCTCCAGCACTTTGAGCTTCTTCTTCTCGCGATCGACAACGGCCGTCTGCGCTTCGAGCTCGCTGTATTTTCTATCGAGGAGCCCCGCAAGCTCGCACGGATCGGCGCTGAGCAGCGGCAGCTGCTCGTCGCGCTTCGCATCAAGGTGAACCGTCGCGGCTGAGCCGTCGACGTCGGTCTGAACGGTCGTCGTCATGAAGCCTTCTTTCTCGTGATCGTACGCGAATAAATTGGCGTTGCGGTGGTGTCGCCGGATCGGCGCCGCGCGCACACGCGATCGTCGCGGCAGATGTAGACCTTAGTGCCGTGCAGCGGCACGGTGAAATCGGGCGCGCCGCAGCGCGTGCACGCGCGGAGTTGTCGCTCGGTCATCATTCAGCGATTTTCTCCCATGGGTCGTCGAGGGGGATCGTGCGCGACACGATCACGGCGCAGAGCTCGGCGATGACGCGTTCGGCAACGTCGACGTCGCGCGTGCTGGGCACGGTCGGCGGGCGGTTACTGCAGCGCGGCTCGCGCACGAGGCGCTTGGGCCTACCTGCGAAGCGCGCGACGCCGCTCACGCCGCAACCGCCCGGGCAAGCAAAACAAACTCTGCGGCCGTCATCAAGCGCACGTGGCCGCTCGCCGCGTCCGCCGGATAGCGGGACTTGCCGCCGCCGGCGACGTTGAGGCCATAGGTCGCGCAGCACCGGCACTCGACGATCCCAAGCACGCACACGCAGCGATCGCGCACGCAGCCCACGACGTGCTGCAGGCGCCGGCACGGCGGCCGCGGCGATCCGTCGGAGGCAAGGCCCTCGCAACCCGGCCGTTCGTGCCGCGTGATTTCGGCCGCGATCGCGGCGACGCGCGCCTCGTCACCGAGCTCGAAGACGACCCCCTCGCGCTCGAATGTCATCGCCGACTCCTGCACGCCGCGATCGCGTCGACGACCGCGAGGCAGTTCTCGCATCCGCACGCGAGGCACACGTCGGCGAGCGCAAGGAGCGCCGACGCGCGCGCTTGCCGCGGCGATCGCACGGGAGCGCTCATCACGCCGCACCATGGAATCGGGCGCCGGCCGATTCGAACCACGCGAACTCGGTGCCGTCGTCTTGCAGCCACAAGTGACGCCAGCCGAGCAACCGCATTGGGATCGTTCCCTCTTCGCCGTCGCGCGTTTTCGCAAGGATGAACTCGCCCTTCGCGCGCTGCGCCGGATCGCTGTGGTCGGGATCGGGACGGTACGGGAAAATCACCGCCGACGCGTGCCCTTCGAGGTTTCCGCCGTCGCGCAGCGTCTCGAGCGTCGGCCGCGCCCCCATGCCTTTGCGATTGACGTGCTGCACCGCGAAGACGATGACTTGGTACTCACTTGCAAGCGAGAGGAGCTTTTGATAGGCGAGGTCGAGGCGCTCGTGTTTGGTCATTCGATCCCGCCCGGCGCTCGCGTTGGCATCGTCGAGAAAGTTCACGTGATCGACGACGATCGCGCGCGTCGGCGCTTCACGGGCGAGGAACGAGAGCTCACGTCTGATCGCTGCAATGCTCGAGGCTTCGTCTCGCCCGAAGAGGCGCACGCCGCGCTTACTGATCGTCTCCATCGCGGCGCTGATGCGCCCCCAGTCGCTATCGCGAATATCGCCAAGCCGCTGCGAGCGAGCCGAGATTCCGGAGTGCAGCGCGATCCAGCGCCGAGAGATTGCGATCACCGGCATCTCGAGCGTAAAAAAGGCGACCCCACCGTAGCGTTCGCCGATGTAGTCGGCAAGGTCGAGCACGACGCCCGTCTTGCCCTGCGCAGGGGCGCTTGCAATGACGATGAGCTCGCCCGGAAAGAAGCCGCCGATCATTTCGTTCATGCGCGGCCACGGCGACATCACACAGCGTGCGTCGTTCGTGCCGGCGCACGCCGCTTCAAGATCGCGAAACGACTTGCGCATGGCCATCGATGCCGAGGTGCCGCCGGGCTCCGTCTGCCCGGCGTAGATCGCCTCGCGCAGCGTCGCGTCGGCGGCTGAGACGGTCCCGGAAACGTCCTCTTCTCCGCCGAAGCCGAGCTCGCAGATCTTCGCGCCGGCACCGATCAACTTGCGTAACTGCGCCTTCTCACGCACGAGCGTCGCGTAATACTCGGCCGACGATTCCGTTGCCAGAACATCGAGCAGGCTCGTGAGGTACGGCAAGCCGCCGACTTTCTCGAGGCGGCCTTTCACGCGCAGCGTCTCGGCGACCGAGATCTTGTCGACCGGCTTGCGATCGGCGTAGAGCTCGAAGATGCTCGCCGCGATCGTCTCGTGTGCGTGCGCGTAGAAGTCGCTTGGCACGCAGAGTCGCTCCACGATCGCGAGCGCGTCGTAGGACTGCAGCGCACACCCAAGCGCCGCCATTTCGGCTTCCAGGGACGCCGGTGGAACACGATCGACGATACTCATGCGGCGCCGACGGCCTTCTTGGCGAGCTCGGATTCCGCGCGCAATCGGCGCTGCTCCTCAAGCCAGCGTGGATACCAGGCGCCGTCGCGATCTTCGCGCGGTATCGTGCCGACCGTGCGCTCGACGACCGGCGCTCGCGCCGGACGCGCGCGTTCGGCCTCGGGACGCCACGCCTTCGCGCACGCCGCGGCGTAATTGATCGACGGCTTATCGTACCGGATTGCCTCGCGCAACCCGTGCACGATTGCGGGTTCGCCGAGGTTTGCAGCGCGCAGCGCGACCTCGCGACGTATGCCGGCGATGCGCCCGACGCTGATCGACCCGTCGCGGTTGCGTTGCGCGCACAGCGCGACAAACGCGACGACCTCGGCTTCCAGTTCGGCACTGAAGGCAGTGGGAGCGGGTAGCTCGGGCTTGATGCGTCGGGTCTTTTTTTCAGCGGGGGCGGGGGGCGTCGCGGTAGCGACGACCGGGGAATCGATTTTCGATTCCCCCACACCCCCAGCCGAGATAGACTTCGAGTTCAGCAGAGATACGGATACCAGATCCAGACCCTTGGAGACCGGAGGACACGGGAAGGAAATTTCGGGGGCACTTTGAGCACGAATCGTGCTCGGAATCGGGTCCCGCGACGCCTCTACGGGGCGCGTTTCCCGAATTTCCCGACGGGAAATCGGACGGGAAATGGCCGTTTCCCGAGTTTTCCCGGGACGGGAAATCCGGGAAATTCGGGAAATCGGCGCGGCCTCGAGCGGCGCCGCCGCGGCGACCTCGGGGGCTTCGAAGAGCGGCCCGGGGCTCAGTGAAGCGGGGCGCGGGACGATCGCCGCGCACGTCTTGCACGCGATCTGGACGTCGTTCTCACTACCGACGTCAGCTTGCTCGGTCACGGTGAACGAGGCGCCCCAAAGGCCGACGTTTGATCCGGCGTGACCGCTCTGCCGGCGCTGCCAGCGGATCTCGAAATCGACTTCGCAGCGCACGCACATCAGCCGCTTGGTCTCGCCCGGCTCGCAACCGTAGGCAACCGCGACCCTGCGCTTGACCGCGTCGCTGATGATTGGGCGCGCCCTCCGGCACGAGTCCGCAGATTGATAGCTCGCGCGCGGGGCTTCGTCCGGCGCCGGCAGCATCGACGGCCGCGGCTTGTTGGTGTACTGATATCTCCGAAAATTTCGGAAGTAGGCGTATTCGCGCCCGTGCGCGCGGTAAACGGTCGCGAGTCCAACAGTGCTGACCTCGCCCATCCACGCAGCGATCTCTTCGAGCGAGAATCGGCTCAGGAAACGAGCTTGGAATTGCCGCGCGTTCCACTCGATGCGGCCCTCATCGTCGGCGAAGTTCAAGGCCCCGAGGAAGAGGAGTTGGGCGCAGCCCGAAAGCTGCACGACCTTCGCGTCTGACCAGAGTTCGGGGTGAATTTGACGTACGCGCGCAAGCATCAGGCGTCTACCTCGACGAGACCGACTTGCTGGATCTCTGCCATGTAGCCGATCGCGAGATCAACGGAATTGACGTCGGCCAAAATAACCGTGGCGAGGTGGCGAGGCTCCCACTCGATGTTGCCCTGGGCGTCGGCGAAATCGGTGAGCCCCCGAAAAAAGAATCGAGCTCCGTATGAAAGCTGGACGATTTTTTCGTCGGAATAGAAAGATTCGTGTGTCGGTAAAACGCGCGCCACGGGTAAGTTTCTCCTAAGTCACGAGATGGCGATAAAATGCGGATCCCCGCGGGAGCTAGGCGGCCTCTTTGGGCGCGCGATCTTCGATCAGCGCGTCGATCGCGTTGCGTAATCGCTCTAAGTCTGGTGTCGCGACGTCGAACAACGCGTTGAACGCCACATCGAACGGGTCGGCGATCGTGAGCAGCGGCAACGCGAAGACGTTGTCGACGCCCTGAAACCGCAACTTCGGCTCGCGGCGCGCGAGCGATCGCTTGTCGATCCGTCTTCTTGTGGTGCTCTCATTCATGCGTGGACTCCCGATGCTTCGGTGGAGCGTTGAAGGATACGCGTGCAGTGGGAACAGTGGCGCCGGTCGCGCGGCGCTGCGCAAAGCGAACGGTTCGGAAACACGCGCCCGCAGGAGGTAAAGGCTTCTCCAAGCGGGCTGCGCGCGGCAAAATGCGCCACACGGCGATCGCGATCGACGAGCATCGACTCGAACCAACCCGTTCGCCCGTCGCTCACGGCGCCGGCGTCGAAAAAGCATGCGGGTACGCCAAGCGCGCGACGAAGTAGCAGATCCCCACGACGACGGCAATCGGCAGCGCGCGATTAAAAAATTCCCACAGTGGCCCTTGAAAGAAAGCGGCGAGCGCGCTCATCGGCTCGGGATCGGGATGGACCGCCGGCCGGCGCATGATCGTCTGGCCGGAATAAGCGACGGCACCGAGGATCTCGGGATCCGTCACGCGATCGAGGCTCGTCGCAACCCACTGATCGCGATCGCCGACGAGCAAGCCGTCGTTTTCGCCAACGCCCATCATGCGGCGCCCCCGAAGTCCAGGCCGAGCTCGGCGAGCGCCTCGGGCGATGCGCCGCGGCGGCGCGCGTGCTCGATACGAAACGTGTGGTAGAGGTCGCGATCTTCGGCGCGCTTGAACGAGCGCAGGCCCCACTCGATGTAGTCGATGGGAAGATCGGTCACGAGCGTGCCCGCCCACTTCCCGAATTGCATCCGCTTGATGAGGCAGGGCCGTTCCGCGAGCGCGATCAGCGCGTCGACGTCGTCGGCGTGGTCGATCAGGTACCGCCGGAGCAGTTCCTCGAGCACGAACGTCGTGACGAGCACGTCCGCCATGGCTCGGTGCGGAACCTGACCGCGCAGATCGAGCCGCGCGCCTCCCAGGTGGTACCGAAGCACCTGGTTCTTGAACGCCGGCGCGTCCGGATAGAGGTGCATCGCCAGGCGCTGGGTGCACAGCCAGCGCCGATCGGCGATGCACGGAAGCATCGAACGATCGAACGCCGCGTTGTGCGCCACGACGACGGCGCCCGGATCGACGAAGCGCCTGATTTCGACCATCGCCTCGTCGAGCGGCAGTGCGTCCGCAACGTCCGCGTCGATGAGGTGATGCACGGCAGACGCCGTTGCGGGAATCGGGCGTCCGGGGTTCACGAGCATCGCGAGCTCGGCGCCGGCGGGATGGAATCGCCCGGCAAACTCGACGATCCGGTCGCCAGCCTCGTATTCGAAGCCGGTTGATTCGGTGTCGACGACGACGAACCGAGCCTCCGAAATTATCACAGAAGTTGCCCCTGCTCGGCCGCTGCGGCAGGCTCGGCATTGAACGACCGAATGGCCTCAATCATCTGCGCGATCGTATCGCGCGTGCACTTGCCCCCGGGAAGCGACTTCTCGATGTCGCGCATCTGCTCGTGCGATAGGTTCGCGCGAGCGGCCTCGTCTTCGATGAGGTCTCGCAGCTGCTGCGTGGTCATCGTCGCGTAGGCCGGCGCAGCTTGGGCCGGCGCCGCTTGGACCTGCGGATCGTCGGCCGGAACCTCATCGGTTTCCTCGGCCACGTCAACCGGCGTCACCCTCGTTTGCGGGGCGGCGATTCCTCCATCGGCGCGCAGGGCGCGCTCGCGAACGGTACGGAGCACGTCGCGCGCGTTCACGCGCACCAGGCGGCCCGCGGGCGTCGCCTTTTCGATTTCGGCGAGCTCCCACGGCTTTAGGCCGGCCCTCTCGGCCTCGGCGCTGACATACGTCTTGATCTCAACGCCCTTGAGCTTCGAGAAGTCGGGGTCGGCATTCGCCGCGGCGTCCAGCACCGCCGAGATCTGCTCCTCGGGCGAGGGCGCATTGGGATCGGTCGACTCGATGGCGATCCCCGGCGCGGCCGCGAGGGCCGCCTGCGCGCCGAGCGCGGCCTTCAGCGCATCGGTGCGCGTCGGGGCGCTCACGATCGCGGTGCGCACCTCGTCGGGGACGTCGACGATCTCTTCGCGCATCGCGAGGCCCTTGAGAACGTCCGCAAACGCGTCGCGAAGGGTCCACGAACGCGCGCGCATACGACACATCCGGCGTGGCCCGTACAGCTTCCAGGGACCGTCTTTGTCGATGAGCTTCGCGCGCTTGGCGTCGCCGATCGTGAACGAATTGACCACGACGTTCGGCTCGCCGCGGCGTTTGGCGCTGCACCGATACCCGTAGCCATCGGTGTCCGGTTGTCCGATCTCTTCTTCTTTGATCCACTCGCACAGCGGCGATCGCCGCACGACGCCGATCAAACCGTCGCCCCACATCGTCGGCCGCCCGTTGATGCTCGCGATGCTCTGCAACGACTGGGCCACCGACATGCCGAGCGAGGCGCCAAGATCCGCGACGATGAGGATGTCGCCGGGTCGCCCGCGGAATTCTTTTGGAACGAGCGAACTCTGCGCGAGCATTTCCGCCATCTGCCACTTGTCGCGCAGCGAACCGGACGAGAAATCGAGGACGGGCGCGTGCGCGTGGGGCGCATCGAGATGCCCCGTTTCGTGGACGGCTAGAGCTGTCTCGGTCATTTACCACCTGCTTCCTTGAGTAAGAGCATCCGTGACGGCGCAGCGGTGCCCACGTACTTGACGTGGCACGCGGGCGCGTCAGCCTTGTGCCGCTTGGCATCGAAAGTTTCGCGCGGCTTGACGGTCTTGAAAGTGCACAACGGTACGCCGTGCAGCGTGAGCGTGTCGCACTCGCCCATGTAGCTCGCGATCGCGAGCTTGAGCTCATCGAGCCGCTCGGAGTCGCCGGCGATTTGCCCCTTGAGCTTTGCGAACTCATCGACGACGTCGGCGATCTCGGTCGTCGCTTCGATCGGCGATGGCTGCGATTGCGGCCAGCGCCGAAAGACGTCGTCCATGGTCTTCGCCGATGGAACGATTTCCGCGGGTATCTCGCGCCCCGCCGCGATGTAGCCCTTCGCCGCGGCAACACGGATCGAGAAGGCCCTCAGCTGCGCGACGATCTGCTGCGCGAGCTCTTCGTCGTAGCGAATCGTGTACCAACGAAAGTCGTTGCCGCCGATGAGGACGGCCAGATACCACGTGCGCCAGCCCGTGACGATCATGCTCGTCACGCACTGCACGAGATAGTTCAGCGGCACGGCATCGCTCTCGGTCGAGCCGGACGGTCCCCATTCTTCGGATAGGCCAGCCCAATGGCCAGCCGTCTTGCACTCGAGGCCGGCCGCTTCTCCGACGACCCGTCCGTCCGGACAGGTGTGCATGAACGGGTACGCCTTCGAAACGAGGACCGCGTTGACGACGTCGACGCGACGGTGGGTCTCTTCTTCGAACCACTCGCGCACGACGCTCTCGAGCCGGTTGCCGGCCTTGACGGCCGCAACTTGCGAAATATCCTTGCGCTCGACTTGCCCCGAAAGCTCAAGCCACGTTGAGTATGGCGACTCGTAGCGGCTGACGCCGAGGGCGCCCGCAGCCGTGCTGCTGCCGATCGAGCGGTTGCGCACGGCGCACCACAGTTCTTCGTTCGTGGACTTGGTCACCGGCAGCGCGATGCAACTTGCGTTATACGAGCGCGCGTTCGCGTAGAGCGCGTCGACCGCGCCCTCGATACCGGTCGCGGAGATATCGTGCGCAATCATGCTGCCGCCCTCGCGCATGCGTGGGGGCGATAGCGCCGATCCATTTGCTCGGGGTCTTCGTCGGCGGAATACGAACCGACAAAGAGGCCGATTTCGGGAGACCGGGCTGCGATGATGAGGCCGCCGTCGGTCGCGCGCTCGATGAGCAGCCGGCGACCGTCGAGATCGTGCGCGCGCAACACGGGCGCACTGCAGCTAGCGCACGTCATGGCCGCCCCGCGAACATCAGAGCCGACTGCTTGCTCTCGGGACCGTGCGCGATGAGCATGTACTCGCGCGAACCGAATGGCTCGAGCACGAGGAACCGCGCCTCGCGAACGGCCTTCAGCGCTTCCGAGAAACTCGATACGCCGCAGCGTGACGCGATCGCGGCGCGTTCACGGCAGCGCGCGGTGTTGAGGCAGACGAGCTTTCCGCCTTCGCGCGAGGCCATCGGCCCGCACTCGTGCAGGCCGCCCGCGCACTTGCTGCAGCGCGGCATCACTTCTTCTCCCGCGGCGCGGCTGCGCGACGACGCTTCGGCTTTGGCGCTGAAGCGCTACTCGACCGTCCTTGCGCTATCAAAGACTTTGTCTCTTGGTTGTTGGCGAGCGCCGTTTCAATCAATACCAAAATGGCGTCGCAAATTTGGAGAAGCGCTTTCCGATGTTCTTCAATCTCTGGCGATGAATCCGAAGAAAGTAAATCGGCCAAACGCGATATCGCAGCCGATGCGGCCGGTGGCGCGGCGCGATCGCGCGACTTTTCCGCCGCGTCGGCCTCGGCCGCATCGAGCTGACGAGCAACGATGCCTGCGAGTTGATCGTCAGCGCCCTCAAGAATATGCCGGCAGCGTTTGATAAGATCGTCTCTCTCTTGGACCTGCACGATCTGCACAAAAAGTAATTTGGCTAGGATGCTGCGAGCGTCGAGCGCGACTTCAATCGCGGCCTTTGTCACGGCATCGCCCGTCGCGGCACGAACCTCGGCGAGAATCTGCGCGGCCGGTCTCACGCCGCACCTCGCGCGACGTC
>Ga0209698_10002018_pt1 | contig 23197 bp, 21 predicted proteins | sample LitLauG_LLR_2012_FD_187203 | JGI IMG/M metagenome (GOLD analysis project Ga0209698, IMG submission 187203) | Freshwater sediment microbial communities from Pennsylvania, USA - Little Laurel Run_MetaG_LLR_2012 (SPAdes) (version 2) | ecosystem: Environmental > Aquatic > Freshwater > Creek >... | reverse complement strand
TCGTGACCATCGCGGTCGTCGCGGGTCTCATCGGCCGGGTGCGGCCACCAGCCGCCGACGGCGTGCCCTACCAGCGCGACTAGCCCCGCGAGCCCAGTCCGCGCACCACGAGGGCGGCCGCGTCCATCGCGAGTCGCAACGACGTCGTCAGGTCGCTACCGCCCAGTCGATGCGCGAGGTACGTGCCCGTCGCGCAGTCGCCCGCGCCGGTCGTGTCCACCACATCGGCACCGCGGGCCATGACCGCGACGACGTCATCGCCGCGACGCGCCATCGCCCCACGCGACCCGCGGGTAATGACAACTTCACGCCAGCGCCGCGACAAACTCACCAAAGCGGCGTCGATGTCGTCGGTGCCCGCGAGCACGAGCGCCTCCTCTTCGTTGGCGAAGAGCATCGTCGCCTCCTCGACCGCCGCCTGGAAGACACTCGGCCCCACTGACTGCAGGGGCCCGACGGAGCAGACGTCGACCGAACTGGTGGCGCCGCGCTGCGCCGCCGCGGCCAAGAGACGCGGCACCACGGCGCGGGTGTCCTCGTCGAGCACCGTGTAGCCCGACACGTGCAGGTGGACCAAGGACTCGTCGATCACTTCGGCCACGTGCTCGAAGCTCAACGATCCATTGACGCCACGCTCGGTCATCATCGCGCGCTCGCCGCCGTGACTCACCAATGACACGACGACGCCGGTCGAACCTTCGATGAGGGCCAGGTGAGCGAGGACCCCCGCTTCTTCGAGGTCGCGGCCCACGATCTGCGACGCGGCGTCACGTCCGGCCACACCGGCGAACACGACCTCGACGTCGTCCGCGCCCGCCTGGCGCAACGCGACCGCCAGGTTGGCCGCCGATCCCCCGCGACCGACGCGCACGCGCGCCGGCGTGTCGCTCGTGGGTGCGAGTGGCGCCAGCGGACGCACGACGACGTCGAGCATGGCGTCGCCGACGATGACGACCCGACGTGTCACGACGAGAGTCGCGCCAGCGCCACGGCGATCTCGGCCGCCACGGCCGCGTTCGAGACCACGAGGTCGCGATTGACCTGGACGCTCGAACCCGCGGTGGCGCGGGCGAATTCGGCCAGCACCACCGGCGTGACCTCCTTGCCGCTAGCCCCGGACTCCTGGGCGTGCGCCAGCGCGGCCGCGAGCGCCTCGTCGTGCACGGCGGCATCGAGTTGGCGGTCCTCGGCGACCGGATTGGCCACCAGGAACCCCGTCGGCGACCAGTGACGATGCGCGTCGAAGGCCGCCGCCGCGGTCTCGGGCGACGTCACGCTCCAGTCCAGGGCGAAGCCTGAATCACTGCGATAGAAGCCCGGGAACCGCGACGTGCGATACCCCACGACCGGAACGCCCAAGGAGTCGAGACGCTCCAGGGTGGCGCCGATATCGAGAATGGATTTGACGCCGGAGGCGACCACCACGACCGAGGTGCGCGAGAGCGCCGTCAGGTCGGCCGACTCGTCGAAGGAGGACTGCGCGCCGCGATGGACGCCGCCGAGGCCTCCGGTCGCCATCACGTCGATCCCGGCGTAGCGCGCGGCGGCGATGGTGCCGGCGACGGTGGTCGCGCCATCGCTGCGCGTGGCCACGGCGAAGCCGAGGTCGCGCGCCGAGAGCTTGGCACTATGGCGCGAAGGGTCGGCCAGCTCTTCGAGGACCGCTGTCCCCATACCGATGGCCAACACGCCCCCCACCACGCCGATGGTGGCTGGCACGGCACCAGCCGCGCGGACCACGGCCTCGCACTCGGCGGCGACCTCGAGATTGTGGGGCGCGGGCAGGCCGTGCACCACGATGGTGGTCTCGAGGGCGACGACCGCGCGGCCCTCAGCCAACGCGGTGGCCACTTCCTCGTGAACGCGCAGATGAGGTCGAGAAGATGAAGTCATATGCGCCGAAGTGTACTTGGGGTCCTGGGCCCCGGTCCGTGCCTCACGTGGCGGGACTTCCCTAGTGTTGAGGTGATGCAGGCCGCGTCCACCCCCTCGCCGACTCGGGCGGCCCTGCGACTCGAATACCTCACGATCGCGGTCGCCGCGCTGGAGGCACTACTCGCGCTGATCAGCGGGGTGCTCGCCGGATCGGTCGCCCTGGTGGCCTTCGGCGCGGATTCGATCATCGAGATGCTCAGCGCGGTCGTGGTCCTGGGCCAACTGCTCGCGATGGTGCATCATCGTCCCCGGGGGCGCTTCAGCGAGCACCGGTCGCACCGCGTGGTGGCGGTCCTCTTCTTCGCCCTCGCCGCCTACGTCGTGGCGAGCGCGGGCTGGGCGCTCGTGCGCACCCATCACCCCCACGAGAACGTCGTGGGTCTCGTCGTGGCGATCGCCTCGACCCTCGCGATGCCCTCGCTGGCCCTGGCCAAGCGCGCCAGTGCGCGGCACTTGGCCGACCACGGCCTCTCCTCCGTGTCGCGACTCATGGAGGCCGACGCCACCGAAACGGCCCTGTGTGCGGTGTTGGCCGTGAGCACCTTGATCGGTGTCGCGCTGGCCAGCGTGCACTGGTGGTGGGCCGACCCCGTGGCCAGCCTCGCCGTGGTCTACTTCGCGCTGCGCGAGGGTCGAGAGGCGTGGGAGTGCGAGCCCGACTGACGGGCGAGTGTCGTGTGGCGCAGCGGTACTGTTGGATGGTGAGCGAGCACGCCGACGTCCCCTGGTCCGAACTGCGAGCTCTCGCGCGCGAGGCCACCACTCGTTCCTACGCCCCCTATTCGCACGTCCTCGTCGGGGCGGCGGCGCTGACCTCGTCGGGTCACGTCGTGACCGGTTCGAACGTGGAGAACGCCAGCTACGGACTGACCCTGTGCGCGGAGTGCTCACTCGTCAGCGACCTGGTGCGCCAGGGCGGCGGGCGCCTGGTGGCCCTGGCGGTGGTGGCCGGCGACGGCGAGCCGATCGCACCCTGCGGGCGCTGTCGCCAGGTCCTCTACGAGCACGCCGGCGCCAGTCTCGTGATCGACCAGGGCGAGCACGCCGACGCGGTGACGCTGGGCGACCTGTTGCCCCTCGCCTTCGGACCCGACGACCTTCCCACCAGGAGCACCCCATGACGCATTCCGCCGTTGACATCATCACCACGAAGCGCGACGGGGGTGCGTTAAGTGACGACGCCATCGAATGGATGCTCAACTCCTACGTCGCCGGCACCGTCGCCGACGAGCAAGTCTCGGCGCTGTTGATGGCGATCTTCTTCCAGGGGCTCAGCCCTCGCGAGCTCAATCGCTGGACCGACGTGATGATCGCCTCGGGCGAGCGCCTCGACCTCTCGCGCCTCTCGCGCCCCACGGTCGACAAGCACTCCACCGGCGGCGTGGGTGACAAGATCTCGCTCATCCTCGCTCCCCTGGTCGCGGCGTGCGGCGCCGCGGTCCCCCAACTCTCCGGACGCGGCCTCGGCCACACCGGCGGCACCTTGGACAAGCTCGAGTCGATCCCGGGATGGCGAGCCCACTTGAGTAACGACGAGGCCATCGACCAGCTCGAGAGCGTCGGCGCGGTCATCTGCGCGGCCGGCGCCGGACTGGCGCCGGTCGACCGCAAGCTCTACGCGCTGCGCGACGTCACGGGCACCGTCGAGTCGATCCCGCTCATCTCCTCGTCGATCATGAGCAAGAAGATCGCCGAGGGCACCCAGGCGCTCGTCCTCGACGTCAAGGTGGGTCGCGGCGCCTTCATCAAGACCCTCGAGCGCGCCCGCGAGCTCGCCACCACCATGGTGGGCCTCGGCGAGTCGCACGGCGTGTCCACCGTCGCACAACTCACGGCGATGAATCAGCCTCTGGGTCGCGCGGTGGGCAACGCCATCGAGGTCATCGAATCAGTCGACGTGTTACGCGGCGCCGGTCCCGAGGACGTGCGCGAACTCACGATCTCGCTCGCGCGCACCATGCTCGAACTGGTCGGGATCGACCTCGACCCGGCCAGCAAACTCGACGACGGCTCCGCTTACGAGGTCTACTGCGCGATGATCGAGGCCCAAGGGGGCGACGCGAGCGCCACGCTGACCCTGGGCAGGCATCACCACGTGGTCACCGCCCCCCACGACGGCATCGTCCAATCGGTCGACGCCCTGGGCGTCGGCGTCGCCGCCTGGCGCCTGGGGGCCGGACGGGCCCGCAAGGAGGACCCGGTGAGCGCGGGCGCGGGCGTGAGATGCCTCGTGCGCGAGGGCGACTTCGTCGCGGCGCACCAGCCCCTGTTCGAGCTCTACGCCGACGACGCCGAGCACCTCGAGCGAGGCGTGTCCACCATCGCGAACGCCGTGACCCTGGGCGACCAGACGGCGCCGGTGGAGGCGATCCTGATCGAGCGCATCTCGGCCTGATCGGGCGCCGGGGCGTTGGCTAGCCTTGGCCTATGTCAACGACGCCATTAACCCTCGACCGCATCATCGCCGCCCCCAAGGTCCTCTTGCACGACCACCTCGACGGAGGCGTGCGGCCCTCGACCGTACGGGAACTCGCTGCCGAGATCGGCTACAAGGCCTTGCCGACCACCGACGTGGACGAGCTGGCGACCTGGTTCGTGGCCGACGCCCCCGGCAGCGACCTCGTGCGCTACCTCGAGGGGTTCGCCCACACCATCGCGGTCATGCAGACCAAGGACCAGATCGAACGGGTGGCCTCCGAGACGGCTTTCGACCTCGCCCTGGACGGTGTGGTCTACGCCGAGATCCGCTTCGCGCCCGAACTACATCAGCAACAGGGTCTCACCCTCGACGAGGTGGTCGAGTCAGTGCTGACGGGCTTCGCCCACGGCACCGCCCAGGCCCGCGCGCGTGGCAAGCACATCATCGTGCGCACCCTGGTGTCGGCGATGCGCCAGGCGCACCGCAGCGAGGAGATGGCGAATCTGGCGGTGCGCTTTCGTGATGCGGGCGTGTGCGGTTTCGACATCGCCGGACCCGAGGACGGCTTCCCCCCGACCGAGCACCTGGCGGCCTTTCACCTCATCCAGCGCGAGAACTTCCACATGACCATCCACGCCGGCGAGGCCTTCGGCCTGCCCTCGATCTGGGAGGCGGTGCAGTTCTGTGACGCCGAGCGACTCGGTCACGGCGTGCGCATCGTCGACGACATCGTGCGCGTCGGCGACGAGTACCGACTGGGCCGCCTCGCGAGCTTCGTGCGCGACCGGCGCATCCCCCTCGAAGTGTGCCCGACGTCCAACGTGCACACCGGTGCCGCCGCGTCGCTGGCCGAGCACCCCATCGAACTGCTGCGCCAATTGCGCTTTCGCGTGACGCTCAACACCGACAATCGCCTCATGAGTGGCATCACGCTCTCGAGCGAGTTCGCCGCGTGCGCCGACGCCTTCGGCTGGACCCTCGAGGACATGGAATGGCTGACCCTCAACGCGGCCAAGAGTTCCTTCTACCAGTTCGACCAGCGTCTGGCGTTGATCAACAACGTGATCAAACCGGGTTACGCGGCTCTGCGGGCGCGGGGCTAGTCCGCCTCGTAGACCACTTCACCGTCGACGATGGTGTGGGTCACGCGCGTCGTGAGCCACTGGGCGGGTTCGCGGTTGCGCAGATTGCCGTCGAGCACCACGACGTCGGCCTGGCGGCCCACCCGGAGGTCGCCTCGCTCGTGGTCGACGAAGTTCGCCCACGCCCCCGCGGGTCCGTAGGCGTGCAGCGCCTGGTCGAGCGACACCGTCTCGAGCTCGTTCCAGGCGTCGCGTCCCTGCAGGTCCGCGCGCGTGCACGCGCTGTAGAGACCGATCATCGGATCCATCTCGGCCACGTTCCAGTCGCTCGAGAACGCGACGCACGCCCCAGAGTCGATCAAGGAACGCATGGCCCACGCGTAGCGCTCGCGCTCGGGTCCGACGTTGGCGCGCCACTCGCCGGTGATGTCGGGGGCGCAGTGGCGCGGCTGCATGCACGCGACCACTCCCAACGACGCGAAGCGGCCGACGTCGGCGGCGTCGAGGCACTCGACGTGCACCACCTGGTGACGAGTATCGAGAGGACCGTGTCGTCGCCGCGCGGCCGCGAAGGCGTCGAGCGCGGTGCGGATGCCGCGATCGCCCGTCGCGTGCACGAAGGCCTGCAGACGACGCTCCTCGAGGGCCACCACCAACTCGGCGAAGTCCTCGGGCGCCCAGAACGTGTCGCCGCGCCCCGGGGCGTTGGCGTAGGGCGCGAGCATGGCCGCGCTGTGGGGTTCGATGACGTCGTCGATGTAGAGCTTCACCGGACCCAGGGCGATGCGATCGTGCCGATAGCTCGCCACGCGCTCGGCGATCTCGTCGAGGGCGTCACGGCCGTCGTCGGGGGTGTGGATGATGGCGGCGATGAGCCGCGAGGTCAGCTCGCCCTCGCGATGTGCGCGCTCGAAGAGAGCCAGGTCGCCGAGTCCGTTCTGGGGCTCCACGACGGTGGTGATACCGAAGCGCGCGGCGTCGCGCAAACTCGCCACCAGGCGCTCGTACTGGGCGTCGAGGGAGTAGCTGGGCAAGAATCCCTCGAGGTAGGCCTGGCCGACCGGGTGGATGCCGCGCACCGCGAAGTCGTGCACCCAGCCGGTGAGCTCGCCCTCGAGGACCTCCGCGTCGCCGAAGGGCAGGTGCGGCGACGCGGCCCGGATGCCCAGGCGCTCGATGGCCGCCCGATTGAGCCAGACGGTGTGCGCGTCGTAGGAGAAGAGCCAGGCCGGACGACCCGCACAGACCCCGTCAATCATCGAGGCGTGGGGACGTCCGTCGGGCAGGGCGCTGTAGTTCCAGCCGTCACCCTCGATCCAGTCACCGCCGGGGGTCGCGGCGACGTGGTGCGCGAGGCGCGCGAGGATCTCCTCGAGCGAGTCGGCACCGAAGAGCGACACCGCGCGCGAACTCGAACCCAGGCGCACGTGGTTGTGAGAGTCGATGATGCCGGCCATGACCGTGGCGCCGCGCGCGTCGATCACCCGGGTGCGCGCCGCGCGCCACTCTTCGACGGCCTCGCCGAGCGCCACGATGCGACCCGCGCCGATGGCCACGGCCTGCGGCGCTGCCCCCGGCCCGGCGAGCCCGAGCACGTCGCCGTGTTCGATGATGAGGTCGGCGGACGCCATCAGTGCGTGCTGACGAGCTCTCGGCGCGTCGGCGCTCCCATGGCGTACCAGACGATCCCCAAGGTCACGATCACGATGAGTGGCAGCGCCTGGGTCAGTTCGAAGGTGGTTCGCTGTCCGGTCCAGCCCGCGGGTAGCGAACTGTCGGGGTTCGACGTGCCCAGTCCCGGCCAGAGCAGGGCGACGGTCGCCACGGTCGCCCACAAGGTCGTCAAGATGCCCACTCCCCACACGACGGGCTTGCCCCCCGGGATGCGAAAGGGGCGTTCGACGTGGGCGTGCGAATAGCGCAACTTGATCAACGCCGGGAAGATCGCCAGGTACGACACCGCCGACGTGGAGATCGTCACCCCGAGCACCACGCTGAAGTACTTGGCGGTATTGCCATTGGAGAGCCAGAACGCCAAGAGCATCGTCACGGTGGCCACGACTCCCGCGATGATGTCCACCGACAAGGGTGTGCCGTACTTCTCGGAGATGATGCCAAAGGACTTGGGCGCCGCACCGTCGAGTCCGGCCACCGCGAGACCGCGATTGCCGCCCATGATCCACGAGGAGGCCGAACTCAGCAGCGCGATGATGAAGCCCAGTGCCGCGAGGTCACCGAAGAGCTTGCCCAGACCCGTCAGCGTGGAACCCGTCGCCGTCACGTGGCCGCCGTAGACGGTGAAGATGAGCTTGACCGAGCTGAGGAATCCCCCGAGGCTGGTCTGCTGACTCGGCGGCAGGATGACCAGGATCGCGAAGATCGGCAGGGCGTACATCAGCACCGTGCCGAAGGCGCCGCGCAGGATGTTGATGGGCACGTCGCGCTTGACGTTGAGCATCTCCTCGCCGGCCTCGCTGGGCAGTTCGAAGCCCTCGAAGCTGAAGAACAGCACCGGCACCGCCGCGAGGAAGATCGCCTGCGACGGCGAGAAGGCCCCGGCGCCGAAGCCGTGCACTCCGTGCTTGGCCGCGTAGACCAACGCACTGACGGTGAAGAAACCGAGCAGGATCACCCGGGCCCACGCGCCCACGAAGAGGACGATCTTGCCGACGTTGAACGAGAAGATCGTCGCGCCCACCGCGGTCCAGATGAACACCAGCGCGAAGAGCAATTTGCCCAGACCGTGCAGCGGGGTGAAGAAGTCGCCGAAGGCGGTGATCGCGGTGATCGTCAGAGTCCCGCCCAGCCAGATGGGATTGGTGATCCAGTAGAGCAGTGACGCGATACCCGCCGTCAGTCGTCCGAAGGCCAACTTCACCCAGATGTAGGGCCCGCCCTCCTCGGGGAATGCGGTACCCAGTTCTGAGCACAACAAGGCGTAGGGGACGAAGAAGAAGACCGCCATGAAGAGCAGCCAGGTGATGGCCTGGGCGCCGTCACTGGACACCGCTCCCACCGTGTCCAGGCCCACCAGGGCGCAGAGCATCATGACGAGACCGTCCATGCGACCGATCAGGACCCTTAGTTTGCTCTTCTCTCGTTGCGCCAGCTGAGTCTCTTGATACACACCCGACCTCGCGTCGACGTCAGTCATGACTCTCCCCCCTCGTGATGCCCTTGCACGTCACGATCCCTACCCGTCCCCCGGGGCGACGTCGCGACGAAAGAAATCATCGTACGTCTCGCGCCGTACACGAAGATGGGAGTTGCCGTTCTCGACGAAGACCAGCGGCGGGCGCAGTGCGCCGTTGTAGTTGTTCTGCATGGTGAAGGTGTAGGCCCCGGTCACGGGCACGACGAGCACGTCGTGCACCCGCGGGGTCCGCAGGGCCACGTCGGTGATCAAAGTGTCACCCGACTCACAGTGTCGGCCCACCACCGTCACCACTTCGCCCCCGCCGACCCGGTCGACCACCGAGGCCTCGAAACGCTCACCGTAGAGTGAGACGTCGAGATTGTCCGCCATCCCCCCGTCGACGGCGACGAAGGTCGACGAGCCGTGCTTGACCGTGTTGACCGTGTAGAGGGTGAAGCCCGCGCGCGCCACCATCGAACGTCCGGGCTCGACGATGAGCTGGGCGGCCGCGGGCAGGTGGCGACGGGCCGCGGCGGTGATGGCGTGCGACCATTCCTCGGGCGTGGGGGCGAGTTGGTGATAGGTGTAGCGCACTCCCAAGCCTCCCCCCACGTCGTACACCGCGAAGTCGCCGAACTCGGCCAGGGCCGCGACCTCGATCTCGAAGGGCTCGGTGGACAGCACCTGTGAGCCGATATGCGCGTGCAGTCCATCGAGTCGAAGATTGGTCGACGAGCGCAGTCGCGCGATCGCCTCGGTGGCCTGGACACCGTCGAGTCCGAATTTGGAACCGACCTGTCCCGTCGACACCGCCGCGTGCGTATCGGGCCGGACGCCGGGGATAATCCGCAACAGCACGCCCTGCTCGCGACGCGTCAGACGCTCGAGGCGGTCGATGTCGTCGAAGTTGTCGATCACGATGGTCCCCACCCCCGCGTCGAGGGCCATCGAGATCTCCGCGGTGGACTTGGCGTTGCCGTGCAGGATCATCAGCGAGGGATCGACGCCGCCGGCCAGCGCCATCACCAGTTCGCCGCCACCGGCCACGTCGACGCCGATGCCTTCGCCGGCCATCAGTTCGTACATGGCGGTGCAGGGGAAGGCCTTGGACGCGAAGGTCACCCGCGAAAGGGGCCAGCCCTCGCGAAGGGCACTCGAGAACCGCTGGACCTGTCGACGCACGGCTGTCTCGTCGATGACCAGCACCGGCGTCCCGTACCGATGGGCGAGGTCGATCAGTCGGCATCCGGCGACGACCAGATTGCCCGTCGCGTCCATGTGCGCACCCTCGGGCAGGAGACCGAGGAAGTCGCTCGCATTATGTGACAACAACGCCCCGACCTCTTCTCATCGCCGACGAGACCTCAACCGGACTCCCTAGGTCTAGGCGCATTCACGCGCCGCGTCAACGACCTCGCGGCGTCAGGCGTCGAGCGCGAGGAGCACCGACAGGTCGGCTCGGATCGCTCCCAGCGTTTGTTGGGCTCGCGACCGCTCGCCCTCGAGGTCATCGGGTGAGGGCTCGCCCACCACTTCGAGGTACGCCTTCAATTTGGGCTCGGTGCCCGAGGGGCGCACCACCACGCGCCCCACGGTCCCGAGGCGCCAGATGAGGCCCTCGGTGGGCGCCAGCGAGCGCCAGCCGGCCTCGAGGTCGATCACCTCGCTCACGGCCACTCCCCCCAGCGTCGCGGGCGGATAGGCCCGCACGCGGGCCATCACGGCGCTGAGAACCTCGCGACCGTGCGGCGGGGTGACGCGCAGGGACAATTGCGCGCCGGCGTGCACGCCGTAGCGCGACTCGAGTTCGTCCAGACGGTCGAGCAAGGTGAGTCCGTGGCGAGCGAGGTCGTGCGCCAAGCGGGTGAGCGCCAAGGCGGCGGAGACGCCGTCCTTGTCGGCGACGCACGGGTCGACGGCGAAACCGAGCGCCTCCTCGTAGCCGAAGAGCAGCCGGCCCTGCGGGGCCGCCTTGGTGATCCATTTGAAGCCCGTCAGAGTCGTCACGTAGTCCACACCGGCGCGTGTGGCCATCTTCTCGAGCATCGACGATGAGACGATGGTCGTGGCCACCACGTCGCCCTCGCCGGCTTCGGCCAGGGCCACCGAGCCCAGCAACCAGCCGATCTCGTCACCGCGCAGTGTCCGCCACGTGCCGTCCGCACGTCGCAGCGCGGCTCCCAGCCGGTCGGCGTCGGGGTCGTTGGCGATCAGCAGCGAGGCACCCGCCTCGTCGGCGCGGGCCATTCCCGCGTCGAGGACGCCCGGCTCCTCGGGATTGGGGAAGGGCAGCCCCGGGAACTCGGCGTTGGGTCGGAATTGCTCGCTCACCACCGCGACGTGGTGATACCCGGCTCGCGCGAACAGGTCCGCCATGAACTCGCCGCCCACCCCGTGCAGGGGCGTGTAGGCGACGCGCAGGTCGCTGTCGGGCACCGCGAAGCGCGCGATCATGTGCGAGCGGTAGGACTCGAGGAGGCCCTCGTCGACCACGCCGTGCAATGCGCAGGACCGGTCCCCCAGGGTCGGCGTTCCCGCCGCGTTGGCGTGGCGTTCGACGATGGCGTCGTGGGGCGCGATGATCTGTGAGCCGTCGGGGCCGTAGAGCTTGTAGCCATTGTCGGCCGGCGGGTTGTGACTGGCGGTGATCATGATGGCGGCCGCGGCGCCGAGGACCTGCAGGGCGTAGGCCGTCAAGGGGGTCGGCAGCGGCCGGGGCATCTCGTAGACGCGCACCCCGGCGCCGAGCAGCACCGCCACCACCTCGTCGTTGAAGGTCTCAGAGCCGTGGCGCGCGTCGCGTCCCACGACGACCCCGCGCGCGGGGTCGATCCCGATCTCGGCGAGCCACGCGACGACCCCTTGGGTCGCCCGTCGCACCGTGCAACGGTTCATCCCCGCGGGGCCGGCCATCTCGCGGCCACGAAGGCCCGCCGTGCCGAAGGTCAGGGGCTCGTCGAAGCGTCGATGCAACTCCTCCTCGTCGCCCTCGTCGACCAGGTGCTGCAGTTCGGCCCGATCATGTTCATCGGGATCCGTGGCGATCCAGGCGCTCACCCGGGCCAGTAATTCGTCGTTCACAGCACCGGGATCAATTGCATCAACAGGTCCCCCAGGGACGCCGCGGCGTTCTGGCCCGCCTCGAGGACCTCCAGGTGGCTCAACGGTGCGTCGGCGACCCCGGCGGCGAGGTTCGATACGAGGCTTAAGCCCAGGACTTCGGCGCCCAGGTGACGTGCCGCGATCGCTTCGAGCACCGTGGACATGCCGACCAGAGTCGCCCCCATCGTGCGCGCCATGGCGATCTCGGCCGGGGTCTCGTAGTGCGGGCCGCGGAAACCCGCGTAGATCCCTTCACTCAAGTGGGGCGCCGCGGCGAGCACCGCCGCGCGCAGGCGCTGGGAGTAGAGGTCGGTGAGGTCGACGAAGCGCGAGCCGTAGGGCGCGGGCGGCGCGGCGCCTTCCATCGGCGAGGTGGCGGTCAGGTTGATGTGGTCCTTGATCACGACCACCGAGCCCGGACCCTTGGTCGGGTCGATGCCGCCGCAGGCGTTGGTCAAGATGACCTTCTTCGCCCCGGCGGCGATGACGGTGCGCACGGGGTGCGCCACTTGGTCGGCGCTGTTGCCCTCGTAGAGGTGCACGCGCCCCGACACCAGGGCGACCTTGACGCCGGCCACCTCGATCGAGAGGATCTGACCCGCGTGACCCACCACGGTCGGTGCGACGAAGCCGCGCAACGTACCCGTGGCCACCTCGGCGAAGGGCGTGCCGAGCGCCGCGGCACCCTCCTTCCAGCCCGAACCGAGCACGATGGCCACGTCGTAGGAATCGACGCCGCTGCGTACGCGCAGTTCGTCCGCCGCTTCAGTGGCGAGTTGGTAGGGGTTCGTCATCATTGTCCAATCGTGTGCCAGACCGTGGAGGTCTCGACAAAGGTTCGTAGTCGGCGAAGAGGGTTCTCCTCGTCGTGGGGGCGAGGACGGTACACGCGCTTGATCGATCCCGCCCCCAGGCGCGCCAGCTCGTCGGCCAATTCGTCGCTGCCGCTCAGGTCCAGACCGTCGATGTCCTCGTGCGTCGCCAGGTGGGGGGCCAGTTCGCCCGTGACACCCGTCAACACGTTCAGTACGCCACCGGGAAAGTCCGAGGTGGCCGTCATCTCCGCGAGGATCACCGCGGGCGTCGGGCGAGATTCACTCGCCAGCGCCACGACCGCGTTGCCGACGCAGATCGGCGCCGCGACAGCGTCGACGAAACCCTCGAGCGAGGAGTCCTGGGGAGCCACGACACCGATGACGCCACTCGGCGCGGGCAGCGAGAAGTTGAAGTAAGGCCCGGCGACGGGATTGGCCCCACCCAATACCTGGGTCACCTTGTCGGTCCAACCCGCGTACCAGACGATGCGGTCGATGGAACGCGCCACGACGAGTTGCGCGTCCTTCTTCTTGAGTCCCTCGCAGAGCTGCACCTGCTCCACCAACTCGGTGCGGCGCGACTCGGCCATCTCGGCCCAGCGGTAGAGAACCTGGCCGCGATTGTAGGCCGTGGCGGCCCACCACTTGGACTGACCCGCGCGCGCGGCCACGACGGCGTCGCGCAGGTCCTTGCGCGACGCCTGGGCGACGTTGGCGAGGAACCTGCCGTTGGCCGACACCACCTCGTAGCTGCGACCCGATTCCGAACGCGGGAAGGCCCCGTTGACCACCAGCTTGTACGTCTTCTTGACGTCGAGTCGCTCAGACATTGAGGTACGCCTCCAGACCGTGACGTCCGCCCTCGCGGCCGAATCCCGATTCGCGCACTCCGCCGAAGGGACTGGTCGGATCGAACTTGTTATAGGTATTGGCCCAGATCACGCCGGCGCGAAGTCGCTGCGCGACCCACAGCGTGCGACTGCCCTTCTCGCTCCAGACGCCGCAGGCCAGCCCGTACTTGGAGTTGTTCGCCTTGGCGACCGCTTCTTCAGGCGTGCGAAAGGTCAGGACCGACAGCACCGGTCCGAAGATCTCGTCGCGGGCGATCCGGTGGCTCTGGGCCACGTCGGCGAAGACCGTCGGCGCGAACCAGTAGCCTTTCTCGGGGAGTTCGCACGATCCGGTGTAGCGCGTCGCACCCTCCTTCTCGCCCCAGGCGGACAGCTCCACGATGCGCTCGAGCTGGGCCGCGGAGTTGATGGCGCCGACGTCGGTGTTCTTGTCCATCGGGTCGCCCACGCGCAACTGGTCCACTCGACGAAGGAGTCGTCGCAGGACCTCATCGGCCACCGACTCTTGGACGAGGAGTCGAGACCCCGCGCAGCACACGTGGCCCTGGTTGAAGAAGATGCCGTCGATGATCCCTTCGATGACCTCGTCGATGGGCGCGTCCTCGAAGACGATGTTGGCGCCCTTGCCGCCCAACTCCAAGGTGAGACGTTTGCCGGTGCCCGCCACGCGCTCCTGGATCAACCGACCCACCTCGGTGGAGCCGGTGAAGGCGATCTTGTCGACGCCCGGGTGATCCACCAACGCCGCCCCGGTGGTGCCGTCGCCCGTGATGATGTTCACGACGCCATCGGGGAGACCGGCCTGCTGGAAGATCTCGGCCAAGATGAGCGCCGACAGCGGCGTGGTCTCGGCGGGCTTCAAGACGCACGTATTGCCGGCGGCCAGGGCGGGCGCGAGTTTCCACGCCGCCATGAGGAGCGGGAAGTTCCACGGGATGATCTGACCGGCGACGCCCACGGGCTGGGGTGCGGCACCGAAGCCGGCGTGTTCGAGCTTGTCGGCCCACCCGGCGTAGTAGAAGAAGTGCGCGGCGGCCAAGGGGATGTCCACGTCACGCGTCTCGCGGATCGGCTTGCCGTTGTCCAGGGTCTCGACCACGGCCAGTTCGCGCGAGCGCTCCTGGATCAGGCGCGCGATGCGGTAGAGGTACTTGGCGCGCTCGGCGCCGGTCGTCTTGCTCCAGACCTTGACGTAGGCGCGCCGCGCGGAGGCCACCGCCGTATCTACGTCGGACGCGGAGGCGAGCGCCACGGTGGCGAGAGTCTCCTCGGTGGCCGGGTTGATCGACGCGAACTGCTCGTGCGACGTGGCCGCGGTGAACTGTCCGTCGAGGAACAGGCCGTAACTGGACTGCAGGCGAGCGATGCTCGCTGCTTCGGGCGCGGGGTCGTAGCCCAGCGCGCCGAGTTCCGATGTCAGTGCGTGCTCGGTCATGTCAGTCCCCTGAGAATTCGTCGGGGCGAACGTACGCCCCGGTGCGCTGCTTGCGTCGTTGCATCAACAAGTCGTTGAGCAGTGACGACGCGCCGAAGCGAAAGTACTCCGGGCGCAGCCACGTGGCCCCCGCCGTCTCGTTGACCACCACCAGGTACTTGAGCGCGTCCTTGGTGGTGCGAATCCCCCCGGCGACCTTGACCCCCACGAGTTGGCCCGTCAGTTCCGCGAAATCGCGCGCCGCTTCGAGCATCACCAGCGCGACGGGCAGCGTCGCGTTGACGCCCACCTTGCCGGTCGAGGTCTTGATGAAGTCGGCTCCGGCGAGCATCGCGATCCAGCTGGCGCGCTTGACGTTGTCGTACGTCACCAGTTCGCCGGTCTCCAAGATGACCTTGAGATGCGCCGATCCGCACGCGTGCTTGACCGCGACGATCTCGTCGAAGACCTGGCCCCAACGACCGGCGAGGAATGCACCACGGTCGATCACCATGTCGATCTCGTCCGCTCCGGCCTCGACGGCTTCCTTGACGTCAAGCAGTTTGACGGCGAGTGACGCGCGTCCCGACGGGAAGGCCGTCGCCACGGACGCGACCGCCACCGGCGACTCACCGAGCACGCGGCGCGCGTGTGCGACCAGGTCGGGATAGACGCACACCGCCGCGGCGGCCGGCACCGAAGCGTCGTGGGGATCGGGGTACATCGCCTTGGTACAGAGCGATGACACGCGTCCGCGCGTGTCAGCACCTTCGAGAGTGGTGAGGTCGACCATCGAGATGGCGAGGTCGATCGCGCGCAACTTCGTCGATTTCTTCAATGAGCGCGTACCCAGTTTGGCGACACGACTTTCGACGCCAACGGCGTCCACGCCGCTCAACGCTCCGACGTAGCGGCGCAGTTCGTCCTCGTTGCGGATCGAGGGAACCGAGATCACGGCCGGCACGAGTACACCGCGGTCGCGGGCGTCGACCAAACGCAAGGGAGTGATACTCACTCAAGTCAGGCTAGCAATGTGCCTTACGCCCATCCAGCGGTGCCCGTGAGCCGCGCGATCGGCGCAGCCGTTCGCGTTCATGAAACGCCAATCAGGCTGAACTATCGATAGACGGGCAATTCCCCCGCCGCCAGTCGCTGGGCCAACGAGGGTGCGGCGGCATCCTTCTCGCTCAAGTTCGCCTCACCCGTCAGGGCCCAGGGCACGTTGATCTCGGGATCGAGTGGGTTGATCTCCAACTCATGAGGCGCGTCGTAGGGCGAACTCAGCAGGTACGACAGCGCGGCGGTCTCGGAAGTGACGCAAAAACCGTGCGCCACGCCGGCGGGAAGAACAACGGTGGTGCCCTCGTCGGCGGCCAAGGGGACGGTCACCACGTGGCCGAAGGTGGGTGAACCCACGCGGATGTCGACGATCACGTCGTCGAGCGTCCCGTAGACGCACGTGACGACCTTGGCCTGGCCGCGCGGGGCCATCGAATAGTGCAGGCCGCGCACCACGTTCTTGGTCGACATCGACAGATTGGACTGTTCGGCCGAGAACGTGAGACCGGTCGCCTCGAAATCGCTCAACTTGAACCACTCGCGAAAGAAGCCGCGGTCGTCACCGAAGACCCGCGACTCGGCGACGTAGAGACCGACGATGTCGAGTTCACGCAAATTCATATGACGTCCTTCAACGGGCGCCACCAGGTCTCGTTGTCGAAGTACCACTGCACCACCGCCGCCAGCCCGTCGTCGAAGGACACCTGGGGGGTGTAACCGAGTTCGTTGCGGATCTTGGAGCAGTCCACCGAGTAGCGACGGTCGTGACCGAGGCGGTCCGTGACCGGCTCGATGCTGGCATCCGTCTTGTCGCAGAGTTGCAAGAGGCGGTAGGTGAGCTCCTTGTTGGTCAGCTCCGTCCCGCCGCCGATGTTGTAGATCTCTCCGGCGCGCCCGCCCTCGAGCACGAGCAAGATGCCGCGGCAGTGGTCGTCGACGTGCAGCCAGTCGCGCACGTTGAGCCCGTCGCCGTACAGGGGGACCTTGTGCCCGTCCATCAGGTTGGTGACGAAGAGGGGGATGACCTTCTCGGGGAACTGGCGAGGGCCGTAGTTGTTCGAACAGCGCGTCACGTTGACGTGCAAGCCGTAGGTGCGGTGATAGGCCAAAGCCGCCAGGTCCGAACCCGCCTTGGACGACGAATAGGGCGAGTTGGGTTCGAGGATGTGGTCCTCGCGCCACGACCCCTCGGCGATCGAACCGTAGACCTCGTCGGTGGAGACGTGCACGAATCGCTCGACGCCGTGGCGACGCGCACTCTCGAGCAGCGTCTGGGTCCCGATGACGTTGGTCTCGAAGAAGGTCCGCGCGCCCGTGATGGAGCGGTCCACGTGACTCTCGGCCGCGAAGTGCACCACGGCCTGCGCGCCGCGCAGCACGTCGTCGGCCACCTCGACGTCGGTGATGGAGCCTTGAACGAAGCTCACCCGCGAGTCGCGAAGGACCGCCTCGATGTTCTCACGGCGCCCTGAATAGGTCAGGGCATCGAGAATCACGATGTCGTCGTAACCCAGATGTTCGGCCTCCAACAGCAGTTCGGCGAAGCGCGAACCAATAAATCCGGCCGCTCCCGTGATCACAATGCGCATGGAGATACCTCGGCCTTAACTAGGGGTTGACGGACTTCTATACTAATGGAGTGAAGGGAATCATTCTGGCCGGCGGTAGCGGCACACGTCTCTACCCCATAACCCGGGCGACCTCGAAGCAGTTGTTGCCGGTGTACGACAAGCCGATGATCTACTACCCGCTGAGCACGCTGATGCTGGCGGGCCTGCGCGACATCTTGCTCATCACGACGCCCCACGACCAGGCGGCGTTTCAGCGCCTGTTGGGCGACGGCTCGCATCTGGGCCTGAACATCTCGTGGATCATCCAGGACCAGCCCAACGGACTGGCCCAGGCCCTCATCTTGGGCGAGGACTTCCTCGCCGGCGACAAGTGCGCCCTCATCTTGGGTGACAACCTGTTCTACGGTCCGGGACTGGGTTCGCACTTGAGTGAGAACACCCACATCGAGGGCGCGCTGATCTTCGCCTACGAGGTGTCGGATCCGACATCGTACGGTGTGGTGGAGTTCGGTGAGGACGGCAAGGTCCTCTCGATCGAGGAGAAGCCCAAGGAGCCCAAGAGCCGCTACGCGATCCCGGGCTTGTACTTCTACGACGAGAAGGCGCCCGCCCTGGCCAAGACCCTGACACCGAGCGCCCGCGGCGAACTCGAGATCACCGCGCTGAACAACGCGTACCTCGAACTCGGTGAACTGCACGTGCAGACGCTCTCGCGCGCCACCACCTGGCTCGACACCGGTACCCACGAGTCCCTCTACGAGGCCGGTGGCCTCATCCGCACCCTCCAGCACCGTACGGGGCTTCGCATCGGTGACCCCGAGGAGATCGCCCGCGACAACGAATGGATCACTACCGCGCAGTAACGCTGACGCGGTCGTCGGGGCCTGACCTACAGTGGGTAGCGCCATAGCCTCAAGGAGCATTCATGTCCACTGTCGCGGTTTCCTCCCGTCAACGCGTCCTCGCTGACGTCGTCGCGACGTCGCTCGTCGCCGACGCGCTCCTCGTGGTCGGCGGCGCCGCCTTCGTGGGGCTGCTCGCGCAATTCTCTTGGATGGTGCACCCCTTCGTGGTCCCCTTCACCGGCCAGACCCTCGGGGTCCTGCTGGTCGGCAGCACGCTCGGCCTGCGACGCTCCCTCGCCTCGATGGCCCTGTACGTCCTCGCCGGCCTGGCGGGATTGCCCTGGTTCGCGGGAGGCACACACGGCTACCCCGTACACCTCTTCGGCTACCTGCTCGGCTTCATGCTGTCGGTGTCGCTGATGAGTTGGCTCGCCGCCAAGGGCAACGACCGCAACGTCGTGAGCGCCCTGGGCCTCTTCGTCATCGGCGAGTTGGCCATCTACGCCATCGGCGTCCCGTGGCTGGCGATCAGTCTGCACATCTCCCTGGGCGCCGCCATCACCGGCGGCATGACGCCCTACCTGCTCGGCGACTTCTTCAAGGCGATCATCGCGGGCACGTTGTTGCCCGCCACCTGGCGCCTCGTGGACCGCACCGCCACGCACTGACGTCGAGCAGTCGCCGGACAACCGGCGAAGGGTAGGTTGGACGTCATGAGTGACGCGAACCTTCCCCCGGCCGAACCCGACGTCTCGGAGGAGAACCCCGTCTCCGAACATTGGGTGTGGGCCGGTCACCACCGACCCGCGATGCCGCGCGTACTGGTCGATCACATGACCTCGCAGTGGGCGAGCGCGAATCCGAGCGACGAGGTCCACCCCGCGAGCGCCCACTTCCGCGCGCGCCGCGAGAACCTGGGGCGCCACTTCAGTGACGCGACGCTGGTCGTGGCCACCGGCAACCCGAAGGTGCGCGCCAACGACACCGATTACCGCTTCCGCGCCGGGACGGACTTCTTCTACCTGACCGGGTGTCAGGAGCCCGACTGCGTGCTGGTCATCGCGCCGAGCGCCGCTGGGCCCCGCAGCACGCTCTACGTGCCCGAGCGGCGCGACTCTCGCTCCCACGACTTCTTCAGCGACGCGCGCTACGGCGAGCTCTGGGTCGGACCCCGACGCGGCGTGGTCGAATGCGCGAGCTACTACGCCATCGAGACCGCTCCCCTGGAACACCTGGAGAAGGACCTCGGCTCCTTGTCGGCCACTAAGGTCCTGACGGTACGCGGTTTCGACGCCCGGGTCGACGCCCTGATCGAAGGTCACACCGACGACGAGCGTCTGGTGGCCCACCTCTCGGAGATGCGCCTCATCAAGGACGACTACGAAGTGGCGCAGTTGCGCGAGGCGATCGCGCACACGGTCAAGGGTTTCGAGGACGTCGTGCGCGCCCTGCCCCAAGCCGTCGGACGCGGCGAGCGGGTCATCGAAGGGGTCTTCAACCTCCGCGCGCGCGTCGAGGGCAACGACACCGGCTACGACACCATCGCCGCGACCGGGGCGCACGCCACGATCCTTCACTGGACGCGCAACGACGGCCCGGTACACGAGCACGACCTGTTGTTGCTCGACGCGGGCGTCGAATGCCACCAGCTCTACACGGCCGACGTGACGCGCACGATGCCGATCAGCGGCACGTTCTCACCCGCCCAGCGACGGGTGTACGAGCTGTTGTGCGCTGCCCAGCAGGCCGCCCTCGACGCCGTGCGGCCCGGCGTCGACTTTCGCACGCCGCACCGCGTGGCGATGGAGATCCTCGCGCGAGGGCTCTTCGACCTAGGCATCTTGCAGGGCACCTTGGAGGAGGCCCTGCGGCCCGAGAACCAGCTCTATCGCCGCTACACCCTGCACGGCACCAGCCACATGCTGGGCATCGACGTGCACGACTGCGCGCACGCGCGCGACGAGCTCTACCACGGCGAACTGCGCGAAGGCTACGTGCTCACCGTCGAGCCCGGCATCTACTTCCAAGCCAACGACCTGACCGTGCCCGAGGAGTACCGCGGCATCGGCGTGCGCATCGAAGACGACGTGCTGGTCACCGCCGACGGCTACGAGAACCTCTCGGCGGCCTTGCCCCGCGACCCCGACGAGATCGAGGCGTGGATGGCGGGGCTCTGGGCGAGTGGCCCCACCGACCTCAGCATCCGCTGAGGTCCATCGCTACTCGGTCTCGATCTCCTCACGACTGATGCCCAAGAAGTAGAGCACCGCGTCGAGGTAGGGCACCGAGAGCGCCGCGTCGGCGTGCTCACGCACGACGGGCTTGGCGTTGAAGGCGATACCGAGACCCGCCAACGAGATCATGTCGATATCGTTGGCGCCGTCGCCCACCGCCACCGTTTGGGCGAGGGGCACGCCCACCTCGGCGGCGAATCGCTCCAGGGCGCGCGCCTTGGCGGCCCGGTCCACGATCGGGCCCGCCAAACGTCCGGTCAATCGCCCCTCGACGATCTCGAGACGATTGGCTTCGAGGTAGTCGACGTGCAACTCGGCCAGGAGGGGCTCGAGCACTTCGACGAACCCTCCTGACACGACGGCCGGCACGTAGCCCAGGCGATGCAGCGTGCGCAGAAGTGTGCGCGCGCCCGGGGTCAGGCGCAGCTTCTCGCGCACGAGGTCGAGCACGTTCGCGTCGAGCCCGGCCAGAAGCGCCACGCGACGACGCAGCGATTCGGCGAAGTCGAGTTCGCCGGCCATCGCCCGCTCGGTGATCTCGGCCACCTCCTGGGCGCAACCCGACTCCTCGGCCAAGAGGTCGATGACCTCGTCCTGCAGCAGCGTGGAGTCCGCGTCCATGACGACGAGATGCTTGGCGCGACGGTGCAGGCCGGCTCGTTGCACCGCGAGGTCCACCCCGCTCGCCTGCGCCACGCTCGCCAGGGATTCGCGCAGCGCCACGTGGTCGCGCCCGCGCACCACTAACTCGTAGCAATCGACCGGGTAACTGGCGAGATGCACGATGCGCTCGCAGGTCGCCGCCGTCGACGCGATGGCTCGAAAGATGTCGTCGAGCTGTCCGGCGCCGATGCGCGGCGCCAGCAGGGTCACCAGGAGCCGTCCTCCTTCGAGGGAAACCTCGGGAGTCACCCGTTCGACGGTGGCGACGATGCCGTCGCGCTCGATGTCGTGATCGCCGATCGCGCGACGCACGTCGTCCTCGCCGACCGTGTCGTCCACCGTCACCTCACCACAGAGAACGAGCGAGCCGCGGATGGTGATCTGCGCGACGTCCGAGAGTTGCCCGCCCGACTGGGTCACGTCAGCGAGGGCCGCGAAGAGTTCGGCACCCACCCCGACGCGGTCCGGACCGGCGACGGTGACGAGGTAGGTGACACGAGACACGGCTAAATGCTAGGGGTTTCCTCCACGCGCCACGGTCAGGCGTCGCGCGAACGCAACTCACGCACCGCCGCGACGTGCGGGTCGCTACGCGCGTCGAATCGCCAGAGCGTGGGCAGTGCGGCGCCGACCACGCCGACTGATCCCGCGCACGCCAGGCCTCCGAAGGTCAACGAGAAGCGCAGACCGGTCCAGGCCGCCATGACGCCGGCACGGAACTGTCCCGCGGTGGGGCCCAGGGAGTACGAGATCATCTCCATGCCCGCCATGCGTCCGCGGATGTCGGGCGGGATCGACTCGTTCCACATCGTCGCGCGAAAGATCCCACTGAGCGAGTCGGCCCCGCCCGCGATGGCCAGACCCACGAGAACCAGCCACAGCGACGACGAGTAGCCGAACACCGCGATACCCAGACCCCAGAGGGCCGCCGAGAACACCACGGCTCGTCCGTAGTGGTGCACGCGTTTCGTCCAGCCCGAGAGCAGCGTGAAGACCAGCGCGCCCGCCGGGAGGCCGCAGTAGAGAATGGCGAGCGCGTAGGAAGAGTGAAAGCGCGCCGCCACGAAGGGCAACATGGCGACCGGGAAGGCGAAGGTCATCGCCAAGAGGTCGATGATGTAGGTCCCGACGATGTCGGGTCGCGAACGCAGGAACGTCACGCCCGCGCGCAACGCCTGACGGTCGCTGTCCTCGCTCGAGGCCGGCGTGAGTTGCGCGGCGAGCCGCGACAAGAGATACAGCGAGACCGCGAACGTCACGAGGTTGGCGCCGTAGACGAAGCCGGGTCCCGCGCCGACGGCGACGAGCCCGCCTAGCGCGGGTCCGATGATCGAGGCGGTGGTGAAGCGGATGTTCGCCAGGGTCGAGGCGGCCCGTTGCAGGTCGTGGGGGACGAAGGTCTGGTTCAGGGCTTCGATGCTCGGACGCTGCAGGCTCGATACGCCCGCGGCGACGACCGCGTCGGCGTAGAGGATCCATACCTGGGGTCGAGGTAGCACGGCATTCACGAGCACAACCGCCGTCGCGACCATCAACAACACCTCCATGGTGATGATCAAGGTGCGCCGATTCATCCGGTCCGCCAAGACTCCTCCGTAGAGACCGAAGACGATCAGCGGCACCAGTTCGAAGAGGCCCAGCGCGCCAACGTCGAATGCCGAGTGGGTCAGTTGCTTCAATTGGAAGGGGATGGTGACGTAGGTCGCCTGCGAACCCAGCGCCGTGATGAACCCCGCGATGTAGAGCTGACGATACCCTCTGGAGATCCGCAGCGGTGTCAGGTCGACGCCGACGTATCGCCTCACGCGGACGGTCCCGATTGCCAGCCGGTCGATTCGCTGTAATGGCGTAGAACCCTGGCGGGCACGCCGCCGATCACGACGTGGTCGGGGAACGTCCCGCGCACGACGGCACCCGCGGCCACGGTGGTGTTGCGACCGAGATGCGTGCCGGGCAGGATCACGACATTGGTACCCAGCCAGCTTCCCGAGCCAATGAAGACCGCTGACTCCTCGGGTGTCTGCCAACCCACGGGCGTATCGGGGTCCTCGTAGGTGTGGTTCTGCTCAGT
>Ga0209698_10002016_pt1 | contig 23225 bp, 19 predicted proteins | sample LitLauG_LLR_2012_FD_187203 | JGI IMG/M metagenome (GOLD analysis project Ga0209698, IMG submission 187203) | Freshwater sediment microbial communities from Pennsylvania, USA - Little Laurel Run_MetaG_LLR_2012 (SPAdes) (version 2) | ecosystem: Environmental > Aquatic > Freshwater > Creek >... | reverse complement strand
GGGATGAACGCGTTCACGCTCGAGACGTAGAGGGGGAAGAGCACCAGGCCCGACAGCAGCACCGTCCAGGCCCACAGGATGAGGACGCTGCGCCGGTGGCCGTGCCCGAGGCGGAGCAGCCGGTGGTGCAGGTGGTTCTTGTCCGGGGTGGAGAACCCGGTGCGGTTGGCCGTCCGGCGGATGAAGGCGAACGACATGTCCACGATCGGCACCCCGAGGATGAAGAAGGGGATGAACAGGGGTGCGAAGAAGAAGTAGGTCTGTCCGCTGCGCGCCGCCACCCCGCCCACCGCTCCGGCGGACCGCCCGCCGATCAGCATGGTGGACGCCGCCATCAGCAGTCCGAGCAGCAGCGCCCCGGCGTCGCCCATGAAGATCTTCGCCGGATGGAAGTTGTGGGGCAGGAAGCCGAGGCAGATGCCGCAGGTCACGACGGCGATCAGCGGTCCGATGTTGTCGACGGGCAGGTTGCCGAGGTGCTGGAGGTGGAGGCCGTAGACGGCCAGCGCCCCCGAGGCGATGGCCACCACCCCGGCGGCCAGGCCGTCGAGCCCGTCGATGAGGTTCACGGCGTTGGTGATGGCGATCACCCACAGCGCGGTGAGCAGCGGGGTCCACTCCGGGGACAGCTGGACGAGGCCGGCCAGCGGGACCTTGAACTGGAACCACGTGACCCCCATGAAGTAGAGGATGGCGGCCGCCAGGACCTGGCCGGCCACCTTGGCCGGTGCCGACATGTCCCGGAAGTCGTCGATCAGTCCCACGACGAAGATGGCGGCCGCCCCGAGCAGCAGGCCGAGCGGCTCCGACGTGCCCCGGAAGAGCGGGGCGAGCGCCGGGATCGAGGCGGCCACCGCCCACGCCACCAGCATCCCGAGGAACATGGCGACGCCCCCCGACTGCGGGGTGACCCGCTGGTGGACCTTGCGGGCGTCGGGCTGCGCCACGTAGCCGATCTGCACGGCGATGCGACGGGCGGGGAAGGTCAGCGCCCACGTGGCCACGGCCGCCACCACCAGCAGCACCGCGTACCAGTTGAGCGGGACGACCGAGCTCATCGGGTCATCCCGGGTGGCACGCCCGGCGCACCGGGGCGGTGCCGTCGGCGGCCCGTCCCTGCGTCACGCCCCGGCCAGGTCCGGGTAGGGCGGGAACCCGAGGCAGAGCTCGCGCACCTCGGCCCGGACGGCGGCGATGGCGGCGTCGTCGTCGCGCTCACGCAGCGTCCGGCCGATGAGCGCGCCGATGCGGGACATCTCCCCGGTCCCCATCCCGACCGTGGTCTGGGCGGCGGACCCGAGGCGCAGGCCCGAGGTGACGAACGGCGACCGGGGGTCGTCGGGGATGGTGTTGCGGTTGCAGGTGATGCCGGCCCGGTCGAGGACCTCCTGGGCCTCCTTGCCGGTCAACTCGGCGTCGAACGAGCGCAGGTCGCACAGGACCTGATGGTTCTCGGTGCCGCCCGACACCAGCCGGATCCCCTCGGCCGCCACCGCCTCGGCCAGAGCCTTGGCATTGGCCACCACCTGGGCCGCGTACGACCGGAACTCGGGACGGGCGGCCTCGGCGAAGGCCACCGCCTTGCCGGCGATGACGTTCTCGAGCGGACCGCCCTGCAGACCCGGGAACACGGCACTGTCGATGGCCTTGGCCAGGTCGGCCGAGCACAGGATGGCACCGCCGCGCGGGCCGCGCAGCGTCTTGTGGGTCGTGAAGGTGACCACGTCGGCCACCCCTACCGGCGACGGGTGCACCCCCCCGGCGATCAGTCCCGCCGGGTGGGCCGCGTCGAACATGAACCGGGCGCCGACCGAGTCGGCGATCTCGCGGAACGGGAGCGGGTCGATGATCCGGGAGTAGGCGGTGGAGCCGGCCACGATCAGGGCGGGGCGGTGGGTGCGGGCCAGGTCGGCCACCTGGTCGAAGTCGATGGTCTCCCCCGGCTTGTCCGGGTCGTCGGTGGCCGGGGACACGCCGTAGGAGACGAAGTTCCACACCTTCGAGGTGAGGCTGGCCGGCGAGCCGTGGGTCAGGTGACCACCGTGGTCGAGCCGCATGGCCAGCACGGTGTCGCCGGGCTGCAGCAGCGCCATGTAGGCGGCCACGTTGGCGTTGGCCCCGGCATGTGGCTGCACGTTGGCGTGCTCGGCCCCGAACAGGGCGCACAGCCGGTCCCGGGCCAGGTCCTCGACCCGGTCGACGACCTGGTTGCCGCCGTAGTAGCGGCGGCCGGGGTAGCCCTCGGCGTACTTGTTGGTCAGCACCGAGCCGGTGGCGGCCAGCACCGCGGTGGACGTGAAGTTCTCCGAGGCGATCAGCTGCACGGTGGTGGCCTGGCGCTCGGCCTCGGCGCCCAGCAGTTCCAGGACCTCGGGGTCGCCGGCGAGCCACGGGTCGAAGGGCGAGGCGTGGGAGGGGCTGCTCATGGGGTCGGCTGCTGCCTTTCGGTGATGGTCGGTCACGGTCGGGGCGCCGTGCCGGCGCCGGGTCCGGCGTCGTAGCCGGAGATCTGGTCGATGCGGCGCTGGTGGCGTCCGCCCTCGAACTCGGTGCTGAAGAAGGTGTCGACGGCGTCGATGGCCTCGGACGGGCCGGTCGTCCGCTCGCCGAGGCACACCACGTTGGCGTCGTTGTGCTGGCGCGCCAGCCTCGCCGTGGTCGAGTCGTGGACGACGGCGGCCCGGATCCCGGGCACCTTGTTGGCGGCGATCCCGATGCCGATGCCGGTCCCGCACACGCACAGGCCCCGGTCGGCGCGCCCGGCGGCGACGGCCTCGGCCACGGCGTGCCCGTAGAGGGGGTAGTCCACCGAGACGTCCGCTGTGTCGGTCCCCAGGTCGAGGATCTCGTGCCCGGAGGTGGCCAGGTGGCCGGCCAGGAACGACTTGAGGGCGTAGCCCGCGTGGTCCGAGCCCACGGCGATGCGCATGGTGCGAGTGTACCGAGTGCGCCGGGCGGGAATCGGCCCGTTCCGGGCCCCCGGTAGGCTGAGCCGCCGATGACCATCGATCCCTCCACCCCGGTGGTCGTGGGAGTCGGCCAGGTGACCAACCGCCCCCACACCGAAGGGGACGGCTCGCTGGCCGACCGCCCGGAACCGCTCGGCCTCATGCTCGACGCCGTGGCCGCCGCGGTCGAGGACTGCGACGGTGCGGGTCCCGGCGGCGGCGCCCCTGCCGGGCGCGCCCTGCTGGCCCGGGCCGCGTCGCTCCGGGTGGCGAACCCGCTGAGCTGGCACTACGTCGACCCCGGGGCCCTGCTGGCCGAGGAGCTGGGCATCGAGCCCGCGCAGATCCTGGTCACCACCACCGGCGGCAACAATCCCCAGTCGCTGGTCAACGCCACCGCCCTGGCCATCGGCCGGGGCGAGCTCGACGTGGCCGTCCTGGTCGGCGCCGACTGCTTCTACACCCAGGCGGCCGCCCGTCGTCATCCGGACCGGCCGGTGCTCCCGTGGACCGCCCAGGCGGCCGACACCGAGCCACCCACGTCGTTCGGGAGCGACCGCCGGGGCACCACCCGCTCCGAGGAGGAGCGGGGGCTCGACCTGCCGATCCACGTGTTCCCCCTCTTCGAGAACGCCCTGCGGGCCGAGGCCGGTCGCACGCTTCCCGAACACCTCGAGCACCTGGGCCGCCTGTGGTCCGGCTTCTCCGAGGTGGCGTCGCACAACCCGTATGCGTGGATCCAGGAGCAGGTGTCGGCCGAGGAGCTGGTGACGGCAACCGAGGCGAACCGGATGATCGCCTACCCCTACACCAAGCTGCTCACGGCGAACCTCCAGGTCGACCAGGCCGCGGCCGCCATCCTGTGCACTGCGGCCGCTGCCGAGGCGGCCGGCGTCCCCCGGGACCGTTGGGTCTTCCCGCTGGCCGGGGCCGACGCCGAGGACCACTGGTTCCTCTCCCACCGTGCCGACTTCCACTCCTCCCCCGCCATCCGGCTGGCCGGCGCGTCCGCCCTCGCCCTGGCCGGGACCGGCGTCGACGAGGTGGACCACGTCGACCTCTACTCGTGCTTCCCCTCGGCCGTGCAGATCGCCGCGGCCGAACTGGGGATGGCCGTCGACGACCCCGACCGCCCGCTGACGGTGACCGGCGGCATGACGTTCGCCGGCGGGCCCGGCAACAACTACGGGACCCACTCGCTCGCCACCATGGTCGGTCGCCTGCGACAGGAGCCCGGGACCACGGGGCTCACCACCGGGCTCGGCTGGTACCTGTCGAAGCACAGCATCGGGGTCTACGGCACCGCCCCCAACGCCACGGGCGAGGTCGACCCCGGCCTCCTCCCCGGTGGCACGGTCGTCGAGTCGGCCGCCGGGTTCGCCTGGGCGGACCCCCAGGCCGCGGTGGGGTCGCTCCCCCAGTGCTCGCCCGACGCCGACGCCCGGGGTGAGGTGACGGTCGAGACCTACTCCGTCGAGTTCGGTCGTCCCGGGGCGCCCGAGCGGGCCGTCGTGGCCTGCCGGACCCTGGAGGGCAGGCGGGCCTGGGCCCACGTGACCGACCCGGACCAGCTGGCGGTGCTGGTCACCGAGGAAGGCTGCGGGCGGCTCGGCACGCTGCGGGCCGGCGGCGAGATCGACCTCCGGTAGGGCGGGTCGGCCGCAGGGGGCGGTACCCCGGCACATCCGTCCTGCGGGCGGGAGTGCAGTTGATAATGATTCTCATTATCAATGGGTGCGCAGAGGGAGTCGTACCGGGACCGGATCAGCCGGGTGCGGCTCCCGTCGGCTGGGGCGACGACCCAGATTCCCGGTACCGGTAGCGGAAGGCGCCGTAGGCGATGGGCCCGGCCAGCATGGGCAGCCAGTAGGACGCCAGGCGGTACGCCAGCGTGGCGAGCACGGCCTCGGCGCCGTCGAGCCCGGCGAGGGCCAGGAACCCGGCGAGGCTGGCCTCGACGATGCCGATGCCGCCCGGGGTGATGGGGATGAGGCCGATCACGCCGGCCACCGCGTAGGCGAGGAGGATCAGCGACGGGCGGGGGTGGGCGCCCACGGCCCGTACGCAGAAGAGCAGGCACAGGTAGTCGAACAGGAGCCGTCCCACCGACAGCAGGGTGGCCTGCCACCACTGCTGGCCGAGCACCGTGCGGATGACGTTCCGCTGGCCGATCAGGCGCTCGGGCAGTCCCTCCAGCGGAGGCCTGTTCTTGAGGACGCGGTTGCGGACCTTCTGGGCCACCCGGCCGACCCAGACCAACGGGCCGTCGGTCGCCATGACGAGGGCCCCGAAGGCGGTGAACAGGACGAATCCGACCACGCCCACCCAGGCCGCGTCGGCCAGGCCGGAGGCGACCGGTGCCCCGAACAGCACCACCGGAAGCACGAACACCGGCAGGGCGAGCAGCCCGCCGATGCCGAGGAACGAGAACGCGGTCAGCCCGGCCACCGACTCGGTCGGGTCCATCCCGGCCGTCCCGAGCATCCGGAACTGGACGGCGGCTCCGGCCGCGGCCCCCCCGGGGACGGTCAGCGAGATGGCGTTCCCGGCCAACTGCGCGGTGATGACGGCGAACCACGCCTTGGTGCGCAGGGCGATCCGCTGGAGGGCGAAGGTGCAGGCGAAGTGGGCGCCTTCGGCCAGCACGGCGGGCAGGAACCACACCGGGTTCAGCGTGGCCAGCCGCGGCCACGAGTGGAAGACGGCCAGGACGCTGGGGAAGACCAGGTAGAGGACGATGCCGGTGAAGGCGATCACCAGCGAGCGCTTGACCAGCGCCTTCCACCGGATGGGTGCCTGCTGCTGCTCCTCGAACTGGGCCTCGAACGACCGCGGCCCGGCGTCGTCGGGCAGGGCCGGTTCCCCGGTCATGCCGTCACCTGGGCCACCCGTGGTCCGTCACGATCGACGCCAGCGCCCCTCAGCCTCCGGCCAGACCGGCCACGGCGGCGGCCACGATGCCGAACCCCCGGAGGTCGCCCATGACGGCGTCGCCCATCCGGTTCATGGCGTAGCAGATGGTCAGCTCGGCGTCCTGGTCCATCACGATGAGCGAGCCGCCGTAGCCGCCCCAGTAGCAGGCCCGGGGCCCGATCGGCATGAGGCTCGAGCTGAGCCCGTAGCCCATGCCGAAGCGCAGGTCGTAGCCCAGGATGAGGTCGGTCCCGCTGATCTGGGAGTCGAAGACACGGTCGCACCCCGACTCCGACAGCAGCCGGACTCCCCGGGCCTCCCCCCGCCCGGCGATGATCGACTGCACCATGGCCACCGACCGGGCGTTGCCGTGCCCGCCGGCCGCAGGGATCTCGGCGGCCCGCCACCAGCGGTGGCTCGGGTAGGTGGCGTCCAACGGCGGATTCGTCGCGGCCCGGATGATCAGCTCGGTCGGGTTGAGCACGGAGAGGTCCATCGGCGGCGGGGGGATGACGACCGACACCCGCGGCTCCTCCGACTCGGGCAGGCCGATGAAGAAGTCCGCCCCGAGCGGGGCCGCCACCTCCGACGCGAACCACGTGCCGATGGAGGCTCCGGTGATCCTCCGCACCACCTCGCCGATCAGGTAGCCCTGGCTGACCAGGTGGTAGCCCGACGCGGTGCCCGGCTCCCACCACGGCGCCTGGGCGGCCAGGAGGCCGGTGCACCTGTCCCAGTCGGCCAGGTCCTCGGGCTGCATGGGCTCGTCCCACCCGGGCAGGCCGGCCGTGTGGGCCATGAGGTGGCGGACCTCCACGGCCTCCTTGCCGGCTGCGGCGAATTCCGGCCAGTACCGGGACACGGGTGCGTAGAAGTCGAGCTCGCCCCGGTCGGCCAGCATCAGCGCGCAGAGGAACGTCATCGTCTTGGTCATCGACCAGACGTTGACGAGCGTGTCCTCCACCCAGGGGGCGCTGCCGGCCTCGTCGACCGTGCCACCCCAGATGTCGACGACCGGCTCGCCCCCGACGAGCACGGCCACCGACGCACCGGTGTCGGTGCCGGCGTCGAGGCTGGCGGACAGCGTGGCCGCCACCTGCTCGTACTGCGGGTCCCAGGTGCCCTGGATGTCGGCCATGAACGCCTCCCTCGGTGGCGGTGCGTCCCGGCACCGCATGGAGCCCGTGCGGCGGCGCTCCCGTCCGGTGGACCCCGACCCGGGCCCACGGATCCCGATCTTCCCACGGCGGACCGCCCCGACACCGAATCCCGGTGCGGGCCGTCGGGACCCCGGCCCGCGACCCGTTACCCTGGTACCCCGTGAGCGACGCCACTGACACCCAGCTGACCCGTGACACCTACGACCGGCTCCAGGCGGAGCTCGAGGACCTCACCACGCGCGGCCGCGTGGAGATCGCCGCGCTGATCGAGGCGGCGCGGGCACTCGGCGACCTCAAGGAGAACGGCGACTACCACGCCGCCAAGGACTCCCAGGGGAAGATGGAGTCGCGGATCCGCCAGCTCGAGCAGATGCTCAAGAACGCCACGATCGTCGACGGCGGCGGGCCGTCGGACGGCACCGTGGCCCACGGCTCCGTGGTGACCCTGCGTTACGAGGGCGACGACGAGGACGACACGACGGACTACTTCGTCGGCTCCATCGAGGAGCGTCCGGGTGACCTGACCGTGGTGTCCCCCGGGTCGCCGCTGGGCCTGGCCCTGCAGGGCCACGCGGTGGGCGACACGGTCGAGTACGCAGCTCCGGGGGGCAGCCTCCGGGTCGAGATCGTGAAGATCGGAGCCTGACCGACGTGACCGAGCCCCGCACGCTGTCCGAGAAGGTCTGGGACGCCCACACCGTCCGCGCCGGGGGCGCGGATGAGCCGGACATCCTCTTCATCGACCTGCACCTCGTCCATGAGGTCACCTCACCCCAGGCCTTCGACGGGCTGCGCCTCGCCGGGCGGTCCGTGCACCGGCCCGACCTGACCATCGCCACCGCCGACCACAACGTGCCGACCACCGACATCGACAAGCCGGTCGCCGACCCCATCTCGGCCAAGCAGCTGTCGGTGTTGAACGCCAACTGCGCCGAATTCGGGATCACGTGCTACCCGATGGGCGACGCCAACCAGGGCATCGTGCACATCATCGGGCCGGAGCAGGGCCTCACCCAGCCGGGCATGACCATCGTCTGCGGCGACAGCCACACCTCGACCCACGGCGCCTTCGGTGCCCTCGCCTTCGGGATCGGCACCAGCGAGGTCGAGCACGTCCTCGCCACCCAGACCCTGTCCCAGCGCCGGCCGGCCACCATGGCCGTCACCGTCGACGGCGACCTTCCGGCCGGCGTCACCGCCAAGGACCTGGTGCTCGCCGTCATCGGACGCATCGGCACGGGCGGCGGCAGCGGCCACGTCATCGAGTACCGCGGCTCCGCCGTGACCGGACTCTCCATGGAGGGTCGCATGACGGTGTGCAACATGTCGATCGAGGGCGGTGCCCGTGCCGGCATGATCGCTCCCGACGACACGACCTTCGCCTATCTGGAGGGTCGTGATCACGCGCCGAAGGGCGCGGCGTGGGAGCAGGCGCTCGACTACTGGCGGTCCCTGCCCACCGACGCCGGCGCCTCCTTCGCCCGCGAGGTCACCCTGGACGCATCCGAGCTGGCGCCGTTCGTCACCTGGGGCACCAACCCGGCCCAGGTGGCCAGGATCGACGGCAACGTGCCCGACCCGGACTCGTTCGCCACCCCGGCCGAGCGCGAGGCCGCAGCCCGTGCCCTCGAGTACATGGGCCTGACGGGGGGCACCCCCCTCACCGAGGTCCGGGTCGACACCGTATTCATCGGCTCGTGCACCAATGGGCGGATCGAGGACCTCCGCGCGGCGGCCGACGTCCTGCGGGGCCGATCGGTCCGGTCCGGCATGCGGGCGCTGGTGGTTCCGGGATCGCACCGGGTCAAGGCCCAGGCCGAGGCCGAGGGCCTCCACCAGGTGTTCACCGGGGCCGGATTCGAGTGGCGGGAGCCCGGGTGCTCGATGTGCCTGGCCATGAACCCGGACAAGCTGGCGCCCGGCGAGCGGGCCGCCTCGACGTCGAACCGGAACTTCGAGGGCCGCCAGGGTCGGGGTGGGCGCACCCATCTGGTGTCACCCGCCGTGGCCGCCGCCACCGCGGTGGCCGGCCGGTTCGCCACCCCGGGGGAGCTGAACTGATGGACGCCGTGCAGATGGTGACCGGGCGGGCCGTGCCGCTCGACCGGTCCGACGTGGACACCGACCAGATCATCCCGTCCGACTGGCTGAAGCGCGTCGAGCGCACCGGGTTCGGTGCCGGCCTCTTCAGCGAGTGGCGCGACGACCGCGACTTCGTGCTCAACCGCGAGGAGCACGCCGGCGCCACCATCCTGGTGGCCGGGCCGAACTTCGGGACCGGCTCGTCCCGCGAGCACGCCGTGTGGGCGCTGGTCGACTACGGGTTCGCCGCGGTCGTCTCCCCCGGCTTCGCCGACATCTTCCGGAACAACTGCACCAAGGCGGGCCTCGTGCCCGTCCAGGTCGACCCCGAGGTCGGGCGGGCACTGCTCGACGCCGTCACGGCGGACCCTGCGCTCGAGATCACCATCGACGTGGAGCGGGGCACCCTGGACGCCCCTGCGGCCGGCATCGAGGCCACGTTCCCGCTGGACGAGTTCACCCGGGCCCGGCTCCTCAACGGCTGGGACGACATCGGGCTCACCCTGCGTCACGAGGCGGACATCGAGGCGTACGAGGCAGGCCGCCCCACCTGGCTCCCCACCACCCGCTGAGGCCTTCCGCCGGCACCTCGCCCCGAAACCGGCGGCAGTTTCCGTACTGACCAGGGAGTTCGCCACCCGGGGGCGCTGCACTCGTGCGAGGAGCGCCACTCCGGGGACGGAGAGCCCGCCGGGTCCCCGGCGCCGACCGCCACGAGGGGCAGGGGGGCAGCCAACGTCGGGGAACCCGGAGGATGATGAGTTGCGAGGCCTTCCGCTGCACCCGCACCTGCGATTGTTCGCCGCCCGCCGGGCGGCTCTGAGTTCTACCTACGACGAGTACGTTTCGCCGCCTACGTGACCCTACACGAACCACCTGCCGCGTTCAGGGACTCTGTCCGTGCGGTGGAGATCCGCGCGGAGGGATACCCGCACCCGGCGTCGACAGGTGTCATGACCACGTCAGGTTTCCCGTCCACACTGGGGGGATGACCGACAGGGGAGGAATGACCGACAGGGCAGAGATGACCGAAAGGGGAGGGATGACCGACAGGGAACAGGCGTCGCCGGGCCGGGCCACCGTGGCGCGCCGGCGGCACACCACGATCCCCGGTGGACCACCGCTCGGCGGGCCCGAGGGGAACGCCCGCACCACCGGGCTGACCGCGGCGGTCCTGCTGGTGCTGCTGGCCGCCGAAGGCGTCACCCTCCTCCAACTCCACGCGCTGGTGACCCCCCATGTGGTGATCGGCATGGTGCTCGTGCCGTTCGTGCTGCTCAAGGTGGGCACCACCGGCTACCGGATGGTGAAGTACTACGCCGGGCCCGGGCCCTACCGCGACCGGGGCGCCCCTCCCCTGCTCCTGCGGCTGCTCGGACCGATCGTCGTCCTGCTGACGCTGCTCGTGTTCGCATCCGGAATCGCCCTGCTGCTGGTTCCCGGCTCGCTGCGCGACTCGGTGTTCTTCGTCCACAAGGCGAGCTTCGTCCTGTGGTTCGGGGCCATGACCATCCACGTGCTCGGACACGTGCTGGAGACGAGCCGGCTGGCCCCGGCCGACCTGGTGGCCCGCACCCGGCGTCAGGTCCGGGGTGCCGGTGCCCGCCTATGGGTCCAGGCCGTGTGCCTGGTGGCCGGGGTCCTGCTGGCCGCCCTGATGGTTCCCACCGTGGGTCCGTGGCTGACCGCAGGCGGCGCCGGGTCGGGAGGCTGAACCTCCGATGGGCCACAATGGGGCCCGATGAGGGCGAGCCGATGAGGGTCCTGGTGGCCGAGGACGACCCGGGCCTCCGCTCGGTGCTCGAGCGGGGCCTGCGCGAGCACGGGTACGTGGTCGACGCCGTCGAGGACGGAACCGACGCCCTCTCGTATCTCCGGTCCTACGACTACGAGGTGGCCGTCCTCGACTGGCGCATGCCGAACACCACCGGCATCGAGGTGGTCCGTCAGATGCGCGCCCGGGGCGACCGCACCCCGGTGCTGATGCTGACCGCCCGGGACGCCACCGAGGACCGGGTCGAAGGGCTGACCGAGGGAGCGGACGACTACCTGGTCAAACCCTTCTCCTTCGCCGAGCTGACCGCCCGCCTGACCGCCCTGCAGCGCCGCCCCCCTCTGTCCCTGGCTCCGGTGCTCGGGTGCGGCGACCTCGCCTTCGACCCGGCCACCCGCCTGGCCACCCGCGACGGGCAGAACCTCGCGCTCACCTCCATCGAGACCGCGCTGCTCGAACTGCTCCTGCGACGGGCCCCGGCCGCGGTCAACCGCCAGACCATCGCCGTGCAGGTGTGGGACGACGAGGCCGACCCCGTCGGCTCGAACACGATCGACGTGCACATGGGTCGGCTGCGGGCCAAGCTCGCCGGATCCACCGCCCGCATCGAGACGGTCCGCGGCTTCGGGTACCGGATCGTGACGGAGTGACGGCATGACGCATCCGCTGCGCACGCGCCTGCGGCGCCCCGACGCCCGCTGGGCGCATGCCGCCCGTGTGGCGCTGGCGGCCACCGCCGTGGTGGCCGCCGTCACGCTGCTCCTCGCCGTGCTGGTCAACTCCACCATCCTCCACCGCCTGAACCACGACATCGACAGCAGGCTCCACGCGGCGTTGACCGCCACGGCGGCCACCGGCAACGGGTCGACCACCGACACCTCGGGACGTTCGGGCGGTGACGTCGACGACGCACCGGTGTTCCTCTGGCGGGTCGGGGCCGGCGGGACCGTCGAGGACCTGACGCTCGGCGCTCCCGCCCTGGGGTCACACACCTGGGAAGCGGGCACCACGACCCAGTCCATCGACGGTCGGAACTTCCGACTGGCGGCACTCCCGACGTCGGGAGGATGGCTGGTCGCCGGGGAGAGCGCTGCCCGGGTCGGCGAGTCCGGTGGGGAGATCGTGCTGGTGGAGGTCGTGCTCGGTGCCCTCCTCCTGCTGGTCACCTTCGTCGGCTCGTTCATCGTCGGCCTGCGGGCCTCGGCCCCCATCGAGCAGATCCGCCGCCGGCAGGCGGAGTTCACGGCCGATGCCAGTCACGAGTTGCGCACGCCGCTCAGCGTCATCGAGGCGGAGGTCGATCTGGCCCTCGGGCGGACGCGGTCCGCGGAGGAGTACGAGGCCGTGCTGCAGCGCATCGGATCCGAGTCGGGTCGGCTGCGCTCCATCGTCGAGGACCTCCTGTGGCTGGCGCGCGCCGACGGGGCCGCCCCCGACCCGACGTCGTTGGGTGTCGTCGACGTGTCGTCGGTGGCCGATGCCACCGCGGCGCGGTTCGCGGCCGTGGCCGACTCCGGTTCGATCACGCTGACGTCCAGCACCGCCCCCGCCGGCGCCGCCCGGATCCGGGCCGATGCCGACGGGGTCGACCGGCTGGTGGCGGTCCTGGTCGACAACGCCTGCAAGTACGCGGGCAACGGCGGGGCGGTCGAGGTCGCCGTCCGGGCCACCGGCGGACGCGTGGTCCTGACCGTGGACGACTCGGGACCGGGGATCCCCGAGACCCACCGCGACCTCGTGTTCGACCGGTTCCACCGCGTCAACGCCTCCCCGGGCGGCACGGGGCTCGGGTTGGCCATCGCGGACGCCGTGGTGCACGCCAGCTCGGGTACCTGGTCGATCGGGACGTCCCCCCTCGGGGGTGCACGGTTCGAGGTCTCGTGGCGTCCCGCCCCCCGCGGCGACGTCGTGTCCGACCCGCCGACCCGGCCGGCGGCGGACGCACCGGCCCGGGCCGGCCTGGGCGCCTCCTGAGCGGGCGCAGCCGAATTCTCAGGAGTTTCTTATGTTCCATTCATCTGGGTGTCAGGTTGCATCCCTAGGGTGAAGGACATGAGCACGTCCAGGCGAGCAGGACACACCCCGCACCGCAGCGACCCGACCCGCGCCGCACGGCTCCACCGTGACGCCAGCGTGGAACGTGGCCGGACCATCACCAAGGGCCTCGCGTTCGGTTCGGTGGCCGCAGTGGCCGTCGCCGGCGTCTACCTCAGCCAGGCACTCCCCGGTCACGCCACCTCGACCGGCACGTCGTCGAGCGGGGCGGCGGGCGCCGCCACCCCTGTTTCGCCGACCTCGAACTCGGGCACCGCCCCGACCTCGAATTCGGGTTCCGCCCCGACGTCGAACTCCGGTTCCGCCCCCTCGGCACCTGCGTACACACCGGCCCCCGCCTACAGCCAGGCGCCGGTCGTCAGCAGCGGCTCGAGTTGAGCCGGACCGCACCGGTCTCCGATCGGGCGGCGCGCCTCGGTGCACATCGCACCACCCGCTGGTCCACCCGGATCGAGCTGGTGGTGACCGACCCCTCCCTCGTGGTGGCTGCGTCGACACTGCTCGATGCCGAGCTCGACCGTGTCGAGGCCGTGGCCAGCCGGTTCCGTGACGACTCCGAGATCAACCAGCTCTGTCGCACGTCGAACGGCTCGCCCGTCCAGGTGTCCCCCGACCTCGTCGAGGTGCTCACCGTCGCCCTCCGGTCGGCGTCCCAGACCGACGGTGCCGTCGATCCGACCGTGGGCCGTGCCCTCTGCCGCCTCGGCTACGACCGTGACTTCGCCGCCATCGCCGGGGGCGTCGACGGAGGCCTGCCCGATGCCGCACCGGTCCCCGGATGGCGGACCGTGCAGCTCGACCCCGCCGCGTCGACGGTGATCGTGCCCGCCGGCACCGTCCTCGACCTGGGGGCCACGGCCAAGGCGTGGGCGGCCGACCGGGCCACCGCCGTGATCGCCCGACGACTGGGCTGCGGCGTCCTGGTGTCGCTCGGTGGCGACCTCGCCGTCGAGTCGGCGCCGGCCGGCGGGTTCACCGTGGGCGTGGCCGACATCTGCGGTGAGCCCGATGCGCCCACCGCCGTGTCCATCGTGTCCGGCGGGCTGGCGACGTCCGGAGTGGGCAACCGGCACTGGCTGCTGGGCGGCGTACCCGTACACCATCTGGTCGACCCGGCCACGGGGCGTCCGGTGGACACACCCTGGCGCACGGCCACCGTGGCGGCCGGATCGAGCGTCGACGCCAACACCGCGTCCACCGCGTCCATGGTGCTGGGAGCGTCGGCCCCGGCGTGGCTGTCGGAACGGAACCTGCCCGCCCGGCTCGTCGCCCACGACGGCACTGTCACCACCGTCGCCGGATGGCCCGACGACCCGGCAGGTCCGCACGGGGCCCACCGATGACCCTCGCCACCGCGCACAGCCTCGCCACCGCGCACAGCCTCGTCGCGGTCGGAGGCAAGGCTCTCTGGTTCCTCACCCGGGCCAGCGGCCTGGTGTCGATCGCCCTCCTGAGCGCCACGATCGTGGTCGGGGTGGTGGCGTCCGTCGGGTGGACCAGCCAACGGTGGCCCAGGTTCCTGTCCCAGGACGTGCACCGGAACCTGTCCCTCCTGTGCATCGCCTTCGTCGGCGTCCACGTGGTCACCACGGTGGTCGACGGCTACGTGCCGATCGGGTTCCTCGATGCGGTGCTGCCGTTCCGCTCCCCCTACCGACCGATCTACGTCGGGCTCGGGGCCCTCGGCTTCGACCTCCTGCTCGCCGTGCTGCTCACCAGCGCGCTGCGCCACCGCATCGGCTACGCCTCGTGGCGGTTCGTCCACTGGCTCGCCTACCTGTGCTGGCCCATCGCCCTCATCCACGGGCTCGGTTCGGGCACCGACACCCCCCTGCCCCTGTCGCTCTTCGTCGAGGCCGTGTGCACGGCGGCCGTCCTGGTCGCGTTCGCCTGGCGCCTGGCCACGGGCCGGTCCCTGCCGGTCGGCCGGCGCACCGCCGCCGGAATCGGCGCCGTGGTGCTCACCCTGGCCATCGCCGGGTTCGCCGCCCTCGGTCCGCTCCGTCCGGGCTGGTCGCACCGCTCGGGCACGTCGTCGGCCCTGCTCGCCAAGCTGGCCGCCCGCAACGGCACCCCGTCCGGCACGGCCACCTCGCCCGCGGCCACCACGCCGGCCGCCGCACCCACGACCACCGCCCCGTCGGGCACCGGCACCGGGTCCACGCCCGCCGTGCCGTTCACCAGCCAGGTCACCGGGTCGCAGAGCCAGAGCGCCCCCGACGCCCAGGGCAACATCCGGGTCACCCTGAGCATGCATCTGCACGATGCGGCCTCGACGCCGCTCATCATCGTCCTGGTCGGACAGGAGTCGGGCGGCGGTGGGGTGTCGCTGTCGTCGGGCAGCGTCACCTTCGGGCCGTACGCGGGCACGGTCGTGGGACTGAACGGCGGGACGGTCACGATGCAGGTGAACGCGCCGGGGCCGGTGACCCTGGTGGCCAACCTCCAGATCGACCAGCAGAGCGGGGCCCTCACCGGCACGGTGACGGGCACGGCGGGCGGCGGGCGGTGACGGGCGCCCCCACCGGGCCCACCCGGCTGCTCGACGCCCCGGGGGTCGACGTGGTGGGCCTCGACGCCCACCTCCAGCGTTGGGGCGCGCTCCCCAGCGTGAGCGCCGGCGTGCTGCTGGACGCCGTCGAGCGGAGCGGACTGCGCGGCCACGGCGGCGCCTGGTTCCCGGTCGGGGTCAAGTGGCGCGCGGTCGCCGGCACGGGACGGGCGAAGCCGGTCGTCGTCGCCAACGGTGCCGAGGGCGAACCGGCCAGCGGCAAGGACCGCTACCTGCTGCACCACGCCCCGCACCTCGTGCTCGACGGCGCGGCGACGGCGGCCAGGGCGATCGGTGGCAGCCGCGTCATCGTGCACGTGCCCGCCGGAGCCGTCGTGGGCATCGAGGCGGCACTGGCCGAACGCTCGCGGCGGGGCATCGACTCCTGCAGCTTCGAGGTGGTCGTCGCGCCTGACCGGTTCCTGTCGGGCCAGGAGTCGGCGGCCGTCGCCACGATCAACGGACGCAACCCCGGCATCCCCACGTTCGTCGGCATCCGCTCCGTCCGCGAGCAGGGTGTCGCCGGGCGGGCGACGCTGGTGCAGAACGTCGAGACCCTGGCCCATTCCGCGCTCATCGCCCGCTTCGGGGCGGACTGGTTCCGAAGCGTCGGCACGGGGGACTCGACCGGCACCGTGCTGGCCACCGTCACCGGTCGGTGGGACACGCCCCGCATCATCGAGATCCCCCTCGGGACATCCCTCGGTGGTGCCCTCGGACTCGATGCCGAGGCGGCACGGAGCATCCAGGGCGTGCTGCTGGGCGGCTACGGCGGCGGTTGGATCCCGACCGCCAACGCGATGACGCTTCCGTACACCGAGGATGCGGCCCGCAGTCTGGGGAGCTCCATCGGGGCCGGGGTCGTCGTGCTCCTGCCGACGGGCGTGTGCCCGCTGGTGGAGGTGGCCCGGGTGGTGCGCTACATGGAGGGCGAGGGCGCCGGACAGTGCGGGCCGTGCGTGAACGGCCTGGACGTCCTGGCCACCTCGGTGGAGCACCTGGCGTACCGTCCCCAGTCGCTTCGGGGCGGCGTGGCCGCCCTCCCGTCGCTGTGCGCCCTGGTCGAGGGCCGGGGGGCCTGCCGCCATCCGGACGGCGTCGCCCGGTTCGTCCGGACCGCGGTCGCCGTGTTCGCCGACCATGCCGACCTGCACCTGCGGCGGGGGCCCTGTCAGTCCACCCGTCCTTTCCTGCCGGTTCCCGCTTCCGCCGGGGCGACACGGTGAGCCGCCCCCGCTACCGGCTGGTGGTGGATCCCATCGCCTGCGACGGGGCCGGCGTATGCGCCGAGCTGTTCCCCGAGATGATCACCCTCGACCCCTGGGGCTTCCCGATCATCAACGGGGACGAGATCCCCGCCGGCCTGGTGGACCTGGCACGGCGCACCGAGGTGAGCTGCCCCCGACTGGCGCTCACCCTGGTCCGCCTCGACCGGTCCTGAGCACCCTTCCGCCGGGAGCCCGACAGTCCGGAGCGTGTGACGACCGGAGTCGGGCCGCCCTGAGCCCGCCACCTTCCGGACCTGTCCGGTCCCGAGCCCGCCTCCCACAGCGCCGGACGGGTCGGCTCCTGGGTGCATCGCCGGAACGTGCGCCTACCCCCGGACACGGAAGAGGGGGCCCGGCCGAAGCCGGACCCCCTCCCGTCAGCACCGAGGTGCCGTCCGTACTGGTGATGCAGGTCAGCCGTTGGTGACCAGGCAGAAGCCGCTGCCGGTGGCGCCGGTGTTGCCGGCGTTGTTGTCGTTGGCGGCGTAGCCGGCATCGGTGATGGTGCCCGGGAAGGTGGGCGTGCCCTCAGCGAAGGCGGTCCCGGCGGTGTCGAGCGGGAAGAAGCCCTGTGCCTTGATGGCGGCCTCGATCTCGGTCCGGTAGGCGGTACCCGTCTGGGGGTCGATGTCCGTGAGGGTCGAGGTCTTGCACAGGAAGCCGTTCTCGCCGACGAAGTTCAGCGTGGCCTGGTTCGAGGGCACGACAGCGCTCGAGTTGTTGTAGTTGTTGTACAGCTCACGGGTGACGGGGAAGGCCGTCAGCGGCGTGGTCAGGTAGGCCTGGATGCTGGCCTGCGTCGCCGCGATGTGGTTGATGGTCCCGTAGGTCGTGTAGTCCTTCGCCGGCGTGTTGGCGCAGACTGCCTTCTTGGCACCGGGGCACGTCGTCGTGAACTTGCCGTAGGACATGAAGTAGATGGCGTCCTTGGCGTCCGGCTGGGCGGCGATGGTGGCCATCTGGTTCTCGAACAGGTTCTCGTGAGCGGTCACGATCGTCGCAAGCGAGCCACCGTTGGCGACCCAACCCTGCTCACAGGCAGCGCAGGTGAGGCCGGCGGGGGCAGCGCCCGAGTACAGCAGATCGGTGGACCACGTCGCGTAGGTCCCGGAACCGGTCTGGGCGTTGTACACGTCGATCGGTGCAGGCGTCTTGGCGCCGAGGCAGGCCCAGTTCATGCTGTAGGCCACGCCCTTGACGGTGCAGGTGAGGGTGCCGTTCCAGATGGCCTGGAGGTTGGTCAGCGAGATGTCGGTGACCTTGGCCTGGGCCGTCTTGACGCCGGCAACCGTGTTGAAGGTCGTCCAGGAGACGCCGTCGATGGCGTAGGCGACCCGGTTGTCGGTGGTGTCGCCCTTGGGAGCCGACGCACGCGAGTAGGAGATGGTCTGGGTGGGCGAACCGGTACCGGCAGCGATCAGCGCCTTGGCGCCGTTGCCCGAGCCGATGGCCGGAGCCTGGACGGTGAAGTCGTTGTACGGGTTCTCTCCGGCGACGGCGAAGCCCTGCTCACCACCGGTGGAGCCGACGGTGCTCGGCGTGCTGCCACAGCTCAGGGTGGAGGGGACCGACGTGGAAGCGGTCAGGTCACAACCGGGCGAGCCGTTGAAGAGGTCCGACAGGGCGGTCATGGTGGAGTAGGAGGTCTGCGACCCGCTACCGACGATCAGCGATGCGGTTCCCGGGGTGTCCGGGTAGGCCGTGGCCCCTGCGGATCCGGCGAAGGCCAGCGAGAGGCTGGCTGCGCCGATGGTGGCGGCGGCTACTGCCACGCCCCCCCGGCGACTGAACAGTGAACGGAACATGAAGTGTCTCCTCATTGTTGTGGATGGTTTTCGAAGATCCGGAGACTCTGTGACTCGCCCCTCGGGAACCTTCGGAGGTGACTGTACGGAACCGAGGTAATCCGAACGTCACAGTCAGGTACAGCGTGGGTGAACTCTTTGTGACGTCGGGCAGCGGGCCTGCAACCGTCGTGGACACGCGGAGCGGCCCGCCCAATCCAGGTGGCCTGCGACTCCGGGCGGGAGATGGCGCGGAGGCCGATCCGCTCGGGGTCGCCCGGGCCTCCCGGCGGCGGGCAGCCCATTCACCTGGACGTATGCCCTGGTTGGGAACGCTCCGGTCAGAACGTGGCCGGTAGGGCCCTGGCCACGCTTTCGCACGCGAAGAGGCCGCACATCATGATGACCGGCGCCGCGAACAGATAGATGAGCCACGGGCGCCGCAGCCGCCAGACGGCGAATGCCGCTCCGACCAGTACCAGAATTGTGAGGAGCGACCACATCAGGGCCAGGCCCCCTGCGGCCGGGTCGCCGCTCAGGCCCAGGTCGTAGCTCGGGACCGAGATCTGGTTGGCAGGCACCGAGTACGGGTGCCCGACCAACTTGGCCTGCACCACCAGGCGGCCACTGGTGACCAGGCTCGAATTCGAGGTCACCAGGGTGATGCGGTTGTCCGCGGTGGGGACGACCACGTCCTTCTGGCCGATGGCCACGGTGCGCACCGTCGTCACCTTGTAGGTGAACGTGCCCAGTCCGTCGACCACCTGGATCCGCGCCCCCGGATGCAGCGATCCGATCGAGCCGAACGGGCCCCCGAAGGTCACCCTGCGGCCGGCGATGACCGTGTTGCCCACCGCACCGGGAAGCGCCGAGCCCTGCATGAGGCCGGGACCGTTCATGAGGTCGGCCGCGCTGGCGCCCGACACGACGACCTTGTCGACCCCGATGGCCGGAATCCTGATGACCCCGACGGCGCTGCCCTCGGGCGGCATCTGCCCGTTGGCCAGCTTGTAGACGGCGATGGGCGAGTCCTTGAGCGAGCCGGCCAGCCGCTGCTGGTCGCGGGCTGCGGTCAGGGGCGTGAACGCCACCAGGTAGACGAGGAAGAGCACGAGCAGTCCGGCCACGCCGACCAGCGCGAACCCGGTCAGACGGCGGTAGGGGATGTCGGGGATGTGGATCGTCCGTCCACCGCCCTGCACCTCCGGCTCGACGCCCCAGCTGCGGTCGTAGGTCGTGCCCGGCACGGGAACGGCGGGCACGGGCTCGCCGATCGTGGGCTCGCTACGCACGCCCCCGTCCGTCAGCGTCGCCGTGGACGTGCTGGCGTCGCTCATGGGGCCACCCCCGTGTCGCGCCGCCGACGGGCGGCCGCACCCGGGCCGAACAGCAGCAGCAGTCCGCCGATGAGCGAGCCGAGGGCGAGCACGACGATGGCGGGCAGCAGGAACCGTGTCGTCGCACTGAGTCCCACCAGCAGGAACCCGGTCGGAACCGTCGCCGGCGGCGGCGCCACCGGTGTGGAGTTGGTGCCCGAGCCCGAATTGCCGGTCGCGGACGAGGCCGCCGCCGTGAGGGGGAGCGCGCTGATCTGCGCACCCGTGCCGGATCCCGAGGTGCCCGAGGTCGACGTCTGACCGCTGCCGCCGTTGCCGGACGACGGGGGCGGGGCGGACGTCGGCGTCGACGGGGTGCTCGTCGTCGTCGTCGGCGTCGTCGTGGTGCTCGTCGTCGTCGTCGTCGTGGTGGTGGTCGGGGGTGCGGCCGCGATCGTCAGGTCGTTGTTCAGGTCGGTCATGGCCGCCGCGTAGATGCTGTCGGGCAGCGGGGCGTAGCCGGCTGGGACGGCCGAGCTGTGCGAGTAGGACAGGACGTTGGTGAGCAGGTTCTTGATCGCCGTGCCCTGGTCGTTGGAGAGCTGCCCGGTCGGGACGATGGCGTACGTCAGGTTGGCCATGGGGTACGCCGCCGGATTGGGGTCCGAGTAGTTGATCTTGTAGGTGCCGCTCGGACAGGAGAGGTCACTCTGTGGGCAGGGCGTGAAGTCAGAGGCGGCGGCCTCGAGGCTCGCCGTCGTGGGAGCGACGAAGGCCCCGGACGCGTTCTGGAGCGACGCCTCGGACAGCCCGTAGAACTGCGCCTGCGACGTGTCCATCAGGCCGAACGCCGCGCACGAGGACACCGGTGTGACCTGGCCGTTGTAGCAGACGTTCCACCCGCGCATCGACTTGGCCTGGAGCTCCGGCGTCGACAACGAGCCGAAGTTCGAGGACGTGGCCGACAGTGCCGGGAACGTGGTGTACCCCTGGCACGTCGGGAAGATCCAGTTGGCCCCCGGGTACGGCGGCCAGATGGTCGAGCCCAGCGGCGCCGAGGTGAAGGTCGTCGGGGCCGTGTTGGGGTCGGTGACCGTGGCGGTGGCCGTGGTCGGGTTGGCGTCGGTGCCCGTGTCCACCGTCACCGGGAACGGCGTGTTGGGCGCCGAACAGAGCCACGACGTCGCCTGGTAGCTCGAGCCACTCGGAACGTTCGAGTTCCAGGATCCGAACTGTGTCGGCGCCTGCACGCCGGCGGGCGCCCGGTTCAAGAGGTCGAAGGCGTTGTACTTGACCTCGTACTGCACCTGCTTCAACTTGCCCTTGGTGGACGGGCATCCACGCAGCTGTGCGCAGGTCAGATTGGCGGTCGACGCCTCGAGTGCGGAGGTCAGGTTGTCCGACAGGGCGAAGTGGGGCTTCGGGGGGAACGTCGTGGTGCCGACCGGTGACTGGTACAGCGACGTGATGAGGCCGGCCACCATGTTGGGGGTCAGCTTGTAGCTGTTGATCGGATAGCTAGACACCCCGGCGGACTCGCCCGCCAGGAAGCTCTCGGTGGTGCCCGACAGCGCCACCGGGATGTAGGCGTAGGCCTTGCCGAGCAGCTGGGCCACCTGGGACGGGTCCCCAGCGTTGTCGACGAAGGCGACCGGCGTGCTGCCGCTGGCGAAGTCCGTGGCGATGTTCTTGTCATCCGCAGCGATGGTGAGTCCTACGACCCCGGTGGGACTGTTGCAGCTGGCGGAGACGGCGGCAGGCAGGAGGTGCTCCATGCTGTAGGAGGTGTCCACGTTGAACTGCGGATCCGACGCCGGGCACCCGCTCGGCGGGGTGGCGAACGACAGCGGCACAACTGCGGAGTTGGCGTCGGTGATCGTCGGTCCGTTGCCGGCGATGTTGCCCTGGCCCGGCTCGTCCGTCACGACCAGCTCGCAGGGACTGGTCGACGTGTCGCAGAAGAACCCGGGTGCGGGACCGGTCGTGTTGACCAGGTCGACGGCCGGGATCGGATTGTTGCCCTGGCCGGCGGGGTCGAGGAACACCGGGTAGGAGAGAGAGGTCAGGTTCGCCGTCGACGGGTCGTTGACCACCGGGACCTTGGTCGGCGTCAGCGCCTGTTCGGACCAGGGCCCGTTGAGGCACGAGGGGTCGGTCGACGACGTCGACGCCGAGCACAGCGCCACCCGGACGCTGCCCGTCGGATCGAAGTTCGTGGTGGTCACGTACACGTACTGGTTGTTGTTGAGGTTCGTGTTCGGCGCCACGTCGACGGTCGGGCAGTTGGTCGTCTGGCCGGCCGGGCACGGCAGGGTGACCAGGCACCCACCGTTCCCGTCCGCCGAGCAGGTCGAGGCGGCACCCGCCGTGGCGGCGTGTGACGAGGAGGAGACCGTGGCTCCGGTGAAGGACACGGCGGCGATGGTGACGACCAGGACGAGCCAGAGCCGCAGGCTGCGTCGCCTTGGACGGTCGGATCGGCGGGATCGACGGGACCCCACGGTCGGGGTGGCCAGGTGTACGGACATGGTGCCCTCGTTCTCCTTGGGTGCTGCTGCGCCGGTGTTCACGTCGGCCGTGGCGGACGCGTCGGTCGGAAGTGGTCTGCTCACGGGTCGGCTCACGCGTCCGGCCCGGTCCCGAGGGCGGATGCGTCGACGGTGGCGGGGGTGCGCCTGGTCACCCGCAGCGCGATCAGCGGCGGGAGGAAGATGACCCCCAGGACGAGGAGCGCCCAGCCGATGTACATCCCCGCCGTCGGGCTGGCGACGGCGTCAGTGGCCGACACCAGCTGATTGGCCCGGGAGTACTGCTGGGCGGGGTCGAGCTTGCGGACCAGCTGGCCGTTGACCACGGTGTAGCCCTCGGCGGCCAGCTGCGGGGTCAGGCCCGCCGCAGCGGCGATGGCCGCCTCCGATTTCGACGACCCGGACGACCCGGACGAGCCCGAGCCCGAGCCGTGACCGGCGGTGCCCCCGCTCGCACCCGAGCCGGCCGCACCCCCCTTGCCCGCTGCACCCGCACCCGTCGCCGCCGGCCCGGCCGCGGCTGCCCCGGTGCTCGTCGTGCTGCCGCCGGCCGCCGGCGCGGCGTTGCTGACCCCGCCACCGACCACACCGGCTACCACGGGTGATCCCGGAAGCGGGATCTCGCCGTCCACATACGGGTTCTTGCAGTTGGCGGCGGTGGGCGCCGGTGGCTGGACGCCGCCGTTCATCCGACCGATCGCCGCGAAGTCCTCCTCGACGAGCACCGGTGGCAGTGGCGAGTACCCGAGTACGTCCATCCGCGCCTGGCCGGCGCAGGCCAGGAACGCGGCGAACTGCCCGAGTGCCTGGCCCTTCTGCGAGGGGAAGGGGGAGTCGCACCCCACC
>Ga0209698_10002015_pt1 | contig 23225 bp, 15 predicted proteins | sample LitLauG_LLR_2012_FD_187203 | JGI IMG/M metagenome (GOLD analysis project Ga0209698, IMG submission 187203) | Freshwater sediment microbial communities from Pennsylvania, USA - Little Laurel Run_MetaG_LLR_2012 (SPAdes) (version 2) | ecosystem: Environmental > Aquatic > Freshwater > Creek >... | reverse complement strand
GTATAAGTCTCGTGGGAGACGAACACCATCCGCGGCGCCACCTGATGGCGGGCAATGCCGCCGTGGGCTTCCGCATGGGCCACCAGGTCCTCCATCACTTGGCTGATGTGATCGACATTCAGCCGCGTGCCATGGAACGCGCTGTTGGCGGTCACCGCACACAACACTTCGCAGATGGGCCGGATGCCGCGTTCGCGAGCGGCCTCCGCGCTCTCCACCACCAGGGCGGCCGCTCCCATCCCAATGAGCATGCCGTGCCGGCGGCGGTCGAAGGGCGTCGCCGCGTCTTCCACCACATCGTCGGTGGCGGCGGCTCCACTAGCCAGGAAGCCGGCGCCGAACCATTCCATGAGATGGTCGGAGGTGACATCGTCCGCCGAGATGACAATCGCGCGCCGGCACCGTCCGGCACGGATCCAATCTTCCGCCAGAGACACGGCTTGCGTGGTACTCGCGCAAGCCGCGTTGATTTGCGTGTTGGGGCCCCGTGCCCCGATGAATTCCGCGAATTGCGAATGCCCCATCGACAACACCCGGAACAGGAAGCGGCGGTCGAAAACATAAGGCGCCTTTTCGATCGCGGAGCGCAATTCGTTGATCCGCCGCTCCACTTCCAGTCCCGGCACCGAGTGGCCATCCATTTCGGCCAGACGGCTTTGGAGGTTCTCCAGCATCGTCAACTGCTCGCGGCGGGCGTGGTCCTCGTAATAGCGCGACACCTCGTCCACCAGGGAATCGTAGCCGGGGAACGCCGAGGCGAAGATGACTGCGGTATCGTCGCGCAATGCGTCCGGCAACCCCCAGCGGTCCGGCAGTTCGGTGCCCTTGCTAGTGGTCTTATAGCGCAGGACCAGCGGAATGCCGGCATCGCGCAAGGCATCGATACCCGCCGCCATGGCAAGGCGCGTCACCTGGTCGAGCGCGACGAGGCGCTCGGCGGAAACGCCGAATTCCTTTTCCAGATCGAAAACCCCGCCCCGTCCCGCCAGCCGGATTACGTCTCCGGTGCTGGTAATCGTTTCGAAGCTGGGGCCTCCGGCTTCACTCTTCACCAGGCGGGTGATGTGTTTGTCCAGCATGGCACGGCGCAGCCGCGTGGGAATCACGTCGATAAACTGGTCTCCGCGCAGGATGCGGCCCACGTTTTCGTCATCGAAGACATGCCCTTCGCCCGGCAGCCCCAAGGCCGCGCCGGTGATGACCACCGGCGCCGGTTTTACCTTGGACGGTAGACCATGGTCTTTGGTGGTCTGCCACCCCGGCCCTTCGTTGTCCAGCGGCACGGTCTTTGCGCCCCGCCCCAATCCTGCCGCGTAAAGCCCGCATAGCGCCTGGTTGAAAGCCGCGATATCGCCCGTCTTCGGATGATTCGTGAACAGCGAAACAACATCGCCATGCTCGCCGAGCACGTCATCCACAAATCCCTGCAAGGCTTTCTTCGGACCCATCTCGACGAATACACGTGCGCCGGCGCTGTACAAAGTGTGCAGACCCCGCACAAATTGCACGGGTGAATGGACCTGTCGCGCGAGAATATCCACCACCTGCGGCACAACGCCGGGGCCCGTTGGATAGAACTCGCCGTTTACATTGGCCACCGTCGGCACGCTGGGCGCGCTCACATGCAGGCGGTCGATCAGCCGCCGCAGGGGCTCGCTCGCCGGAGCCACGATCGATGTGTGGAACGCGTGGCTGACCGGCAAAGCCACCGCGTCATAGCCCGCCTGGTGGAAGAGTTCCATGGCCTGCTCGACCGGCTTTGTGCCGCCGCCAATCACGGCTTGGCGGTTGCTGTTGAGGTTGGCGATCACCACGTATCCATTGACGGCCTTCAGGATGCGCTCAATCTCGGGCAAGGGGGCAGTCACCGCCGCCATGCGGCCGTTGTCTTCCATCGACACGCGCGTCATTTCGCGGCCGCGCGCGCTGACGGCTTCCAACGCATCCTCGAAAGGCAGAGCGCCGGCCGCCACCAGGGCTGCGTATTCGCCCAGGCTATGACCCATGGTCATGTCGGGCTGGACCCCGTAGGCGGCCAACAGCCGCGTCAGTGCGATATCCGCGGTTAGCACGGCGGGCTGCGTGATGGCCGTCTGGCGGAGATCCTCTTCGGCCTGCGCCAGGGCCCCCGCGTTGTTCCGGTCCACGAAAATGAACTCGCTGATGGGCTTGCCGAGGAGCGGTTTTAGCACCCCATCGGCTTCGGCAAGGGTCTGCGCCACAATGGGTTCGGCGGCGTAGAGGGGCCGCAGCATATTGACGTACTGTGAGCCTTGGCCGGGGTAAACAAACGCTACCTTGGGTGCCGGACCGCGCCCCCGGAAGATACCCTGGGCACGCAAAGCCTTCCACGTGGCGGCTTGTTTTGCCAGCAGCGCCTTCAGCGCCTTTGCCGATTTGTCCGCCAGGTCGGCCGCATCGGTATAGTCGATCGCCACGCGTTCCGGGGCGCGGAGATCCACCTCCGCCGGAGCGGCAGCAACCGGCGCCTGCCCTCGCTCGGCCGCCTGCTGCACCTCACGGAGACGATCGAGCAAAGCAGCGACTGAGGGGGCGCCCACTACCAGCGCGCCACGCAACGGCGCTTTGGCTTGGATTCCATCCTGCCCCAGATCGGACGAAATCGCCCGCGACGGCTGGCCATTCCCATTCAGCCGGTGCGGAATGTATTCTTCGAGCACGGCGTGGAAATTGGTGCCGCCAAACCCGAAGGCGCTGACGCCGGCGCGCCGCACGCCATCGGCCGGCACCGTCCACGGCTTCAACTCGTTATTTACATAGAGCGGGCAATGGGCAAAATCGATATCGGGATTGGGGTGCCCGAAGTGGGCATTTGGCGGCAGTACCTTATCCCGCAGCGCCAGAGCGGTCTTCAGCAATCCGGCGGCTCCGGCCGCTCCCTTGAGGTGCCCGATGTTGGACTTCACCGAACCGAGCGCCACCGAGCCATGGGGCAAATGAAAGCTTTTGAGCACCTCAGCCATGCTCTCGACTTCCACCACATCGCCCACGCGCGTGGACGTGCCATGGCCTTCGATCAGCGTGGCGGTGGCGGGCGAAAGGCCGGCATTCTGCCAGGCACGCTGAATGCTCAGCTTCTGGCCCACGGGGTTGGGCGCGGTGATGCCCTTTCCCTTGCCATCGCTAGACCCCCCGATGCCACGCAAAACGGCATAAATTTTATCGCCATCGCGTTCGGCATCGGCCAGACGTTTGAGCAGGAAAATGACGGCGCCTTCCCCCATCACGAAGCCGTCCGCCCCCTCCCCATAGGGGCGCGTGCCGGTCGCCGAAAGCGCGCCGATCTTGCAGAACTTGATAAAAGTCGAAGCGCCCATGTTGCGGTCAATTCCGCCCGTGACCGCCACGTCGAAGTCGTTCGCTATCAATCCTTCCACGGCAGAACTGATGGCCGCCATGGCGGAAGCGCAGGCGGCGTCCACCACATAGTTGGGGCCGTGGAAGTTGTAGATATTCGCGATACGGCCGGCAATGCAGTTGGCCAACTCGCCGGGCATGGAATCTTCGGTGATTTCAGGGAGGCGCCGGCCCATCCGCTGGTACAACTCCTGCGTGATGTCGCGGCGCGCGTCGTCCGGCAGGGCCGCGAATGTGGCGCTTTCCGCCAATTCGTGGGCATATTCGGGGAGATAGGCGCGCAACGCCGTCAGATAGTGTTTTTCTCCTGCCATCGCGTTGCCGAGAATTACCGCGGTGCGATCGGGGTCCAGATGCCGCCGCGGATAGCCGTAGTCATCCAAGGCCTCACGCGTACACGCGATGGCCCACTTCTGCGCTCCATCCATGGCATCGACTACGCGCGGGGGAATCGCCAGATGCCACTTCACCGGCTCCCACGGGTGTTCGCGGACCCAGCCGCCGATTTTGGAATATGTCTTATCAGGCGCGTCCGGGTCCGCATCGTAGTAAAGCGCCGGATCCCAACGGTCCGGTGAAACTTCGCTGATGCTGTAACGGCCGGTCTTGACGTTCTGCCAGAAGGCCGGAACGTTGGCGGCATCCGGGAGAACGGCTCCTGCCCCCACAATGGCAATCGCGCGATACGCGGTATTCTCCATGATGACTCTCCTTTTTTCAGGTGGGGCAGCCCAGCCTGGCTGCACACCGGCCTTGCGGCCGGCGACCCCGCGCTTATGTGCGCGGCTGGTCCCCACGGCGGCCGTATAGGATATCGGCCAGGAAATCCATGTCGGAAAGCAGGCCCGCCTGTGCACGATGAATGGCGGGGACTCCTAGAGTCCCTTCAAACAAGGACAGTTCCGCGCCGGTCAAACCTCCCGACGCAGTGAGCCAGCGCAAACCGTCGGCGGCAGCCTTGAGCGCCGCCTCACGAGCAAAGATGCGGCTCAAGGCCGCCAGCGCCGCGGCGTCGAAGCGCCGGTGGGCTTTCCCGGGGAGTTGCCCTTGCGAGCGTAGCGCGGCGCGGCGCGCCAGGGTGCCGGCGCACTCCGCGTAAGCGATCCACTCGCCCAGGCGCAGCAAAATATGTTGATGGCGGGTCAGACGTGCCAGGCGTATTTTTTCCATTACCTCGGCTAAGGCGTGCAACCCCAGCGCCGCCACGCCGGCTCCCACATCCGGATGCTGCTGGTGCAGTTCCTCCAGCCGGCAAGCCTCCTCGTGGTAGTGCTGCCCGCGCGTCTTGAGGTGGAGTTGCCAGCGGTCGCGCGCAATGGTCATCTCCAGGATCTCCGAGGTGCCTTCGTAAATCGTGGTGATGCGGACGTCGCGCTTGATCTTTTCCACCATGTAAGCGTGCGTGTAGCCGTACCCGCCGAGCGCCTGAATACTGGCCTCGGCGGCCATGTTCCCGGCCTCCGATGCCAGGTACTTGGCGATGGCGCCTTCGGTATTCAGGCTTCCCTCGCCGGCGTCGATGCGTCCCGCGCTTTCTTCGATATAAGCCCGCGCTGCTTCCAGCCGGGCCACGTGCGGCACGATGAGTTTATGGGTGTATCCCTGTTTCCTGGAGAGCGGCGAACCGCCCTGGATACGCTCGTTGGAATAAGGAAGGGCGCGGTCGAGGGCGGCCCAGCCGGCTCCTAACCCGAATGCCGCCACCATCAGGCGCGTATACCCGAACACCTTCTGCGCCTGGTCCAACCCCAGCCCTTCCACGCCGCCGATGAGCCGGCCGGCATCCACGTAGACGTCGTCGAAGGAAAGCGGGGCCGTGTTGCTGGTGCGGATCCCGTGCTTTTCCTCGGGCTTGCCGTGCTGGAACCCCGGGACATCCTTCTCCACGATGAACCAACTGGGCCCGCCGGGCGCACTGGCCAATACCGAGTACGCATCGGCCACGCCGCCATTGCTGATCCATTGCTTGCTGCCGTTGATTTTGTATCCGAGCAAGTGGCCATCCTGGGTGACCGGTTGCGCCGTGCTGCGGAGCGCCGCCAAGTCGCTGCCGGCTTCGGGTTCCGTCGCCGCGTAAGCGAACAGGAGGCCCTCTTCGGCGATGCGCGTCATCCAGTGTTTCTTCTGCTCCGGAGTGCCGCCGACCACAATCGGGTCGCTGCCTAGAAACGTGGCCAGCACACCGGTGGCGATTCCCAGGTCGATGCGCGCCATCTCTTCGCAGACGCGATACACATCGAAGGCGCCCCCGCCCATGCCGCCGAACTCTTCCGGAATGAACAGAAGTTGAATGCCCAACTCTCCCCCGCACATACCCCGCACGATTTCCAGGGGGCATTCGTCGCGGGCATCCAATTCCAGTAGTTTTTCGTCGGGCAGGCGGTCTTTTGCGAAATCCCTAAGCGATTTCAAACTCAATTCCAGGGTCGATTCGTCGAGCCCCGGTACGGTAACAATCATGCCGGTGCCTCTCTATATGAATACAGTCTCGCGTCTGTTCATCCGGGGAAGACGTACCGCCGGTGAGCCTCGCAATTAGGACTGAGTGGTGGGGCCAACATTCGCCGCGGCCGGCGCGCCCCGTGCTTCGAACGTACTGTTCCTATCCTTATATTAAGATAATCAGATCTTCAAGTATCTTTATACACCAGCGCCCTGTCAGGTGCAAGCGCAAAAATAACTGACGCGGTAAAAGCGAGGGCGCCCATTACGGCGCGCTCAGGGACGTCGGGCGGATGCAGGAATCCGAACTCTACCGCTTCGCCGAATTCACCTGGAACGCGGCGCTGCCAGTAGCGGGAGCGTGGTAGTTGACGGGTCTCGGCCGCTACTCTTCGGGCGCGTACGCCAGCAGCACATTCCCGGGCATCCCGCCGAACCGCGGATATCCCGAGTTGACAAACACCATTCCCGAAACCACTACCGCGCCCGGCCCGTCGAGCGATCCACCGTAGCCTTTGACACCGTTCACCGTCTGATAATCGTGGGCCGTGTCCACGTCCCACAGAAGCTTGCCGTCCTCGGCGGAAAAAGCGCGCAGGTGTCCGTCCAGCGAGCCGGAAAAGACAACGCCCGGGATGGCCGTGACTGCGGCCGATTGTGCCGGGCTACACCCCGGCTTCGGAGGTTCGCAGGGGGCCGGCGCGGCGTACCAGATCCTTTCGCCATCGCTCGGACGCAGGGCCGTCAGGCCGCCGCCTGCTTTGGGATCGAGTTGTCCCCTGCTCCGCGCGGTGTCGGAAACCGCGGCGTAGATCCTCTGCCCATCGCTCGCCATACCCCACTGCACGCCTCCGGCGGCACTCCCCTTCCCCACTCGGGTCTGCCAGAGGATTTCGCCTTTTTTGTCGGGATCCAGAGCAAAGACCACACCCGACTTCTGCCCGGCGAACAGCAACTCGCGGCCATCGGCCAGCTTTTCCAGAAGCACAGAAGATCCGAAGTCGAAGTCCGGTCCTTTCTCCGCCGGGCAGTTGGGTCCTCCCGAGCCGCACGCCGAGTTAAAGGCATCGTGGGGGAAGGTCTGTTTCGACCACAGGATCTTTCCCGTTTTCAAGTCCAGTGCCATCACGGAATCGCTGGTCGTGGTCGCGGGCGAGGAGTAATTGTCGCCGGTCGTAATGTACACCACGCCCCGCTTGGGATCGAGTGTCGGCGAGCCCCATACGCCCGCTCCCGAAGGGCCCCACTGCGTTGTGCCGGCGCTGCTTCTGACAGCGGGCTTGGCGGGTTCGGGAATGGTATAGGTCTTCCAGACGAGACTTCCGTCCTTGATCCGTAAAGCGGAAATACTGCCGCGGAACGTGCAGCACTCGTATTCGGGATTCGTGGAGCGGGTCTCTTCCCAGGAAGCGGCCGGGAAGAAAACGACGTCCTGATACGCCACGGGCGCGCCGGTCAGTCGCGTGGCTTCATGGGCTTCGATCCTCTTTTTCCAGCGCAAGCGGCCGGTTTCCGCCTCAAGAGAATAGACCCAACCCGTCTGGTCGCTGAAGAACAGCGCGTGCTGCCGTCGCGCCGGAACCACCTGGATGGCCGAGCGAACCGGCCCACCCGCTTCGAAATACCAGTGGATGCAGCCAGTGGCGGCGCTGAGCGCGTAGATCCTGCCCCCCGCACTTCCCACGAACAGATACTTGCCGAGAACCGAGGGCTGGGCGAAAGCCGTGACATCGCCGTCGAACCCGAATGCCCATTTGAGTTTGAGCCGCCGCGCCTGGCCCACCGTGAGTCCGGCCGCCGCGACGGTCTGGTAACGCGTGTTGCCTGGCGAAGGGCTCCAGCCGTTCCACGCGGGCGCCGTCTGGCCGGCCAGGTTCACGCGACGGTCGGCGCAAAAGGCCTGGGGCGCCGGGGCGCTATCGCTGCCGGGGACGCCCAGGTAGGCCGCCACGGCCTCCCGTTCGTCCCGCCGCAGGGGGTACGCTACACTCATCATGACTCCGAAATCGAGCGTGCGCAGAATGCGGGAGACCGACAGTTTCCGGAGAGCGTCCCGCGTGGGGACACGTTCGCTCACCTGGTCGTGGCACGAGGCGCAGCGTTTCTGATACACGCCATCGCCGGTAACTTGCGCGGAGAGCGCGGTGGCCCCCGCTATTGCGAGGAGTAGTCTGGCCAGCACGCGAACCATCTTACAGCAGTTTCTTCGCTAACGACGACCAGAGGCCGGCGCGCCGTTTGGAACGCGGTGCGTTCACCGCGCCCAGCCAGACCGGGCTACCTTCCCGCCTTCAACCCCGCGAACGCTTCCTCCAGCCGCTGAGAAGCGGCCACGAGGTGGGCTTGCGTCTCCGTTAGCCAATTCCGGTCGGCCTCCAGCCGGGCGGTCTGATCGGCCAACATGCGCGCTACTTCCGCCGGCTGCGGACCCCCTAGGCCCTTGCTCGTCTGCACCATGTTTTCCGGCGTGAGCGAGCGGCGGAACTGGGCTTCGCTCAGCGGCAACTGCGCCTCGTTCATCTTGTAGAGCTTCGCCGCCTCGGTGTAGATCCGCTCGGCTTCCTGGTACGGAATCTCGGCCGGCTTCAGGTTATGGCTGCGCCCATAGTTCACCAATTCGGAAGCGAAGTGATGCCCGACACGGAAGGGCACATCAGAGACGCGTTGCAGCGTGTCGGCCAGTTCCGTCGTCGTGGAATAATCCGCGTTCACTTCGGCCAGCGCGCGCTGCTCGTCGAAAACGAAATCTCCCATCAGCGCGCTCAATCCGTCGAATACCCGGGCGGCCTGTTTGAGCACCTTATCCGGCTGGTCGCCTTTGTAGTCGCCCATTCCGGCCGGCAGGTTATGCGCCGTGATGAGATAGGTTTGAGCATCTCCCACAACCGTGCTGGCCTCGGTCCGCAGTTGCACCAAGCCGGTCGGATTGCGCTTCTGCGGCATGATGCTGCTGGTGCCGGTCAGAGTGCCTTCAGCCAGCAGCAGCCAGGGCCTGGTCTGTGCATACTGCGCGGTGATGTCGGCCAGCAGGGTGTCGATGGTGAGCGCGCACGAGGTGGCAATGCTCACCACTTCGGCGCCCGCATCGATGGGCGAGATCTGGTTGGCGTCCAGAGAGTTCTCGATCAGGCCGTCGAATCCCAGGAGTTCGGCCAGGCGCGCGCGGTCCACCGGAAAGCTCGAGGTACCCAGCGCCGCCGCGCCCAAAGGCGACAGGTTGAGCCGCGCCCACGCCTGTTTGAAGCGCTCGGCGTCGCGGTCGAGCGCTTCCGCATAGGCCAGCAGATAGTGGCCGAACGAAATGGGTTGGGCCTGCACGCCCCAAGTGTAGGCGGGCACGATGGCGTTGGGATGAGCGGCCGCCATCTTCAGCAGCGCCTCACGGGCATGCCCGAGGCTGGCAAACGCGGCCAGCAGGTCGTCGCGCAGGAACAGGCGCCGGCTGGTGGCCCCAATGTCCTGGCGGCTTCGCCCCGAGTGGAGGCGCGTCACATCCGGACCGCCTACCGCAATCAGCGATTGTTCGACTTGCAGATAATCGCCGGACCGCCGGGCGCCCGGCTTGGCCCCATCGGCGATCACTTCTTCGACGGCATTCGCGATCTGCGCACCCAGTGGCTTCGGCACGATGCCTTGCTCCACTACCATTACGGCAGAGGCTTTGTTCATCTCCCCGAGCCAGTAAAAGGCATCGCGTTTCTCCTGGCCGGAGGCGTCCGCAGCCAGCCCCAGTGCTGTGCAAAATGTCACAAGAGAGTGAAGAAAATCGCGCATGCTGCGTCCATTAGTCTACCGCAGGAATGGCCATATACTTGCTTGTTTCTGGGGGGTGGGTTCCCGATTCCTGCTAATCGGCGGCGTTCTTTGTGGGGCATTGCCGGGCATCGTCCCGGCGGTGGGCTCGGAGGCCGATGCCCTGGCCATCTCACAGAATATTCAGGCTCGCCACTTTCCGTACCTAACGGTGCTGGACCCTATCTTCGATAACCCGACCGGCAACACCATCGTCAGTTATACACGCTGCGGCGACTCCGCCCTATGGACGGGTTTTTATCTTGCCGCCGAGGCGTTCCGATACAATGTGACCCGTTCTCCCGATGCTCTGGCCAACGCCCGCCGGGCATTCGGAGGCGTCCAATCGCTGGTCGATGTCACGGGGAACAACGTCCTGGCGCGCTGCCTGCTCAACGACGGTTCCCCTTACGCTCAAGCCATACAGAGCGAGGAGGCGACTAACGGAATCTATCACAGCGGCCCCCCCAACTTCTGGGTGGGGAACACGTCGCGCGACGAGTATTCCGGTGTGATCTTCGGCTTGGGCGTTGCCTACGACCTGATCGACGACCCGGCGATGAGATCGTCCATCGCCCAGGTAGTCACGCGCCTGGTCCAGTTCTTGAAGGACCATGGTTGGACCGTGGTGCTCCCCGATGGCACGGTCACCACCACGTTCCTGGATCGGCCCGATCAGCAACTGGCCTTCCTTCAACTGGCCCGCCACGTGAACCCCGATCAGTTCTCCACGGCGTACGATATTGCGCAGGGGTTGCTCTCGCCTGTCGTCATCGTTCCCGTTTCGTTCGACACTTTGAGCGACAGCTCCTATTTCAAATTCAACCTGGACACCATCAATCTCTACACACTGATTCACCTGGAAAGCGGCACGGTCCAGGATGTCTACCGCAAGGCCTACAGCATTCTTCGCAACCACACCGGCAACCAGGAGAATGCTTTTTTCAACATGATCGACCGTGCCATCAACGGTCCCAACGCTGCGCGCGATGCCGAAACCGGTTTAATGCTCGATCAGTGGCTGCTGCGTCCGCGGCGCGATGTGCACGTCGACAATCATGGCAAATACCCGACGTGCGGCGACCCGGACAACGCGTGCGAGCCGATCCCGGTTCCCGACCGCGTCACCACCGATTTCCTCTGGCAGCGCAGCCCGTATCAATTGGCCAACACGGGAGGGGACGGCATCATCGAAGGCGCCGGCATCGACTACATCCTGCCGTATTGGATGGCCCGGTATTACGGCGTAAACACGGCGAACAATCTGCGGGTCACCTCGGCGGCCAGCGCATCCCCCGCGATAGCGCCTGAAGAGATCGCCTCCATCTACGGCCTGACGCTGACAAATACAGAGGGCCTGACCGTGACGGTGCAGGGTAGCGGTGGGGTCACGCGCTCCGCACTGGTCTACTTCGCCTCCTCGACTCAAATCAACTTTCTCGTGCCGCCGGGCACGGCGTTGGGCACCGCGTCTGTGCTCGTTCACAGCCTCAGCGCGCCGGACGTGGTCATCGCCGTTGAAGTTCGCAGCGTGGCTCCGACCTTGTTTACAGCCGATGCCAGCGGCACCGGGGTTGCCGCCGCTACTGCCATTCAGGTCGTCATCCCCACAGGCCAGCAGAGTCCCGTGCCGGTGTTCACGTGTTCCGGGTCCGTTTGCGCCGCGGTACCGATTCACCTGGGTGTGGACACCCCCATCTACCTGACGCTCTATGGCACGGGCATCCGGAATGGCAGCTCGTTTAGCTGCACGATTGGCGGAATCCCGGTCCCGGTTCTCTTTGCCGGTCCTCAGCGCCAATACGCAGGCCTCGATCAGGTGAACGTCGCGCTCATTCTGAACCTGCGCAGCGTGGGCGAGACGGATCTGATCGTCACCGTGGATGGTCAGGCTTCCAACGCCGTGCGGGTCAACGTGCAATAGCAGGGTCAGCCCGGTTCGGAGCCCGGCGTTTACAGCAGGATGAGGCCCTTGCGAATGCCGATGGCGACAGCCTCGGCGCGGGTGGAGGCGTTGAGCTTGTTCAGGATGGAGGCGACGTGAAATTTAGCGGTATGTTCCGAGATGCCAAGCTTCCAGGCGATGGTTTTGTTGGCGGCTCCTTCGGCCATCATGCGCAGGACTTCGAGCTCGCGGGGCGTCAAAACGGATGGTTCCGCAGGAACGGCCGCCGCGGCGGAACCGGAGAGCAGGGCTTCCAGATCGCGTGGGTCGACCACGGCCAGACCTGTGGCGGCGGCCTCCACCGCGGCCAGGATTTCGGGGGCGGAAGCGTCCCGGGGCAGCACGGCGCGGACGCCGAGCCGTAAGGCATCGCGCGTCCACACAGCTTGCGGCTGGCTGCTCAGCACCACGATGGCGGGCGCGGTTCCATCGGCAGGCCCCGGCAGCTCGTCAAGCGACGCTGCTGCCAGAATGACATCCGGCCGCAGCGCCTCGACCGAAGCGAGGTCGGCGAATGAGCCGGCCAGCTCGATGGCCGGGTTGGAGGCGGCCAGCGATTCCAGGCCGGCGCGCACGACGGCGGAGGAGGCCGCAATCAACAGGCGGATCACGCCGCCTCGGGCCGGCTGCGGAGCTGGGCGATCGTCTCCCGCAGAAATTCGCCCACCGTGCGGGACGGCACCGCTAGCCCGAGGCCGTACACGATGGCGGTATTGATTCCGATCACGCGGCCTTCCGCGTCGGCCAGCGGACCGCCCGAGTTGCCGGGGGCCAGCCGCACGCTGGCGCAAACCCATCGCTGCACTCCCATGCCGGCCACCTTGCCGACCGAATGGATGATGCCGGTCGCGAGAGCGCCGGCGAAACCCAGAGGGGTGCCCGCTGCCAGAACGAGTTCTCCTGGACGCAGGGTATTGGAATCGCCCACGGCGGGGGCCGGCAGGCCGCTCGCGGGAATCCGGAGGGCCGCCAGATCGCGCTCCAGATCCCGCGAGAGGATTTCCGCGCGGTAGCGCCGGCCGTCCGCAAGCAACACTTGCGGCTGCCTGGAACGGACGACATGCGCATTGGTCACGATGAGCCCGCTCGGATGCCAGATCACACCCGAGCCGGCGCCCTGGTCCCTTCCTTCGGAAAACACCTGCACGTTCGAGCGGCGCAGGGCTTCGGCGATCTCTCCGAATGCTTGCATTTTAGTCCCCCCGCTGACGCTCTCCCACGGTAATGGCGATGCGCCTTTTCTCGCCGCCCCGCAGCAGCCCGGTGTCAATGGTTTGCCCTACCCCCGAAGATTCCAGGGCTAATTGGACGTCGTCGGTATCGGCCACGGCCTTTTCCCCCAAAGAGACGAGGACGTCACCGATGAGCACACCGGCTTTGGCCGCCGGTCCACCCGCTTCCACCGACAACACGATCAGACCTTTGTGATGATCCGGAAGCTCGACCGGTTGCAGACCCACGCCCAGGTACCCTCGGCGCACGTGTCCGCGCGCCAGAATCTCGTCGAGTACGCGGTTGATGGTGCTAGAGGGAATGGCGACGCCCGCAATGCGCGAAAGAGCAGAGGTGGCAATACCCAGCGCGGCGCCGGACGTATCGATGACGGCGCTGCCCGAGGAGGCCGGATACATGGTGAGATCGAGCCGGATGTACTGGTCCAGGCGCCCCCCGCGCCAGGTGCGCCAGGCGCCGCTCACCGCGCTGACGATCCCCAAGGTGGCGTTGACGCCGGAATCCTGCGAGCGCCCTACGGCCAGCGCCAGGTGACCGGGCCTGGCGGGGGCGGCGCCCTGGGGCGGCGCTTCCCCGCCCGCCTCGGCCAGCTTCAATACCGCAAGGTCCGTGCCCGCATCACTGCCCAGCAGCGTCGCGGGCTGGTTGACGCCGTTGGGTAGCGTGACGGTGATCTCCTCTTCGCGGCGGATGGTGTGTTCGGCGGTGACGATGATGCCGGGACGCCAGATGACGCCACTCGAAGAAAAGCGCGGGCGGGCGTGGACCGCGGCCACCGAGCGCCCGGCGCGTTCTACGGCTGCCGCCAGCTCGTTGGATAAGGCGGCGAGTTCGTTTGCCATGTGATTCCTCCTGACGGGCCAGCCGGAACCGGCCCCACAAGTTCAGAATGCCCTGGCGGGAGGCGGCGGGACATCGGTAGTTCGGTCAGGAGCGGGCCCGGTAAATGGGGCAGGTCAGCGGGCGCTGGGCGTGTTGGTGACGATCTCCGGGAGATCGTTGTGACGCGGATCGACAGCCGCAAAGTAGCTCTGCTCGAAGAGGCTGCGGTAGATCGCGCCGGCCACGCCGGCCGCCACACCGCCGCTCACGTCGCGGCCGCCGGTCAGCATGACGACGACGACCAGCCGATGATTGCCGACCTCGTTGAACGACCCGAACCAGCCCATGTGGCTCGAAGACAGGAAGTCGGTGCAGGTGCCAGTCTTGCCGAAGACCGGATCCTCGGGAGCGTCGGCCGCCCGGCGGGCAGTGCCGAAATCGACCGCCCCGCGCAGGCCGGGTCGCATATCGGCGATGCCATTGATGGCAATATCGAGCGGTCGCTTGACCTTGGGAGTGAACTGGTCAATTTCCGCCTGCGTGCGCGGGTATTGCAGGTAGTAGAGCGTGCCGCCGTTGGCGATCGCCGAAACTAAGGCCGCAAGTTCGAGCGGCGTCACCGAGAAGCCCTCCCCGAAACTGGTCATCAAACCGACCCCGCCGAATTTGGGCGGCTCGGCGGCAATGCTTCCGGGCTGTTCGTCGGCCAGATCGAGCGTGGCCTTTTCACCCAGCCCCAGCATCTGCGCGTATTTCGTCACCCGCTCGAAGCCGAGACGGTTGCCCAGCGTCGCGAAATATTGGTTGTTCGACTTGGCCAGCGCCGTGGTGAGGTTGAAGCGGATATAACGGCCGATGTATATCCAATCGTTGGGTTCGACCACACGCTCGCTGAGCGCCGCCAGCGACGTGACCAGCTTGATGGTGGAGCACGGGATGAAGCCGCTCTTCAGTGCCAGTCTCTGGTTCACCATCGTGAGAATGCGGCCGGTGTTGGGGTCCACCACCACGACGCTGCCGTTGACCGAACCGAGAGCCGCGACCGCCGCGCGGCGGATCACGAGATCGTCGCCATCCACGTTATCTCCCAAGGTGGGATCGACAGGTGGCGGCGGGGCCGGCCTCCGCTTGCGCACCGTAGAGCTGCGGACCCCTTTCGGCGGGGGAGCGGCGGCGAAAGCCAGTACGGGCAGGAGGCCTGCCAGGGCCAGTGGCACGACAAGTCTTTTTTTCATCGCGTGGCGCGGTCAACAACCAGCAGACCCGCCGTGGCGCATGCATTCAGCCTGAGCCTGCCAGATCCCACATTATAGCCGGAAGCCGGGCCGCCCGTGGGGCTCATTTTGGGTGGGATAAGTACTCTCCCCCGGAGTACTACATTTTAGGGAGGCCGCGGGGGAACTTCGCATAAAGCTTGCGAAGCAACTCTGGCTAGAGGCGGGGCGCCGTCACTCGGGTTGGGCGGGTCGCCCGGAGCCACGCCTTCCCCACAAAGTCAAGATTCTGTTCATAAAGGCGAATTTGTGCAAGCCTCGCCTTAAGCCCCTCCAGTAGCGTATGATGAGCAGGCATAATGTACTACACGGGGGGCCGGAATGCACCACGTTTCCAGGATTGACGAATCCGCCGCACAAGCACCGAAGCTCTATGAAAATCACAGTGCCGGCTTCCGGCGAGCCACGTATGTGGAACATGGGATGGGGTCGGTACACATGGGAGTGGGCGTCTGCTTTCTGGCGCCCGGGGGCGCGATTCAGACGCATCTGCATGCCTTCGAGGAAAGCTTTTACGTCCTGGAGGGAAACATCACCGCGCACATCGGGCAGAAAAAGCATACTCTGGGCCCCGGCAATTTCGGCCTGATCCCTACCGGCACACGGCACGCCTGGCAGAACGAGAGCGGCCGCCCCGTGCGCTGGCTGGAGATGCAAGCGCCGCAACCCCGCCCGGCCGATTATGGGCGCGACACTTTCTTCGTCAACGGCGAAGGTTCCCACGCGGAAGGCGATGCGCTGCTGGGCCACTTCGACGAGTCCCAGTTGCCCCATCCCGGCGGCGCCTCGCAGATGGAAGGTTTCAATCCGACCACCGGCGTGGCCATCAAAATGTTCGTGGATCGCTCCTTCGGCGCCATCCATCAGTCGCTGTTTCTCATTCAGTACATGCCGGGGGCGAAGATCGACACTCACGACCATACCTTCGAGGAGTCATACCTGGTCGTCGGCGGGCGCGTGCGGGCCACGGCAGATGGCAAAACGTATGACTTGGGCCCCGGAGATGTGATTTGGACGAGCGTGGGCTGCATTCACAGTTTTGCGAATAACGGGGCGGAGCCGGTGCGCTGGATCGAGACACAAGCGCCCCTGCCGCCAGCCAAAGAAGTGTTCCGATTCGAACGCGACTGGGCGCAATTTTGATAAGGTTTCCATTTAATCCCAGGGGAGGATAGCGGGTGACCAACGAAAAGACCGACACTGTCGAGGCGAATCCTGTCACGGTGGAGCCCGTCACACGGACGCGGCCGTTTACCGGACAGGAATACATGGAGAGCCTGCGGGACGGGCGTGAGATCTGGATTTACGGTGAGCGGGTGAAGGACGTAACCACACACCCGGCGTTTCGCAATACCGTGCGGATGCTGGCGCGGCTCTACGACGCCTTGCACGACGAGCGCAAGAGCACGTTGTGCACCGAGACCGATACCGGCAGCGGCGGCTACACCCACAAATTCTTTCGGGCCACCCGCAACGCCGAAGAGCTGGTGGGGGCACGCGATGCGATCGCGGAATGGGCGCGCGTAACGTACGGCTGGATGGGCCGCAGCCCGGACTACAAGGCCGCCTTTCTGGCCACTCTGGGCGCCAACTCCGATTTCTATAAGCCCTTCGATGAAAACGCCCGCCGCTGGTACAAGAAGGTCCAGGAAGAAGTCACTTTCGTCAATCACGCGATTGTCAATCCCCCGGTGGACCGCAACAAGGAACTCTCCGAGGTGCGGGATGTCTACATGCACGTGGAGAAGGAGACCGACGGCGGCTTGATTGTCAGCGGCGCCAAGGTGGTCGCCACTACCTCCACGTTGACGCATTACAACTTCATCGCCAACAACGGCGCGCTGCCGATCAAGACGAAGGATTTCGCCTTCGTCTGCATCGTGCCCACCGACGCGCCCGGCATGAAGCTGTTCTGCCGCCCGTCCTACGAGTTCCAGGCGACCACCACGGGCAGCCCCTTCGATTACCCGCTGTCCAGCCGGCTCGACGAAAACGACTCGATCATCGTTTTCGACAAGGTTTTCATTCCCTGGGAGAACGTGTTCGCTTACGGCGACATCGACAAGGTCAACAATTTCTTCCCGCGCTCCGGTTTCCTGCCGCGCTTCATGTTTCACGGGTGCGTGCGGCTGGCGGTGAAGCTCGACTTCATCGCCGGTCTGCTGCTGAAGGGCGTGGACGCCACCGGCGCCAAGGATTTCCGCGGCGTGCAGGCGCAGGTAGGCGAGGTCCTCGCGTGGCGCAACATGTTCTGGGGCCTGACCGATGCCATGGCCCGCACCACCACGCCGTGGACGCCGGGCTATGTCCTGCCTAACCTCGATTACGGCCTGGCCTACCGGGTAGCGTCGAATTTCGTTTATCCGCGCTTGAAGGAAATTGTGGAGAACGTGCTGGCCAGCGCGCTCATCTATCTTCCTTCCCATGCCAACGACTTCAAAGTGCCCGAGATCCGCAAGTATCTCGATCAATTCGTCCGCGGATCGAACGGCTATACCGCCGTGGACCGGGTAAAACTGATGAAGCTGATGTGGGACGCCATGGGCACGGAGTTCGGCGGCCGCCACGAATTGTACGAGCGCAACTACTTTGGCAACCACGAGAGCATCCGGTTTGAGACGCTCATGGTGGCCGATTTGACCGGGCAATCCGCCAGGTACAAGGGCTTTGCCGAGCAGTGCATGGCCGAATACGATCTGGACGGCTGGACCGCGCCGGACCTGATCAATCCGGACGACTTCAGCAAGGTGATCAAGCCAGGCGGCGGAGGGTCGTAGTAGGATGAGTGTCGTGGCGAGCGAACGAAGTGAACGCACCGGCGGCGCTCCTTCCTTTGATTCGCGGCAATTTCGCAACGCGCTGGGCCGCTTCGCCAGCGGCGTCACGGTAATCACGGCCCACCGGCCGGGTGAGGAACATCCGCACGGCATGACGGCCAATGCGTTCGTGTCGGTTTCGCTCGATCCGCCCCTGGTGCTGGTCTCGCTGGACAATCGCTCCTACATGCACAAGGTCCTTCCCGGTATCGGGCGCTACGGCGTCAGCGTGCTGGCGGAGACCCAGGAGATCCTGAGCAACCATTTTGCCGGACGCACCGTGGAAGGGATACACCTTCGCTTCACCAGGCGGGAGGGCGTTCCGTTGCTCGAGGGCGCCGTGGCGTACTTCGTGGTGCAGGTCATCGACGCGCACCCGGCCGGGGACCACACGCTCTATATCGGCCGGGTGGATTACTTTGAAGCGCGCGACGACCGGCCGCTGCTGTTCTACTCCGGAAAATACCAGCAGTTGCGCGCCGAGAGAGCCAAGCCCACGCCGTGGCCCCAGGACGAGTTTTCCCTGTTCTCGATCGGGAGTATTGATCCACCGATTACGTAGGCATTTGCTTGCGACGCTTGGCTGCCTATCCTGCCTATCGGGACGCGTTGACATCATGATGCCGGTTTGTCTAACATCGGAGTGTGCGGACCACTCTTTCTTTGGACGACGATGTAGCGAACCTTCTCAATAAGGAGATGCGCCGCTCCGGTGCGTCCTTCAAGGAGACCGTCAATCACTTCCTTCGTCTGGGATTAATGGCGCCCAACAGCCGACGACGGAAACCGTTCATCGTCACTCCCCGTCCCCTGGGCCTTCCAGGGGGCTTGAACTACGACAATGTCGAGGAATTGATTGAGGCGCTGGAAGGCCCGGCGCACAAGTGATCGTTCTCGACGCCAACATCCTCCTCTACGCCTACGACACCCGATCGCCGTTTCACGCCAAAGCCCGCGCCTGGATCGAGCGCATTTTCTCGAACGGAGAACCCGTCGGTATCCCATGGCAAACGGCGGCGGCATTTCTTCGCATTGTGACCAATCCAAGAATTCCAGGGGAGCGGTTCACCATCGATCAGGCAGTTCGCGTGGTCGACCAATGGTTCGAGCAGCCCAATGTGCGGCTGTTTGCGCCTGGCGAGAATCACTGGCCCCTGTTTCGCCAGATGTTGATCGATGGGCAGGCCCATGGTGCTCTGACCAGCGATGCGCAAATCGCTGCCTTGACGATCGAGTACGGTGGTGTGCTCCAGACGAGTGATCGGGATTTCGCCCGATTCCCCGGGCTCCGCTGGACGAATCCCGTGGCTTAGCGCAGAGGGGGCCATTGTGCTGCATCCTTCCACACCCCCGTTGTATTCCACAACACCGGTCCTAAGCCCCAGAAGCCACAGACGTTATTGCATTTCTCGACGCCGGACCGTGGGAATCCTCAACACCGCCTCCGCCCATGGAGCAATCCCTCGGCCTAACTGCCTCAAACGACAACAGATAAAGAGGTGAAAATCACCGGTATCTGGCATCCCCCGTGCCCTTATCCAATGCGGAAAGGATGGATGTTATGACAGTCATTCTGGTGTTAGTCACGTTTCTAGCCTTCATCGTTTTGGATTACTTCCTCAACCGGCGTAAGGCCGTGGTCACGGTCCCCGTCGAGGCGCACCCGGCCTTAGCGGTGCATACCGGTGGCGAAATGGTGGACGGCTTCCTGGTTCCTGAGAATCTCTCTTACCATCCCGGTCATACCTGGTTGATCCGGGAGCGGAAGAGCGTGGTACGCGTGGGCGCCGATGAGTTCGCCGCGGCATTGGCCGGCAAAGTGGGAAAGATCGAATTGCCCAAGCCCGGGACCTGGGTTCGGCAAGGTCAAAAGATCCTGAGTCTCTATCGCGATGGCGAAAAAGCCGAAATGGTCTCCCCTACCGAAGGCGAGGTCCTGGAAGTCAATGCCGAGGTTCTGAACAACCCCGACGGCCTGCGCCGCGACCCTTACGGAAAAGGTTGGCTGCTCACGCTGAATGTGCCCGATGAGGAGAGCACCAGCCGTAATTTGGTGCCTAAGGGCCTGATTCGAGAGTGGATGCGCGACGCAGTCGAGCGGCTTTACGCCCGCCAACCGGCCCTTGCCGGAGCCGTGGCCGCCGACGGCGGACGGCCTGCCGACGATCTGCTTGCCGCCCTCCCCGACACCAACTGGAAAGTATTGACGGCCGAGTTCTTCCTGACCGCGTAACACCCGTGTGTAAAGTTTTGCTACACTTTTCCTTCCGATTCTGTTAAAAAGGAGTTGAGGGTCTTTATATGTCGAAAGCCATCCTGTACGACAGCACCCTCTGCATCGGTTGTAAGGCCTGCGAAGCAGCTTGTGCCGAACGATGGGGTCTCCCATACAACGACACGATCGCCGCCGAAGAGCAGATCTCCGCGCACAAGCTCACGGCCATTGAGACGCACGGCGATAAGTACAGCCGGCGCCTCTGCATGCACTGTCTGGAGCCCGCTTGCGCTTCGGTTTGCCCCGTAGGGGCGATCCAGAAGACGAAGCTGGGACCGGTGGTATACGACCCCGAAAAGTGCATGGGGTGCCGCTACTGCCTGCAGGCCTGTGCCTTCCAAGTGCCGTCGTACGAATGGGCGAGCCGCCTGCCCAGAATGCGGAAGTGCGATCAGTGCTTCGAACGGCAGAGCCGGGGACAGCCCACCGCCTGTGCGGCCGCCTGCCCCACCGGCGCCACCAAGTGCGGCGACCGCGACGCCTTGATCGCCGAAGCGCGCCAGCGCATCGCCGAAAAACCGGGCGACTACTACAGCAGGATTTACGGTCTGAACGAGGTGGGCGGCACTTCAGTCTTTTACCTCTCAGCCGTGCCCTTTGAACAGATCGGTCTGCGTACCAACGTGCCGCAAGAAGCGCTGCCGGCGCTCACCTGGCGCGTGCTGGAACTGACGCCCGACATCGTCTCCACGGGCACCGTACTGTTGGGTGGTATCTGGTGGATCACCAACCGCCGGGCCGAAGTAGCGAAAGCCGAGGGTAAGCGAAAATGACAAGCCGATTTCCCAAACTCACCGTCTGGCGCGCCATCTTCGCGGCCATCATGCTGAGTGGCTTGTATGCCACCTACCTCCGCATCTTCTACGGATTGGGCGGCGCCACCAACCTCAGCGACCGGTTTCCCTGGGGCCTCTGGATCGCTTTCGACGTGCTGTGCGGCGTCGGCTTGGCCGCCGGCGGCTTTACCCTCGTGGCCGTGGTCCATATCTTTAATATCGAGCGCTACCGGCCCATCCTCCGGCCGGCCATTCTGACCGCGTTTCTGGGATACTCCCTGGTGGTAGTGGCACTGCTGTTCGACTTGGGCCGCCCCGACCGCCTCTGGCATCCGCTGGTCATGTGGAACCCCCACTCGGTCATGTTCGAGGTGGCCTGGTGTGTGACGCTGTACACCACCGTGCTGTTCCTCGAATTCCTTCCCATGGTTTTGGAGCGTTTCGGCTGGCACAAGCCGCTGGCCTGGATTCATAACATCTCGGTTCCCTTGATGATCGCGGGCGTGCTGCTTTCCACCTTGCACCAGAGCTCACTGGGCACCCTCTACCTGATCGTGCCCGCCAAGATGTATCCGCTGTGGTACAGCCCCATGCTGCCCGCCATGTTTTATCTTTCCGCCATCGGCGTCGGCTTGGCCATGACGATCTTCGAATCGTGGCACAGCAGCAGGGCGTTCGGCCGCGCCCTCGAGTTGTCGCTGCTGGCGAGCATGGGCCGTGTGCTGGCGGTGCTGATGTCAGTCTACCTGTGGCTCCGCTTCCTCGATCTGGCCCGCCGCGGAGTCCTCGATTTGCTGATCGTCAACCGCACCGAAACCTGGCTGTTCTTCCTCGAGATCGCCCTGATGGCGGTTCCCACCGTGCTGCTCTTCCAGAAGAGCGTCCGGTTCCGGCCGGGGGCGCTATATGCCTGCTCGGTCATGGTAATTTTCGGCTTCATCGCCAACCGGTTAAACGTGGGGGTGACGGCGTTGGAGGCGGGCTCGGGGGCACACTACGTGCCTCGCTGGAGCGAAATCGCCATTACGTTTTCGATCGTCGCCGCCGGCTTCGCTTTCTTCCGCATCATCGCGGAACACTTCCCTGTTTTTGAAGCGCGCTCGAATGGGCATGCCGCTTCCGAAATGGGAGAAAGGGAGGAGGAGCGCATTCCCGTAGGATGACCTTCCACAGACCAATTCGCGTGGGCCTGGCCGCCAAGCTCGCTATCTGTGTGGTGGCGGGCACCGCGGCCTTCTTCACCATCTTCGGCTTCATCAATCTACGCATCGAGCGCCGCCATTCGCAGGATCTCGTGCTGCAGGCGGCCGACCGCATCACCGATCTGATCCTGCGCAGTACGCACTATGAAATGCTGCACAACGATCGCCAGGCTCTCTACAACGTCATCCAGGAGATCGGTTCCGAGCCGGGCATCCGCCGCATACGCATCTTCAACAAGGAAGGCCGCGTCACGCTTTCCACCGACGCCCGCGAAATCGGCAGCGTGGTGGATAAGAATGCCGAGGCCTGCTATGGCTGCCACGCTCAATCGGCGCCGCTAGCCAAGCTCAACCGCCCCGACCGCGCGCGTATTTTCACGGAAAAGCAGGGAGAGCGGATCCTGGGCGTGATTCGTCCCATCGAGAATTCGCCCGGCTGCTCCAACAGCGGATGCCACGTCCACCCCGCTACCCAGAGCGTGCTCGGCGTAGTGGACGCCAATCTCTCGCTGGCCACCGTGGATGCCCAGATGGCGCAACACCAGGCGACGCTCGCCTGGTTCCTGGCCGGCGCGATCGTCTCGGGATCGTTGGTTGCGGTCCTCTTCATCTGGGTCGTGGTCTACCGCCCCGTCAAGGAGTTGATCCGGGGAACGCACCGCGTGGCCGGCGGCGATCTGGATTACCGTCTGCCCGTCCGCTCCGACGATGAACTGGGCGACCTCGCCTCATCCTTCAACAAGATGACCGCGGAAGTGGCGGGTGTGCAGGCCCACATCGAGGAACAGGTCCGCCGCAAGACGGCCGAGCTCGAGCGCATTCACAAGACCCTGCTCAGCTCCGAGAAAATGGCGTCCATCGGCAAACTGGCGGCCACCGTGGCGCATGAGATCAATAACCCGCTGTTCGGCATCCTGACGTACGCCCGGCTGGTGCTGCGCGAGCTGCGCAAGCACGACATCCCCGGGCGCGACGAACTGGCCGCGCAGCTCGAAACCATCGAACGCGAGAGCAAGCGCTGCGGCGATCTGGTGAAGAGCCTGCTCACTTTCGGACGCCAGGCCCCCAGCCACCGCGAGCCCAACGATATCAATACGGTGGTCCGGCGCGCCCTGTCCCTGGTCAAACACAAGCTCGATCTGCAGAACATCGAGTTGAAAGAAAACCTGGCCCCCGATCTGCCGCCGGTGGAGTGCGACGCCAATCAGATGCAGCAAGTTCTGATCGTGCTGCTGGTGAACGCCTCCGAGGCCATGCCTAAGGGCGGCCG
>Ga0209698_10002014_pt1 | contig 23233 bp, 20 predicted proteins | sample LitLauG_LLR_2012_FD_187203 | JGI IMG/M metagenome (GOLD analysis project Ga0209698, IMG submission 187203) | Freshwater sediment microbial communities from Pennsylvania, USA - Little Laurel Run_MetaG_LLR_2012 (SPAdes) (version 2) | ecosystem: Environmental > Aquatic > Freshwater > Creek >... | reverse complement strand
GAAGCAGATTGTGTTGCAGGAGAAGATTGGGCCAGTGCCGGTGGACTTCGAGGAGCACGCCGATGGTCTGGTTTACGGAGAAATGCTGCAGCCTGCGCCAGTGTTCGCGGAGGAACATAAGCCGGAAGAGATTGCTACGCTGCTCAAAGTATCGCCGAGTGATTTCCTGAATGATGCGCCCATCCTGAATATTTCCACGGGGCGTCCGAATCTCATTGTCTTCTTCAAGAAGCTATCGACGGTAAAGGAGCTGAAGCCCGATTGGGCTCGCATTCACGATTACTTCGCAACCGGCGACGCGCAACGGGGCTTCTACTTTTTGACGCCCGAAACGGAGACGGCTGGTGCTAAGTTTCATGCGCGCAAACTGTCGCCGAGGACGGAAGATCCTGCTACGGGCTCGGCTGCCGGGTGCGCCGCAGCATATTTTGTACGTCAGGGATTAGTGAAATCGGGCCAGCGCATACAAATCGAACAGGGCGCAGAAGTGGGGCGGCCCAGCGAGCTGTATGTTTCCGCAGACAAGACAGGCAATCAGATTGGGAACGTGTGTGTAGGCGGATATTCAGTGAAATCGTTTCGCGGCGAGCTCACGCTCTAGTCTTTAATTTCGACCTGTACGGTCTTGGCGCCGGCGACGGAGTAGCCTGGCACGGAAATCGTGAGCTGGCCCACTTCCGAGCCACGGGTGTTGGTGTTAGTGGCGCTGCCGCTGGCGGAGGCAGAGGGGTCGGCCAGGATCAGCATAGCGGACGGAGGCGGATCGGGCATTTCGTTGTTGGGACCAGGACCATTGACCACAAAAGCAGGCTGAGGACGCCAGACGCGCACGTAGAGACCTTCACTCGAATGATATTGATTGATAGCCTCAATCAGACGGGCGGGACTTTGGACTGACGATTGGGCCATGCCCGCAAACTCAGAGTAATTTTGCAGAGCGGCATCGCCAACCGTGAAATTCAAAACGCCATTCGGTGCACCGATAGGGATCTGATACTGAACAGATTGGGTTGATTCGTAGCCGTTTTCGCCTTCAAGTTGGACGCTCAGGGTGAGCGTGTCGCCAGGGCGCGCCTCGTGGGCCGAAACCCACGCCTGATTCACGCGAAGTTGGCGCTTGGTATCAAACTGCGTGACGGTAAAAGACAGTCCTTTGAGTCGCAGGTTTGCGAAACCACTATTGACCACATAGCCAAGCGGCACAACCGTGCTGGCCGCAGCCTGTGGGCCCAGCGCATTGTCGCTGACGTAGACATCGCGCATCAGCAGAGCTGGCAAACCATCTTCGAACTCAACCCGCCCTTCGATGCGCAGCGTACCTGCGCCCACGCTCCGTTCGCTGATATCGAGGCTCGACGTCAGAGCGGCTTGCGTGAGAAAGGGCGTCAGTATGCGGTCGTTCACCACTTGCATGCGATAGGAATGGGCACCGCTACTGGACGAATTGAGGGTGATGGTGAGCGGGATCGTGTTGGGCAAGCGACCGATCTCGCCGGCAACCGCAGTGCTTCGATCACTCAAAATCGTGCCGACCCAGCCGTGAGGCGCGGAGATCTTGAACGAAGAATTCACGGTGGGCACGGTGGCGATCACTTCGGAATGGGCAAACGGCATCTCCACCGGGCCTACGTCCAGAAATCTGTGGCCAAACGCGTAGATGCGCTTTCCGTCTACATAGGTCACTGTACCGTCGGCTGTCATGTTCATGTCGCCAGTAATGAGTCCCACGCTGATCATTGAGCCGGGAACGATCTCATTGGCTGACGAGGGCTTAGTTGCGGTCGGCTTCGCAACTCCTTGTTGCAAGCGGAAGCCGAGGTTGCTGAAGCCCTGGGCGTAGGAGGCGATGGCCAACGGTGAAAAACCCGAGAATGAAACCGGCACCGGCAGATTGGAAAGCTCGCCCGTTTGTAGCGGCGCAGCGGCGGCCCATTTCGCGGGCCGCGGCAACTCAGCCGTCAGCTTGGCATCGGCGATCATGTTCTCAATGGGCTGAATTCCGGCGATAGCTTCTTTGGAAAAGGGAAACCCTAGCGCCACCGCACCCAGCAGCTTTCCGTCTATGTAGACGGGGCTCCCGCTCATGCCTTGAATCACCCCGGTTTCGGCAAGAGGGCCGCCGCTCAGGCGAGCTAGGACAATTGTCTGCTTCGGCGCGACATTTTCCAGAACACCCAGAATCTCGACCTGAAATTCCTCAACTTTTTCGCCCTGAAATACAGTTCGCCCGACACCATGCAGGCCCGCATGAACGTCTCTTACAGGAAAGAAGTCCTGGGCAAACGCCAGATGTGCAAGAAAAAAGAGCGAAAGCAAGGATCGTCGAAGCATGAAACCGATAGGGATTCAACTCCATGGTAGCGGTAGATTGCCTCGCGCCCGGCACTTCTTGCAGAAGAAATGCGTTAACCTAAGGCTAAGTGACCCCTCGGAGGGGAGCTTTAAGCGAGATTTTAGCTGATTTTTGCATACTTCCCTTAATGATCGAAGAATGTAGCGTCGGTGTGCCTAGATTGAGGAGTAGACAACTGATATGGTGAGCGTGCCAACTGCCCTGCAGCAGACAAGCGCCCAAAACAAGATCTCGTGGCCCACAATTGCCTGGTTCGGCGGGCTGCTCATCCTTTGCTACTGGCCGATTCTCTACCGCATGGGCGTACAGTGGGCAAACGACGAAAACATGGGGCATGGATTTTTCGTCCCTATTTTTGCGGGCATCGTGGCATGGCAGCGCCGGGAGGAATTGTTAGCAACCCCGCGCAATCCGAATATTCTAGGCTTGTTTGTGGTTGCTTTCGGCGGCGTCCTTTCGTTGCTGGCGACGCTAGGCGCGGAACTTTTCACGGCCCGCCTATCGTTCGTGATCGCTCTTTTCGGAACAGTGCTCTACCTGGGCGGCACTCGTTGGGTCAAAATTCTGCTGTTCCCGCTGTTGATGTTGTTGTTCATGATCCCAATTCCGGCCATCATTTATTCCTCCCTCACGATGAAGCTGCAAAATCTGGCGAGCCAGTTGGGCGAGTTGATGATTACGGCCATGGGAATCCCGGTTTTGCGAGAAGGAAATATTCTCAGAATTCCCAGCCAGCCGTTGGATATTGCTGAAGCTTGCAGCGGGATCCGGTCCTTGATGACGCTGCTTTTTATGGCGCTCATCATCTCCTATTTCACCGACAAGAAGGTTTGGATGCGTTGGGCGTTGCTGATTGCCACCGTGCCGATCGCGATATTGGCCAATGGAATGCGGGTGGCGATTACTGCATGGCTTTCAGAAATCGATACCAAACTGGCGTCGGGGACGTATCATGAAGCAGAAGGGTTTCTCGTCTACTTCATAGATATTGCCGCCTTGTTGGCGGTCCACCGTCTCATTAACGTAGTGGGCAAGAAATTCGGAAAGGCTTAATAAAATGGCTGGCGTGATGGGTTCGAAAAGCTTTGTCATTTTGAGCGCAGTGTTGTTGGCGCAGGCGGGAATGTTTTACGGATTCTCGCGCAACGAAAAGGTTCCTTCGCGGCTTCCGCTAGCGGACTTTGTACTGACTGGGACCGACTGGAAGAACGTTCAGGACTTGGAATTAAGCCAAGATGAGTTGGACGTCCTAAAAGCGGATGACATTTTATCCCGCATTTACCGCAACACACGCGACGGCTCGGCGGCAACGTTGTTTGTTGCCTTTTTCGACACCCAGAGAACGGGCAAAACGCCACACTCACCTAAGAATTGCTTGCCTGGCGCGGGCTTTGTACCGTCCAGCAACGAAATCATAGAGATTCCCATCCCTGGTCAGGCTCAACCCCTGCAAGCCAATCGCTACATCGTCTCGCGTGGAGATAGTCAGAGTGTAGTTCTGTATTGGTATCAATCGCACAACCGCACGGTTGCCAGCGAATATTGGGCCAAGTATTACACCGTTACAGACGCAATCCGCTACAACCGCAGTGACACGGCGTTGGTGCGCGTAGTGGTCCCGGTGGGCAATGGCAATACAGAGAGGGCGATCAAAACCGCAACCGATTTCGCAGTTTCGTTTTTTCCACAACTCAAGCAGCATCTACCCTCCTAAGACCGCGGAAGAACCGAAACCTCTCTCGGGTGTGTGTCATCCTAGCAAGGTAGACATACACAATAGGAATAGTAGGAAAGCGATCCGCGGTGATTCAAATCGAAGCTAAACCATGGCAAACCATGGTCTTACACGCAGAGCGGCTGTATCCCAACGAGTGTTGCGGGGCAATGCTTGGGCATACCCAAGGCACAGACAAGTTGGTAACAGAGGCCGTTCCGCTGGAAAATTCATTCTCTGGAAAGCAGAATGATCGGTACGAACTGAAGCCCGAAGATTTGTTGGCGGCCGATAAAGCGGCACGAGCACGTGGCTTGGACCTGATCGGGATTTTCCATTCGCATCCCGATTGCGACGCTTATTTCTCGGAAACCGATTTGAAGAACTCGTGCCCTTGGTATTCCTTTGTAGTGCTTTCCATCCAAAACGGAAAATTTGATCATGCAAATAGCTTCCTGCCGGATCTAGATCAGACGGCAGCGGAGCCTGAGGAGATGAAATGGCCAAAATCCTGATTCCTACCGCCTTGCGGCAATTCACGGAACAAAGCGATGCGGTGGAAGTGTCGGGCGCGACGGTAGGGGAAGCACTTGCTGCTTTGACGGCACGCTACCCCGAAGTTAAGAAGAACCTGTTCAACGATCAGGGCAAACTGCGGAGCTTCGTGAACGTTTATGTGAACGACGAAGACATTCGCTATATGGATAAGACCGACACCAAGCTGGAAGGCCACGAGACGCTTTCAATTGTGCCCAGCATCGCAGGCGGCAGCACAGCGGTGGAGGAACAGGCGCCGCCGTTGACGAATGACGAAATCGCCCGCTTCAGCAGGCATTTGATCTTGCCTGAAGTGGGCATGCAAGGCCAAACCAAGCTGAAGAACGCCAAGGTCGCCATGATTGGCGCGGGTGGTTTGGGAGCGCCTCTGGGTTTGTATCTGGCGGCGGCGGGCGTAGGCCGAATCGGGTTGGTGGATTTTGATGTGGTCGATGTTTCGAATCTGCAGCGGCAGGTCATTCACGGTACCAGCGATATCGGCCGCAAAAAGCTCGATTCCGCCGCCGATCGAATGAAGGAAATCAACCCGAACATCCGCATCGACAAATTCGATACCGGGCTCAGCAGCGAGAACGCGTTCGATATTTTGCGCGATTACGACATTGTGGTGGATGGCACCGACAACTTTCCCACGCGCTATCTGGTGAACGATGCCTGCGTGCTTTTGAAGAAGCCCAATGTCTACGGATCGATTTTCCGCTTTGAGGGACAAGCGACTGTCTTTGCATATGAAGATGGCCCCTGCTATCGCTGCTTGTATCCAGAGCCGCCTCCTCCTGGCCTCGTACCGAGTTGCGCGGAAGGTGGAGTGCTGGGTATATTGCCGGGCATTATCGGCGTAATTCAAGCGACCGAAGCGGTGAAGCTTATTCTGGGCATCGGCGATACGCTGAAGGGCCGGCTGTTACTTTACGATGCGCTCGGCATGAAGTTCCGGGAGTTGAAGTTGCGGCGTGACAAAGACTGTCCGGTATGCGGCGATCATCCCACCGTGACAAAATTAATTGACTACCAACAATTTTGCGGAATTAAACCCATGAGCAACCAGCCAGCACCAGCAGACAGCGCCGTCATTGATGCGCTTGAACTCAAACAGAAGATCGACAGAGGCGACAAGTTTGTGCTTCTTGACGTGCGCGAGCCGCATGAATATCAGATTGCGCGCATTCCCGGATCCATTCTGATTCCGCTCGGCGACCTGCCGAAGCGCCTCAACGAGTTGGATAAGAACGCGGATATTGTGGCGCAATGCAAATCGGGCGGACGCAGCCAAAAGGCAATGGATCTGCTGAAGCAGAACGGTTTTCAGCATGTACGAAATATGACTGGCGGGATCACAGCTTGGAGCGATAAAGTTGATCCTAGTGTCCCGAAATACTAGCCGCTTCTTCCAATTCACGTTCCTCACAGTTTTAGTTCTCTCAAACGCTTCCGCGCAGGATGTGGCTACCTTAGCCAACGAACCTGCGGTCAAGGAAGCGTTTGACTTTATCAAGCGCAACGAATCCCAGATGCTCGAAGAGCAAAAACGCATCTGCGAGATCGCCGCGCCCCCGTTTCAGGAATCGACACGTGCGGCGGAGCTAAGGCGCCTGTTTGAGCAACTTGGCTTGGCGGGAGTGCGGATTGACAGAGCCGGCAATGTCATTGGCACTCGGCCGGGTATGAAGCTAAGGCCGAATCTTGTCTTTGCCGCGCATCTGGATACGGTTTTTCCTCCTGGCACGGATGTGAAAGTTACGCGAACGGGCGATGTGCTGCATGGCCCTGGGATTGAGGATGATTGCCGCGGCCTAGTCGTGATGTTGGGAGTGATCCGCGCCTTGAACGAGGCGGAGATAAAGACTCCCGGCACGATCACGTTTGTAGCGGACGTGGGCGAAGAAGGCTTGGGCGACCTGCGCGGCATGAAGGAGCTTTTCGGAGAGACGCTGAAAGACAACGTGGACGCGTTTGTTTCGGTGGATGGCGATGCAGCGAGCATTACCAATACCGGAGTGGGCAGTTACCGTTACAAGGTGACTTTCAAAGGGCCGGGCGGGCACAGTTACGGATCGTTTGGCATGGCGAACCCGATTCAAGCCATGGGCCGGGCGATTGCGAAGATCGACCAGTTCGACGTTCCACTCAAGCCGAAGACGACGTTCAATGTTGGGCGGGTCGGCGGGGGAACGTCGGTCAACGCGATTCCGTTTGAGGCTTGGATGGAAGTGGATATGCGTTCGGCTGATGTGAAGGAACTGGCGAAGCTGCATGAATCGTTCAAGCGCGCGGTGAGTGATGCTGTAGTGGAAGAGAACAAACGTTGGAACGATCGTGGGGTTGTGAGTGTAGCGATGGAGTTGGTGGGATTGCGGCCCGCGGGCAAAACAGCAGAGAGTTCGCCGATTGTGAAGACAGCGCTGGCAGTGAATGAGGCCTTGGGTTTGCGCGCCGCGCTGGGAGAGAGTTCGACAGATGCAAACGTTCCGATGAACCTGGGGATACCGGCGATTACGATTGGTGGCGGTGGCTCGGGGAGCGGGGCGCACTCGCTGAACGAAAGCTTCGATACGCACGATTCGTGGAAGGGTACGCAGCGGGCGTTGTTACTGACGTTGGCGCTGGCGCGTTAAAGAAACTCGCGAATTCTGATGAAGAGGCCGATGCAGCAGCAGATGGCGATAATGCCGGTGGCGATGGACGCGATGATGTTGAACTCCTCCAGGAGGCGAAAGCCTGAATGCAGAGCGTTCTCGAATGCTTTTTGATTGATCCCGATGGTCTGCATGAGTGCCCCATCAAATTGCGAAAAAGCCCAGTCTGATTGGCCTTGTTTGTCACCGAGACAAAGCTTGACGGCGTCATCATGTCTTTTCGCCCGTTGCAGTTGACGTATTTGGGAATCGATGGCCATGTATTGTTTCCACGTGTTAATGGCTTGCAGTGCCGCCTCTTTTTCTCCGAGAAAGGTAATGTTGTGAAGCTCTTTTCCTAAGAGTCCATTCTCGTTCTTTGGATCATCCAAGGGAAGAATCGCCTGCGCTTTTTCGAAGAAGGCAACCTCGTCGGCGCGGCCATCCTCATTCAGAAGATACTTGCTTTCGTCTGCATTGGCGGCATAAGCGTAGGCACGGCATTGCCACAAGTAATGGAGCGAATCAAAGGCTTCTTCCTTGGCAATCCTGAGGTCCTCTGAAGCTTTCGACAGGCGAATTCCGTCGGACACTGTCAGGCCGAGCGTGAGAATCGACGCAGCCAGCAGCGCAGGATTGACCAAGCGCTTCGTTTTCTTGATAAGATCCCACTGAACAAAAATCAGCAAGCCGAAGAGCACGGAGCCAAGGGCCATAGCTGCTAGGCGCGCCCACCTAGCGCTACTCCGATCATCCGAAAATGCATCTTCCAGGTGTTGATCATTCACCTTGGCAAGGTCATCGGCTCTGTCGAACAAGTATTTAATATCGAAGTCTTTGCGGTAGATCTGGAGCGCTTGTGGATCGCCGCGATCATGAAAATCGCGAGCGCGCTGCACGGTAGTTTCGTATTTGCCCAGGCCGAGTTCAAGATCTCTAATGGCTTTTCTTTCGCCTGAATAGGTTATATTTTTGGCGGCATCGACGAGCGCTTCTGCCACTTCGTCTCTGCTCTTAGCGAAGTTATTTCTTGCCGCTTGGCCTTCGCCAGGCTTGGCCAAAAGCTCGTTGGCCGCCTCCGCGTCCATTGTGCCGATTTCGACCTTGATCTTTTGAGCAAGGACGACGCTGGGAGCAGATGCTACGCCGACTGTATTCAGAAGTTCACTGTGCTTGTTAGCGGCCATGATGAGCGCTGTTAGGAACAACGCATCGACGACGATCAAGAAACCCAAGCCGGCCTTTAAGCGCTGCAGTGAGTTCCAAGGCTTCTTAGTTGCGGGCGAGAGAGCAGTGGTGGTGGCCATGGGATTCCTATGCGTTCGGTTCAACGCTGATGCGGGTCCAGTGACCCAGCGTGAGTTGATCGCCGGCTTTGAGTGGCGTATCCACAAGCGGCGTGACATCCGCGCCATTCAGTCGCGTGCCGTTGGCGGAGCTGAGATCGCGATAGATCAATTGGCCGTCAGCCGTTTGGGAAATGAGCCCGTGACGATGCGAGACGGCTGAGTCGCCATCCAAGGGGATGTCCGGGAAAATCGCGCGCGCCTCGCTTCTTCTCCCAATCAGGCTGACGGGCTTATCTACCAAATATGTAAGCGGAGCCGAACTAGCGGGAGCCTCGGGACTATCGGCGGTTTTGAGCGTTGCGTCCACCTGGACAATGAGCTTGAAACCGCTATTCGCCGTGGCCGTTGCTGGCTGAGGAGGACGTGGTGCCTGAACCGGTGCGGGTTTAACAGAACTTGGAAACTGCCCGCTAGTTTGCGTCACGAAGTTATAACCGCAGATCTCACAGAAATTCACCCCCGCAGCGGGCACGGGCCCGTTACAATCCGGGCACGCTTTGCCGGAATTGGCATCGTTAGTGACGGGAGTCGCTGCTGCAGCACCCTGAATTCGGGCTCCACATTCCGAACAGAAATCGCTTTCGGCCGAACTGTGGCCTTTGGGACAGACGAAGGTAGTGGCCATAGATAGACTCAGTTCTTAGCCAACCTAGTAGTCTTTGTGGAACGAGTATCAAGAGCCATCTCGTCCTCTTTCTTCACTTGCGCTTTCAGCCGGACAGTTCCCGCGTCGGCATCTTGCACATCCACCACGCTGCGCAGAAGCTTTTCGGTGGCGTCATTGCCCGTCTGATGCGCAACCTGGACAGCCTTACCGAGCAAAGTTGTAGCCTGTTCCACATCCCCACGCGCACGCGCGTCCAACCCTTGGCGAATGGATTCCGCCAACTCCGATTGCCCGGTGTAGTGAGCGACCACGTTATCGATCTTGGCCGATTTTGCTTCGTCGTCGGTCCAAATTGCTAATATCCGCGCCTCGGCTGCTTTCTCTTCGACGCCGCCGACAGTGTAGACCAGACTCGCCCTGCCAGCCAATACCTCGTCGCCCACTTCGCCAGGCTTTACCTTGATGGCGAAATGATAGTCGCGGACTTCATCCTTGGCCCAAGCGCCGGTGGGATATTCGCGTACCTGCGGTTTCAGTTGGCGGAAGCGCTGGCTCAGATCGAGAATTTGTGGACTTACTTCTTTGCAGAACTGAATGTCCGCGCCGACCGGAGTCCAAAGGCGCAGCGTAACATCGCCCGCCGTCTTAGACATGGCCTTACCTAGGATCGCCTCAAAGTCAGCTTTGATCTGATCGGGCTTAACAATAATGTCGGTGGTTCCTAGCAGCGTATTGGCAATGCGGCGCAGTTCCTCTACTTTCCAATCGGTGCCAACACCGCGGCAATCGCACTGGAAAACTCCCTCGCACTGCTTTAATGCTTGTTGCAACGCGACGTCGTCGTTTTTGTCATTCTGGCCGTCGGTGAGGAGCACCGCTTGCTTTAACGCAGTGGGAGCGAGGTTAAACTGCTCGAGCGCCGCTTTGAGCCATGTGGAGATGAAAGTCGCGCCCGACGCTTTGACGTCTCTGATTCGAGTAATAGCCCGTATTTTGGCGTCCTGTGTCGCAAACGCCAACGGGCACACAGTTTGTGCGTTCGCCTCTCCGAGAACCACAAAAAACGCGCAGTCTTCCGGCAGGAGATGGATGAGTTGAATCATGGCGCCTTTCGCCGAAACCAACTTCTCGCCTTCCATCGAGCCAGATATGTCGCACAATATCCCAAAGAGCCGGCCTGATTCTTTGGAGTATTGGGTTGGCGTAGTGCCTCCGCCCAGAGCAGTCACCGTCATGATGGCGTGGACTTCAGTTGCGCCTTTAGGCAGGTACTGATTCTGAAATACTTCCGCTTTAAAGCTATCCACCATGTGATTGATTCTCCGAGACGGGATGCCGCAAAATGGCGGCCGTGATGTTATCGTGCCCGCCCTTGGTTCGGGCAAATTCTACTAAGGTGCGGCACACAGCCAAAGCATCCGCTCCTGGCGCATTTGCACTCGCGACCAGAGCGGCCATTTCTTTTGTATCGTCCGTGTAATTCCACAGACCGTCGGAACAAAGTAGCAACTGGCCAGCGCCGTTGATGGGCTGTTGAACAATCTCAGGCTCTAAATCCGGTGAGTCTGCTCCTACCCAGCGAGTAAGGGCATGCGCGTCGGCCGTTTTTTGCGCTTCAGAATTGGCCTCGCGACCCGCCGGCGAATTTTGCCAAGAGTGGTCGCGCGTGATCTGTGTTCCATCGATGCCGGTGAGCCAGTACGCACGGCTGTCCCCGATCCAACCCACTGTGAGCCTATTATTCTTGACGATGGCTGCCACCAACGTAGTCGCCGGGGCTTCTGTCCGGCGCTTGCCAAGTTCCGCGACGGCTTGAGTCGCTTTCCGAATTACACTGCGCAGAAGATCAATCTCGGCGGTCTCCGGCTGAGAGAATCCTTCATTGATCGCCTCCAGTGCGGATTGTACGGCGGCCGTGGCTGCTTCATCGGCATCGGGCGACATCGAGACGCCGTCGCAAACCACCAGCGCGTAAGCATTGTGGGCGGTGGCCAGCACAAAGCGATCTTCGTTGCGATGATGGCGCAGGCCGCGGTCGGAGACGCCTGCAAAATCGGGCAGCAACGACAATTCAATGTGGTCTGAATCAGGCGGCTTGACGCGCCGCCCGCAACTGCCGCAAAAGCCTTCTGCATCCATTTCGCTGAGCGCTGCTCCGCACGCACACAAATCGGACGACGCCGTCCCGCCCGCGGCAATGCGCGTGCCGCAGCCTTCGCAGAACAAGTTATCGTCGGGATTTGGTGTCTCGCAGAGCCTGCATTGCATAGTCTATGCCTTGTTTTAGAGAACTGTCAGCGGCCTTACGCGGTTTGCCTCTTCTACCAGGCGAATCCGCTCGTCGCCATTACTCATGCGGGCGAGAGCACGGAAAGAACGTTCCAGATCGAGCCTGAGATTGTTCTCTACTAACGCACTCCCGAGAATCTTCTTACTTTTGATAGTGTCCCGTGCGTTCGGTTTTTGAGAGTGCAAACAATCAAGAGCGCCTGTGAGCACTTCCTGATGGAGAATATGACGGCTGGCCCCTTCGAGCACTATCGACTCGCACACGGCAGACGCCGCTTCAAGATCCGCTACTCCCGGTACCGACACTCTGCGTTGCAGATCGTTCAAGCCCACTAGGATGCGCGCGGCCTCCACTCTTGAACGAACGTAGATGGCCGAAGTTTTGGGGATACGGTCTAGCGCGGCGACGGCCGATTTCCGATCTTCCTTGGCTCGGAAGCAGCGGGCTAGTCCAAAGGGCGCAGAAACGAAGGTCGAGTCGGTTCGTGAGACCAGATCGTACATGTGGATCGCAAGATCATAGTTGCCCGCCATCTCCGCAGCCAATGCCAGCGCGAGCTTGGGCGCCACTTCGCCTGGGAGATCAAAATAGACCTGGTCGAACAATTTGACGGCTTCTTCTTGCTTGTGCGAGGAGAGCAACATCAGCCCGCGATACCAGAGAACTCGCCAGTCCCAGGCATCTTCTTGCTCAAGCGCACTGAGCAGTTGTTCTGCTTCGCTGTATTTCTCCGTTCCGGCGAGTGCGGCGGCTAAGCGCAAGCGGACTTCTCGCGATTTGGGGTTACGAATCAGCACCTGCCCCAGGGCGGCAGCCTTCTTGGCCGCATTAGGCACCATCTCCGCGTTCGAAATCTCAGAAAAATGCTTGTCGGTGGAATCGATCGCCGGGATCGGCAACATTGCCGGATCTGCCACGACTGGCTCCAACTCGCCAGCCGTTTCGAAGCTCAACAGATCGCCGCCGAAGTGCGAACTCTGCGCGGGACGCGGGACGTTCGTTTCCTTAGCTACTACTTCGCGCAATACGCCTAACATCTGCTCGGCCATTTCGTCGGCGGATTCAAAGCGGTCGGCGGCCTTTTCGGCAGTCGATTTTAGGAGAAGGCGATAAAACGATTCCTGCCGCGCAAATAGCGGCTCCTCATGGGGAGTGGGTAAGCTATAGCGATGTTCTTTGGAGAAGCCGGAAATAGATGTGACTAAGACGGCGAGAGAACGGCCAATGGTGAAGAGGTCAGATTCCACGGTAGGGCCTTCGCCTGCTTCCGGAGCGCTGTAGCCCACCGTGCCATAGATATCGCCTCCCAGATCATCCATGCGCCGCACGCCGCCCAAGTCGATCAACTTTACATCGTCTTTTTCGAGCATGAGGTTGTCGGGCTTGAAGTCGCAATAGACGAGCCCAAGCTGATGCAGGTAAGCAAATGCGGGCAGAACGCGGTGGATGTACGCAATCGCTTCGGCGAGGGGCAAGGGGCCGCGCTCTTGCCTGATTTGCTTGATGGTTTTGCCACCCACGTACTCCATGACAATGAACCCTTCGGCACCCTGTTGGACAAAGTTGTAGATGCCAACAATGTTCGGGTGCTTTACGGCCGCCAGGAACTTACGCTCCGCCACCGCGACCGCAGCGCTCGACTCATCATGCACATTCAGCAAACCTTTGAGCACGACGTAACGCGAAAGAACGTTGTCGAAGGCCAGATAGATCCAACCCAAGCCGCCGTAGGCAAGTGCGCCCTTCACCTGGTACTGGCCGGCGATTAGATCGCCTGGTTGAAGAGTGGGCAGGAAGGAGTAGCGCTGGCCGCATTTGCCGCAAAAGCCGGTTTCGCGCTTGAGCGGTTGGTTACACCCCGCGCAGAAACGCTTGCCTTCCGGCACCTGCGGATTGAGAAGAACTGCCTTTTCAGGATCGGTGGTCGGTAGTTCGGGAAGCGCGACCAGGCCGGCTCCCAATTGACGTCTGGTGGAACTGCGTTCCGAGGTATGACGAGTGCGTTTCGATCCAGTAGAGGCGCGGCTGCGCGGCGACGAGCCCGTTCCTGTGGTGATGGCCGAGCCGGATGTGGAACTCGCGCTCGAAATGGCGCTGCCTCGTGAACCGGAGTTCGCCATCGAACTGGTGGCCTGCTTGGCCGCAGCGTGACCGCAGGAATCGCAGTAGCCCTCATCAATTGTGCCGGAGCATCCGGGTTGTGAACAGCGTTCGCTCGTCATGAGATTTCCTGGTTCTTGCCACCGCTCCGCGCGCGCAAAGTGCGCTCGTACTCCAAAAGCAAGGTAGCGGCTTTTTCAATGGGTGTGGGCCGGTTGAACAAAATCTGGGTGGCCTGCGCCGCAATGCGAGTCAGCTCAGGATCCTCGGCGCAGTTACGCGCACGGGCCTTGGCCTTTAGTGCCTCGAGCCTACCTCGCAGTTCGTTGCGCTCCTTAACGGGTGCCTCATTTGCTAAAAGAACCGCACGATCTTGAGATACGAAACCAGCGGCCGCTTTGTTCCATCTCTCCAATCCGACTAATATCGGGTCGAGCAGCCCTTCGCGGAATTTGTCCGCAAGCCGTTGCAGCCATTCATCTGAGGCCATTATCTGGTCGTCGGATATCGGGGCCGGCGGCTCCCTTGGGCAGGTTATTTTCAGCTTGCATTCGTTCCAGGCCGCTACGCTTTGCAGGTGCAGATCTTTCCACTCGCTAAGCAAACGAGTGGCATTGCGCAAGCCGGTTTCCACTTGCGAACGCTTAGCCTTCAGAGCCGCGACGGCCGAGCGCGCCTGATTCAAAATAGGCGCGACCGATGTATCGAATTGCTGGGCGGAGCCCAATGGATCGTTCTCAATTCGATTGCGAATCGCATCGAGCGCAGCCTGAGCGCTCGCCAAAGCCGGAAGATGTTCCCCTTCAGCGTTGAAAGCGGCGATTTCCGTCATCGCCTGATCGAGCCCCATGCCCAGCTTCTCCCAGGCCGCATCCACAGCCATCACCACGTCTCGCGCCGCGGTAAAACTACGCGCCATCGCTCCCATCACGTCACCGGGGGTGACCCACTCGACATTTTCCACGCCAGTGGAGAGTGTCCTCTGTTCAATCGGTACCGGCGCTGAGAGAACCTTCACACTCTTACCATGGAGGATTGCCTCAATTTCGCGCAGTTTCTGTTCCGACCCAAAGATAGGAGAAATGCTCTTGCGCAATTCGGCGGCGCGCTCAATGGAACTCTGCAGGTCGTCGAAATTCTGGAAGAGCCTTCCCATCGAATCGAGTGCGGGGTAGACACGCGCGGCGGTCACTCCTTCTAGTGCGGCCTTGGGAACGCCGTTGCTGCCCGCCAAGCGCTGGTAGGTGGGCAGTGAGTTTAGATCCATCAAGTTCTGGGCGGCGGCGCCAAGGCTTTTCTTCCACAGCGCCAGTTCCTGATCGACTTCTTCTACGGTCACTGCGAGCCGCCTCCCAAAGTTTTGAAAGTGGCAGGGACGAATGACGGGTCACTCGTTTCGGCGATGGCCAGTCGCATTTGGAACGCGAGGATGTCTCTCGACACGGGCGGCTGATAACCCTCTAAACAAGCTTGCACTGAGTAAACGGCGCTTTTGTCTTTCGTTCGTTTCAGACGATACGCCTTCACGGCAAGGGCCTCGGCAGCGCCGGGCGTCAGCCAATCGGGCAGCAGTTCTTCTAGAGGTGAGAAATCCGCATCATGCAATTCCAAACCGCGTTGCTTGGCGAGGAAACGCAGCAGATCGAAACTCTCTCTGGCGTTGGCTGTGGGGAAGAGCGGGATCTTGACATCCACGCGACCGGGACGTTTCAGGTCGACCTCAATTAAATCCGGGCGGCTGGACGCGAGCACCCACAAGATGCGCCCGCGATTCATGGGGTCGCTCATTTCCTCTGCGATCATCGAATAGACTCGGCCCGATACGCCGGAATCGCCTCCCGATTCGCGTTTGCCGAGCATTTGGTCTGCTTCGTCAATGAAGACGTAGCAACGCCCCAGCGCGCGCAGCAAGCGGAAGATGCGTTCAAGATTGCTTTCGGTGCTGCCCACCCAGCGATCCCGGAAATTTTTGAGTTTGACCATCGGCACAGCAGCCTCGCCAGCTAGACACTGCACCAAGAAACTCTTGCCTGTTCCCACCGGGCCACTCAACAAATAGCCTTTGGGTAGAGCGTTCAGATCACCACTTTGCCACAGGGCGATGTCTTGCCGCAGCCAGTCTTTGACGGCTTGTTGACCCTGCACAGCGTCGAGCGTCGCACTGCTTTGTACAAACTCCACTAGGCCTTGCGACTCAGCTTGAATGATTTGCTTTTTGACTTCGGCGAGATCTGAACTGGAAGGCGATTTGCGCGCGTGTTCCAGTTCTTTCACAAGGCTTTCGGCAGCGTTGACGGTCGCGCCGACTAACGCTCCCGCCAAGTCATTGCGGCGAGTACCATTCGGACCTAGAGCGAAAGGATAGCGCGGCGTAATGGTTTCCAGCGCATCCATCATTTCTTCGCCCGTGGGCAACGGTATGGAAATTCGTTGCGCCCGCGGATTCTTCGCCAGCAGCGGATGGATATCGTTCAAATTCTCTGAAAGGAGAAAGGTGGCCAGCGGATGGCCCGTCAAGAGATTATCCATCGACCAATCGCGGATCAGCGTGAGAACGGCTCCTAGTTCGTGATCGGTTGCGCCCCCGGTGGCAGGCGCGATGAGTTCGGTGTTCTTGATCAAGCAGGCCACCTGCACGGTCTGCCTTTGTAGCCTGGTGAGATTTCCGCAATAGCGAAAGTATTGAGTGAGCGCTTCAACCGCGGCCAGAGGTTGCTTAGGCAGAGGCCGCTCTTTGAGTGCTGGCCAAGTGGAAAACGTTTCACCGCCTTTTTCGACGCGAATGCCATTGCCCAAGTCGTAGCTCAAGACCACGTCAAAGCGCGGCAGCAAGACGGACATAAGAAAATCGGTCAGGCTAGACAAGCGCGGCGGTGTGCCCGGGATCGTTAGGCGGTCCTGAATGTTTCCGAAGATCAGGAATTGGTTATAGGCGCCGCTCTCGTAAAGATCAACTAAGCGGCCCGCCCAAGCTGGTAAGGCCATTGTGGGCTCGTGAAGAACTATTCCTTAACCGGGGCAGGGCCACTTGATACCGGGCCCATGCTCTTTTGCGCTGCCGGGGCTGAGCTCTGTGAAAGCGGGGCGTCCAACGCGATGCCTTCGCGTGCGGCAAAATCGGCCAGCGCTTGATCCGCCAGGGCTTGCTGCTCCGCTTCTTTCAGCAGGATGCCGCTCGAATCCATATTGTCGTGCGCGACTCGCACGCGCCCGGCAGCACGTGACCGCTCTTCCTGCACCATGGTTTGTAAACGGTCGAGAGTATCGCCCGATCCGCCGATGCTGGTGATCATGCCCGACGCGGTTTCGGTCAGCGAGGCTAGCGCTTTCTTGGTCTTGAGATCGCTGATATCCGCCTTGAGTGCTTCAATCTTTTGTTTGGCTGCGGCGACAGAGACGTCGCGCGCGCGCACCAGATCCTTGTACGTGGTTTCCGCTTGTTCGAGTTGCTTGCGGTTTTCGGTCAGGTCAGACTCGATAGTTTGCAAGCGTAGTGCGTATTGCCCGGCAGCGGCCTTGTTGCCGACACGCAGGTTGGCCGATGTTTTGGCGCGCACGTCAACTTGCTCTGCTTCGAGCTTGCGCACCTGCGCCATTAACCGTTCACACAAGGCGGCGTGTGAGACAAGCCCCTGGTTATAACTGGCGACCTGCTTCCGAAGGTTTTCACTTTCCAACTCGAGCAGGGCTTCTGGGTTCGCACGCTCTGCTTTCGATACCGCTTGCCCGAATATTCCTCTGAATAAATTAGCCAGTCTCTTAAACATATTTCGGTCCTTGGTCTCCGAGAACTACTTCTGGCATTATGGCAAAGCGCGTGAGGGCGCAAATGTTCCGGATCGCGTTTGTTAACCCGCGGTATTGCCGACAGCAATACTGTTGGCTGTAGGCAGCGCTAGCCGCGCGTGCCAGGAGTCGACAATTTCCGCGAAGATAGTACGCAGGGGCCGCGTAATTGTCCACTGAGGATAGTGGGCCTTCATCTTTCGCAGGTCGCTGTAATAGCAGATGTGATCGCCAACGCGATTCTCGTCGAGGTACGAGAACTTCTGCTTCTTGCCAGTCAGTTCCTCCACCATGGCAAATGCTTCCAAAATTGAGCAGGAGTTGTCTTTCCCGCCGCCAACGTTGTACACCTCTCCCGAACGCGGCGCAGCAGCAAAGTTCACAATGAAATCAGCAACGTCTTCCGAGTGGATGTTATCGCGAACTTGTTTGCCCTTGTAGCCGAAGACCTTGTATTCACGCCCTTGCACATTGCAGCGCACCAGGTAGCTGAGAAAGCCATGAAGTTCCACTCCGGAATGGTTGGGACCCGTCAGGCAGCCGCCGCGCAAACAGCAAGTGGGCATGTTGAAGTAGCGCCCATATTCCTGCACCATCACGTCAGATGCAACTTTCGAAGCTCCGAAGATCGAGTGCTTCGATTGATCGATAGAAAACGTTTCGGCTATGCCGTTTTGATAGGCAGCGTCGTCATAATCCCAACGCGTCTCTAGCTCTTTCAGTCGAATCGTGTTGGGCAGATCTCCGTAGACTTTGTTCGTGGACATGTGAACAAAGGGCGATTCAGGGCAGGCCCGGCGAGCCGCTTCCAGAAAGTTCAAAGTGCCGACGGCGTTTGTGTCGAAATCGGCAAAGGGAATGGCAGCGGCACGGTCGTGCGATGGTTGCGCGGCTGTGTGGACGATGATGGCCGGCTTGATCTCCGCTACCAGTTTGAGAACGCCGTCCCGGTTTCGGATGTCCAGATTGTGATGCTGGTAACCCTTAATCTCGCGTTGCAGCCGCTGGAGTGACCAACTAGTATCACCTTCCGGCCCGAAAAAAACAGCCCGCTCGTTGTTGTCCACGCCGACAACGGAATAGCCATTGCGAGCAAGGTGAAGACTCACTTCGGAACCAATGAGGCCACAGGAACCGGTGACTAATGCGGATCGGGCGCTAGAGTTCATGGTTTGTGGGAGAAACTCTAGTCCTCAAAGAAAGAAGCGACTTCGAACTCGGGGCCGAGCATACTCCGAAAGCGGTCGTGGGCATGGAACACTTTGGCTTCACCATTTGCGCGATAGACGTGCAGGCGGCGGGTCTCAGGGTAAAGCAGCCAGACCTCGGCAGTCCCAGCCGTTAGGTACTGATTGGTTTTGCGCTCCATGTCGGAAGCGGTATTGCTGGGGGATACAACCTCGACAGCAAGTGTAGGAGCCTGGGAGAGATAGCCACTCTCGGGAATAGCGCCGATGGTGGCGCGATGGCTAACAGAAACGTCGGCGCCCCGAACAGTGGCTGGGTGAGTTTTCAGGACAAAGCCGGTATCGCCACTCGTAATGAGGTACTTCTTGCGATCCAGGGCACCACCCAGGATTTGCACGACATTCGCCGCAATTAACCCGTGTCGGAAACCTGGCGGCGGCAAAGTGATCAGTTCTCCTTCGCTCAGTTCATAATGCGCGCCATCTTCAGTTTCCGGCAGTGCCAGAAACTGTTCCAGCGAGAGGGCTGTTTGGGTAGCCATGATCATTTACCAGTTTACAGGGTTTGGGAGTTTCCAGCCTTCAATTGAACTCAATCGTGATGAAGCTGCAGGCTGTGCCGGCAAGGTTTACGATTGAGCGGTCGGAAGCCTTGGCAATCCAACGCACGTCGCCTGCTTTCAAGCTGGTTTCGGTCTGATTTCTTTCATCGAACTGATGGCCAAGATGCAAGTTGGTGACCGCGACAATCAATCTGTCGAATTTCTCCTCGTGCGGCTCTGTCCGGCCTCCGCTGGCCAATCTGGTCACATAGCCTCTCATTGCCGGCATTTCAAACAATTCGCCTACTGCTGCGTCGTGATATTTGAATCCAATCATGGGAGACCCAAACGGCGCGGCTTTCTGTCCCATGCGCTCGACAACGATCAGATTTGATGGCGTCAACGCCGCATTCTGCTCAACGAGCGAAAATCCCCCCTTGGACGTATGCAACTCACCGGCACTCAACTCGGTTGTGACCGGGGTCCGCCCCGGCACGATGTTGAGCATCTTCGTGTCAACAAAACTCAGAAAAGCATACGGATGTGTGTGTCGATGGAATCGGGGTCGACTCGCCGGGTTGAAGGACTAGACGGAAAACACGAGCTTGCGGATTCTCGAGAACCAGAGTGTGGTGAGGTTCATTCTCGATTTCAATCGCCGGTTGGTCTAAGAGATGAGAGATTGCAGGAATCGCGAATGCCAGGAAACCAACCAAAGCCAATTTGTGCATTTCAATTGATTTTACAGAGCGGCCTCGGGCGCGTATGTAGCCCACGCGGCAAGGGGCTAGAATAGTTAGCCAAGATGACTCGCAAGATCTCGGGCTTGCTTTCAATTGGATTTTTCTTGGCCGCTTTGACGGCGATGGGTGGCTCTGGCGACGCTCTCGCCACCTACAAACAGGCAAACTACAAAGCCGCGATTCCACTGTTGAAGGCCGCAATTGCGGCAGACGGCAAGAATCCACTGCTGCATGCCGCCTTGCTGTCTTCGCTGACCTATGAAGGCATGGTGGACGAGGCGTCCGACGAAGCGGATGCCGATGAGGCGGCGTTTCCACAATCGCCGGATATATTGGCGGCGCGCGGCGAATTCGCTTATTACATGGCCGATATGGCGACGGCCCAGATTCTGTTTCGCCAAGCCACGAAATTGAAGGAAGATTCCGCGCGCGGAACCTTCGGGCTGGCTCGCATGTATCGCGCGGCCTCGTATCACCGAACTGCCCGGCTGTTTTTCCTGAAGGCCCACGACCTCGATCCTGACGATGCTTTGATCACCAAGTATTGGATGAGATACCTGCCCGACGAAAAACGCGGAGATTTTGCCAAAGGCTTTGTCAGTACCCATCCGTGGCTGTTTCGCAACTACGAACTGGATGCCGACACACGCACGCAGATCAAAAATGCGCTCGGCAAAAGCAAGGCATTTGAATTGGACGGAACGCCCAGCGATGTCAATCTGCATTTGATCGATTTGCTCGATGGCCCTCGCAGGTATCGAGGGCCCGGGCTTGAAGTCAGCATCAACGGCGGCCACAAGCTATCGCTCCTTGTCGACACGGGCGCAGGTGGAATTTTGCTCACCCAAAAGGCCATCGACAAGGCTGGCTTGAACCATTTGGGAGAAATCGAAACCTATGGCATCGGCGATGACGGTACCAAACAAGGATTCATGTCGGTCGCCGGTTCCTGTGAGATCGGCTCATTGAAATTTAAGAACTGTGTCTTCCACGCTCTCGAAGGAAAACGCATCGGCCGGGACGCAAGTATCGACGGTCTGATCGGGCCGGATGTGTTTGCCGACTATCTGATCTACTTTGATTTCCAGAGACATTCCATGAAGCTTACGCCTCTGTACAAGCGCGCGGACGTTCCGCAAGGCTACGACAGAGAAATTCCCGCAGATGAGAAAGACTTTACCCCGGCGTTTCGATTGGGAGACCATCTGTTGGTGACTACCAAGATGAATGATCAGAGCAGCGGCTTGTTTCTACTCGACACGGGTGCCTCGCTGAGCTTCGTAGATTCAACTTTCGCCGGCCTATCGGAGAAGCTGCGCCGCGACGACACCATGCGAGTGGGTGGCGTTTCTGGTGAAGTGAAAAAAGTGTTTGAAGTGGATAAGGCCACCCTGCAGTTTTCACACTTCCGGCAGACCAATCTCGGTATGACGGTATTCGATTTGAATAACGGCCCCGAACACCCCGAATTTAGAATGTCGGGCGTCTTGGGGCTACCGGTACTCGCCTTGTTTCATCTAACAATCGACTACCGCAACGGGCTCGTCAAGTTCGAACGGGCGATACCGTAGGTAGCTAGCGTCCGCGCGCAGCAGCTTTGGCAACCGGAGCGTCAATCGGCGTGGGCGGTGGCACTGGTGCTTCGGCTTCTGCTGCTCCCTTAGAGAGCCCCAGAACCTTGCGCAACTCGACGTCGATTCTCGTGCGGATATCCGGGTTGTCCTTGAGGAACTGGCGGGCCGTTTCGCGGCCTTGACCGATGCGTTCGCCCTTGTAGCTGAACCACGAACCGCTCTTTTCGACAACGTTGTGGGCTGCGCCAAGATCCAGCAAATCGCCTTCGCGGGAAATGCCTTCGCCGTAAATAATGTCAAATTCCGCTTCGCGGAACGGCGGCGCCACTTTGTTCTTCACAACCTTCACCTTGGTGCGGTTGCCCGTGACCACTTCGCCATCTTTGATCGCGGCAATGCGGCGAATATCGAGACGCACAGACGAGTAGAACTTGAGAGCGCGGCCACCGGTCGTGGTTTCGGGGTTGCCAAACATAACGCCGATCTTTTCACGGATCTGGTTGATAAAGATCAGGCAGGTATTGGATTTAGAAACGATACCCGTCAGTTTGCGCATGGCCTGCGACATCAGGCGTGCCTGCACACCCATGTGGGAATCGCCCATTTCGCCGTCGAGTTCAGCTTTGGGAACCAAGGCGGCTACGGAGTCGAGGACAAGCACGTCGATGGAACCGGACGTGACAAGGGCAGCCGTGATTTCAAGAGCTTGTTCGGCATAGTCGGGCTGCGAGACCAGCAGGTTATCGACATCCACGCCCAAGGCCTTAGCGTAAATCGGATCGAGCGCATGCTCCACGTCGATGAACGCTGCCGTGCCACCCATTTTTTGCGCTTCGGCAACCACTTGCAAAGCGATGGTGGTTTTACCGGACGATTCAGGCCCGAAGATTTCGCAGATGCGGCCGCGGGGTATGCCACCCACGCCGAGGGCGTAATCGATGGAGATCGATCCCGTGGGAATGGAGGAGACCGGAACAATGGCTTCCTTTGCGCCGAGGCGGAGAATGGAACCTTTTCCAAACTGCTTTTCGATTTGGCCCAACGTGAGGGTCAGGGTGCGTGATCGCTCTTTTTCGTCCATGGGGGGGTCCTTTCAGGAGAACTCAGCGGGGGAAGCCGATTCCAGTATAGCTCGAAACAAGAACGCTCCCAAATGTTTTATGCGTGGAAAAAGCGGCCTGCCGAGCTATTGAGTTAATTTTGTCCCGCATTCCCGGCAGAACTTGCCGCCTTTTGTTTCAGCACCGCATTGCGGGCAGTGGATTGGCGCGGCCAAGGCCACCGGCTTGCCGCCGCTCAGTCCCCACACCTTGCGCCATGCGTTTGCTACCCATCTGGTCAATCACGGCGCCGACTTGCGTGTCGTTCAACTCTTGCTGGGTCATGCCGATATCTCGACGACCCAGATCTACACTCATGTGGCGCGTGAGCGACTGAAAGCCTTGCACAAACAGCATCATCCACGTGGTTGATGTTGATCAAGTAATCTAGGGTTTCCAGCCGGGCAATAGATGCTATACCGCTAGAGCAATGGCTCATTTGTATATGCATTTATATTTGGATGATGGAGACTATCATTACATTCACTAATCTATCCCCCAATTTGACCGCAATCTGCGGCATTTTTCTGTTGTTCGTCTGTTCGTATCTCCCCTGTGGGCGGGCCTTTCGGCCAAGCAAGTAAGAAACTCTTAATTAGAGATTCATTATTAATGAATGTAGTAATTTACGGATTTAACCTAGAATCCACCTTGTAAGAAAAAGTCTGATGCTTGTGAAAAACAGTTGCAGCGTATTTCGGAGGTTCAGACACAA
>Ga0209698_10002013_pt1 | contig 23236 bp, 21 predicted proteins | sample LitLauG_LLR_2012_FD_187203 | JGI IMG/M metagenome (GOLD analysis project Ga0209698, IMG submission 187203) | Freshwater sediment microbial communities from Pennsylvania, USA - Little Laurel Run_MetaG_LLR_2012 (SPAdes) (version 2) | ecosystem: Environmental > Aquatic > Freshwater > Creek >... | reverse complement strand
GTCTCGCCCCCTGCCGCCGCTCCGGCGAGCCTCGCCCCGGCCTCGCCGGTTCAGGTCTACGCCCGCCCCCTCGCCGGGCGCGCGGACGAGTCGGGCGCGCCGGACATCCGCCATCCCGACTTCCCGCCGCCGCCAAGGCCCGCGAACGACATGCGCGACGCCCAACTCGCGAAAGCCATCGAGGCCCGGATCGAAGAAGCCCACGCGCGCGGACGCCAGGAGGCGCTCGACGCCGCGCGCGAGGAATCCGCGGCCGCCCGACGCGCCGAGATCGAAGAGATGCGGCTATCCCTGGAGGCCGAGCAGCTCCGGCTGCGCCAGGACGAGATGGCCGGCGTGGCGGTCATGCTGTCAACGACGTTGCTCGAGGTGGAGACCCGGATTTCCGCGTCGATCGCGCGGATATTGACTCCCATCGTCGCCGCGGACGTCGTGCGGCGGATGCTCGAGGAATTCTCGCTGGCGATGGCGACGATGCGCCTGGGGGTGTCCGACGCCCCGGTCGTGGTCCGCGGGCAATCCTATCTGCTGGCGGGCCTGCGCCGAAAGATCGTCGAGCTCGGGCTGAATGTCGAGCTGGTGGAGGACGAGGGGGTCGAACTCGCCATCGAGGCCGGGGAGACGTCGATCGAATCGTCGCTGCAATCCTGGATGGGCCGCATCGCGGACCTCGAGGCTTAAACGACGATGGCGCATGACCACCCGGAAATCATCATCATAAAGCGGCGCGTGTCGCATGAGGAGGGACATCACGGCGGCGCGTGGAAAATCGCGTTCGCAGACTTCATGACGGCGATGACCGCGTTCTTTCTCGTGCTCTGGATCATCAACGCCACCGACAAGAACACCAAAACGATCATCGCGCGCTATTTCAATCCGGTGAAGCTCGAAGACCCTTCACGGGCCAAAAAAGGCATACGCGCGGAGACCGCGCAAAAAGAGAGCGGCGCGGCGCCAAGCGCCTCGGAGGCGACGCCTGCGGCGGGCCCGTCGCCGCAGCCTTCGCCAGGCGCGAAGGAAAGTCCGGCCGCGCAGGCCGGCGCGCCCGCCGACGCAAAGGCCGCTCCGGATTCGCGCGCCAACGGGGCGAGCGCCGAAACCCGCTTGTTCGCCGACCCCTATGGGAGCCTCGATTCGATCTTGGCGGCGGACGCGGCCGCGACGCCCGCCCCCCAAGACGCCGCCGCGCGCGACCAGGTGGATCCGTTTCGCGATCCCTTCTTGGCCGGCGGCGCCAAGACGATCTCCGCGCAAGAGAACGCGCCCGGCGCGCCGCCGCCTTCCGCCGCCGCGACGCCCATCGCCGCTCCGTCCCCCACGGTTTTGCCAAGTCCATCGCCGTCGACGCCGCAACCCCAGGCGACGGTCCCCGGCGCGGCGGACAAGCCCGTCGACGAGCGCGAAAAAAACGCCTCGCGCATATTGGCCGAACTGAAGCGGAAGCTCCCGGGGATCGCAGGCGCCTCCTCCGGTCCGCGGCTCGAAGTCGCCGCGACCAAAGAAGGCATCCTCATCAGCCTGGCCGACCAGCTCGACTTCAGCATGTTCGCACGCGGCTCGGCCGAGCCGAACGCCCGCTTGATCCGGGAAATGGGCGCGATCGCCGCGATCCTCAAATCGCGCCCGGAGCAGGTCGTCGTGCGGGGCCATACCGACAGCCTGGCCTACAAGTCGGGGCCCTCCGACAATTGGCGTCTGTCGTTTTCGCGCGCGCAAATGGCCTATTACATGCTGCGGCGCGGCGGCATGCCGGACGCGCGCTTCGACCGCATCGAAGGGCTGTCGGATCATCTCCCGATCGACCCGGGACACAAAGACGCGGCCGAGAATCGCCGTGTCGAAATCCTGTTGCGGGCGGACCCATGATGAAGCGCCTCCTAAGCGTCGCCGCAGTCGCCTCGTTCTCGGTTTGCCTTGCGGGGGCGGCGGTTGCGCAAACGCAGGAAAGCTCGCTGACGGGCCTGATCGCCGACCTCCAGCGGCTGCAAGTGAGGGTCGCGCGGGGAGACGCCGGCGCGCCCGCCGAAGAGGTCAAACAGCTGAGCGCGATCGAGCGCGCGATCACGGCGGCCCCGCCCGATCATTGGAAGAGCGCGGGCGCCCAGGCGGAGGCGGCCATCTTCATATTCGGCGGCGGTTCGCCCCGATCCGTGGCGCGCCTTCTCGAGGGCAAGTTGGTCCCGGCCGACCAACAAGGCTTGCTGCGTGGGGCGCTCGCCTATGCGCTAGGGCGCGAAAAGGACGCCGAAACTTTGCTCGGCGCCATCGACCCCAAGACGTTGGACGCGAGGCTCGCGGGACAATTCGCCTATGTCGCGGCGGTCATCGCGTCGCGGCAAAACCCGGAGAAATCGATCGACCTGTTGGATCTTGCCCGCGTGCTCTCGCCATCGACGCTGGTCGAGGAGGCTTCGCTGAGGCGAGAAGCCCTTTTGCTCGCGAGCCGCGGCGCGGCCGACCGCTCGGCAAGCCTCGCAAAGTCCTATTTCGCGCGGTTTGGCGCTTCGCCTTACGCCCAGCGCTTTTCCACGGAACTGGCCGCCGCCGTCGAAGGCTATGGAATCATCCAAGGAAAGGACGACTTGGAAAAATTCGTGGTCGCGGCCAGGGCGATGCCCGTGGCGATGAGAAAAGGATTCTTGCTCGGCCTCGCGCGCGGCGAACTTCTCAGGGGTAAATTTTCCGCGGCGAGCGACGCCGCGGAGTTTCTTCTGCCGGACACCGAACGCGGCGGCGCCGAGGAAAGCCGGCGCCTGCTCTATGCCGCGCCGGCCCACCTTTTTGGCGCGGATTTCGACCTTGGAAACGAGGAACTCGCAAAAGTGAACCCAGACAAGCTAGGTCGTGAAGATCGCCTGATCTATGCCGGGCTCTCTTACTATCGCACGCGCATCCACTTGCCGCCCGCGCCATACCCCGAGCGCTCGGGCCCGGTCCGCGCCGATGGATATCCGACGCTCGACGCCGCCGACCAGACGATCGCCAAGGCGGTGACGGCCCTGGACGCCCCGATTTCGTCCCCTCCCTCGGTCGCGGCGAAATGAGCGCGGCCGTCTTGGTTTCCCCGGGGGTCGGGCACCGCGCCCCCGACAATTTGGCGGCGCGCCCGAAAAACGCGGGCGATCCGTCCGGTTTTGGCGACATTCTCGCGGCGCTCCCGCAGCGAGGGACGCCAAATGTCGTCGGCGCGTCGCGCGGCGCCGATTTAGGCGCGACCGCGATCGGCGCGGGAGCGCCCTCGAGCGTCGCGTCCGCCGACGTCGGCCGGCAAGATGAGGCGGCGCTTTCGCACCCGCATTTTGCCGCATCGACTTGGTCGCCTGCGGACGCCTTAGACTGGCCCCTCACTCCCGCGCCCCGCCAAATCGCGGGCCCGACTTCTCCGCCTTCGGCGCCGCTCGCGTCTCGGGGAGCCCATATGGCCGATCCAAACGCGACGGTCGCCCGAGAGCGCTTCATAGCTTCGGCGACTTCGCGGCCCCAGGCGACGATCGCCGAGTCGTCGACGTCGAGCCGTGGATCGGCCTCGGCTGCGTCGGTTCAAGAGTCGGCCTTGGGCGCAAGCAACCGAAAAGCCGCCGTCGTCCACGCGCCGTCGCAACCAGTCCACGCGTCCGCGACCATCGCCGCCGCTCAAGTCATCGACCCAGGCGCGGCGATGTTGAGCGCGCAGTCCGCGCTCGCCGCGAGCGCGGCTGCGAGCGCCCAGGCGCCTATGCCTGCGGCTCGCTCGGCGAGCCTTCAGACCGGCTCCGTCGCGCTAGGCGCTGGGGAGGCGATGGGCGGGGACAATCGACCCGTCAATCGAAGCGCCGTCACGGACGCCGACCTGATTGGGTTGACCGATGTCGCCGTTGGAGCGCGCAGCGTCGCTACAAAATCCTTCCATGCGCCGACGCGCCCTGCGGCCATCGGCGCGGCCCAACGTAGTCCATCACTCCCTTCGCCGGGAAAGGCGCCGACGTCCACGATCCCTGACGGCGACACGACCGGCGCGCAAAAGCGTTCGCCATCGCCCGATGCCGCTTCCCAAGCGCAAGACGGCAAAAGTCCTCCCAACGACTCGGGCGGCGGCGCCGAGCTGTCCGCGCAGAACGGCGTCGCCGCCATCGATGTCGCCGTCACCGACGCGCCACCGGCGACATATTCTGCAGGGGAAGTCCTGGGATTGTTGGCGAGCGCCGCGACCGACTTGGGCGCTCAGGCGGCGGCAAAAGTCGCGAACGCCCCTCAGGCGGCCACCAGCGCCACGACGAAACAGTTGGAAATCACGATGGACCCCGAGGGCCTGGGAACCCTCACGGCGACCCTGACGCTTTCCGCCGGAGCGATCTCCATCGTGCTGGAAGCGACCACCGCCGAGGGCGAAGCCGCCATGAACGCCCAATTGGGCGCGCTGACGTCGCGGCTATCGGCCGGCGCCCAACCCATCGCGTCGATCAAGATCATACGCACGAACCCAGACTCGCAACAGACGGAGACCTCGGATGCGACGGATTTCGAGTCCTCGCCATCGAGCGGCGCGCGAACGGCGGCGACGGCTCGTCAATTCCCTTCTGGCCGCGGCGTTGGCGGCGACATGGTCGTATAGCGCCCACGCCGATCCCAATATTTGCGAACGCGAAATGGTCAGCGCGTCGGCGCGGCACGGAATTCCGTTGCAGGTGCTCTATAGCGTCGGACTCACCGAGACCGGCGCCCAAGGGCACCTAAATCCGTTCGACATCGACGTCGACGGCCGCTCGATCTCGGCGAGTTCGCTTGCGGAGGCGGTCGCGCAAGTCGAAGGCGCCGAAGCGCGCGGCGCGCGATTCATCGACGTCGGCTGCATGCAGATCAACATCCATTTTCACGGATCGCATTTCGCCTCGCTCGCGCAAATGTTCGATCCCGCCCGAAACGTCGATTACGCCGCAAGCTATTTGCGGCGACTCAGGGATCAGGTGGGCACATGGACCTTGGCGGTCGCGCGATACAACGCCGGCCCCGCCAATCAGGTCGCGGAAGTGCGCTACGTGTGTTCGGTGGTGCGCAGCCTGGTCGCCTCCGGATTTGGCCGCAGGACTCCCGGTTCGGACGCCTTGTGCGCCGGTCAAAGCCGGTGAAGGCCAGAGCCGTTTCCGATTGAAGTTCATCAAACCCCATCAAGCGGGAACGATGACCTTTTCGTCCGCGCCGAATAGGTGCTGCCGCCCGGCCTCTATGCCCAGGTGCAGTCTGTCCCCAGGCTTCACCGCCGCTTGCCCCCGATACGTCACGGTGACCGCGCGGCCCTCCCCGGTCGAGACATAGACGCATGTTTCTCCGCCCAATTGCTCGGCGATCTGCGCCTCGCCCGACAACACGGCGTCGCCCGCCGCCACAGGCAGCAAATGTTCCGGCCGGACGCCCAGCGTGACCGGCGAGCCGATCGGCGGCGGCGAGACCAGCGCGGCGCGTATCGCCGTCCCGCCCGCGATGGCGATTTCCGCGACGTTTCCTTGCGCGCCCGTCACGCGGGCCGGCAGGAAGTTCATGCGCGGCGAGCCGATGAAGCCGGCGACGAACATGTTGGCGGGATGGTTGTAGAGGTCGAGCGGAGTGCCGACCTGCTCGACCACGCCCTTGCGCAGCACGACGATGCGGTCGGCCAACGTCATGGCCTCCACTTGGTCGTGCGTGACGAAGATCATCGTCGTGCCCAGGCGCCGGTGGAGATTGTTGATCTCGACGCGCATCTGCATCCGCAACTCGGCGTCGAGGTTGGACAGCGGCTCGTCGAACAGGAAGATGCGCGGCTCGCGCACGATGGCGCGCCCGATCGCCACGCGCTGGCGTTGCCCGCCCGAGAGCTGGCCGGGCTTGCGCTCGAGCAGGTCCTCGATCCGCAAAATGTCGGCGGCGCGCTTCACCTTTTCGGCGATCTCGGCCTTGGCGACCTTCATGGTCTCCAGTCCGAACGCCAGGTTCTTGCGCACGCTCATGTGGGGATAGAGGGCGTAGGATTGGAACACCATCGCCAGTCCCCGCCCGGCGGCCGGCTTGTCGTTGACGATCTCGCCGCCGATCAGGATTTGGCCCTCCGAGATCGGCTCGAGCCCGGCGATCATGCGCAACAAGGTGGACTTGCCGCAGCCGGAGGGACCGACAAACACCACGAATTCGCCGTCGGCGATCTCTAAGTCGATGCCGTGAAGGACCGCGACCGATCCAAAGCGCTTTTGGACATTGCGCAGTTCGAGGTCAGCCATGCTAGGCGCCCTTCTTCATCGCGTCGAGCCAGCCGGCGTAGAAGGGATGGCCGGGCTTGAGCGGCAACGCCACCGCCTCCCCGGTGCGCGACGAATAGTAGATCGCCGTCAGCAATTCGACCGAACGGCGCGCGTCCGGCAGCGTGACGGGCAAGTCGGCGCCCTTTGTCAGCGCTTCGTGCAGCCGATAAAACTGACCGACGAACCGCTCCGGCAAGGCGACGAAATCGGCGAGGGCGTCCGCGACACGCGCCGCCGCCTGGGCATCGTCGTTGGGAAACGTCCAGGGATCATGGCCGGGATAGTAAGGCGACAATCCGCTTTCGGCGACCAGGTCGCGGAAGCAGAAGCGCAGGCGCGATGTTTGCTGGCGCGAGCCGAGCGTCGCGGTGGAGGTGGCCATGGCGCCGTTTTGGAACGCTAGCGATACGATTCCGAGGTCTTCGGTCTGGTTGCCGTTGACCAGGCGGGAGGTGCGCGCATGGACGGACGCCACTGCGCCGAACATTTCGCACAGCATGTCGTCGATGTGGATGGCGTGGGTGGTGAAGCAGCCGCCGGTCTCGCCGTCCCACGTGCCGCGCCAAGCCGCCGCCGCGTAATAATCCGGCCCCCGAAACCAATGGGTCTCCGCCGTCGCCATCAGGGGCTGCCCGGCCAGACCCTTCTTCTGCAAGTGCCTTAGCTTTTGAAAGCCGTGGCCGAAGCGATATTGGAAGATCGGGCAGATTTTTCGGCCCGTCTCGGCGGCGAGCTTTTCGAGGACATCCATCTCGGCCAGCGAGCGCGCCACCGGCTTTTCCACCACAATGTCAAACCCGGCTTTCAGCGCCGCGCACGCCTGCGCGAAATGCAGGCTGGAGGGCGTGCAAATGTCGATCAGATCGAGCTCAAACTTGAACAGCGCTTCAAGTTCGATGACGAAATGCGTGATGCCGCACCGCTCGGCCAGCGCCTTGCCGCGCGCCGGATCGACGTCGCACAGCGCCGCGACCTCATACATGTCCGGCAGCGCCCGATAGGCGGCGATATGGTCGGCGCCGATGCCCGAGCCGACCACGCCGACGCGAAGCTTCTTCATGGCGCCTTCTCTCCCGGCCGCTTGCCGTCCACACGGACCGCCATCTCGTGCGCGCTCAGCGCCAGCTCCATCGCCAGGAAGCAATGGGTCTGGTCCATGGCGGTCGCCGTGCGGTTCAGCACGTCGTCGCGCAAATGCGGTCCGTAGGTAAGGGGGGTGAGCGAGCAATCGACATAGCGCGTCCCCTTGGCGTCGGTCAGGAACAGATGGTCGCCGCCGCTTCGCCCTTCGATGTCCATGTATTTGCGCAGTTCGATCGCGCCTTCCGTGCCGACCACGAACAGGCGCCCATCGCCCCAGGCGGGCGATCCCTTGGGCGTGAACCAATCGACCCGGATCGTCCCGATGGCGCCGTCGCACGCGACGACCGCGTGGCCGAAATCGCAGAAATCGGGATGGTCCGGGTTGTCGAAATTATTCTCGATGGCGTGCAGCACGCGCGCCGACTTCGCCCCGGTGACCGACAGAAATTGCTCGAATTGGTGCGAAGCGATGTCGGTCAGGATCGAGCCGTTGCGTCTGGGGTCCCAGAACCAGTCGGGCCGGCGATAATTGCCGATGCGGTGCGGCCCCATGCCGGTCGTCGCGACGACGCGCCCGATGGCGCCTTGGCGCACGAGATCGACCGCCGCCACGGTCGAGCGCTGCTCGTAATGCTCGGAATACAGGATCGACAGAATGCGCCCGGTCTCGGCTTGCGCGCGCCGCAACTCGTCGAGCTGTGCGAAGCTGACGCCACCGGGCTTGTCGAGCATCACGTCTTTGCCCGCGCGCATCGCCTCCACCGCCATCGGCGTGCGTTCGCTCGGAATGCCCGCGCCAAGCACCAGCTTGATGTTGGAATCCTCGAGGATCGCGCGCCGGTCCGCGACCCGTTTCGCCTGCGGAAATTTCTTGGAGAACTCCGCCGCCAGATCGTCTTCGATCGCATGGAACTTGGTGAGGCGGCAGCCCGAATCCGTCATCGCCGCCACCTGGCCATAGATGTGGCCGTGGTTGATGCCGATGACGCCAAAATCGAAAGACATGGTCACCTCTTGAGGGCGCCCAGCGCGACGCCGCGGATGATGAGGCGCTGGAAGGCGAGGAACACGACGAACACCGGAACCAGCGACAGCGTCGACATCGCGAACATCTCGCCAAAATGCGATTGCCCGCCGGAGCTGTCGACGAAGGCGCGCAGCGCCAACGGCACCGTGTAGGACTTCATGTCGTTGAGATAGATGAGCGGCCCGAGGAAGTCGTCATAGGTCCAGATGAAGGAAAAAATACCGGCCGTCGCCAGCACCGGCGTCGACAACGGCAGCATGATTTTCCAGTAAATCCGCCAGGGGCCGCAGCCGTCCATGATCGCGGCTTCGTCGATCTCGCGCGGGATTCCCCGGAAAAATTGCACCATCAAAAAGATGAAGAACGCGTCGACCGCGAGAAATTTCGGCACGATCAACGGCAGGAAGGAATTGACCCAGCCCAGATTCAAAAAAAGCACGTATTGCGGCACGAGCGTCACATGATAGGGCAACATCAACGTCCCCATCATCAGCGCGAACCAAAACCTCCGCCCCCAAAACGGCAGCCGCGCGAAGGCATAGGCGGTCAGCGAGCAGGACATGAGGTTGCCGACGGTCGCCGAGACCGACACGATCAGCGAGTTGAGATAGAAGGTGGTGAACGAGACCCTGAGGACGCTCCAACCGCGGACATAATTGGAGAAATCGAGGGCCTTGGGCAGCGCGGTCGGGTTCGAGAAGATCGCCGCGTCCGGCTTGAGCGAGGACATGAACATCCAGAGCAAGGGATAGATCATCGTCAGCGCGGCCGAGGCGAGCAGGACATGGCGCAGCCATTGCCGCCGTCCGTAGCTGACCGGCCGGTCGGGCGAACCGCTCATCGCGAATCGTCCTCGTAATAGACCCAATATTTCGAGGTCGCGAAGGCGATGGCCGTGAAAGCCGCGATGATGACCAGCAGCAGCCACGCCAAGGCCGAAGCGTAGCCCATGCGGAAGTTCGCGAAGGCTTCGATGTAGAGATAGAGCGAATAAAACAGCGTCGAATCCAGCGGCGCGCCCTGCCCGCCCGAGATGATGAACGCCTGCGTGAAGGCCTTGAACGCCTCGATGGATTGAAACACGAGATTGAAGAAAACCACCGGCGCCAACAGCGGCAACGTGATCTTCCAAAACTGCCGCCACCCCGAGGCGCCGTCCATCGACGCGGCCTCATAGAGATCCTCAGGCACTTGCCGGAGCCCGGCGAGGAAAATGATCATCGGCGAACCAAACTGCCATACCGCCAGCGCGATCAGCGTCCACAAGGCATAGTCGGGGTGGGAAACCCACGACGGACCCTTCAGGCCGGTGGTCAGAAAGATCAATTGATTGAGAAGGCCCGTGGCGCCGAAAATCTGGCGCCAGAGAACCGAAACGGCGACCGACGCGCCTAGCAGCGAGGGGAGATAAAACGTCGCGCGGTAAAAGCCGACGCCGCGCACCGAGCGGTCCAGCGCCATCGCGAGGCCCAAAGCGACCGACAGCTTCAGCGGCACCGACCACAAGACGTATTTCAGCGTCACCATCACCGCGCTGTGCAGGCGCGCGTCCTGCGTGAAGGCGTATTCGTAGTTTTTCCACCCCGCCCAGCGCGGCGACGTCAGCAGGTCGTAGTCGGTGAACGAGAGATAGAGCGAGGCCAGCGTCGGCCCCAAGGTCAACGCGAAAAAACCGACCAGCCAGGGCGCCAGAAACAAATAGCCGGGTAGGCTGCGCCGGATTTCGCGGCGCGCGGCGCCCTCCCCGCCGCTCAAGGCGCTTGTCGGCGACACCGAAATCAGGCGCGTTCGAGCACGGCTTTGGCGTTCTCGTAATAGGCCTTGGCCGCTTCCTCCGGACTGGCGCGCCCGAACGCGATGGATTCCCAGGCGGGCCGCAGCGCCTTTTCCAGCTCGCCCGCGTTCTTGGGCGGCGGCGGCGGCAGCGGGCCGACCCGCGTCGCCACGAGGTCGAGATAGGCAATGATCTTTTGCTCGGCCGGGTTCAGCTTGCTCAGGATGTTCTTGCGCACCGCCGAATCGCCCGACACGCCGCGCTCGATCAGAAGGATGTCGTTGGCGCTCAAGTCGGTGACGAAGAAATTGAGCAGCTTGGCCGCCGCCGATTTGTCCGCCGAGGTCTGCGCGATCGACATCAGCATCGAGGGCTTGAGATATTGCGCCGCGTTGGGTCCGTTGACCGGCTCCATCACGATGCCGAGCTCCTCGTCGATCAATTTTTGCGCCGCCACCAGCTGGTTGGAATGCAGGAAGTTGAAGACGGCGCGCTTGGTCACCACCATGGTTTCTTCGAGCTTGTTGGAATCCTGCGCCTGGACGTCGGCGGGCGGCGACAGGCCGACGTCCTGCATCATTTTCCAGAACGCGAAATACGAAACGAGATCGCCGACCTCATAAGCCAGTTTGCCGTCGGCGGTGTAGAGATCGCGTCCGAGCGACCGCAGCCACGTTTGCAGGCGCGGCTCTTGGAAGGCCATGTTTTCGGTGAAGGCCATGCCCTGGGGCAATTTGTCTTTGATGCCCTTGCCGATCGCGACCCACTCGTCCGTGGTCCACTTGCTCGAGTCCGGCAGTTTGACGCCAAGACCGTCGAGCACGGTCTTGTTGTAGACGTGGCTCATCGAATTGGCGCCGAGCGAGATCCCGTAGAGTTTGCCGTCCACCTTGCCGGAGTCCAACTGGACGGAATCGAAATGGCCGAGCTGAAGCTCCTTGCCGACGAAGCCGCTGAGATCGGCCAATTGGTTGCGGCGCGCGTATTCGAAGATGTAACGGTAATCCATCTGGATCACGTCGGGCAGATTGCGGCCGGCGGCTTGCGTCGCGAGCTTCGCCCAATAATCGTCCCAACCGTAGCTTTCGGGCGACACGTCGACGCCGGCGGCCTTTTTATAGAGATCGACGACCGCGTTGGTGCGCTTGTCCCGGTCCGGGTTGCCCCACCAAATCAGGCGCAGCGAGGAATCGGCGTCGGCGACGCCCGCCCCGGCCAAAGTCGTCGCGGCGGCGGCGGCGAAGCGGACAAAGTCCCGGCGGGTGATGGTTTGCGTCATGGTTTCCTGCCCGAGCCGCCGCATTGTGCCGGCGTTTTTTTCGCGATTGTCGGAACCTAGCGGGACCGTTCGATAATGCAAGGCGGTTTCTTGCGCGGGCGGCATTGACCCGGCGGCGGCCTTGGCGGCAAAAGCGCGCCCATGGCTCAAGAGACCAACAAGCGCCGGATCGCCGTCGTCGGCACGGGGCACCGCGGCGCCGGCACTTGGGCCAGCGACGCCATCGCCACCTGCGCGGACCACGTCTCCCTGGTCGGCCTATGCGACGCGAATGCGGCGCGCCTCGACGCCGCCGCCGCGCATATCGGCGCCAAGACTTATCGCGGCACGAATCTCGACGAAATGTTGGAGGCGACCAAGCCGCACACGCTGGTCGTCTGCACGCGCGACGACACCCATGCCGACATCATCGTCAAGGCGCTCGAGCGCGGGATCGACGTCGTCACGGAAAAGCCGATGGCGACCACCGCCAGAGATTGCCGCCGCATCCTTGAAGCGGAAAAGCGCACGGGGAGGAAGGTCAGCGTCGCGTTCAATTATCGTTTCGCGCCGACGTCGCGAAAATTGCGTGAATTGTTGGCCTCGGAGCGGATCGGCGCCCTGACGTCGATCGATTTCCATTGGTATCTCGACACCCGCCACGGCGCCGATTATTTCCGGCGCTGGCACGCCTATAAGCGCCATTCGGGAAGCCTGTTCGTCCACAAGGCGACGCACCATTTTGATCTGCTCAATTGGTTCATCGACGCCGATCCCGTGCGCGTCTTCGCGCAAGGGGCCTTGCGGAAATACGGACGCAACGGACCCTTCCGCGGCGCGCGCTGCAAGGGATGCGCGCACGCCAAGGAGTGCGAGTTTTACTTTGACATGACCGCGGACCCCTGGATCGACGCCCTCTATGAAAAGCCGTCGCTCGAAGACGGTTACGTGCGCGACGCCTGCGTGTTCCGCCAGGATATCGACATCTACGACACGATGACCGCCGCCATTCTCTATTCCAACGGCGTTCAGGTCTCTTATTCGCTCAACGCCACCCTACCGATCGAAGGCCACCAGATCGCTTTCAACGGCACGAAGGGGCGCATCGAAGTCCGCTCGCACGAGCGCCAAGCTTTTGACGCGCCTAAGGGCAAAGACGAGATTTTGGTTTTGGGGACGGACCGTTCGGTCGAGCGCATCACCGTCGAACATGGCCCGGGCGGCCATTTTGGCGGCGACCCGCTGCTGCACGCCGCGATGTTCGTCCCCGATCTTAGCGATCCTCATGGACAAAAGGCGGGCGCGCGGGCGGGCGCGCTTTCCGTGCTCACCGGCGTGGCGGCGACGATGAGCGCGGAAACGGGCAAGCCGGTCGATATTCTCGCTTTGCTGACTGGAGAGGTCTGACGGCGGCGCGGCCGGGGGGATATAACCGACCGACGCGCGCGAGTTGCGAAGGGCCGCGCAAGCGCATATCTCTCCAGCCGCCTCGTTGGGCGACAAAAGGGAGGACGGGATGATGGTCCCGCACCAGCCCTGGCTCGTGGCGCTATCGGTGGCGATCGCCATCCAGGGGAGTTTTGTCGGTCTGTCCCTCGCGGAAGGGTTGGACCGCTGGGAGGGGTATCGACGACGCCTGGCCTTGGCCGGGGCGGCGCTCACGCTCGCGACGGGCGTGTGGTCGATGCATTTTGTCGGCATGTTGGCGGCCGATTTCCCGAGCGCCATCGACTATCTCGTCCTGCCGACCCTCCTGTCATTCTTGATTTGCGTGCTGGTGGTGGGCGCGGGCGTCTATGCGGCGCACGCGCCGGGCAACGCGGCTCTGCGCGTCGGCGGCGGCGCGATCGGCATGGGTCTTGGCATTTCCGCGATGCACTACGAGGGCATGTCGGCCATTCATTTGGCCGGGCCGACGACCCAGGAGCCTGCGTTCGTCGCGGCGTCGGTCGCCATTTCGATCGCCGCCAGCGCCCTGGCTCTCTGGGTGCTCGACGCCCGACCGACGAGATCCCGGCTGTTTCTCGCCGCCACGGGGCTCGGCTTGGCGATTTCCGGCATGCACTACACCGCGATGGCGGGGATGCGGCTCGACCCGCTGTGCTTTGACGTTTCCCATTTTGTCGCGGCGGAATCGGCCCTGTCGCGCAACACGTTGGCGTTGTTGGCGACGTTGGTGGCGTTCGGCGTGTCCGGCGCTTTCTTGCTGTCGCTGGTGCCGGATCGCGCGGGAAGCGCGTCGTCGGCGTCTGTCGCTGTCGAGCCGGCGTCAGCGGACGTCGGCGCATCGGCCCCGCATGGCGAGGAGACCTCGGCGAGCGTCGAAATGGCGCCCCCGGCGAAAGCCAATGTCCTTCGCGTCGAAAAGGACGGGCGCCCGCATGAAATCGCCTGCGACGCCATTTTCGCCGTCCGGGCGGATGCCCATTACACCCACATTCACGACGGCGGGCAGGAGTATTTCTGTACGCTGTCGATCAGCGCGGTCGAAGCGCGGCTGGACCCGAAATTGTTCCGGCGCGTCCACCGCAGCCATATCCTTGCGGTCCATCGGATCGCCAAGGTGAAGCGGTCGGGCGAGAACCATTTCGCCGAATTGGGCGCGCCGGTGCGGTGCAGCATTCCGATCGCTCGGGCGCAAGTGAGGCCGCTGCGGGAGCAAATCGGGGCCTTTGCCGGCTGAAAAGTCAGGGCGTTTCATGAACTGCGTCAACAAGACTGACGCAGTTCATGCGATTTCCCGGTCGCTGGCGCCTTTTCCGCGCGAACCCGTCCGCCCGCGTTGATTGTGCGCCGCACGCTTAGCGATAGTTCTCCGAAGCGGGTCCGCGTCGCGCGCGGCTCAAGCGGAAAATTGGGAGAACGCTCTTGATTCCCGGCACATTTGATTACCACCGCCCTCGTGGCCTTGCCGAGGCTGTGGCGTTGCTGGCCAGCCTCGATGAAGACGCCCGCGTGATCGCGGGCGGCCATTCGCTGATTCCGATGATGAAGCTGCGCCTGGCCGCGCCGACGCACCTCATCGACCTCGCCGGCATCGGCGAACTGAAGGGCGTCAAGATGGACGGCGACACCTTGGTGATCGGCGCCATGACGACCCAGCACGAGCTTATCCTCGACGCCTTGATCGCCGCCCACGCGCCGATCTTGATCGAAGCCGCCGTGCTGATCGCCGACCCGCAGGTGCGATATATGGGCACCATCGGCGGCAACGTCGCCAACGGCGACCCCGGTAATGACATGCCGGCCCTGATGATGGCGCTCGATGGGCAATACGTGCTCACCGGTCCCAAGGGCGCTAGAGCGGTCGCCGCGCGCGCCTTTTACAAGGGCCCCTATGACACCGCCGCCCAGCCGGGCGAGATCCTGACCGCCATCCGTGTCAAAGCCCCCCCAGCCGGACACGGCTACGCCTACGAGAAGCTGAAGCGCAAAGTCGGCGATTACGCCACTGCGGCCGCCGCCGTCGTGTTGACCGTCTCAGGCGGCAAAATCGCCACCTGCGCGATCACGCTGACCAACGTCGCCGACACCCCGCTCGACGCCACCCAAGCCGCCGCCGCCGTGATCGGCACGGCGCTCGACAAGGGCAGCCTCGCCAAGGCCGCCGCCGCCGCCGAAGCCATCGCCTCGCCGGCCGTGGATGGGCGCGGCTCCGCGCAATACCGGAAAAAAATGTCGGGCGTGATGACGGCCAGGGCGCTCGCCCGCGCCTTCGCCCGCGCGCAAAGCTAAGGAGCCCGCCCGATGTCCAAATCCAACGTCAGCATGACGGTCAACGGCAAGGCGGTCGCGGCGGAAGTCGAATCGCGCACGCTGCTGATCCACTATTTGCGCGAGAACCTCTCGCTCACCGGTCCGCACATCGGCTGCGAAACCAGCCATTGCGGCGCCTGCACGGTCGACATCGACGGCAAGTCGGTGAAGTCCTGCACGATCTTCGCGGTGCAGGCGGCGGGCGCCAACGTGCTCACCATCGAAGGCATGGCGGCGGCCGACGGGACGCTGCACGCGCTGCAAGAGGCCTTCCGCGAAATGCACGGCCTGCAATGCGGCTATTGCACGCCGGGCATGATCGTGCGCGCGCACCGCCTGCTGCAGGAAAACAAGAATCCGAGCGAAGCCGAAATCCGCTTGGGGATCTCCGGCAATTTGTGCCGCTGCACCGGCTACCAGAACATCGTGAAGGCCATTCAATACGCCGCCGCGAAGATCAACGGCGTGGAATATAAGGAAGCCGCGGAATGAACGCCCCCACCCCTCCGACCTCGCTGGAACGCGCCGAAAAGCTCAAGGGCATGGGCTTTAAGAGGAAGCGCGTCGAAGACGTGCGCTTCACGCAGGGACGCGGCAATTACGTCGACGACATCAAGCTGCCCGGCATGCTGCATGGCGACTTCCACCGCTCGAGCCACGCCCACGCGCGCATCGTCAAGATCGACACGTCCAAGGCCAAGGCTGTCCCCGGCGTCGTCGCCGTGCTCACCGCCGAAGAGCTGAAGGGCGTCAACCTCGCTTGGATGCCGACGCTGGCGGGCGACGTCCAAATGGTTTTGGCCGACGGCAAGGTGCTGTTCCAAAACCAAGAGATCGCCTTCATCGTCGCCACCGACCGCTACATCGCCGCCGACGCCGCGGATTTGGTCGAGGTGGAATATGAGGCGCTGCCCGTCGTCGTCGATCCGTTCAAGGCGATGGACGCCGACGCGCCCGTGCTGCGCGAGGACATCAAAGACAAAAAGGACGGCGCCCACGGGCCGCGCAAGCACTATAACCACATCTTCAATTGGTCGGTCGGCGACAAGGATTTGACCGATGCCGCCTTCGTCAAGGCCGAGGTCTCGACCAAGGACTTGCTGAGCTATCAGCGCGTGCATCCCTGCCCGTTAGAGACCTGCCAGACGGTGTGCAGCTATTCCAAGATCACCGGCGACCTCACGATCTACGGCACCTTCCAGGCGCCGCACGTCATCCGCACGGTGGTGGCGCTGATCTCGAGCATCCCCGAGCAAAAGATCCACGTGATCTCGCCCGACATCGGCGGCGGTTTCGGCAACAAGGTCGGCGCCTATCCCGGTTACATCTGCGCGGCGGTCGCCTCCATCGTCACGGGCTTGCCGGTGAAATGGGTCGAGGACCGCATCGAGAACCTCTCGACGACGTCGTTCGCCCGGGACTATCACATGACCACCGAGATCGCCGCCACGCGCGACGGCAGAGTGCAGGCCCTGCGGGTGCACATTCTGGCCGACCACGGCGCGTTCGACGCCTGCGCCGATCCGTCGAAATGGCCGGCGGGTTTTTCCAACATCGTCACCGGGTCGTATGACTTCCCGGTCGCGCATCTCTCGGTCGATGGCGTCTACACAAACAAGGCGCCGGGCGGCGTCGCCTACCGCTGCTCGTTCCGCGTCACCGAGGTCGTCTATGCCTTGGAGCGCGCGATGGACATCATGGCGCAGAAGCTGGGGATGGACCCGGTCGATTTCCGCATGAAGAACTTCATCAAGCGCGAGCAATTCCCCTACCAATCCGCGCTCGGCTGGGAATACGATTCCGGCGACTACCACATGGCCATGGACAAGGCGGTCGCGGCGATCGACTACCGCAAACTGCGCGAAGAGCAAAAGGCCAAGCAGGAGGCCTTCAAACGCGGCGAGACCCGCGACATCATGGGCATCGGCGTGTGCTTCTTCACCGAAATCGTCGGCGCCGGCCCGTCGAAGAACTGCGACATCTTGGGCATCGCGATGTTCGATTCCGCCGAGATTCGTATCCATCCCACGGGCCGCGTGCTCGGGCGCATGGGCTCCAAGAGCCAGGGCCAGGGCCACGAGACCACCTGGGCGCAGATCATCGCCACCGAAATCGGCATTCCCGCCGACGACATCGCGATCGAAGAGGGCAACACCGACACGGCGCCCTACGGGCTCGGCACCTACGGTTCGCGCTCGACCCCGGTCGCGGGCGCCGCCATCGCCATGGCGGCGCGCAAGATCAAGGCGAAGGCGCAGATGATCGCCGCCTATCTCCTCGAAGTGCACGAAGGCGACCTGGAATGGGACGTCGACCGCTTCAAGGTGAAAGGCAACCCGGAGCAGTTCAAGACGATGGCCCAACTCGCCTGGGCCGCCTACAACAAGGTGCCGCCCGGCATGGAGCCGGGCCTGGAGGCGGTCAGCTACTACGACCCGCCGAACATGACCTATCCGTTCGGCGCGTATTTCTGCGTGATGGACATCGACGTCGACACCGGCGTGCACAAGGTCCGGCGTTTTTATGCGCTCGACGATTGCGGCACGCGCATCAACCCGATGATCATCGAGGGTCAGGTGCACGGCGGCTGCACCGAGGGCTACGGCATCGCGATGGGCCAGGAGATCGTTTACGACGCGGCCGGCAACGTGAAGGGCGCGAGCCTGATGGACTATTTCCTGCCCACCGCCGTCGAGACGCCGCATTGGGAGACGGACTTCACCGTCACCCCGTCGCCGCACCACCCGATCGGCGCCAAGGGCGTCGGCGAAAGCCCGAACGTCGGCTCGGTGCCGTGCTTCTCGAACGCGGTGAACGACGCGTTCAAGTTCCTTGGCAACGTCCACATGTCGATGCCGCACGACGCGTATCGCGTATGGCAGGCCGCCGAGGATCTTGGGCTGCACAAGTAGAGCCCTTCTCCCGCTTGCGGGAGAAGGTCCCCGAAGGGGGGATGAGGGGGAGTCGGAAACTGAGAAATCGGAAACTTATACGCGTTTGACTTCCCCTCACCCCAGCCCTCTCCCGCTTCGCGGGAGAGGGGGCGCATAACGGCACCGTCCGCACCCCATGACCCTCCCCCGAGAAGCCATCGCCGCAAAGCTCGCCGAAGCCGGTTACGTCGCCGACCGCGACCTCGCGACCGCGCTATGGATGATGGACCACCTCAAGCGCCCGCTGCTGCTCGAAGGCGAAGCCGGAGTCGGCAAGACGGAAGTGGCGAAAGCGCTGGCGCGCGTGCACGGCTGCGAGCTGATCCGCATGCAGTGCTACGAGGGCCTGGACGCGCAATCGGCCCTCTATGAGTGGAACTATCAACGCCAGCTCTTGTCCATCAAAGCGCATGAAGCGTCGGGCGCCAAAGCCGACGAAATCGAAGCCAAGATTTTCTCGGAAAGTTATCTCCTCGAACGTCCCCTTCTCGCCGCCATCCGGCGCGAGGTTTCGCCGGTGTTGCTGATCGACGAAGTCGACCGCGCCGACGAGGAATTCGAGGCGTTCCTGCTTGAGCTTCTGTCCGATTTCCAAGTCAGCATCCCCGAGTTCGGCGTGATCCGCGCGAAATCGATCCCGCGCGTCGTGCTCACCTCCAACGGCACGCGCGAGCTGTCGGACGCCCTGCGCCGCCGCTGCCTCTATCACCACATCGACTTTCCCGACGTCGACCGCGAGGCGGCGATTTTGCGGATGCATCAGCCGGACCTCGACGCCAACCTCGCCCACCAAGTCGCGCGCATGGTCGGCCTGTTGCGCAAGGAGGATTTGCGCAAAGTGCCGGGGGTCGCCGAATCGCTGGATTGGGCGGCGACGCTAGCGGGGCTCGGCGTCGAAGACATGCGCCAAGAGCCGGAAGTCGTGCACGACACCCTGACCGCGATTCTGAAGACCCACGAAGACCGCGTCCGCGTCACCCGCGAAGTCGCCGAGCGCCTCCTCGGCAAGGTGGCATGATGGGCGCGCTGCGGCTGATCGAGGAGGACGGCCCCGGTCCGGCGATGCGCCGGCGGCTGGCGGGTTTCGCTCACACCCTGCGCGGCGCCGGCTTCGCGTTGGGCCACCGTGAAGTGGCGGACGCGGCGCGCCTGCTCGCCACGCCGCTGGCGGAGAGGCCGGAGCGGTTGCGCGCCGCGCTGCGGGCCTTGTTCTGCTCGCGCCAAAACGATCTGGCGCGCTTTTCCGAGCTGTTCGACGCGTTCTGGTTGGGGCGCGGCGCCAAGCGGGCGGCGAAGATCACGTCGCAGGGCCTCGCCAACCGATCGCCGCGCAAATTCGAGGCCGGACCGGGCGCGGGAGACGCCTCCGCCGCCGCGCTGTCCGAAACGACGAACGCGCCCGCCCCCGAAGGGGCGTCGGCGGACGGCAAGGGGCGCAAAGGCGGCGCCTCGGGGCACGAGGCGCTCTCCGCTAAGGACATCCGCAAACTCGTTAATGACGCGGAGCGCGCAGAGGCGCAGGCGTTGGCCGAGCGGCTCGCGCGAGCGATGCGCGCGCGCCTTACGCGCCGCGAACGGGCGCGCACGCGTGGACGGCGGATCGATCTGCGCTCCACCATCCGCCATTCCATCTCGCACGGCGGCGAGCCGCTGGAGCTAAAATTCCGCCAGCGCAAGCCAAAGCCCCTGCGCCTCGTGGTGCTGCTCGACGCCTCGGGCTCGATGGAATCCTACACGGCCTTCTTCACGCGCTTCCTGCATGGGGTGGCGATTTCGTTCCGCGAGAGCGAGGCCTTCCTGTTCCACACCCGCCTCGCGCACGTCTCCTCGGCGATGCGCGAGCGCGATCCGCAGCGCGCGCTCGACCGGCTGCATTTGATGGCGCAGGGCATAGGCGGCGGCACCAAGATCGGCGAGTGCCTGACTTCGTTCAATCGATTCCACGCGAGACGGGTGATCCACAGCCGCACATGCGTGATGATCTTGTCGGACGGCTTTGACACCGGCGCGCCGGAAATCCTCGAAGGCGCGATGCGCGGGCTACGACGCCGTTGCAAGCGCATCGTCTGGCTCAACCCGCTGCTGGGAACGGAATCCTACGAGCCGAGCGCGCGCGGCATGAGCGTCGCGTTGCCGTTCGTCGACCTGTTCGCCCCCGCGCACAATGTCGCGAGCCTGGGCGCGCTCGAACCTTACCTAGCGAGGCTTTAGATGGGCGTCCTCGACCGCGCCGCGCAGCACCAAGCCAACGGCGACACCTTTGCGCTCGCCACCGTCGTGCGCACTCTCTCCGTCACGGCGGCCAAAGCCGGCGCCAAGGCGCTGATCGCGCCCGACGGCGCCATCGAGGAAGGCTGGGTCGGCGGCGGCTGCGCGCGCGCCGCCGTGCTGAAGGCGGCGCGCCAATCCATGATCGACGGCAAGCCGCGCCTTGTCTCGATCACGCCCAAGGAGCTGCTCGAAGACCTCGGCGTCGCCCCGGGCGAAGAGAGCGGCGGCGTGCTTTACGCCAAGAACTCCTGCCCGAGCCAAGGCACCATGGACATATTCATCGAGCCCGTTCTGCCCGCGCCGAAACTGCTGATCCTCGGCGCCTCGCCGGTCGCCGTCGCGCTGGCGAGGCTCGCGCCGTCGATGGGCTTCGCCGTCACCGTGGCCGCGCTAAGTCAGGACCTCGGAAAATTCGATTCCGCCCCCGCCCGCGTCGAAGGCTTCGCCGCGCCCGCGGATTTCGGCGCGCAGGGCTATGTCGTCGTCTCGACGCAAGGCGCGGGCGACCGCGCGGCGCTCAAGGTCGCCGCCTCGACGCCCGCGCGCTATCGCTCGTTCGTCGGCTCGCGCAAGAAAGCTGCGACGCTGCGCCAAGAACTCGCCGCCGATGGCGCGCCGGTCGACGTCCTGGCCGCCATCAAGGCGCCGGCCGGGCTCGATTTGCACGCGATCTCGACCGAAGAGATCGCGCTTTCCATTCTCGCGGAAATCGTCGCGGCGCGTCGAGGTTCGCAGATCGCGGACAGCGCGGCCGCCAAAGGAGCCGACACCCATGGTTAAATCGATGCGCGCGCGTTGGGCGGCCCTGGCGCTGGCCCTCATGCTCATGCCCCTGCCCGATTGCTGCCTCAACGGCTCGCACGCCTTCGGGCAGGGCATGGATGCGTTTGGCGCGATTTGCCGGGCATCAAGGTGAACGCATTAAGCTTCGGCGATCCCGGATAGGGTCGCGCGCGTCAGCGGAAGTCGAAATGCGCGGGCAGGTCCGCCAACAGCGGCTGCCGCCGATCTTTATCGGACAGGATCAATTGGTCGGCGGGCGTCGGCCACGCGATTCCGATGGAGGGATCGTCGAACGCGACGCCCAAATCATGCGCCGCCGAATAGGGCGCGCTCACTTTGTAGACGACCTCGCTGGCCGGCTCCAAGGTAAGAAAACCATGCGCGAATCCCTTGGGAACCAAGAGCTGACGCCAATTGGCCTGCGACAGCTCGACGGCCACATGCCGCCCGAACGTCGGCGAGCCCTTGCGGATGTCCACGGCGACGTCGAGGATCGACCCGCGCACGCAGCGCACCAGCTTGTCCTGGGCGAATGGCGGCGACTGGAAATGCAATCCGCGCAACGTGCCCGCCTGTTGCGACAGCGAGTGGTTGTCCTGCACGAACTCCATGCCGATTCCGGCCGCGCGAAAGCCGTCTCGGCTATAGGTCTCCGAGAAGAACCCGCGGTGGTCGCCAAAGAGCTTGGGCTCGACGATCAAGACCTCGGGAATCTCGCTCGGCCGAAATGCGAACTTGCCGCTCACGCGCGGGCCTCCTCGCGCGATCCGGCCCCGAGCCGATCACCTTGATAGACCCGCTTGCGGATGTCGCTCCACCATTCGACATTGTCCAAATGCCAACGCACCGTCCGCCGCAGGCCGGATTCAAACGTTTCGGCCGGCGACCAGCCCAGTTCGTCGCGGATCTTCGAGGCGTCGATCGCATAGCGCGCGTCATGGCCGGGGCGGTCCGTGACGAAGGCGATCAACCGTTCGTGCGGACCCGCCGGGTCCGGCCGCATCTCGTCGAGGACGCGGCAGATCAGCCTGACGACGTCGATGTTGGCGCGTTCGGCGTCGCCGCCGATGTTGTAGGTCTCGCCGGCTGATCCGCGCGTCGCCGCCGTCAGCAGGGCGTCGGCGTGGTCGTCGACATAGAGCCAATCGCGGACATTGCGCCCGTCGCCGTAGACCGGCAGCGCCTTGCCCTCGAGCGCGTTCAAAATCGTCAGCGGAATGAGCTTTTCGGGAAAGTGATAGGGGCCGTAATTGTTGGAGCAGTTGGTGACGATCACCGGCAGGCCATAAGTGTGCCCCCAAGCGCGCGCGAGGTGGTCCGAGCCGGCCTTCGAGGCCGAATAGGGCGACGTCGGCGCGTAGGGCGAGCGCTCGTCAAAGCGCCCCTGCGGGCCGAGCGCGCCGAACACTTCATCCGTGGAGACATGGTGAAAGCGGAACGTTTCGCGTCGCGCCGCCGGCAGCGCGCGATAATGGCGCAGCGCCTCTTGCAGGAGGCGGAAAGTGCCGACCAGATTGGTCTGGATGAAGGCGCCGGGATCGTCGATCGAGCGGTCGACGTGGCTCTCCGCCGCCAGATGCACGATGATGTCCGGCCGCTCGCGCTCCAACACCGCCCGCACCGCGTCGGCGTCGGCGATGTCCGCGCGCACGAACCGGAATCGCGGGTTTTCCGCCACCGGCGCGAGCGAGGCCAAATTGCCGGCGTAGGTGAGTTTGTCGAGCACGCAAACCGAATGGTCGGTCCGCAAAATCGCCCGGCGCGTCAGCGCGGAACCGATGAAACCCGCGCCGCCCGTGACGACCAACCGCAAGACGAACCCCGTGGCTTTGCTGTTCAGCGCCTTCGATGTCGAGCGAGCATCGCTGGAGCCGTCTAATCGACTCGCAAAGATATCGTCAAGTTGCCGGTGGCGGCCTGCGCGGTATCGCCGCGCCGTAGGAATGGCGGGGAGCTTAGTCCGCGCGGGCGCGACGTTCGGGAAGCGCCACATCTTATCAGTCTCGTTGTTTCAATCCACGCGCCCGCGCGGGGCTTTATTCTTTGAAACTAGCAAGCAGTCCGATAAACTTTAGCGGGCTTAGACGGCGTGGCATGAAC
>Ga0209698_10002012_pt1 | contig 23254 bp, 15 predicted proteins | sample LitLauG_LLR_2012_FD_187203 | JGI IMG/M metagenome (GOLD analysis project Ga0209698, IMG submission 187203) | Freshwater sediment microbial communities from Pennsylvania, USA - Little Laurel Run_MetaG_LLR_2012 (SPAdes) (version 2) | ecosystem: Environmental > Aquatic > Freshwater > Creek >... | reverse complement strand
GGGTGGAACCTCGGTCCCGCCCCGGTATTGGTCGAACTCGTTCTTGAGAAGGTGGTCGACCGCGATGTTGAGGTTGAAGGGGTACCCGGAGGGCTGCTTCACGCCCTTCACCTGGTCGAGCCAGAAGCAACGCGGACAGCCAAGGAAGAACTCGACTTTCGAGCGGCTGAGCTTCGTTCCGCCCGTGCGCGACCGCGCCATCACGCTCTCCTTCCGTGGTAGAGCCGCGCGCCCGCTTCCAGTCGCCGCCCGATCTCGGCCCGCAGATCCGCCGGCGCGACGACCTCCACGTTCTCCCCGTGGCGCAGGATGTCCATCGCGAGCTCCCGGGAGTCCGAATATGGAACCTCGAGAACGAGGGCGCCGTCCTCCTCCACTCCCATTTTCTGGTCCTCGTGCCAGATCTCGTCGCGCACCCAGGTGGAGGCTGCCCCGTTGAACCGGAGTTTGGCCCAGTGCTTCCCGGTTCGCCGGTAGATCCCGTACCCCGAGCCCAGTTCCTCGTCGACTTTGGCGAGCGAGACCTCTTTCGCCCTGGTGTCGAGGAGTTTTGCCCCTTCAATCGCATCGAGCGAGAAAATCCGGATGTCCTCGCTCCGGTGGCACCATGCGTCGAGGTACCAGTTGTTGCGGTAGTACATGAGCCGCAGGGGCGACACTTCCCGCGTCGATCGCTCGTTACGGTGCCGGGTGAAATACACAATCTCGAGCCGCTTCCGCCCCGTCAGGGCGGCGCCGATGAGCTCGAACCACTTGGAATCCGCCCGGCGACGCTGGGTGCCGATGATGCGGATCCGCTTGAGCATTTCCTTGGCGGGCGCAGCCGCCTCCTCGAGGATCGCGTTGAGCCTCGCCATGAGGGGGGCGATGTGCGGACCCAGCAGTCCTCCGGAATCGAGGGATTTGAGCATCTCGTACATGGTCATGAGCGCCAGGGCCTCCTCGGGCGTGAACCACAACCCCGGCAGGTGGTACTTGGGCCCGCGCGACTGCTTCTCGAATCGGTATCCCTGCGCTTCGTCGTCGTAGACGATCGGGGCATTGAGCCGCTCGCGCATGTAGGTGATGTCGCGGCGGAGCGTGGCCCGTGAAACCTCGAGCTCGCGCATCAGGTCCGGGAAGGCGACCGCGCCCCGCTCGTGGAGGAGCTGGTCGATCCGGTAGAACCGTTCCGTCTGGTTCATTCCACGTCCAACCGTCGCCCGCGCACCGGTTCCCCGCAAGGGTAGCCGCGGCGCGGCGCGAAAGGCAAGCTCTCCACGAAATATTTCGCGAAGGCTCATCCAATGAGCCTTGCGCTGTGCATACTCCCCGCCCCATCCCGGAGAGACACATGCCCACTCGCCGCCCATCCATTGTTTCCGATTCCCCCACCTCTCTAGTCGACCGCTACTTCGAAATAGGCGAGATTTCGATCCTCCGGTCCTGGCTGGGCCTGCCCCTGCGCCATGGCGACCTGGAGATCGCCGCGCTCAGGGAGCCCGAAGAAGCCGAGGGCGACGAGGAATCGGCGCCCCGGCCGGTGCGCATCCGCCAGGTGGACAGCCACGGTCCTGTCACCGACCTGTCAGAGGCCGTTGCGCGGATCTGCCTCTCGGGCGTCCAGGGCCGCCTGCCGCAGTGGGCGCTCGTCGGGCCCGGACACGTCGTCGAGGGCCGCACCTCCTTCGGCGAGCGCACGCTCGAGCCGCTCGAACCCGTGAAGCTCCTTTGCATCAACTGGGCGGATTCGGGGCCGGGGTACTCGTGGCCCGAGGAATACAACGCCACCTTTCTCCCGGGATTTGGCCGGCACGTGGTCACGGCCTCATCCGACTCGATCGACTCCTACGGCGTGCTCGACTTCGCGATCGGGCACTTCCCGGACGGCGAACCCTTCGACGTCGGCCCGGCGCGCGTCATCCTAGACTGGTGGAAGCGGTGCGCCGAGCAAGGTTCGCAGCCCTGGTCGTACACCTTCGACGCGGGGGCGATTAGCGAAGAGCGCGCGCGCGAGCTTCGGTCGCTGGCCTGGGAGACCCCGCGCGAGTGACGGCGAACCGGACACGCGCTCGCGCGGCGGCGGGTCGCGCGTTCGCGCGAGGCGACCGGAAAGCTCTTCAATGCTCAGGCTCACGTTGTGAGCCTCGCGCACCTCAGACTGCCTTCCCCAACCGCGGAGGCGCCCATGCAAGTCCTTGCCCAGCTACTCGATTCCGTCCAGGTCGGCCCCGGCGTGACCGCCGGTGGCCTCTCGATGTTCCCGCTCGTCGGCAGGGACGCCGATCCTGCCCCCGCCTACCTTCTCCTGGACGACGCAATGCGCGGCGAGGTCGCCGAGGTGACCGAGGTCTCCCAGGGCGGCAGTGTCCCGTTCCTGAAGTTCACCAACCGGGGCAACACCGACATCTTGCTGCTGGACGGGGAAGAGCTCGTAGGCGCCAAGCAGAACCGGGTGCTCAACCTGACCATCCTCGTGGGAGCGGGGCAGGTGGTCGAGATCCCCGTCTCCTGCGTCGAAGCCGGGCGGTGGGCGTGGCGCTCGCGCCGCTTCGAGTCGGGCGGGCGAAAGTTGCACGCCAGGGCCCGCGCGCGCAAGGCCATGGACGTCTCGGCCGCCATGGCGCGGTCAGGTACCCGCTCGGGCGGCGAGATCCAGAGCCGGGTCTGGCGGGAGATCGACAGCAAAATGGACGCCCTCTTGTTCCAGTCGGCGACCAGTTCACTGCACGACGCCTACGACTCGCGCGAGGCGACGCTCGCCGACCTTCGCAAGCAGTTCACTCCGGTACCGCACCAGGTTGGAGCAGCGTTTGCCATCGGCGGAACGATCGTCGGGATCGACCTTTATGACCGGCACGAGACCCTTGTGCGAATTCTTCCCAAGCTCGTCGACAGCCATGCTTTCGATGCGATCGAGAAGGAGGGCAAGCCGGACGAGCCGCCGCCCTCCCTGGAGGAAGTTCGGCACCTCCTTCACCGCATTGCAGTGGCCAGCTCCCGAGAGTATCCGGCGATCGCCAGGGGCACGGACGTGCGCATCGAGGGCGGGGCCCTCCACGCGGCCGCGCTGGTTGCGGACGGGCGGGTGGCACACCTTGCAGCGTTCGCAGCCGCGCAAGACGACTCCGGGCTGTTCATCTAGTTCCACCGAACCAGCAAGGGCAGCGTGAATCTTCCATTTGATAGATCCACTTCCAGGAGAAATAAAATGTTTCGAAGCATTCGTACATTCCTCGTCGCGATCGCTGCTGCCTGCGCCATCCCGACTGCGTTCGCTGAGGACAGTGTGGCGCGCCCCGTCTACCTGGCGCTAGACGCCGGCCAGTCGAATGCGACCTCCGCGTGCAACGGCATCCCAGCCGGTTTCTCCTGCGGAACTACGGCAACGGCATTTCGCGGGATCGTCGGATACCGGTTCGCGCCAAACTGGGCAGTCGAGCTGCATTACACCGACTTCGGAACGATCAACGTGAATGGCTACTACCTCGGCTTTCCCATCAGTGGCTCCTTCAAGGCGTCCGGAGAGGAAGCCGCGTTCGTGGCGATTGTTCCCCTTAACGGTAAGCTCGATTTCAACGCCCGACTGGGCGTGGCCACTACCAAGGCGACCACTTCCGCGAGCGCGGCTGGCTATACCCTGAGCGCAACGTCGAACACGACCACGGCAGTTCCAGGAGTCGGGCTGCGCTTCCACTTTACCGACATGCTGGCGGCCCAGATTAACTACGACTACTACGGAACCGTCGGGAACTCGAACACTACGGGCTCGAGCAAGCTGAGCACCATATCGGCAGGCCTCACCCTCTCCTTCTAGGGACGGGAATGGCGGTTCGATCGATCGAAGCCGACGAGAGCCTCCCCCGCGACGCTCCGGTCCAAGGCGACCGGAGTGTCGCTTTTTGTCCCGGCGGCGTCCACCGATCGGGCCTGGAGTCCTTTGCCTGAATCTTGATTTCAAGGGCGTCGCCACGTAAGGTTGATCCCATGGCAAGAATCGTCCCCTCCGACTGGCGCGCGGTGCAGGCAAGCGGCGCCGCCGCGCGGGAGATCGAGACCCTCGCCTGGCTCGGGAAGGCCCTGCCCGACTCGCTGACCGTCCTCCACGGCGTGCACTGGACCCGCATCCAGCGCGGGTTCGCCGTTATCGGCGAGATCGACTTCGTCGTCATGGGTGCCGGCGCCCGGGTGCTCTTCATCGAGCAAAAAAGCGGCTTTCTCGACGAATCCCCCGAGGGCCTCGTCAAGAACTACGCGGGCAAGACGAAGCATGTCGGACGGCAGATCGAACGCACGATCGAGGGCGTGCGAGCGCGGCTCGTGCCCTTCCTGCAGGGCGAAGCCATCCATGTCGACCACTTTCTCTACTGCCCGGACTACACCGTGCGCGATCGTGCCACAGCGGGGCTCGCGCCCGAGCGAATCATCGACGCCCCCCGCCGCGAGTCCCTGCCGCAGCGCATTCTCGAGGCCCTGGCGGACGATCCACCCCAGCCCGCGATCGTCCGGCGTCTCGAGGGCTTCTTCCGCGGCGAACTCGAGCTCGTCCCCGACACCGCCATGCTGGTAGGCCAGGCCGAAGCCCTCGCGACGCGCCTCTCCGGGGGGCTTGCAACCTGGGCGCGCCGCATCGAGATCTCTCCTTTCCGGCTGCGGGTGACGGGCACGGCCGGTTCGGGAAAGACGCAGCTCGCCCACGCGGCACTCCTCGATGCCGCCCGCGGCGGGCGCCGCGCCCGCTTTGTCTGCTTCAACCGCCCGCTCGCGGACCACATTGCGACGCTCCTTCCGCCCGAGGTGGAGGTCTGCACCGTCCACCAGCTCTGCGAGCGTGCGGCCCGGGCGCGCGGCGAGGCGCCGGATTTTGCGGATCCGAAGGTCTTCGACCGGCTCGTCGAGGGCTTTTGCTCCTCGCCGGGCGAAGAGGCCTTCCTCGATGATCTCGTCATCGACGAGGGACAGGATTTTGAGGCGGACTGGGCGGAGCCGCTGCTTCGGGCCCTGAAGCCCGAGGGCCGCGCCTGGTGGCTGGAGGACCCCATGCAGCGCCTCTACGAGCGCACTCCCGCCGCGCTCACCGGCTGGGCGGGCATCCGCGACGAGACCAACTACCACAGCCCGCGCAGTATCCTCGCCGCCGTCAACCGGCTGGTCTTCCCGGATCGCCCCATCCACTCGGCCTGCCCCATCGAGGGCGAGGATGTCGCGTTCCTCGAATACGAGACCACTGAGCAGCTCGTCGAGCGGACACGCCGCGCGATCACCCTGGCACTGCAGGCGCCGTTTCGTAAGGAGGACATCGCCATCATCACATTCTCCGGCAGGGAGCGGTCGCGAATCCACGCCTTCGATGCGCTGGGTCCGACGAAGCTGCGGTCGTTCCAGCGGCGATATAACATGCTGGGCGTTCCGGAATACTCCAATGGCGACGTGACCCTGGAGACCGTCTACCGCTTCAAGGGGCAGTCCGCGCCGTGCGTCATCCTCACCGAGATCGACTTCGACGTCCTCGATGACAAGGCGCGGAGAAAGCTCTTCGTCGGGATGACGCGCGCGTCTATGAAACTTCTCGTCGTGCTTTCAAAGCGATCGGCTCAAGCACTGACTGCAGCGGGCGACCTTAATTGACGCATTCAGAAGCCACCCTTCGATCGCCGGTCAAGTGTCAGATTGAAAACTTTTCTTTCCCAAACGAAATAACCATTTTCTCTCAGGGAATCCCAAAAAAACCTGGGCGACTTATTGCCTCGCCTTTAAGCTAATGCTCCCCTTCCAGAGACTTCGCGTAAGCACATGAAAATTACGATCGCTTCTTCACCCAAGCAACTAGCCGTCGATGATGCGCGTACCGCAACATTCAATCCTCTCGTAGCTATGGGCATCGTCAATCCCTTTGGACCAACGTTGACTGCAATCGGGCTTGACCAACCCTTTAAACCAAACATCAACGCCAATCTCCTACGCTTGTCCCTCAATCCCTTCAGTCAATCACTTCAAAGGGTCGGGAATGTCGAAATGGAAGACAACTGGAATCCTCTCTCGGATGCCACCACAATACTTCCACTTTACGACGGTGATTGTCCGACTTTAGTCCTTGCCCCAACGATTTTTGAAAACGAGGTCGCAATTGCCATCTACGCGCGATTATTCAAGCGACTTCCAAACGCTGCAGACCTCCACGAGCGACTTAAAAGGCACCCCGGTAATCCTTGGGACCGAATTACCGAAGAGGTGAATGGCATGACGGAGAGCATTGCGACACCGGTCACGCGAAACGCTCCCTCCGTCAATCTGATGTCAGAAGCTAGCGCATTCGCTATGGCGAGACATCTTTTGGAAGAGAAAAATCAAAGGGAGGAACTGCGAGCCTTCTTCTTTGCTTGGAATGGTGCAATAGAGAACGCTGGTGCAAGTTTGGCCTCGATGCCGATAAAAGTCCTGGCAGAGTACATCGCCGTTCTGTCCTTTTCCTGTCACCTTCCATCGCTCAACCGGACATCTTAAGCAGCGAAGCTACTATCTGGCCCAGCGATCTTCAACTAAACATGTGTCGATCTATTTATTCAAAAATCATAATCATCTTTAATACCTGAAGGGGATCACCAGGAATCCACCGCGCGTATTCAGTTTCATATACCGAAGCGAGGCGACTGTCACTCTCTGCTAGGCGGCTGAACCGAAGCATTTTTCCTTCAGAGGGCGTCAACATTGTCGGAAAACGCGCTCGCATCTCCGCCAGTTTCTCCTCCGAAGTATCCGATGAAATTTCCTCAAACGTTCGCTGCAGGCCATCGCGCGAGAGAGCCAGGACTATCTTTGGCCAACCGCCGTATTCCCAGACCTTCTCCAAGTACACGTCTGTAAAAATGACGGCATCTGTCGGCTCAACGTCAATTCCAAGCTTTAAAACGGTGTTCAACTTTTCCACGCTAACACCGCGGAATAAACAATCGCTGAGTATCTTCACCCCGTATGGCCCAAGTGAAAGCAAGAACTCCAAGGGCATTGTATTGCCGTCGAGGACATGCTTGGGCGCAGAATCCACTGAGATCCGCCAAACTGGAACGGAATGTGAAGTTGAAAGCTGCGTTTTGAGAATTTTCATGGTTGCAGTAATAGGTATAACAATCTCTTCCGTCGGTGGCATCGACCAGAAATTGCAAAACAACTCAAGTTGCATTCACTACCGATACAATTACCTCCTAAATCTTCTACTAAAGTCGATTTTCAGAAGTTCTTTAAATAGGCGTGGTAGTTCTAAAAGGGAAAACTCGATTTTTCGGAGAAAGGAAATTTCCTTTGGACAAATTCGACCATTGTCCGCCCAATGTTTCTGTCTCCCTCCTCGTCCAGGGCCGCCACCATCATCTCAAACAGTTCATCTAACGACTTCCATTTTACCTGCCAGTCTCCTGGAAGAGGCACTTGAGCAGGTTGCATAGCTGGTAGCAATCGGAAGTACATCCAGGCAATCTCTACATATCGATTCATGTGCAGCGCGAAATTCCGTTTGTGGAATTTAGGAACAATCGATAACGGCTCGGCTCCACGCAACCATCCAGAAGCTCCAGCAAATGACAGTCGGGCGCCGTGAACTTCAAGATCGAACACGGTATCCATTAGCTGGAGTCGCTCAATTGTTTCTGGCGTCAGCCCGCTCTCTTGACCGACCATGAGCCGGCGAACAGCAAATTCGGTCTCCTTTCGGCGCTTCTTTACCGCATCAGGGTCGACGCCACCCCCAGGGACCACTCCCTCGATCGCATAAAAATCTGTATGCCCTTGCAACGCTGCGGCCGTCAAAACGACACTGTCGAAGTTGTTCCGATGAATCGTATACGCATGCAGGGGATAGCCGCGTTTCGCAACGCGCTCGCATGCAACGAGCGATTGAAAGCCAGTATTGATTCGTGCGACGAAAATTGGGAAGAATTCTGAAAGCGCTGTCTCTACTCTCGGTCGGCAATGGGTATTGATTGACTCCACCGTCTCTAGGTAAAAGCACTTGAATGCGTCAGCAAGCGCATGAAACCCAGCGAATTCGTCCACTCTCCTTCGAAAGTCCTCTTCAGCGTCAGCAATTGTTTGTAGGCGTCCGAAGACGATCCCCCGGTCCACCGAAATTTCCCTCAAGCGATCAATATATTCTTTTGGAGACACAGGGTGAACTACCTTTCCTCTTGTCCGAACACTCGGCCTGTTCATAGAGTCTGATGCTGAAAGACCCATCATTCGAAACCATTTTTCTTGCTTCTTTGTCTCGACAAAGCCATTTTGTCCAGAACGTTTCAAGAGCTTTCAGCTAAGCCGGCTATCAAGATGTGACGGCATCCATCCAACAACGGCCATCTCTTGCTCTTCATCCCAAAAGAAATACAGCCGGAAGCAATACCGCCTATCGCGTGAGTCCCCTCCCTTCAAATGCCGGTCCAACAACCTTCGTACACCTCCATACTGGATCGAATACAACTCATCCGAATATTTCAAAGCCTCGCCCGTTGGTGACTCTTCCAATTTGAGTGCGCGGAGCTCAGCTTCGTACGCTTGCCTCCTTTCAGGGGTAACCTCCGTTCGCATCGGCGCATAAAAATCCCGAAGGAGAATTAGGGCTTTATAAATCAGCGTCGGATCATGAAATTCTGACTTTCGGACTCCCTGAAATGCTTTGCTTGCTAATTCCACCGCGCCTCTTAAGTTCTCTTCGCACCAATCTTCAAACCCCTCCAGCGAATCTGGTATGGGTACCCTTTCAAGTGTCTCGGCGCTCGCAAGTCGACGCTCAAGAAGCTTGATTCTGTGCAATCGCTGCCCTGCTTTGGCACGAACAGCGTCCACCTCGCGCCGAAGGTCCTCTCGCTCAATATCGCCGGCGGAAAGCAAGCCGTCGTATTCTTGCTTTTGTTGGACGAGTTCCTTTCGAAGACCGGAGATTTCGCTCTCCGCCAATTGCAAGAGTTCCTTTTCGGTCGCTCCTCCCGATCTAGCCCTCTCTCGTTCAAGTTGACTCGCCAGTTGCTTGACCGAGTTAAAGCTCGGCAACCGCTCCTCCCGCCCGGAAACATATGCCGCGTTCCCCAGCGCTTGATTTACAAGCCATCGCTCGAAGCCGGCGATCCCCTCTGGATGCCAAGCTTGGATCCGATTCGGAAGTGCAACCGGGTGATCAGATGGCTCAGAAAGCCACGAGCGAAAACCTGGTCGATACGTCCTTACTGCCCCCCGAAAGACGGACAGTTCCTTTCCTACGCGATTGGTGAGAAGATAAGATCCTGGATCGGCAATAGCGTAGACATGTGCACCTCCAAGCGTCATTTCGTGAAGTTCTCCTGGCGACAGGAGAGCCTGATTCATGTCACTAGAATCGTCCGGTAATGCGATAGCGATGACATCGCAAATTCTAGATCTACTTTCCAACAACGCTACGAACTCGTCAATGTCGCGCTCTGATTGCAAGCAAATCGGGATCTTTGGTATCGCGACACCATCCAATTTGATTGCACCGGATTTGAGCAAGGGCTTTGTAAATCCCGGTATCGTTCGATCAAATGGTGGATCGGCGCCACGGGTTGCACAAATTAGACGAACGCCGAATTGAACGTCGTCACTCGAATCCACGCCAACTCCAACTTCCGTGATCCAAGTTCTTAAAGGAATGCTCTTGTCCGCGTCGTCAACTCGCGCTGTCCAATATCGTTGGTCTTTTAAATGAATCGCGGCCGCTCGCTGAGCCCCGACATCCGTAAGTTCGAAGCTCTCGCCTTCCCACGCCTCATCTGGCAGTTTTCGTCCCGCTCTTCTTGCCATCCATTGAACAACTTCCCGCACAACCTCCTTAAACCGATCACGCCTTTCGATTGGCTTCAGTGTCACGGTGATTTGGCTGACCACGCGAATTAGCGAATGGCCTTCTCTTTGCTTTGCCGCGATCGGAGCCAATTGATCGCGCAACGTATGAATCGCGTCACTCATGCCTGCCCTATTTCGTGTATCGATTCCAGAGAAACTCACTACTTGATGAAATAACCCTGCGTCTCAATTCCGAAAATGCCGCCTTTCAGAAGCGCTTACTTGACTGGTTCCAGCCGACCCGCGGCTTCGTTCTTCGTGCCCACCCCTAGAAGCCCAGCTTTAATAGGCGGTATGGCGTCATAGTTCGTGGCTTGACAGCAGGTTCTTGCGCCTTACCGAATGACAACTAGCCGCCCGCAGCCCGGTAAATATCCACCTTGGTTTCCAGGCACTTACGGAGGTTCAGGTCGTGCGCCCCCACCTCGAACCAGCTCGATGGCTTTTGATAGAAGTCCAGGCCGCGACCGATCTTAATGACCCAACCGTTGTCCAGGCGGATCTCGCGGTCGTGAATGTTGGGGTTGAACCTCACCTCCAACTCGACGTCCAAGTCCAGCAGGCTTTGTTTGAGCTCTTCGAGTCTATCGGCCATTTCCGCCAGTGGGGTCTTGTCGTCTTGCCCTGTGATCAGAGTGATCTGCTTGACGGTACCTGCCTTGAGCACTGTTTCGCAGAAACGCACAAAATTCTGAATCTGGTGCTGCAGCCGAATGTACGGATCCTCAATCACGACCGCCTTCGCACCCTGTAGGTACGGACACAGGATCGACTCGTAGCTGTAGCCGGTGTCTCCGTAGAGGATGCTGAAGTGCTGCTCCTTCAATTCAACCGGGGCGGGAAGCATCATTTGGGAGCCGGCAGGCTCAGGCGCCGCGGAAGCTTTGGCCTCGTCTGAAACCGGCGCCGAAACCGGCGCCAGGGCATCTGGTGCCTGGAAAATCGTCTCAGACGTCGGTGTTTGCGGTGCTTCTGTCTGACGTAGCCGTCTACGTGCCGGCTGTTGCGTGGCCGCGGCATCCTTCGATTCCGGGCAAAACACGACAACCTCGTCCCCACCGGCCCTGAAGTAGGATAGGCCGATGCGCGCGAACTCGTCGTCCGGCTTGCGCTTGTTCATCTGCTCCTTGACGCGGCGCCGGCACTCGGTCGCGTAGGCGACGTATTCCTCGAACTCGGCGTCGCTAGGTGGGCCGTTCGGGTGCAGGATCTTCAAGAACGCGCAGACGGTCTTCTTGATGCCCTTCTCATCACGTCCCTCGATCGCCTTGCCCAGTTGAATGCGCTTGCTGACCTCCTCGTACCTGTTCGTGTGCTTGAACTGGTAGTGGAAGGCTTCGGCCAGGTAGTCAGTGATGAACCCGTAGTTGCTGGTCAGGAACTCGCTGCTGTTCTTGGGCATCTCCCAGCCTGGGATGTACGCAGCGAAGCGGTCCATCACAGCCAGATCAAGTTCCGGCGGTAGCGGCTGAAACAGGTCGTACCCGTTGGAGTTGACGACCTGCTGCACCGAGACGTCGATATTGCCGACGAAGCTGAGGCTGGCGTCGGCAATGACCTCGGCGCCACGCGAGAAGCGTCCATTGGCCATGAAGTCCTTCATGATCTGGATGGTGTCCGGATCGCGCACCTTGATCCCACCCACCTCGTCGAAGGCCACCGTGTCCCAGTAGCCCACCAAGCCCACCTTACGGCGCGCGTTGTTGTAAAACAGTGTGGCCTTAGTGGCTTGTCCGCCCGAGATCAGGGTCGCGTAGGGTGAAAACTCGCTGAAGAAGTACGACTTGCCTGTGCCACGCGGCCCCAGCTCGATGTAGTTGTAGTTTGGTTCCACCAGGGCGGCCAGGCGGGCGATGAAGTGCATCTTCACGCGGTGCGACAGCTTCGTCGGCTCCAGGCCGACCGACCGCAACACCGCCGCCAGCCACTCGTCGCGGGTGAACGCGGCGCGGCCTTCGGTATAGCGCGAAAAGTCAAATCGGGTGAGCTGAATCGGACGCAAATCCTCGATGGAGAACGCATAGTCGTCCTCGTCGATGTCGTTGTGCACCAGCGTCACTTCGGCCCAGATCCCGCCCTCCAGAAGGCGGTCGTTGTCCCGGTAGAACTTCTCGCCTATGGCGATGCGCTGTGAGTTGAAGTTCTCCAGCGATGCCCAGTGCCGCTTTTCTTTCTCGACGTAGCGGACGTGGACCTTGTCGATGAACCGGTGCTTGCCCTTGGTGGCCACCTTAGATTGCGCTGCGTTGGCTTCGTCCGGGCGAACGTAGTTCTCCTGGAGCGAGGACAGCACAGCCTCCATGCCGGCGTCGAGCTCGGCCTGGTCATTGCTGGCGCAATACTTGGCCAGCAGGAACTCCAGGACGAAGGTCGGGACGTTGGTACCTTTCTTGATCCGGTGTAGCAGGTCCTTGCGCAGTACCTTGCCGTCGAAGGTCTCGTTCAGTTTTTTGTCGAGTTCGTCCATCAGGGTCACTCCGTGTAGTCCGTTTCGAGGGCGAGTTCACTGCCCTTTGAAGCCAGCGCCAGCGTCGTCGGGTTGAGCGCCTTGACCGAGAACTTGCCCCTGAACTCGTCGTCCATGCGCAGTGCAATCTGCTTGCGCTGACCCGGCATCAAAGTCACCGTCCGGGTGGCCGGGTTCACATCGCCACCAGGGCGTGGTTCGCCGACAACGTTGCCTTTGCTGTCCTGTGCCTCCAGCAAAATCTCCAGGCTCACGTCTTGCGAGAACATGTCGTCGGAGACAAGCACTACCTCAATGACCGGTAGACGTGTCGTAATGCGCTTTGCCCCGTTCTTGTAGGTCAGCTCGACCATCACCTTCCGCTGCTCGGCATGGGAGGCAGTATCCAGGCGCGCAACCAGCACCGGTACGACTGCCTCCGCCAGCGAGGCCCCGCCGTGGAAGTACAGGTGGCCCGAGCGATACGGGGCCATGCTGCGGGGCATCGCCACCTGAGCGAAGTCGCCCCGGATGCCGACCTTCTGTGCACTGACCACCAGGCTGTGCCCGTCCGCCGGGCCAGCACCCAGCATCATGCGGTCATGGGCGTTAACGGTCCACGTGCCCTGGGGCTTGACGCAGACATCGCCTGCCACGGCTTGTGCGTTCAGGAAGAAGCCGTGGTCGGTCACGATGACCGCTTCCTTGAAGCCCATCCCGCGCAGCTTGTGCAGCGCCACGCGGATCAGCTTCAGCGTGCCTGGTATCAGCCCGAGGGTGGTCTCCGGGTTACTTTCAAGCTGGCTGTCGATCTCCGTCGATCGCAGTACCAGCAGGTCGACGGTGTCAGCGATCTTCGGCTTGCCCCGCACGAAGTCGTTGAGCGGCAATTCTGAGAAGCGGTCACCATACCGTTTGAAGAGCGCGTTCATACGCTGCGTGACGTTGCTCACCGGCGCCCCCGCCAGCTTAGGCACGAGGGCGTCGTTCTCCAGTGACAGGGTCAAGCCGGTGCGCGCACCAGGCAGCAGACTGGCCATTCCAACCAGGGTGATGGTCGGCAACTGCGCGTAGGCGGCCTGCAGTTCCACTGGCCCGTCCTCCGCCAGCAACTTTTCCAGGGCCACGCCTAGCTCGTAGCGAAGGGCGTCCACCATAAGGTATGCCACCTTGCGTCCGCTCTCCTTGAGGCGGTCCGCGACCAGGCGATTGAAAGCATCAGCATTGGCCAGGCGGCCGGCTGGCGGCCACCCGGAGGACTCGACGTGCTTCACGAACACGCCCTGGACCTTCTCTGCCAAGCGGCGATACCGCGCCCGCGCCTGGCCGATCACCTCATGCATCAAGCCGTGCTGGTCCAGGAAGTCACCCGCGGCCTGCTCAAACTCACGCTGCAGGCGGTCTGCTTCACGCAGGCTGCCAAGGTAGAAGTCGATCAGATCCGACTGCGAGCGGGCGTGGTCCGGCAAAAGACGCTCAAAATCGTCGCACGCCTCCACGAGGCTCAGGGCTGCCCGGATCAAGTCCCACTGCGCCTGACTCTCACCCTTGCCGAGCCAGACGGAGCTCTTCTGCCGGGTCAACACGCGGCGCGTGGCATCCGTGTCGGCGGCCACGATGCCCTTGATAGCGGTGCGCAGGAAGGTCCGCTCCTCGAAGGGGAAGGTGTCGCGCTCGCCCAAGTCGTCAATCGCGCTGCAGAGATCACTCAGGTTGAGCTCCGCCTCGATGGATTCAGCCCGCTCGATGTAGATGGCGCACGACTTCGGGTCGCTGCGCAACCGGTCACACACATCCTCGATGATCGGCCTGGCCTCCATCGGTGCGTGCGGCACCCCTTGCAGGGTGGCTGGCAACGCGACAGGCAAATCAAACACGAACTCACTGAACAACACGTAGCGCCAAAGCTCGTCCGCCAGAGCAGACCAGGTCTTGCTCCGCGTCTTCAGGCTCAGGCCCAAGGTGGCGCGGAGGAAGTCTCGTGCCTCCTGTACCCAGCCTTCTTGCTCCTTGAGGGCGACCGTCTGCGTGGCACTGGGCGCCAGCAGCGCAGCCAGAATCTCCCGGCCAGACTCGACCCGCAGCGTGGCCCTGAGTTGGGGCCAGCTCACGCCGCCGCCAATGGCGTCGATCACGGCAAAGGCTGGCTCTCCCGATGCGTTAGCGAACACCTGGCGGATCTCGGTAGCGTGATCCGGCCTGGCGCGCAGGCAAAGGCTCAGGTACTCATCACCATCGCCTTGCGGGAACGCTGCGCCACATTCGGCGTAGAGCGCAAACGGATCTGCTTGCTTCTCCTCGTCGGTTTCTGGCCGTTTGCGCGGCACGTAGATCAAGACGCCGTCCACTGGCGTCTGAGGGTGCCCCACCCCGCGCAGCGCCAGCAACGCTGCCTCGCGGCTTTCGATGCTGCTTTCGGACGCGTCCACGACCCGAACCTTGTCGCCGGCCAGATCGAAGCACTGCTCGCGGTAACGCCTATCGGCGTCGTACACCACCAGCGCACCGGCCTGCTTCAGACGGGGTCGAAGCACACTCTCGCGGATGAATTCAGCAATGCTCATTCATCGCCTCCCGCCTTCTTGCGGCCGCGCGTCTTCTTGGGCGCTACCTCAGGCTCGACGTACAGATGCTCTAGTCCATGGGCGATGGCCAGCGACTTGTCGGTCTTGCACTTTTCACGGACGCGCTCGGGCCAGTAGTTCATGGCCAGGCGCGCCCAGTCGTAGTCACCCTTCTCCAGCTTGGCCCGGGTGTCCTTCAGCACCCTCTGCCAGGGCTTGTGGCGGAACAACTGCCACAGGGGCGCAGCGCTGATCTGCACGCCGTCGTCGTGACTGGGCATGTAGGCGGGCGCGAGCTTAAGGAGGATTTCTCGCAGCTCGATCAGCTCGAGCTCGAACGCTTGGAGGGACTCGAACTGCTTCTCATCGTCGCGAGTACGGGCAGCCCCCTTGTTGCGCAGCGCTGTCACGTCAGCGCCGACTTGTCTGAGCTTGGGCTCGACGAAGTCGTTGATCGCCGTATACAGCGTCTGACTGGAGAGGCTGGGGTAATAGACCCACAACGTGTAGTTTCCGGAGGCGGTGCCCAGCGGCCAGTAAATAGGGGCCTTGCGCTTGCTCTTTGTATACCGCCGGAAATGATCAGAGAAGAAATTGCTTGGGCCATTGACATATTGACGTAACGAATCAGAATTCAATGCTTCAAGAAGCTGCTCTTCTATGGAATCCGAGTGCTCTTTCCAGATAACCCTTATGGTTTCCCGAATACGGGCGACCATGTCGTGCCCATTTCCCTCGTCATCAACCAGGATCCCCAAACTCGCGACCCCCAGGGGGTAACGAGGATGCGCGCCAGTATCAATAAGTGCTCCTGGAGGATGCGATGGCAAAGGACCAAATAGTTCCCTGCCCGACAGAATCGGCTTGTCGCCTGTGGCAAATCTAATGTCCCACCTACCATAAATGCACCCTACCAGATACGAAACGATTTGGGTGGCAATGTCGTTATAAGACTCCGAGATTCCCAAGCCCTCATCTTCTTCCTCGCTTTCATCTTCATCATCAGCCTCATCTTCATCATCGACATCAAGCGATTCGGCCAGAACTATTTTCTCTAGTGCCCTTGAGTCCACTTGGTAGGCGGAATCCACTAGTGCATCAATTCTTTCGAGTGAAGCTTGAATTGCTCGACTTGTTGAGTCACGAAGTAGGGACAACGATTCAGCCATCTCACCTATCGACTTCTTAATTATGAGACCTACGAATAGCGCATCCCCCTCGGTCCGCATAGAGCGCTCCATAATCGCGGAAATTGACTGCACTGCAGCGTTCTCGATATCAGAAATCGCTTTCTTATCGAAATCCGCGAGCGGACAAGATTCAACTAGACCAGTGTCATATTGCTTCGCGTTCGCCTGAAGATTTATTAATGCCCTGAAAAGACGGGCATTCATCAATCCAACGACGAAGGACGGAGAGTAGTCATTCAGCGGAAGAATGGCCGGCCCTTTCTCTCCTATTATGAAATCTGCCGGGAGAACGCGAACGCCAAAGTCCTTGCACCTTCGGGAGTAAGTTCCGCCCGGCTTGTAGTAGTGCACTGAAGCCTGCCTTGCTTGTGCAACTTGTCCATTTACTTGTCGATTGACTTCGCAGATCTGTGAACCATCTTGCGCCCAATTCAGAAGGAGAGGGAGATCTGAATAGAAGACCGCAAAGGACCCACCTTTGGATAAAGAAACCCACTGCTTTCCTTTGCCAATTCTTTCAGGTTCGACTTCATGACGTAGTCGTAAGAATCGAAAGTCACTGAAGGATTTCATGCCTTGCTTGGCAAGAAGGATTTGTTCTCCAATGCGAGTTGGTTTTGAGAAAAGGCGAAGCGCCGACGCCGGCAGGTTATAGAGAACTTTTGATCGCGGAATAGTGTTGAAAGCCGTCCTGTCCACAACGTAGCAGTGCGGAGAATTGGCGATATCGGATGTGGCAACTGCCAAATCAGCGGACTTGTCATCGTAAGATTTCCGATCGATTGCAGCAAACGCACTGGTTGGACCCGCTTGAGTGCAATTCAACGTATACGCAGCAGACTGAACTGTCGCATCATCCATCACAGGCCAGCCCAAGTCCAAAAGACATTCAATTCTTGGCAGTACCCAGTTTGAACGGAGACGTTCAAGTTTCTTGGTAATCAAGAGGGAGCGCGACGAAATAGCACCAACCCAGCCGCTGCAGAGAGAAATAGCCCTGGAAACAAAACATGCATACAAGTCGACGTAGGCATCGGGATATGCCTTCTTCAACTGTTCAAAATGGTCTCTGTTAGCCAAACCGAAAGGCGGGTTCATTACAACCACATCGAACCGCTCACGACACACATCGATAAGACGCAGCCCCTGCAAAGCATCCTGCGCGAACAGGCGCCCCTGATATGTGGACTTGGCCGCTTGGGCGAACTCGGTGAGAGCCATACGCAGTCGCGCCTCCGCCCGCTGCCAGTTTGCTTGCTCCTGCTCGGCAAACAGGCCTGAGCTTTTACCTACGTAGACTTGGCGGATCAAGTGCGGCAACTCGCGCTCCACTTGGAGCAGCACCCCCAACTCCGGCAGACCCTTAAGCAGTTGCAGGGCCTTCTCGAACAATTCGGCGTCCCGCTGATCGAGTTTGGCAGCAAACTGCTGGCGCAAATCACGCTCTGCTGGCGGCGCAATGGCGGCAACCACATGACCGCGGCCAATCAGTGATCGATCTTTGGCCTTCACTCCAGCATCGTGCCAGGCGCGCTGCGCCCGCAACCACAGCGCAAGGGACGCGATTTGCGCAGCACGCGAGTCAATATCTACGCCGTAGATGTTGTGCTCGATGATCAAGCGCGGGATGTCTCTAAAGAATTCTGCCTCGTTCTCATAGGTCTGGCTCAGTGGCTTGAGCGCTACCTGGGGCAGAGTGGAGCCTTCCAACGAGCCGGGACCACGCTGCTGCTCCCACGTCCAGGCCTCACGATAGATCTCAGCGAACAGATCAAAGGCATAAAGGCCAAAGTGCATGGAGCCGCAGGCTGGATCCAGAAGCTTGAGGGTACGCGGGTCACGCAGTTTCGTGGCCGGCTGAGGGGCTTCGTCAGGCTTCACTAGAAGGTACTGGCAGCGCTCGCGCAGGTGAGTTTCGCCGCCGATCGCGTTGAACCACAGTCGCCCCAAGGTGTTGTCCACTAAGAATTCGACGACGTAGCGTGGGGTAAAGAATTGGTTGCGCACTGCCAGCTCTCGGCTGTTGCGGGGCGCCTGCGATGCCTCACGCATCGCCTTGCGCTCTTCTTTCGAGTTGAAGTATTGGTAAATCCAGCCAATCGTCTCGTCCTCACCCCACAGCGGAGCGATGTCGGCGTCGTTGATCAGGTTCAGGACTTGCAGCAGTGCTGCCTCGCGCGGGAACAGGCGCCCCTGTGGCGAGTAGCGATCGAACAGGCCCGGCAGATCTTGCGCGAGCTCATCAAACACGCTGAACAGGTACACGCGGTAGGCATCGCCCGTTTCCCCCAGGCCGGTGCCGGCAAGGCGGGCATAGAGCTGAAAGCCCTTGGCCTGGAAGCCAGTGCCCACCGACTCCACTAGCAGCCCACGCGCCTCTGCCATGCGCAGCGCCGCCAGGCGGTTGAGCACTGTGAAGGCCTGTTCTCGCACGATGCGATCCAGCCCCTGGCTGGCATTCATGTCGCCACTGGCGGTGTAGTGCGCCAGCGTGTCTCGCAGGATACGGGCGGTTTCGCGCTGGGCGCCGTTGATGTGCCGCAGGCTGGTCAGTTCGGCAACAGACCCCGCATTCGGGTCCATGCCGTAGTCGTTCTGCAGTTGGCGGGTGAACTCTTCTTCCAGCACCCGCCGCGCGTCGTTGACGAAGCGCTGCAGGCGGTTTCTTGTTGTTTGGTCGAACGCCATTCTTACTTCTCCGATTTGGCGAGCCACCACCAAGGGGCAAACTCATTTTTGTCATTAGTGTGCTCGATGACGGAGCCACACACTGTGCATTGATAGGTCGACTCATCCCAACCTCCAAACATCGATCCACGAAAGGGGCGCGTTTCTACATGTCGCTGGCTTTCATGCGGCGAGTCACGTCGGCGTTTCTTCAGTTGCTCTTGACAAGCTTGGCACGGAGTGGGGGCTGTCATTTGTCCTCCCCGTTGCTTAGCGAAAAAGTCACTTCGATCTCTGAGTAGAGGCCAGCCTGCGCCTTGATCTCATGGAGTTGCTGAACCACCGCGTCGATGTCGGCGGCACTGGTGAGCTTGGCCGGCACGGCGACCTTCCTGATGAGCTTGGACGGCCCCTTCGCCCCGGAATTGGCTCGCTCTTCCTCCATGCGCTGGCGCAGGCGTTCCTGCCCTTGGCGCTGGATCGAGCGCTTCAACTCTTCAAGGGTGCTGTTGATGTCGTAATCACGGGTCAACAGCTTCTTCAGCCCAGACAGATCTTGCGTGGCGTCCAGCGCCAGCCCATCCAGTCGGTTCACAGCGTTCCCTCGTTCCTCCTGGGTCAGTTCCTCCCACTCCGGGATCCGCTGCAAGTCTTCGACACCTTCTTTGATGCGTAGCTTCTGCTGGTCGGACAACGTGATGACCGCGTCGCGTACCCGGCCACGCAGATGGGTCAACTGCGAGTTGAAGTCTGCGGTGTGCTTGTAGAAATCTTCTTTGCCCAGCCGCTCGGACAGGGCGCCTAAGTCCTCCGCCAGTTCGCGGCGCAGCTCGCCGGGCACGCCGGTATCTGGCAAGGCCTCGATGTCCCGGCGATGGGCCTGGAGATCGCGCAGGGTGGCGTCAAGACCGTTGTCGAGCGCGCGCTTCACTTCAAGCGCCCACTTCAGGTTGTCGTAGATGGCCGAGGTCTCGGCACCAAGGCGCTGGGGAGCATCCGAAGCGTCGGTGACCAAGACGTCGGCGATGTCCTGGTTGAGTGTGCGTACCCGATCGCCGCCTGCTAGCCCAAGGCCACCGAGCTTTTCGGCCAGGGACCCATAGTCGTGCTGGAAGCGCGGGAAGTGCTTGGCGGCGGCCTTGCTGATCTCCTGCTCCAGGGGAATCAACATGTCGCCCACCAGCTCGGTGAGACGCTCTGCGGCGCGGCCGAGGGTTTCGATCGACGGTCGTTCGTCCCGCAGTGAAACTCCGATTGGCTTGAAGGAGTTGTTGGTCTTCAACGCGTCGATCGCCTGTTGGCCAGCGGCGGTCACTTCACGGCCAGACACTTTCAGCTTGATTTCACCGGCCATCAGCATGGCCGCGACGATGTAGCGCGTGGTGTCGGGTGACCAGCCAAACGGGTCGCTGCTGAAGTCATCGAGCAGACGTTTGCCATCGATCGTGCCACGCTTGTCGATGTAGTCGCGGATGCTGATCATCGCCTTGTGGTCGGTCTTGAACGACGCGCGCCCGGCCACGGTCTGCACCAAGCCCAGCGGGTCCAGACTGCTGCCCATTGCAGCAGGATTGGCGATCTTCAGGAACTTCTCGGCGGTGTCGGTACCCGCCCGCACCGGGGCTTCCACGTACCTGTCGAAAACCTGGTCGGCCACGTCCACGAGGAGCTTCTTGGCGGCCTCCAGCAGATCCGCGTCCAGTGCAGACACCGCTGTAGCCTGGCCACGGAAAACAAACGAACCTGATTGCAGGGTTTGTTTGATCTTGCTCTGCAGCTGGGTTGCGAGCTTGGCGGCGCGGTCGAGCTGGCCAGAGCAGTAGTCTTTGACCTCCTGGTCGGGCTCGTTACGGTGCAGCTCGGCGATCCGCTGGCATCGGTAGATATCGTTAGCGAGATCATCGAGATCAGGGTTGGCTCGCGTTAAGAGCCCAATGATGTTGCGGCCCGCGCGGCTGCGAGAGTCGTCCAGCATCCGATTCTTGGCGGCGTCGTAGTCGCTTGTAGCAACCAGTTCCACAACGGTCTGGATCGTGTTCGTGTCACCCGCCAGACTGGTGATGGCGCTCCCAGCCTGTGCCTTCAGTCCGGTAGCCACAGCCATCGTGCCGTGCAGACTCACACGGGGCAACGGATCGAAAGACTCGCGCAGGGCATCGTTAAAGATGCGTTTCACATCGACGGTGCGTAGAGCGATGGCGCCGCGCTCCTGCTCGATGTCGCGCAACCGTTCGCTGAGGAAGATCAGGTTCCCGTCCTTCTCACCCAGCGGCACATGCACGTCATTGAGCATGTCCTCGACGGCCTTCTTGACGGTGTCAAGCTGAGAAGGCGCAGTGACGGACGGGTGCATCAGGCTGGCAACGTTCTGTACCGTCACCGGCAGGTTGCCCAGGATCTGCAGAACCGCCACAGACTTGGCGATGTCTTGGTGAAGCTGCGAGTCCGGAAAACGGATGTGAACCTTACCGACCGACTGGTGGACGGACGTGAATGCACGGCGGATGTCCTTCTCCAGTTCGTCGTATAGCGTGACAGTGGTGGCCAGCCAGCCCACAGGCTGATCGGCCATGGCCTTGGAGCCGCCTTCGCCTTTCAGGACATCTTGAATGACCTTGATCGCAGAACGCAGACCGATGCCACCGGTCGACTTGGCCAACGCGCCTAGCAAGTGCAACAGGATGTCGAAGTGCGCCGGAAGGAACGGATACAAATTGGTGAAGCTCGCCTTGCTGAAGTCGGCGTCGTAGTACTTGGCGTCCTGCAGCTTGGTGTTGTGACGAAGCGCTTGACCATGGGCGTCGAATAGCTTGCCGAATTCGGTTTCCCCCGCTGGCGACTTACCCAGCAGACGCCGATAGCAGATCTCCTTGATGTCGCTCGACTCCAGGTCGATCTGGATTGGGAAACGGTCCTTCAGCTTGTAGAGCTTGTCTGAGTTCAACGCTGCGCGCGGGTCATCTTCAGTGAGCGTTTGCTGCGCCGTGGAGATGATCCATGCCTTACCGTCGCCCAGCCGCTTGAGGTTCTTGGCCAGACCGTCAAGGTTGAGGATCAGGTTGTCACGCGAGGCGACGTACTGGCCAACCTCATCGACGATGAAGATGATGTTCTGCTTGCCGCTCTTCTCGCGGACAATGTCGATCATTTCCTGCACACGCTGGTCTTCGAACTGGAAGAATCCATCGGCGCTGGAAGAGAACGACTTGGTTTCCGGGAAGAGTGCCGGGTACATCTCGTGGGCGATCTTCGGGATCAACCCGTCGATGGCCAGAGGGTTGTTTTGAACGCGCGCCCAGATCGCACCGGGTAGTGCCTTGGCGATGCGATCGTGTAGTTCGGGCGTGCGGCCGTCCTTCTCGATCATCCGCTCGAAGGCGGCAACCTTGAGGTTGCGCGAGTAGCCGGCCCACTGCAGCACCTTGAAGTACAGCACGGTGGAGACATCCTCCATCGTGGCGCCAGCGAGCATCTCGCTTGCCAAGTCGAGCATGACGACGGCGGCGGGGAATCGTTGCGCCACGGTGCTGAGTAGCGCCTTGGTCTGCGGCTTGTGCAAGCGATCCTGCAGGTACTTTATGAACGGTGTACCGTCGATCGTGCGCTGATCATCGAAGGCCAGGCCGAGGTACTTCGTAAACGAGCTCTTGCCGGAGCCGTAGAAGCCCGACACCCAAACGCCGATCTCGTTCTCGCCACCTGACTCCATCGCCAGTTGCATGCGGTCCAGGAGCTTGCGGAACTGCTCTTCGATACTCTCCGTGACGACGTACTCAGAAATCTCAGCCTTGAGACGGCCTTCTTGCGAGGCGCCATAGGTGATGACCTTCTCGATGGTGCGGTAGATGTCTTTTCTGGGGTCGAAAAGTGAGCGGATGGTCATGGGTGGTTCCCTTTGTTTTTAGTCTGTTCAGCCGCCGACGTGCACAGAGCGGTAGTTGCCGTCTTCTGGGTAGAAGCCGAGGAACTTCAGCCGCGTCTTGCCGGTTCGCATGCCGGGGTAGAGGAAAATCGTCGGCACGTGAAACTTGCCCTGGAGCTGACTTTCAATGGCACCGATGCGCAATAACGGATGCAGCGCCTCCAGGTCCGTGACGAGCAGCAGCGCGTTTTGCTGGCCTTCCAGCGGTTGCAGCGTGGCTTCGAACCGCTTCAACAAAGCGTTGTCGGCGGTGAGGATGTCGGCGAGCGCCTTGTTTGTTCGCGGCCAATCCAAGGGCGCAGCCTTGTCCTCCATCACGCAGAGCGACCAGAACGGGTCTTCCTTGAGCAGCGTCCAGACGTGCTCGGCGATGGAGAAGGTGTGGACGTCCCAACCCTCTTGATGCAGCTTGGAGATCCAGGCAGGCGTCTGCCGCTTGACCTCGAGGATCTGCTGAGGCTGAAACACCAGGTAGTAGATCGGCTCGAAGCTCGCATGACCGAGCTCCCGCCCGTGCCGAATGCGCTCACGAAGTTCGTCGAAATCAGCCTTGAGCGAGGACATCGCAGAGCGCCTCCATGTCTTGTTGTTTCCAGCTGATGCGGATCACATCGCCAGCAGCCTGGACGATGAGCAGCCC
>Ga0209698_10002011_pt1 | contig 23256 bp, 22 predicted proteins | sample LitLauG_LLR_2012_FD_187203 | JGI IMG/M metagenome (GOLD analysis project Ga0209698, IMG submission 187203) | Freshwater sediment microbial communities from Pennsylvania, USA - Little Laurel Run_MetaG_LLR_2012 (SPAdes) (version 2) | ecosystem: Environmental > Aquatic > Freshwater > Creek >... | reverse complement strand
TAGAATGAAGACTTAAACCAGTCGGGGCGTAGCGCAGCCTGGTAGCGCGCCTGCCTTGGGCGCAGGAGGCCTCCGGTTCAAATCCGGACGCCCCGACCAAAACATCTGGCGTGTTTTCTTTGGGCGTGTGGGTTGCCACATCACCGAACCCTTCGGTTGGATGATGCCCCACTTTGGTGCAAAACGCCCGTGGCGGCAGCATTTGTACAACCATTGTGCAACCAGAATTCCAATGGCTTATCGCTGCCGATGTACGCCCATCACTCCATCACTAGCGTTCACGATGGAATGTCTTACGGATGTGCGACCTTCCGACGCGCCGCCCGGAAGTGGCCAGACCAGTCAATACAAGCGCGTTATTATCAAGATTTGGGCGTTCTTCACCAGTTTCAATGAATTCGTCGAAAGAATCGCGAGGGTCTTTACTTGGTGCAATACTGGTTCAGAAATGCGAAAACGTCATCGGCCCAGACATCGGATCCAAAATAGCCAAAGGTGTGGCCATCTCCAGAGGAGTCGCCGTAGGCGGGATAAATCTTTAGTTTGTAAGTCTTGCCCGCCTTATTCATCTCTGCCGAGAGTGTCTTGCTCGGCGACAGGTCAAAGTCGTTAGCGGCTTGGAAAAAGAAGATTGGCGCGGTTGCATTTCGTACTGCGCGAGTCATGCGCGACTGTAACTCTGGAGCCTGTGCCCAACTCTGGGCTCCGCCCGCTGAATCGATTCCCGCACAATATCCTCCTCGCTCTACTCCCAGTACGGTTTCAATGCCGCCAAAGGAGTTTCCCGCCACTGCTATGTGATTCGATTGAACGAAATTCTGTTTTCGCAACCACGCCAGGGCTGCTAACTGATCGTCGAGATGATCCGTCTCCAATAGTCGCACCATCGTTGCGGCAGCCTCGGAGGTGCCTCCGGCTTTTTCGGCAGCCGCGATCTGATCGCCAATATACGGACCTGCCGAAGCACTCAATCCTTGCCCTCGCCGATAAGGTCCAAACAGTACCCACCCATGCTTTGCGAACACCGGACCCAGAGCGGCGAATGCCTGCTCGCTCATCATGCCAGGCGCGCTCCCGTGGTTATAAATAACTGCAGGAAAGGGTCCGGTTCCTTCGGGTTTATATAGGACTCCGTGCAAAGTGATTTCTCCGCTAGGAAATGTGACGGTTTCTGTCGCGGCCAAGACTAAGGGTAAAAGCAGCAGTGCGACGAGAGCGGGAAAATAAGGTTTAGTCATTCTTGTATCAACCTCGCTCAAATCATCATTCACCGGGGCTTTGTGAAGTTAAACCTGATGCTCATGTTCGCTCCAGACCGACGACATCTGCAAGCACGCTCCCACAGTCCCGATGAGTTGGCTCGTAGGCAGTAATCTCCGGAAACATTAGCCGCTGTGACGGTCGCTGAGGTGAAAGTTCACCGCTGCCGGCTTGAGTCTGGTTTCTTTTTAAGAAGGAACGGTGGAGGGTCTTCACGGACCCTCCACGGCCAAAACGATCACTTGAGAACCTGGGTCTAGAATTTGAGAGTGAGCCCGAAACGGACGCTCCGGACGCCGCCATTCTGCAGTGTAGGATCGCCAAAACCAGTGAACTCTTGCTGCAGCCCCGCATCATCGAGAAAGGGATCAATGGTGCCGAAGTTGGGGTGGTTGAAGACATTGTTCATCGTCATGTGCCACAAGACATCCAACCGCTCTTTTACCTTAACGCTTTTGTACAAAGAGAAGTTGCCGGTGTTGGTCTTGGCGTCGCGCAAGCTGTTGCGTGCAACATTGCCGAAGGGAGAATTGAACACCGTGGTCGCCACAGGAGTGTTGGCGATGAACCGCACGTCCTTGTTGGTCACCGCGGTACCAACCGTGTCGCCCTTGTTGATGGCGTTCAAACTGATCAGCTGGGTCGTCGCTAATTGGCAGCCCACACCAAAGTCGTTGCAAGCATCGCCAGCGTAAATACCTACAGTGTTCACAGGCGCCGCGGAGTTACCCAGAAACGGCCGCAGGTTTTGGTCCACCGTGCCCGCGAAGGCCGCTGTGAAGGCGTTGTCATAAAGCGGCCCTCCCCCATTCAAGGCAAACTGAATGGGTGTATAGGGCTGGCCAGAGGTGATGAAGTAGGTCCCTGAGACAGCCCAGCCACCCAAGAGATGGCCGAGCAGACCTTGCTGAGAGCGAAAAGCTGGTATCTCCTCGTAGAAAGTTGTGGTCCAGCTATTTGGGAAATCCAAGCCAGAGAGCCCATGTTCCGATCCAGTGAAGTTAACCTGGCTTTGAGAAAAAGCGCTCGTGCCGCCGGCTACTCCGGTGCCGAAGATCTCATCCACATTGTCCGTGGTTTTGCTGTAACTGTAATTCGTACGTAGTGTCAACTGATGCCAGAGTTGATTCGACCGAAGCTCAAACTGCAAGCCGTTGTAGTCGGAGATGCCCGTATTCGTGCGGTTTCGCAGGATGCCTTCGTTGCAGTTGACGCGTCCGACGGCCTGCGGTACCACCGCCTGGCTCGCCGGACATGGCGTTTCACCGGCAGGGATGAGATTCGGAAATGCCGCGGCAAGACCGGCAATTTCCGGATTCGCGTTGATGGATTGGTAGAGCCGCGAACCATGATTGCCGACGTACCTCGCCTCGAACACGGCCCCGGCAACGATCTCGCGCTGGATTCCCAAAGTCCACTCGTGCGTCCTTTGGGGTTCAAAGTTCGGCGGAACACTGGTCTGGTTGAAGGCGCGTGGATCGAAAACGCCTGTAGTCAAGTTTGCGGCGAGCAGTGAGCGAACGTTGGGCCCGGTCGGAACTGCCGGTAAAGGAAGTCCCGCGGCGGTCGTCCCGGTAAGGGTGTTGAGCAACGCCACCGGGGCAGAGGAAGCGATATTCAAATAGATGTTATAGAACGCTGGGTCATAAGCTATGCGGTATCCGCCGCGGATGACCGTCTTTCCATTCCCTGTAAGTTTGCCACCAAAGTTTGGAGTCCACGCAAAGCCTACGGCCGGAGCCCAACTATTCTTTGGCGCGTTAAGCGACGGGAAGGTTCTCGCGGCAAGAGGCAGATTGGGATTGAAGAGAGGATTTGGCCCGGTCTCATTGGCTGTCGTTAATTTATTAAAGAGGTTTGCCGGCTGACCGTAATAGGACCAGTCGATACCGAGATTCAAGGTAAGATTTTTCTTGATCTTGAAGTCATCACCGAAGTAAAGGAACGTGTCCTTCTCGCGGAAATCAAGGTCGGAAGCTCCGGAAGCAATTTGAATGCGATTAGGAACATTGTTGGACAAGCCAGCGAGGTCTCCAAAGCGAAACGCGCCGTTCAAGTCAGGTAGAAATTCGTTCGGAGAGCGCTGGTAGGTGAAGTTGACGCCCGCTTTCAGTGCGTGGCGTCCCCGGAAGTAGCTCCAATTGTCCTGCAGTTGGTAGGTGTTGACGATACGTCCCTGCGGCGCACCCGCTGCCGGTCCGAATGCCAGCAGTCGTGGATCGCTAAACGTCACCTGGGAGAGGGCCTCTCCAATGTTCTGCTGGATTGGAACCGTATCGCCGATGGTGTTTCCGCCAAACTCGACGTTCAGCCTGCCGTAGCTCGCTCGAAACTCGTTGGACATGCGAGTAGAAATCGTTCGCACCCAGCTAAAAGCGTATTCCTGTGAAAGTGCGGGCACATTGACGGGATAACCCGCAGCGGCTGTGACAAACGAGTCGGCATTGAAAAACGTAGACCGATTGAACAGATAGCGTCCCGAGAAACGATTCTTGTCTGTTTGATAGTCCAGGCGGATGGGGAAGTTATAGGATTTCGAGCCCGTCGAAAGCAGGCGCTGAACGCCGCCCACTTCAACACCCGGACAGCCCCCGACGAACCCGGCTGCGCCGGCAGATGTGGGAATCGTGGGATTCTGAGGAGTGGGATTGCCGCCTTGCACTCCGTAAGGACCGAATTTCTCCAATGCCTGTACGGCGGCGCTGTTCGGGAAGCACGCCGCGAGTGTTGCCAGACCGGCTGGCGTCGGCGTCAGGAGTCCGCTTCCATACACCTGCTGTTGGGAGACGATTTCATTGTCGAAACCGCCGAAGAAAAACAGATGATCCGTCCATAGCGGACCACCGATCGTTCCGCCGGTAAACTCGTCGTTGAAGCGGGGAACTTTCTTTAGTCCCTCGAACACTTTCTGCGTATTGCTGAGACTGTCGAGGACAGAGTTGCTTTCGGTTCCATACACTTCACCGTGAACGTTATTCGTGCCTGCCTTCGTGCTTACGTTAACGACGGAACCGGAATTGCGCCCGTACTCCGGACCGAAGTTGTTCGTGATGATCTGATATTCGTCGACGAAATGTGGATCGGAAAGAGTCAAACCCGGTCCGCCAACCGAATTGTCGTTATTGTTCTGGCCGTCGACTTGCTGGTCGTTATTTCGTCCTCGAATGCCGTTAACTGAAAAATTTGCACCGTTCGTGTTCGCAAAACCTGCGTCACGAGTGCTCGCAACACCTGGGAGAGTGAGTGCCAGAAAATCCAGGCCTTGGTTCTCCGCGATCCCAGGGAAGCTGGAAATGTTAGAAGTTGAAAAGGCATTGGTGACCTGCGCCTCCGAGGTCTCCATCAGAGGCAGAGCAGAGGTGACTTCCACGGTTGCGGTAACCTCGCCGACCTGCAAACCGATCGAGCCAAGGCCACGGTCCGCACCGAGCGTCACCTGTACATCATCAAGAACCATGGTACTAAACCCGGCCTTTGAAATCTCCAAACGATACGTCCCAATCGACAGCAAGGCAAAGCGAAACAGGCCTGCGCTGTCGCTTATGACCGTAACTGTCTCGTTGGTACCCTTATTCACTATCTTTATCGAAGCGTCGGGCACGGATGCCCCCTGAGGATCTACAAGGCTTCCCGAGACCGACCCCTTGGATACTTGCGCGTAGATGGTTTGCTGGCTGACAACAGACAGAACGAGCATCACCATCGCTGCGACCGACAACGAAAAAGACACATAGTTCTTGCCGAACCGGTTCCTAGTTTGACTGCGAAACGTGGACTGAGCACTTCGTTTCATTTCCACACCCCTTTTAAGGTTTTTAAACAAACTGCTTCTCGCGTAGCGGACTGACAGACGACTTCACTGGTGCGTGAGTGCCATGGGGCGCTTAGCTTTCAGGTCAGCGATGAACGCCACGCACTTGGAGCTAATGTCTGTCGTAGTGTTAGAGGAGTGCCAACCGAATAGGTTGCAGAATTGAAATGTAATAACCCTTACAAAAGTGCAAAGGGATTCGATCGGAACTCTTATTCCTGCGCGGCGCGCTCAAGTCGTTCGGGCTGGAGAATTCGTACCGCCTTCCGTTCTATGGTGATAATGCCCGCCCTGCGTAATTCACCCAAAGTGGCGGTTATTGATTCCCTATGAAGTCCGAGTTGGTCTGCCAGATCTTTATGAGTCATGCCGGCCACCACGCCGTTCTCCGCCTTTTCTAACAATAGAGTTGCGAGACGCGGAATCAGACCCTTACGCGCAAGGGTCTCCATTTTGTGGAGAAACTGCACACATCGCTCGCTCATAAGGTCGACGAGCTTGTGGGTCAGATGAGGAGCGCATTCTAAAAGGGCTTGGATACTGTCACGCGAGATCATTCGGACGCGCGAAGCCTCGAGAGCTTCTGCGGAGGAAAGATATTTTCCATGGCCAAAGCAGCCCATGACTCCGAATAGGGCTGGAGGCTCAAGGACGGTGATCGTTAGCTCTCTATCGCCAAAGGTTCTGAAGGTGCGAACCGAGCCCGCCTCCAAAACGAAGAGCCCTTTCCCCGTCTGCCGGGGCTGAAAAAACAGATGCCTAGCACTGCAATGCAATACATTGCTGTCTTTCTCAAGCGCTTCTAAGCAGGAATCGGGCAGATGTTTGAAAAGTTCGATTCCGGAGAGGGAGCTGACTTCGAACATACTTGTTGTTCTTCGGACTGAGGGTGCGCTAAAAGAGCGGGGCCTCGCTGGACCTGGTACGCATTCTCGCCGCTGCCAGGCGTCCATCGCGCGCCTCGTCACGCTGATGTTCGTGGAGCTGTTCACGCAACCGCGCCCGAGCCTTGTGCAACTGCGACTTCGAATCTCCTACCGAGCGTCCCAATATCTGGGCAATCTCGTTGTGTTCGTATCCCTGCATATCGTGCAAGACAAATACTCTGCGGTAACCCGCGGGCAATTGCCGGATGCAGCGCTCGAGATTTATTCGGTCAATCGCCCCCTCCAGCAACAAGTCAGGCGCCCCAACATCGAAGCTTGGTGAGAAGGTTTCATCATCGGAGTCGGGAGTCGCTTCGATCGCGACGGTTGGTGGAGACTTCTTGCGGTGTCGCATCAGCACGAGGTTAACCGCCAGCCTGTATAGCCAGGTGGAAAAGGCCGATTCGCCGCGAAACGTGTGGATTTTACGGAGCAAGAGCAAAAAAGCTTCTTGAGTCAGGTCTTCTGCTTCGGCGGTGTTTCCGACCATGCGCAGGCATAGCGCATAAACCCGCCGGCTATGTAACTGGTAGAGGTATTCAAACATCGCCCGATCGCCGTGGCAGGCTCGCCGGATGGCTTCCGCTTCGCTCAGCTGCTCGCTGGCGATAGTAGAGACTGGCGGCGTAGCCTTCTTCGAGATGCATTCCGTGCGGGGACGCGCATCCCGGTTTAAGCTACGCCGCTTCTCTACAGTGGGCCTTGCCAGTGATGCAACCACTATTTTTCTGAATGTAGTTTTTGCAGTGACTGGCATGACTTCTTTCCTTAACGACCCGCGGAGCGGACTTGGATGGATGTTGTTTTGTTTTCACTGACCTGCGATGCAGGCGTGGTTTGCGACCTAGTCATTTTTTGGTGGCCTTCCTTGCTTCCCATTTGCTTCTGTTTGGGCGTCGCGAAGCTAAAGGTGAGACCTAGCTCTGGCGCTTCGAACGTCTCGACGTTCTGCACATCTGCGATGTCCACCAGGTTCAATTGCGCGTGGCCTGAAGCAACTTTTTCGTCAGCTGCAGAAGCCATGATGATGGCGCTTAATTTCTCTCCCTGGACGTAAATGATGTAGGGGACGCTCTTGGATGGCAGAGTAAAAGTGTAATCGCCTGCCGGCAGCGTGGCGCTTCCCCAATGAGTCTCAAATGGCAGCGTGAACTTGCCTTGGTATGCATTCTGCGCGTTACCGCTAGTCGCCAAAGCGCCGAGTGCAAGAGCAGCCACGCCAAACTTCGTAAGTAATTTCAAACGTCGAGTCCAGATCATTTCCAATCTCCTTGTTCGATTCGGTTTTGAACTGCAAGACATTTCATTGTCTTCAGCGTGTAAGACCACGTGTGCTCCTGGATAATTCCCCGATCTAGTGCTGTTTAGGAGGAGGGAATAAAATTGTTAGTATGTCGGTCGCCAGGTTATGACCACTTCTCTGGGGTGTACCGGCGTGGCGAAGCAATGATGGAGACGTCTCACTCCGTCCTTCTGGCTCATCAAGCGTTCTTGCCGCAATCGATTCATGACTGAAAAACAGATAAGCTCGAGGTTTGCTGCGTCGCAACAAGGACTGCAGACCTGCAACTTCCGCGGACTCTTACGGACTTATGCGTTCACGTCTACGATTCGGCGTGAACTTGGCATCGGATCTCTGTTCATAAGAGTTGTCAGAACTTGACGAAGGCGGCCGCGCGCTCGCGACAAGCTCGACATTACGGTGCCGATAGGCGAGCCGGTGATATCTGCAATCTCTTTGTAGGACATTCCCTCGAGTTCGCGCAGGATGAGGACTTCGCGGGAATTCGACGGGAGCATCTCCAGCGCTTTGCGGACCAGAGCGTCGCTGGCGTCTTGGAGGACAACTTCTTCTGGATTGGGAGCGTGAGAATCAGGCGGGAAAAAATTCTCGTCAAATTCGGCGGCGTCTTGCAGTGGCCGGTTCGTATGCAACCAGGTATAGCAAGTATTCCGGACAATTTTCAGGAGCCACGCACGCGCATCGCCTCCGCGGAAACCAGGAAAGAATCGGAAAGCGCGTAAGTAGGCTTCCTGGGCTACGTCCTGGGCATCCTGCTGATTGCGCATCAGCCAGCGCGCGAGGTTGTAGGCGGCATCAAGATGCGGCAGCACCGCTTGCTCAAAATTCGGAAGCTGGTTGCGCTCGAACATTGAAACCTCCCTGCGACCGAAAGCGTCCTAGCACTTCGCTTGACGGCAGCACTATGGTTCGCAATTGAAATCGATTCAATGGACGGGCAGTTCTTTCCTGCGGGAACCTGGATCCCCTGTTAAGTTCCTATCTATAAAAGACTTATGGGAAGATGTCCCCGCCCGGATTCCCGCAAGCTCTGCCTGGTGATACACTCACTCTCGCGGGGCATCCACATTTCCATGCAAGAAGACCTTCACCACCGCGTGCGGCTCCGTTTTGGCGTTTTCGAGCTTGATCTTCGGGCTGGCGAATTGCGCAAGCACGGCCTACGAATTCGCCTTCAGGAGCAGCCCTTCCAAGTCCTGGCCATGCTGCTTGAGCACCCCGGCGATGTCGTAACTCGTGAGGAACTTCAGAAAAAGCTCTGGCCCGCGGACACTTTCGTGGATTTCGACCACGGTCTCAACAAAGCGATCAGCAAAATCCGTGAGGCCCTCAGCGACTCCGCCGAGAGTTCCCGCTTCGTGGAAACCGTTGCTCGTCGCGGCTACCGCTTCCTCGCCGAGGTCAGGGTTGTCGATACAGCTCCAGCTCGCAGCCCGGAACTCCCCACTCTTCTTCATCCAGCGGCAGAAGCTGGTGATCGCGGAGACTTAGCTGGCAAGCCCGTAAAGCCCAAGTACCCTCTGTCGTCACTTATAGGGAAGATATCGGCCTTCGTGCTCCTCTTACTGGTAGTTTCTCTCTCCGCCTGGAAGCTTCATTCCTGGAACCGCCCGTCACTGGTCATTCGCTCGTTGGCTGTCCTACCGCTCGAAAGCCTCTCGAGTGATGCGTCTCAGGACTACTTCGCTGATGGAATGACCGACGAGTTGATTTCGGACCTCAGCCAGATCAGCGCGTTGCGTGTGATCTCGCGTACCTCAGTGATGGTTTACAAACGCGCGCGCAAGCCGCTGCCGCAAATCGCTCGCGAACTGAATGTCGACGCCGTGGTGGAAGGCACCGTGCTCCGTTCCGGCGACCGGGTCCGCATCACGGCGCAATTGATCGACGCCTTTTCGGACAAGCACTTATGGTCCCAAAGCTACGAGGGAGAATTGCGGGATACCTTGGCGCTCCAGAACCAGGTGGCCAGAACCATCGCAGATCAGATTCGAATCAACGTGAATCCACAAGAACAAGCCGCTTTGAAAAACGTCAAGGTCGTTAATCCGCAAGCGTACGAGTCCTTTCTCAAAGGGCGCTACTTCTGGAACAAACGAACGGCGGATGGTTTGAAAGTCGCTCTGGCTTATTTCAATCAAGCCACCGATGAGGACCCGAAATATGCCCAAGCTTATTCAGGTTTAGCCGACACTTATTCTTTGTTGGGAGACTGGCAGTATGCAGTGATGACTCCCAAGGAGGCACTCCCAAAAGCAAAGGCCGCAGCGATCAAAGCTCTGGAACTCGACAGCGGGCTCGGCGAAGCCCACAACTCGCTTGCATTCTGCTTGGACGGTTTCGACTGGGATTTTGACTCTGCCGGGAAGGAATTCCGGCGGGCCATTGAACTGAACCCGAGCTACGCTACCGCTCACCATTGGTATGCTTGGCATTTGAGTCTGCTGGGCAAGTATGACGAAGCGATTGTGGAAATGAGAAAAGCGGAAAACTTGGATCCGCTATCTCTCATCATTAACGCCGATTTGGCGGAACTTCTTGTCCTTGCGCATTCTTATGACGAATCGATCCGGCAGAGCCGCAAGACGATCGAAATGGATCCTAATTTTGCTTTCGCGCATATTCAACTTGGGCAGGCATACCTCGCAAAACACATGAACCAGGATGCGGTCGCAGAACTGCAGAACGCGGTTCAGCTTTCCGGTGGTAGCCCGACGGGCATGGCTAATCTCGCTCGCGCGTATGTTGCATCCGGTAAGAGGAGCGAAGCGGTAAAACTATTAAGCGATTTGAAGAAGCGTTCCAATCCGGTTTCTTCGCATGCTTCGGAGACTGCCGTGATCTATGCGGCTCTCGGTGATACGGATCAAGCGATGACTTGGCTCGAAAAAGGTTTTGAAGAACGATTTAATCCGGGCGTCCTCTTGCGTCCCGGCTTCGATCCCCTTCGCTCCGATCCGCGATTCCAGGAGCTTGTACGCCGCATTGGTCTCAATCATTAGACTAATGCAGCATCGGTCAAGCGAAACAGTCCGTCCAATGGGTACTGGATCTGGTAAAGGCCCCTCGCGAACTTGGGCAACGCCGCCGCAAATTCGTCGTTCAGTTTAGGGATCTTGAGCTCGGAGACATCCAGCTAGCCGCCGATGCTTGTCCGCAAACCCCGTAGTCCTTGATCAGGCCTTGTATTTGAAACTTTGGATTTCCAGGTCCGTCGGTCGCCACTACAAGCCCCTTAAGGGTTATTCGCTCGCCTGCTTTAATGGGGTTGCTACCGGGCATGATCGAGTAGGTTTGGTTGTCCTTCTCGTTGTTTAGAGCGATTCCGTCCTGAACGGACTGAGTGCAGCCGGTGACATAAGTCTGTGTTTTGTCTGCAGCGTGATGATGGTGTCGGACCAGAAGAGCGATGCCGACAGCAGCGCCAGCCGCGGCGCCAACCCCAATTCCAATTGCTTTGCCGGAGCCGTATCCCCCTGGTGGCGCGGTGTATCCGCCAGTTCCGCCAGTCCCTCCGGATCCGCCTGTTCCCCCTCCGCCATACTGAGCGGTTGCAGCGGCACACACGGCCAGGGAGAGTGTCGCAATTCCAGTGAACCGTACTATCCAACGTGAAAGCATTGTGTTCTCCTCTTTCTTATTTGCTAAAATTCGGACTTCGGAATCGAAGCCTCTGTTTCAACAATGATGACTGAACTTCCCTTTGTTCTATTCCACGACGCACTCTGGCCATTTCGGCGCACTCAAGCATTGGTCATCATCCTGGAATGCAGCAAAGGGACTACTCGACAATGATTTGGCCTTTCATGCCTTTGTGCCCGAGACCGCAGGTGTGGCAACACTTAAACGTATAGGTGCCCGGTGTTTGAGCCCGGAACTCAATCGTGGTCTTTTCACGCTTCTTGAGCTGCCAACAGTCTTGTGCCGAAGTGAAGATTAGCCCATCGGTGCCATGCGGTAGAGCGCCATCGGGAACCGTCGCGATTTTGAAACCATGGTCGTGGTCGGTGGCTGTGATCTTGAGTTGAACTTTGGTGCCGGCTTTCACATGAACTGGTGATATCGAGTACTCGTACTTCTTTGCCGTAATTTCGATGACCTGAACATCTTGATTTTGCGCCCGAACCGGCCTTGACAGCGAGGGAACCATGCTTAGTGCCAGCAGTGACGCGCTGAGAATGCACAAGGCGGAACGCTTCGCAATCTTCTTCATTAGATCCTCCTCGTTATGCGAATAGCCAAATATTGGCTTTAATGCAGCAAGCTTCACGACCCAATGTACAAAAATGCCGACTTAACCCGGAAACTGCGAGAGCTGGGCTGGGATGGACAAGCTGACTACGAGAGCATCGACCATTCCGGGTCAAGACTCCATGACTCTCGAGCTTAGCTGTTCATCCTAGTTGGTCGACATCCAGCTTACCTCTTGCTTGATGGTGTCCGAAAGCTTGCCATCGTGGTTATGGTTCGATTCTCTTACAAGCTGCGTTGCGCCTCATCCGCTTCTTCTGCCAGACGCATGAGCGCGTCCACGATCCCGGTGTTTTTATTTGTAGCTGGATCGAGGAAGAGCCCATCATCGACGAAGCTGACGACGGAGGCTACTGCGCCCCCCTGTTGAGTGGACGTCGGGCGAATGATTGCAACGGGCCCTAACTTTGCGTTAAGGAAGACCGTTGGTTCGGGCATGATGAGATTGGTCTGGAACTGGTCAGCAACATTTGTGCCAGTGGAGCCATTGTTGGGGTCGACGCCGCTGTTGAGATTCGGAAACGTAAGATTGCCGTCGGTGATGTTGGTTGCGTTGCCGGCTTTGTCGTGCCATGTCTGAAAGTGCATGATCTCGGACCCGCCGATACTTAGAAGAACTCGCAAGACCTCTAGATTGGTTACCTTCTGAGCCAGCGCCGGGTACAGGCTGCTGCCGCCCTGCTCGATGAACGCGAAGTGGAATCCTGCCGTGTTTGCAATCGCCTGCAGATGGTTGGAGATGTTGCCATTGCTGTCCAAGACCAGATCGCCATCGTTCAAGGGGATGGCCGGATGCTGTCCCTTGGCCAGGTCCGGGACGGCGTTCTCGAAACTTGCTCCGAGGTCGGGGTTGGTTGTCGCGCTGCGGTACCGTGTCCACCAGGAGGTATCTATGGTCAATTGCTTCAAGTTGATAAGCCGCCCTTTTTGCGGAACGCCCGTGACTTGGCTCGGCGGCAGAATCGCAAATTGACTGAGGTCGACAGGTTTGGCGCCCTTCGACTGCAGGTAATTATTCAGGAACGCGTGATGGCTGATTTCGTCGTCGGTGTTGTCAGCGATGTATTGCGGCATGTCGCCGTCGAGCACGAGCAAGCCGGTAATGTAGGCCGGAGCAAGCCCGGTGACAATCTTTTTGCCGTTTTGCTGTAGATCGATCGGGGAGAGCCCCTGGTTGGTGGCTCCGCCGAGTTCCGCGTACTGAATCCACAGATCGGCTTCGACTTGCTCCAGGGCACTCAGGAACGTCAGAATGGCGATGTCGCCCTTTGTGATTGGTGAGTGGTCATCGTCCTCTTGGCCAAAGGCTGCCGAGGTACCCGGCAACAGCGCCGCGCCCATCGTTGCGGCCCCTGCAGCGACCATGCTGTTCTTCAAAAATGACCGACGATTCTTGGCCCCACTAAAGACACTTCCCTTTTCTTTCATTCTTGTCTCCTTTTGGCAAATCGAGTTCCGAACCGTTTGGATTGCGCATTTCAGTGAGCTGATCTGGACTGGCCCCTCGTTCTGGAAGGAACAATCGAACCTCAAATGTTCTCTCTGGATCGACAGGACAGTGGCGAAGCGCATTGAGTTTCGGCGCTACACGAACCAGGAGCATCAAAATCACGATGCTCTGATGGCAGAGACCAAACCTAATGCTGATTTATTCCTCTTGTGAGTAGAGAAAACAGCCAATGGAATATTTTCGCGTCGGTAGAGTCTATCTGTCGGTGTGGATCAGGTTTCGAGAAGAGATGCTGTTTCCGCAGTGGGGGGGGTGTAGAAAGTTCATGGTTGAGGTTGCTGGTTTGCGGGACCGGCTTACCGTCTTGCGATGAAGCGTAAGCTATTCGGGAAATCTAGGCGTCTAATAACGTTTATCTGCTGAAGCTTTCCGCTGGGAACTGGCGAATTCAAGTCGGGGGCGCAGCGTGCTGCGCCCCCGCGAAGCAGATCAATCCGCCGCGCTGGCCTGTTTTGCCTTCTCGACGATCGATTCGATGTTCAGCCCCAGCCCCTTTGCCACAGCTGCGCCATAGGCCGGATCGGCTTTGTAGAAGTGCTGGATCTGCAGTTCCTGGATGCGTTGCGGTACGCCGTTGCCGAGGCTGGAGACGATATTGTCAACTAACCGCTGCTTGGCTTCCGCGGGCATCAGCCGGAAAAGATTCCCAGGCTGGGTGTAGTAGTCGCTATCGGTCCGATGATCGTGTCGTGCGACGGTTCCAGTGATCGCATGGGGTCGTTCGACATACGAGCGGTCCTGCGTCGCGCCGCCGAAGCTGTTCGGTTCATAATTCACCGCTCGACCGCCGTTTCCATCGAACCGCATCGCGCCATCCTTGTTGTAAGTGTGATACGGGCACTGCGGCTTGTTCACCGGCAGAGAGTCGTAGTTGGCGCCCAGCCGGTACCGGTGCGCGTCCGGATAAGAAATTAATCGCGCTTGCAACATTTTGTCCGGCGAGAAACCCATACCCGGCACAACGTTGCGCGGTTCGAACGCCGCTTGTTCGACTTCTGCAAAATAATTCTCCGGATTGCGGTTCAACTCTAGTTCACCGACCTCCTGCAAGGGGTAATCCTTGTGCGGCCAAACTTTGGTCAGGTCGAACGGATTGATGTGGTAGGTCTCCGCGTCTTTTTCCGGCATGATCTGCACGCACACGCGCCATCTCGGGAAGTCGCCCTTCTGAATGGCGTGGAAAAGATCGCGCTGGGAATAGTCCGGATCCGTTCCTTCCAAAGCTCCTGCTTGTTCGCGGAAAAAGTTTTTAATCCCTTGCTTGGTCTTGAAGTGCCACTTCACGTAGAACAGCTCGTTCTTCGCGTTAACCAGGCTGAAAGTATGGCTGCTGTAACCGTTCATGTGCCGGTAGCCGTCGGGTGTCCCGCGGTCGGAGAAGAGAATGGTCACCTGATGGAGCGATTCCGGCGAGAGAGACCAGAAGTCCCACATCATTGTTGGTGACTTCAGATTGGTTTCCGGATCGCGTTTTTGCGTATGAATGAAATCCCCAAACTTCAGCGGATCGCGGATGAAAAAGACAGGCGTATTGTTTCCCGTCATATCCCAGTTGCCTTCCTCAGTGTAAAACTTCAATGCAAAACCGCGCGGGTCACGCGCCGTATCCGCCGAGCCCTTTTCACCGCCCACCGTCGAAAAACGAATGAAAGTAGGGGTCTTGTTGCCAACAGCATGGAACAGCTTGGCCGTCGTGTACTTGGTGATCTCCGCGCTCCTGCAAACGAAATGCCCGTAAGCGCCTGAACCCTTCGCGTGCACCACGCGCTCCGGGATTCTCTCCCGATTGAAGTGCGCCATCTTTTCAAACAGCAGAAAATCTTCGAAGACCACCGGTCCGCGCGGCCCCACGGTGAGCGAATTCTGGTTGTCGCCCACGGGACGACCCGCGTCTGTGGTCATGATTCTCTTTTTTTCGTCCGCCATCTTTCCTCCTCAGTTGGATCACGGCAGCGGCCCAGAGCAGGTCGCTTGCGATCTCAGCTGCAAAAGTAGCGTGCCGCGACCTATACATCCAATATATAGTTCGGATACGATAGATAGGTATAGCCTATGGAGCTCCATCAACTTCGTTACTTTTGTGCCGTGGCCGAAACCGGGAGCTTTAGCCGCGCCGCCGAGCAGTCTCACGTCTCTCAGCCATCCCTCTCCCAGCAAATCAAGAAACTCGAAGATGAGCTCGGCGCGCGTCTCTTTGACCGCTTGGGCCGCTCGGTGCGGCTTACCGACGTAGGCAAAACATTTCTCCCACGCGCCCGCTCCGTTCTTTGCGAGCTCGAAGCCGCTAAAGGCGACGTCGTCGAGCGCAAGGACTCTATCAGTGGCCTGGTCACCGTTGGTGTCATTCCCACGGTTGCTCCCTACTTCCTCCCTTCGCGTCTTACTTCGTTCTCACGCAAATTTCCTCAAGCCCTTCTGAGTGTTATGGAAGAAATTACGCCCGTCCTTCTGGACCGTCTCCGTGCGGGCGCCATTGACGTCGCCATCCTCGCGCTTCCCATTCGTGGCCACGAATTCGAAACCGCCCCGTTGCTCACTGAGCGCCTCTTCGCCGCGCTTCCTAAAAATCACAAACTTGCCAAGCGTCGCTCTCTCGTTCTAAAAGACCTTCGCTCCGAACCCTTCTTGCTGCTTCGCGATGGCCATTGCTTTCGCGACACCGCCGTCGCCGCTTGCGATCGCGCGCGCCTCCATCCCCAAATTGTTTTCGAAAGCGGCCAATTCAGCAGTTTGCTCAGCATGGTCGGTGCAGGCATGGGCATTTCTATCGTTCCGCAGATGGTCATCGAAAAGAATCCGCCGTGCCGCTACGTGCCCATTGCCGACGAACAAGCCGCCCGCACCATCGGCACGGTCGTCCTACGCGGTCGCTCTCTCAGCCGCGCTCACCACGCCTTCCTTTCCCATCTTCGCGCTCAATCCCCCGTTCGCCCATCGTAGTCACACTTTTATCTCTCCGCTTTCCTGGCGCGGCACTTGTTGTTCTTCTTTGGCAGGTAGACGTGCCACAGCCGTCCACGGCATTAGCGCCTATCTGATTCTGTTTGTACGAGTACCGCTGTCACGTTGATTTGTATGACTAATTCGTAAAAAGCCGCTGGAGCTGTTGAAGGTCGGAGGTGGGTGCGTCGGAGACGGCGCAGAATTCTATTCTGCCTTTTCGCCAATCAACCCATTGATAGCCTTGCCGGGACCCTACTTGCGGGGAGGTGTCCCGTCCCTGTGTGGGCCAGACAAATACGTTAATAAGATGTCCGGTGCTCGCATAGACGAGCACCGCGACGGAGCGCTCATCGACAACGTCAAGGCGCCCGCCTTGCAGCGCGAATCCCTCGGTCGCGAAATCGCGGGCCGGGGGCGCAGATTTGACTCTGCCCTTGAACCATCCCTTCACAGCTTGTTCATCATTGGAACTGATGCCAGTCAGGTGGCCTGATTGCAGCGAGAGCACATGCGCATCCACAATTTCCTCAGCAAGTTCGGCTTGATAGTCGTCGGTGCGAACCACAGAGTTCACTCTCCATCCCGCGATTACGATCAGAAGGAGGGCAGCTGCCGCGGCCAGCCAGTGCCAAAGGAGGGGCTGGGACGTAGCAGTCGCGGCCGCGACGGGACGAAGATTGGCGCGAATCTTTTTCCTGAGCGAGGCCGGCGCGGCTTCATAGAGTTGCGCGAACTGCAATCGCTCACTCAGCATGTCCATGTCCACAAGCTCAACCGGACAGTAGACGCAACGCTGGAGGTGGCGCTCGAATTCGGCAGCGCTAGAAGAACTTAGTTCACGGTCAAAATAACTTTGAAGGAGGGAGTCAGCAAATTCACACCTCACGGACAGCCTCCTTGTGATAGGAACTTGTCAGCACGGAAGATAACTGCCGGCGGGCACGAGAGAGCGAAGACATGACGGTACCAATGGGAATCGACGTGATCGCGGCGATCTCCTTGTAAGAACAGCCTTCGAGCTCTCGAAGGACAAGGACTTCGCGGAAACGCGGCGGCAGGGATTCGAGGGCACGGCTGAGGCGCTCCCGATCTTCATTGGCAATCGCCATGGATTCGGGAGTAGCAACGGCTTGCGGGTGCAGTTCTTCGTTAAATTCGACCATCAGTTCCCTCGGACGATTTTTTTCCAGCCATGAGTAACACGTATTACGCACGATCTGCAGCAGCCACGCGCGCGCATCCCCACCGTGAAAACCCCGAAAGAAGCGGCACGCGCGAAGCAGTGCTTCTTGAGCCACCTCTTCAGCATCTTCCCGCTTACGCAACAACCAGCGCGCCAGGCTGAAAGCAGCGTCGAGATGGGGCAGCACAAGCTGTTCGAAGCGCAGCCGGTCTTCGGCATCCAAATCGCTCAATGACTTCCCCCGATCAGTGATGCTTCACATGTCAGAACCGTCTGACCGACGATTTTATTCTCGACGGCCGCTCTCTTCTGACAAACAAGTGAAGAAAGAGATGAACGCGGATGAACTTGGAATAAGACGGGCGCTGCCTCGGTCTGGATGAGGGCAAGCACGTTCAAATGGCGGTGCGGCCAACCCCCCTCCCGCGCCGCCGCTCCCCATGGCAAGTGGAGATTTTACAAAAGGGGTAAAAATCATAGGAAGTAAGGAGCGCAAAGATGTCCGAGAAGAAAAGAGATGAAATCCTGCATGACCACAATCATGACGGAGTAGACCGGCGGGGATTTCTGAAGTGCATGGCTTGGGCAGGTACGGGAGCCTTTTGCGTGATAAAAGGCGGGGTGCTGAACTCGTACAGTTTAAGCCGGGTTTCGGAGATTGGCACGGCAGACATGATGGGCGAGTTGAGCTTCGTGCAGATCAGCGACAGCCACATGGGATTCAACAAGCCGGCGAATCCAGACGTCGCGGGGACCCTGAAGGCCGCGGTGGACAAAATCAATGGGTTGTCAGCAACGCCGGAATTTATGCTGCACACGGGCGACATCAGCCACCTCTCGAAGCCGGAAGAATTCGATACCGTCGACCAGATTCTGAAGAGCGCGAAACCCAAGGATGTGTTCTATGTGCCGGGCGAGCACGATGTGCTGAATGACGACGGGAAGCAATTCCTGGAGCGCTACCGAAAGGGCAGCCAGGACGGCGGATGGTACAGCTTTGACAAGAAGGGCGTGCACTTCGTGGGGCTGGTGAACGTGATGAATTTGAAGGCGGGGGGGCTGGGGACGCTGGGCCACGACCAGCTGGAGTGGCTGGAAGACGACGTGAAGCATCTGAAGCACAGCACACCCATCGTGGTATTTGCGCACATTCCGCTGTGGAGCGTGTATCCGGAGTGGGGCTGGGGAACAGAGGATAGCGCGCAGGCACTGGCGTATTTGAAGAAATTCGGTTCGGTGACGGTGCTAAACGGGCACATTCACCAGACCATGCAGAAGGTGGAAGGCAATGTGACGTTTCATACTGCGGCTTCAACGGCGTTTCCACAACCGGCGCCGGGCAAAGCCGATTCACCGGGCCCGATGAAGGTGCCGGCGGAGCAGCTGAAAAGCGTCCTCGGCATCACCGATGTGAACTACATACAAGGGAAACACGCTCTGGCAGTGGTTGATTCTTCGCTCGCGTGAGCAAGAGCTAGCCAAACTTAGAAAACAATTCGAACTTGAAACAGATAAGAAAAGGAGAAGAAACATGAGGAGAAATGTGTCTATTGCAGGTCTAGCAACGGCACTAGTGCTGGGAACGTTCGGTTTCGTCGCGGGTCAGAAGAGTCTTGAAGCAAACGCGCAGGAGAAGATGTCGACGATCGAGGTGAAGATCGACAACTTCAGCTTCGGTCCGGTAACGCTAACGGTGCCTGTCGGGACCACGGTGACCTGGATCAACCGGGACGATATCCCTCACACGGTAGTCAGCACGGATGATCCGAAGACGTTCAAATCCAAAGTGCTCGACACGGACGAAAAGTTCTCCTTCACCTTCAGCAAAGCGGGAACTTATCCCTACTTCTGCTCTATTCATCCGAAGATGACCGGCAAAGTCATCGTGCAGTGAGTGAGGAGCGACCTTGCATCCGTTTGACATAAAGACAGTAGTTTTCGCCAAGCACGCACAGCACGTCGTGCTGATTCACTTCCCGATCGCGTTGTTTATCATCGGCGTCCTCTTTGATTTCCTTGCGCAATGGAAGAAGCAGCGCTTGCTGGCTGCGGCTGCCTACTACAACTTGCTCGTCGCGGCGTTGGCAACCATACCCGTGGTGGTCACCGGAATTCTCGCGTGGCAGTGGGAACTCGAGGGGCAGAAACTGAAAGGCATCCTTTTGATGCATCTAGTGATGGGATGCCTGTCGAGCGTTCTGATCTGTGTGGTGTGGTTCATCCACAGGAGAACCCGGCGCAAACACGAAGAGGTCCTGCCCGGATACCGCTTGTCAATCGAAGCGGTGGCCGTAGTCATCGTCGCATTGACGGGGCACCTCGGCGGCTTTCTCAGTGGAGTGAATGGACCAGGATAGACGTTTTCGAGCACTAGCCAAGAGAAGGGATTCTCTAACAGCTAAAGGATGCATTTGCAAGACGATGATCCTGTTTATGGACGAAGTGGCCCAGCTGGATCATGGCGGCACAAGGAGCAGTGATGAACCATCAAAACGCAAAATATGTCACCCGGGCAAGAGCCTGTTTGATGCTCGGCATATCTGAAGCGGAGCTCAACCGTATCTCGAAGGAATCAGGACTAGGCCAGGTAGAGCACGCCGGCAACCAGGAAGAAACCTGCTTCACTTACGAGGAATTACGGCGGATTTGCACGGTCGCGTCAACCAGGTGCAGGGCATCTTAAGCTGACGCGGCAGGATGGGCAAAACGGAAACTCTCTCAAAGGCGTTGGCAAAGAAATGCGCTGAGTAAATCTATGAGCATAAAAGGAGAAGGAAAATGAACACCAAACTTGTGTTGGCACTTGCAGCGCTGTCCTACGCGCCGTCGGTGGTGGCCGGCAACGAGGCCGCCTATCCCAAAGAAAAGGTAGCGGCGTTTGTGGTCGAGAAAATGGATTTGACTTCACTGCCGTCCGCGTTCCGGCCGAAGAAGGAAAAAGGAAAGAAGACACTTGCGGATTACGGTTTCACAGCGCAGACGGTCAACGAAAACGAAGCCGTCATCGAGGCGGCTGGTGGAGCGAGAAGGTTGGCGATCAAGGTTCTCGAACAAGAACCTTCGGGAATCTACGTGTGTGTTGCGGAGCCCGGAGAAAACGGCAGCCAGGCAAAGACGCAAAGTGTAATCCTTCTGAAAAGGAAGGATTCGAATGCGTTGTTAAAGGGGCGCGAGTCCTTTCGGGAATTTGCTGCGTGCCCGGTGATCGGCGGTAGCGACTCTTCGTCAAACTCGTACGGAAACTGAGCAGTTTCGTCGAAACCCGGTGCACCCATCGCGTTTTCGGCTTTGCGTGTTGTCGCCCCGAAGCCCCAGGAGATGTTCATGGGCGACACCGCTCTGGGACCTTACGACCTCCCTCCCAATTGGCAGAATAAATTCTGCCAACGGTAGCAAGCGAGATTTTTGCCTGAACATGAATGGAACGCAGTCGGCATTCTGCGTGGAGACAATCTGTTGAGAGAAGCATTCTTTGAAACGGCTGCTCCGCGCGCTGCCGATTTAGTCCTCGCCCTGGAAATCGTCATGGGGGTAGGTCTGCTAGTCGGCGCTCGGCTTGCTCGCAAGGGACGCTTTCGGCAACACGCTTGGTGCCAATCCGCCATCCTGCTTCTGAACCTCGCTGTAGTTGTGGTGATGATGATTCCTTCGTTCCGTGTTCATGTGCTTCCCAGGATTCCAGCGAAGCTGGGGAAGGCTTACTACGCACTGGCGACGACGCACGCCTCGCTCGGAACCGTCACCGAGCTCCTGGGACTGTACATCCTACTGTCTGCGGGCACGAGCGTTTTGCCGGAGAGATTTCGCATCACCAAATACAAGGCCTGGATGCGAACTGTCCTGGTGCTCTGGTTGGTCGTGCTCTTGTTGGGGTTGGCAACCTACGCCCGCTGGTACGTCCCGCATTCATTTCGGAAATGAAGTCGCGGAGTCTTGAAAAGAAGAGCCTTTCCAATGTCGCTAGGATGTTCGGAATAAAGCTTTGGAAGTTTGGTCTACATAGCTGGAGTACATGAGCTTAAATGAAAACTAAGTGGGGTTCGTGCGAAGGAGAAGTCCATGGCTGAATATGAAATGACTCTAGTGGATTGGCAAAGGATCGCCAGAGATACGATGGCTTTCTGGTTTGACACAAATGGCGCCAGCTTCGGATTCCGAGCCGGGCAGCATGCCGATTTTATCTTCACGCCTCCGTGCATGGAAAGTGAAGGCGACAATTCGCGGACCTTTTCGCTCGCCAGCACTCCTCATGACAAGAACCCAGTCATGATCGCGATGCGCATGCGAAAGACTGGCTTTAAGACCGCGCTGAAGTCTGCCGCTCTTGGCACGAAGTTCCTCGTGAGCCGTCCCCGGGGATCCTTCACTCTGCACAGGGATATCACTCGGCCTGCGGTGTTTCTGGCGGGTGGCATTGGGATTGCGCCCATTCGCAGCATCATTCAACAAGCCACCCAGGAACGTCTGCCGCACAAACTCTATCTATTCCATTCTAACCGGGAGGCGGACGACGCGGCGTTCCTCGAAGAATTTGAAAGTTTGACCGCGCAAAATCCAAATTTCACTTTCATTCCAACGGTCACTGGACATAGAACCATTGCTTGGCCCTATGAAAAGGGTCACATCAATCGTGAGATGCTCACGCGTTATCTCCTCTGGCTGAAAGGACCTATCTACTACATTGCGGGCCCGTCGGGGATGGTCAGTGCGATGACCGACCTGCTCCATACCGCGGGGGTTAGCGATGACGATGTAAAGTCTGAAGAATTTGGAGACTACAAGCTGTATAGAATTCCGCGCAAAGCGATCAACGAACCGGCATCAATCGCGCAGACTCAGCGCTATGACCGTTAGGACGATGGAGGCTCTGTGAAAAGTAGTTTGGTTGCGCCTCGTATTTTCTTCGTTTCGTTCATTCCTCTTCTGCTTTTTGGCATCGCTATCTGGAAATCCCCCGCGCTCGCGGTCGCCCAAGCCCTCGACCCCGACGACGTGAAGCATGACACACCGGGCCAGGTCATTAAGCAGGGTCAATCTGTCCATATCGATGTGGACCTGGCGCTTGTCAACGTAACTGTCACTGACCCGTATGACCGCCTGGTTACAGGCCTTGAGCCCGATAACTTTCGCGTCTTCGAAAACAATGTCGAGCAGGAGATCCAGTATTTCTCTTCTGAAGACGTCCCCATTTCCATCGGGGTCATCTTCGATCTCAGCGGCAGCATGGCCAACAAAGTCGGCAAGGCCAAGGAAGCGGCCTGGCAGTTTTTCAAGACGGCCAATCCGCAGGACGAGTTCTTTCTTGTCAGTTTCAACGATCGCGCGGAAGTCGTGAGCACCTTCACCAGCAGTGTTGAAGATCTGCAAAGCCGCATACTCTCGGCATCTGCGAAAGGCCGCACGGCGCTCATCGATGGGATCTATCTGGGCCTGAACGAGATGAGGACTGCTCGAAACGCCAAACGGGCCTTGCTCATCATCTCGGACGGGGGTGATAACAATAGTCGGTACAGCGAGAGGGATATCAAGCGGCTGGTGCGAGAAGCAGATACCCAACTTTACTCGATCGGCATATTTGACCCTTTTGAGTACCGCAGCCGAACAACAGAGGAACTCAATGGCCCCTCGCTGCTTACTGAAGTGACGGAACTGACCGGTGGGCGCGCTTTTACCGTAGAGAATGTGAACGCACTGCCGGACATCGCCACAAAAATTGGCTCGGAGCTGCGCAACCAATACATCCTGGGATACCGACCGAGTCATAAGTCACATGACGCTCGCTGGCGCAAGATCAAGGTGAAGATGCGTGCCCCCAAGGGACTTCCGCCTCTCAGCATCTACGCAAAAACAGGCTACTACGCGCCCAGCCTCTAGATTGCGCTAGTCGCAAATGCAGTTCTTGTTCTCCATCGTGTGCGGCGTTCACCGCAGCCACACATTTCCGTCCATGGTGCACTACTAAATATTCTTTTAAATCGTTTGTTTTCAAAAGGGGTTGAAAAGGAAGGACTTCCAAGAGCTAGCCCTGCTGGCTTGGGGGCAGGAGGCCTCCGGTTCAAATCCGGACGC
>Ga0209698_10002010_pt1 | contig 23260 bp, 13 predicted proteins | sample LitLauG_LLR_2012_FD_187203 | JGI IMG/M metagenome (GOLD analysis project Ga0209698, IMG submission 187203) | Freshwater sediment microbial communities from Pennsylvania, USA - Little Laurel Run_MetaG_LLR_2012 (SPAdes) (version 2) | ecosystem: Environmental > Aquatic > Freshwater > Creek >... | reverse complement strand
GTTCACGACGTCGTCTTCTCATCGGGAGCACCCGCGGTGAGCATCCACGCGTATTCACCCCCGCTCACGGGACTCACCTTCTACGACCACACGGACTTCGGTTTCGTGGCGCGCGAGTTCGTCCCCGAGGACGATCGCGGCGCCCAGCGCACCACGCCCGTGGACGCGGCGCATCGACTCGACTAGCGCCGTCGACATCGCCGTCGGGCGACGCGGGCCTGACGGCGACGCCGAGGTCATCATCGACGAAACGAATTCGACCTCGCGTGGGCGTCACGAAGTGAGATGGCCTCGATGACTCCTTAATCGGCAGGGTTATGCTCTGATTCCTGAAGGGAGTGTCGTACCCGATTGGCGAGGGTGCGACACGTTTGAGGAGGTCACAGTGTCGGAGAGTCGGTCAGACGTGGCCACGGCCCCGGCCCCGGCCGTCGCCACCTACGACGACTTGCTCGAAGTCGCGACGAACCTTCGCTGGACCTGGAAGATCGATGCGCGCCAACTCTTCGCCTTGTTGGACCCGGCCGCGAGCCCCGGGGCTCTCGAGTGGCCCCAGCAACTGTTGCTCGGGCTGGGGCGCGAGAGGGTGAACGAGTTGATCGCGTCCGACCCCGCCATCGCCGAGCTCGCCGGTGCGGTCGTGAAGAACTTCCGTTCGTACTTCGCCCAGACGTCCAAGACCTGGTACGCCACGCACCACAAGACGGAGAAGGACCAGGTCATCGCCTTCTTCGCCGCCGAATTCTCCCTGACCGACTCCTTGCCCATCTTCGCCGGTGGACTCGGCACGGTGGCCGCCGAGCAATTGAAGGCTTCGAGCGCGTTGGGCCTGCCCCTGGTCGGCGTCGGACTGCTCTATCGCGGAACGTCGCATCAGTGGCTCGACCGCGAGGGGCGCCAGCACGAGGCCTGGGACATGATGTCGCCCGAGAAGATGCCCATCGAGCGCGCGCGCGACGCCCAGGGCCGCGTCATCCAGGTCACGGTGTCGCTGCCGGGCCGCGACATCCAGGTGGCGGTGTATCGCGCGCAGGTCGGGCGGAACCAGTTGATCCTGCTCGACGCGGCGGTGTCGACCAACTCCGAGACCGACCGCATCTTGACCACCCGTCTCTACGACTCCGACATCGAGACGCGCCTCTCCCAGGAACTCATCTTGGGCATCGGGGGGGTGCGCGCCCTGGCGGCGCTGTCGATCGAACCCTCGATGCTGCACCTCAATGAGGGCCACTCGGTGTTCGCCATCCTCGAACGAATCCGCCGGGTCATGGCCCAGGAGGGGCTGAGCTTCGAGGAGGCGCAACTGGCCGTGCGCCCGAGCCTGCTCTTCACGACCCACACGCCCGTCGCGGCCGGACACGACTATTTCCCCGACGCGGTCGCGCGCCGCTACCTCGCCCCCTACGCCCGGCAACTCGCGACGTCGCTCGACTCGCTCGTGGCGCTCGGTCGCGTGACGCCCTCGTGGGACGGTGACTCGTTCTGTCCCACCGTGTTCGCGATGCGCATGGTCGGGCACCGCAACGGCGTCTCGCGACTGCACGGTCGCGTGACTCGCGAACAGTGGTCGATGCTCTGGCCCAGGGTGCCCTTCGACGAGATCCCCGTGGGTCACATCACCAACGGGGTGCACCTCGAGTCCTGGGTGACCGGCCCCTTCTCCAGACTCCTCACCTCCTCGGTGGGTGCGCAGTGGCAGACCACCCCGGGTGACCCGGTCATGTGGTCCAAGATCGTCGACGCCCCCGACGCCGAGATCTGGCGGGTGAAGAACGAGGCCCGTGGCGAACTCGTCGAGTTCGCGCGACGACGCGCGCGAAAGGACCTGGCGCGTCGCCACAGCCCCTCCGAGCGCGTCGCCGCGGTGTCGGTGCTCGACCCCGAGCGCCTCACCATCGGTTTCATCGGGCGCTTCGTCGCCTACAAGCGCCCGACGCTGTTGTTGCGCGACCCCGAGCGGTTGGCGAGGATCTTGAAGAATCCCGGGCGGTCGGTCCAGATCGTCTTCGCGGGCAAGGCGCACCCCAACGACGAGGGCGGCAAGCAGTTGCTCCAGGACATGATCGAGTTCGCCGCGAAGTACGACGTGTCCGACCGCGTCGTCTTCATCGTGGACTTCGACACGACCCTCGACCGGCACCTCGCCCAGGGCGCGGACCTCTGGCTCAACACCCCGCGTCGCCCGCTCGAGGCCTGCGGCGTGGGCGGTATGAAGGCCGGCATGAACGGCGCCTTGAGCTTCTCCACCATCGACGGCTGGTGGGACGAGGCGACTCATGACGCCGACCCGACGGCCGCGCCCATCGGATTCTCCATCGGCACCGACCTGGACTACGAGGACGAGGCCGTCCAGGACGAGCTCGACGCTGAGTCCATCTACGACGTGCTCGAGAACGAGATCGTCCCTCGCTTCTACGACCGCGACGGTGCCGGCGTACCGACGAGGTGGATCGCCTCGGTGAAACAGTCGATGTCCACCCTGGCTCCCACGTGGGACTCGCTGCGCATGACGCGCGACTACACCGAGTCCTACTACCTGCCCGGCATCGCTCGCGCGGCCCAATTGCGCGCGGGCGGCGCCAAGTCGGCGCGCGACCGCGCGCGCGACCTGCGACGTCTGCGCGCGGGCTGGGAGCAGCTGTCCGTGGAGGTGGGCGCCATCTCAGAGCGTAAGAAGGGGCACCGTATCTACTTGCAGGTCGAACTGGGCGAACTGGAGCCGGCCGACCTGCTGGTGCAGCTGTGGGTCGATGACCACGTCGCGCCCTTCGCCCTCGACGCCAAGCTGGTCGACCGCTTCGGTCCGCGGGCGCGCTACGACGCACGGGTGGACTTGAGCGCCTACGGCGAGGACGTCCTCCTGGCGGGACGCATCGTGCCCTCCACCCTGCACACCGACGGCGAGGTCCTACCGGGATTGATGACCTGGTCGTGAGCGAGAAGCCGATACCCCTGTCGCTACTGGACCTCGCCGCCGCGCGCGGCGTCGAAACGCACTACGTCGACGGGCGCGGTCAGGACCGCCACGCCAGCGCCGAGTCGTTGATGGCCATTCTCAACGCGCTCGGCGACATGGAGACCCTCGCCACGCCAGCCGCAGCACGTCAGGTCCTGCGCCGCTACAGCCAGGAGCGCGTGGAGCGGGTGCTCGAACCGGTCTACGTGGTGGATGAGGGCGTCAACGCGGTGGTGGCGCTGCGCATGGCGCGCAAGCTCACCGGATTCGAGTGTCGCATCGAGTTCGAGTTCGGCGGTGAGACCTCGTGGTCGGTGCGCACCGACGACATGGCCATGCTCGAGACCGCCCCCGAGGAGCCGCGTGCCTGGGGCCTGGCTCTTCCAGCGATGCGCGTCGGGTACCACCAGCTTTGCGTGATCATCGGCAAACGCATCGTCTGGTCGACGCTGATCGTGCGCCCGCTGCGCGGGGCGCCGCACCGCTTCTCGCGCGACTGGCGGGCCTATTCGGTGCAGACCCCCGTCTTCTCCCTGCACTCGGACCGTTCCTGGGGCAGTGGCGACGTGGGGGACCTCGACGAGTTCGCACGGCTCGTGGCCAATCAGGGCGCGACCGTGGTCTCCACGTTGCCGCTCCTGTCGTCGTTCGGCCCCCACGACTTCGAAGCGAGTCCCTATCGACCGGTGAGCCGTCGCTTCTGGAACGATCGGTGGATCGCCCTTGATCAGGTGGACTTCCTCTCGCGCTCCGCGGCGGCCCAGTCCCTGATGAACGACACGTACTCCTTGGCCCATCGGGCCACCTGGACGCGGGGCGACCACGTCGACGGCGCTGCCGCGTTCCAGGCCAAGCGCAACGTCATCCAGGCGTGGGCGGCGACGCAGTCGGAGTTCATGGCGCTCTACGAGAGCGGACTTCGCTCCTACGTCACCGACCACCCCGAGGTGAACGATTACGCGCGATTCCGCGCCGCCGGCGAGCGCTTCGGTCGGAACTTTCGCCAGTGGCCCTCGGTGGCCAAGTCGGGTCTCCTGCGCTGGAACGACGTCGATCCGACACTGGTGCGCTACCACCTCTTCGCCCAGTGGATCATCGACGGCCAGATGACCGAACTTTCCCAGCGCCTCTCCCAGCGCGGTCAGACGCTCCAACTCGACATCCCCATCGGCGTGCACCCCGATGGTTACGACGTGTGGAAGCACCCGAGCGAGTACGTGGCCAACATGTCGATCGGCGCGCCCGCCGACGACCTCACGACCGAGGGCCAGACGTGGGGAGCGCCGCCGCTGCACCCCGCGCGCATCCGCGAGAACGCGCACCAGCAGTTCCGCGACGCCCTGCGCTGTCACATGCGCGTGGCCGGCGTGGTTCGCATCGATCACGTGATGGGCCTGCAGCGCCTCTTCTGGGTGCCCGACGGCGCGAGCGCGCGCGACGGGCTCTACGTCAAGATGCCCTTTCACGAACTGCTCGCCATCGTCGCCATCGAGGCGCAGCGCTACGGCTGTGACGTGGTCGGCGAAGACCTGGGCACCGTCGACGTCGACCTGCGCGAGGCCATGGCGCACGAGGGACTCCGTCGCACCTACGTCGCGCAGTTCGCGATCGGCCACGAATCCCTCGAACCGGTCCCCGCCGGCGCGGTGGCCTCCTTCGGCACTCACGACACGGCGACGTTCTTCGGTTGGTGGAGCGAAGCCGACCTTGATGAGCGCGTGGCGGTCGGCCATCTCGACGAGGGGGCCGCCGACCACGCCCGGGCCCAACGACGCCACGACCGCGAGCGCCTGGTGCGGGTCCTCGGGCTCGACGCCGCTACCGACGCGACCAGCGTCCTCGACGCGGTGCACGCCCACTTGGCCGATTCCGAGGCCGGACTGGTGATGGTGCAGATCGAGGACCTGTTGAAGGTTCCCACGGGCGTCAACCTTCCCGGGACCTTCGACGAACGTTCCAACTGGAGCCAGCAGATCCCCCTCAGTCTCGAGGAGCTGGCCTCCACGATGGTGCTGTCCGAGACGCTGACGCCGCTGCGCGAACGACGCGGCTTCGCCTCGGGTGGCCACGGGCTGCCCCAGGTCTCCAACGTCACCTTGTTCTCCTCGGAGGACCTGCACCTGTTCAACGAGGGCCGCCACTTCCGCCTGCACCACCACCTCGGGTGCCATCCGATGATCGCCGAGGGCGTCGCCGGCTGCTACTTCGCGGTGTGGGCTCCCAACGCCGAGCGGGTGAGCGTCGTCGGAGACTTCAACGGGTGGGACGGCGGGGCCAACGCCCTCTTCGCGCGAGAGAGCTCGGGGGTGTGGGAAGGATTCGTGCCCGGCGCCGAAGCGGGCCAGACCTACAAGTACCGGATCCGGTCGCGTCTGGGCGGCCACGAGTTCGACAAGGCCGACCCGGTGGGACGGCTCTTCGAAGTGCCCGCCAAGACCGCCACGCGGGTGTGGGAGTCGAGCTACGAGTGGCGTGACGAGCAATGGATGCTCGAGCGCGCCCACTACGTCGCGCGCAACCGACCGGTCTCGGTCTACGAGGTGCACCTCGGATCGTGGCGCCGTGTGCCCGAGGAGGGCAATCGTTCCCTGAGCTACCGGGAGATGGCCGCGCAACTTCCGGGCTACTGCGCCGAGATGGGCTTCACCCACGTGCAGTTCCTGCCCGTCATGGAGCACCCCTTCTACGGCTCCTGGGGGTATCAGACGACGGGCTATTTCGCGCCGACCTCGCGCAATGGCGACCCCGACGACTTCAAGTTCCTCGTGGACGAACTGCACGCGCACGGCATCGGGGTCCTGCTCGACTGGGTCCCCTCGCACTTCCCCTCCGACGCGCACGCGTTGGGGATGTTCGACGGCACCCATCTCTACGAGCACGCCGACGTGCGCCAGCGCGTGCACCCGGACTGGTTGAGTTGGACCTTCAACTACAGCCGTAACGAGGTGCGCAGCTTCTTGATCTCGAGCGCGTGCTTCTGGCTCGAGGAGTATCACGTCGACGGGCTGCGTCTGGACGCCGTCGCTTCGATGCTGTACCTCGACTACAGCCGCGCGGCCGGTCAATGGGTGCCCAACCGCTTCGGCGGCCGCGACGACATCGACGCGATCTCCTTCCTGCAGCAGTGCAACGATGCGGTGACCTCGGCCTTCCCGGGCGCGGTGATGGTCGCCGAGGAATCGACCTCGTGGCCCAAGGTCACCCACGCGACCGGCGACGGGGGACTGGGTTTCACCTTCAAGTGGGACCTGGGCTGGATGCACGACACCCTCGACTACCTCTCGCGCGACGCGATCCATCGGCGTTTCCACCAGGGCGAGCTCACCTTTCGCGCCATCTACGCGGGTCACGAGCGCTTCATGCTGCCCCTGTCGCACGACGAGGTCGTGCACGGCAAGGGCAACCTCTTGGCCAAGATGGCCGGGGACGATTGGCAGAAGTTCGCCAACCTTCGACTGCTACTCGGCTACCAGTACTGCCTGCCCGGCAAGAAGCTGCTTTTCATGGGCAGCGAGTTGGCCCAGCGCAACGAATGGAGCCACGAGAGCTCCCTCGACTGGCACCTTCGCGAGTATCCGGCGCACGAGGGCGTGTGGCGCTGGGTGAAGCGCTGCAACGACCTCTACCGCGCCCAGTCGGCCCTGCACCTCGACGACGCGGGGGGCCAGGACTTCTCCTGGCTGAGCTGTGACGACGCCGAGCAGAGCGTGCTCATCTGGCGCCGCGGCGAGGGCAACGAGGAACTGGTCATGGTCGCCAATTTCACGCCGGTGCCTCGCGACGACTACCAGATCCCGGTGTCGGCGTCGAGTTCGTGGCGCGTCCTGGCCAACTCCGACGACCCCGAGTACGGGGGCAGCGCCTATCCGACCAACGTGCAGGTGGTGGCGATGGGTCACGAGAACGGCGGTACGGTGGTGGCCATGTCCCTGCCACCGCTCTCCCTCGTGGTCCTGCAGCGAAAGAACTAGATGTCGGCGATCGCGGGCTTCCACTACCACTTCTACCAACCGCCGCGCGAGGACCCCTGGACGGGTCTGTTCAACCACGAGTGGAGCGCCTGGCCCTACCACGACTGGAACGAGCGCATCGCCGCCGAGTGCTACCGCGCGATGGTCGCGGTGGCGCTGCCCGACGAGGACGGTACGACGTCGCTGTTCGAGCCGCTGACCCAGAGCAGTTTCGACCTCGGCCCCACGCTGCACCACTGGATGGTGACCTTCGCGCCCGACGTCGAGCACGCCCTGCAGCGCGAGGTCCGCGGTGCCGACCACGGCGCGTCGCGCGTGGTCGTGGCCGCGCCCCTGGTGCACGCCATCGTCCCGCTCGCGACGCCCACCGACCAGGAGCGGCTCATCGCCTGGGGGATCGACGACTTCCGCTCACGCTACGGCGAGGAGCCGGTGGGCATGTGGTTGCCCGAGACCGGCATCGACGTCGCCTCGCTCGAGGTCATGGCCCGTCACGGGATCACCTACACCGTCTTGATGCCCACGCAGGCCCAGAGCACCCGCGAAGCGGGCGGCGCGTGGCGCGACGTCGCCCCCGACACCATCGATACGTCCCTGGCGTACTTCGTCGCCTTGCCCAGTGGCGCGCGCATGACGGTGGTCTTCGGGCACTACGACCTGTCGCACCGGATCGCCTTCGGTGACCTCGTGGCCGACGGCACTGCACTGGCCGACACGATGGCGGCGGTCGTCGACGGCGGCGAGGGCGTCGTCCTGGTGGTGGCCGACGGCGAGACTTACGGGCACCACCACCGTTTCGGCGACATCGGCGTGGCCTGGGCGACGCGCATGCTCCAAGAGAAGCACCACCTCGCGACGGCGCTGGGGGAGTGGCTGCTCTCCCACGAGCCCACTCACGAGGTGCGACTACACGAGGTGTCGGCGTGGAGCTGCGCGCACGGGGTGGAACGCTGGCGAAGTGCGTGCGGGTGCGTGACGGGAGAGACCCCCGGCTTCGACCTCGCGTGGCGCGCCCCGCTGCGTCAGGCGCTCGACTGGCTGCGCGAGAACGCCGGATCGGCGCTCGACTGGGAGCTCGGCCACCACGTGCACTCGAGCGACGCGGCGTTGCTCGACTACGGCAAGGTGATCGCGGGCGAATGGAGCGCTCACGACTTCGTCGGCCGTCACCAGAGTCGCGACCTCACTGAGGACGAGCGCAGCCGGGTCCTCGAGATCTGCGAGGCGCACCGCAATCTGATGTTCAGCTTCACGAGCTGCGCGTGGTTCTTCGCCGATCCCGGCGAGATCGAGACCTCGATCGTCCTTCGCTACGCCGCACTGGCCCTCGAACTGACCCGGCGCACCACGGGTCGCGACTTCGAGACTCCTTTCGTGCAACATTTAGAGGGGGTGCGCTCGGCCACCTACGACGTGGCGGGCGAGGCGCTGTGGCAGCGCGCGTGCGAGGGCTTTCGTACCGATGAGGTGCAGATCGCCGCGGGAGCGGCCGCGGAGTACGCGACGTGCGGGGAATTCGCCCGCCGAGTCCGCGGCACCTGGTCGATCGAGTGCGGCGCCAACGAGGTCGGTCAGGTCCGGGTCAACCTCACCAATGTCCTGACGCAGCGAAAATTCACATTCCTGACTCATATCACCCACGGCGACGATCTGAGCCTGCACGTCGACATCTCCGACACCACCATGTGGCGCCGCGTGGACCTCGAGCGTCTGGGTGCCGACGTCGTCGCGCGCGTGGCGATGTCGCGACTCCTCGCGAGGGGATCGAGCGACGTGGAGGGGGCTTTGAGCGTTCTCGCCTCTGACCTGCTACGTCGTGACGCCAACCGCGACGATGAGGTCACGCTGCTGGCGTTGGCGAGCACCCCGCGCTACGTCACCCCGGTGGGTGAGGCCGCGATCCGTCGCGCGTTGTTCGCCATCGCCGCGCGCGACGCGCCCGACGCCGAGCGCGGGTCACTGGTCGCCTTGGCCCGGGCGGTGGGGGTGGGAGATACGTTGCATCTCTCCGAGGTCCCCCAGGGCCTCAACTAGATTCTCTTGGATGACGAAGAGATTTGATGGAACGCGCGACCTGCGTCGCGCCGTCGACCGCTTGGCCCGCCGCCTCCCCGAGCCGTTGGAGGACCTCGCCTGGATCTCCTACAACTACCTGTGGAGTTGGACGCCCGGGGGCTACGAGCTCTTCACCACCATCGACGACCACCGTTTCAAGCTCGCGGGCGAGAACCCCGTGCGCTTCTTGCTCAACCTGCCCGAGCGCGACCTGTTGCGTGCGGCGACCAACCAGCGATACCTGGAACTGCTCGACGGCGTCGCGCGTCGCATGGAGGCGGACCTCGCGCGACCCACCACGCGCATCTCCTCGACGGGCCCCGTCGCATTCTTGTGCGCGGAGTTCGCGGTGCACCAGTCGTTGCCGGTGTACTCGGGAGGACTGGGCGTGCTGGCTGGCGACTACCTCAAGGAGACGTCGGACCAGGCCCTGGACGTGGTCGGCGTCGGGTTGCTCTATCGCCGCGGGTACTTGCACCAGCGCATGGACCTCTCGGGCTGGCAGCACGAGTACTGGATCGAGGCCAATACCGGCCAGATGCCCATCGTGCGCGTGCGCGGCGCCGACGGTCTGCCCGTCAAGGTCCAGGTGCCCGTGTGGGACTCGGAGTTGTCGGCCCAGGTGTGGCGCGTCAATGTCGGGCGCACCACGCTCTACCTCCTCGACACCGAGCTTCAGGAGAACACGCCGCTCGAACGATGGGTCACGGCGCGGCTCTACGAAGGCAGCCACGACATCCGCCTCGCGCAGTACGCGTTGCTCGGCATCGGCGGCGTGCGCGCCCTCGACGCCATGGGCATCTCGCCGGGACTCTTCCACATGAACGAGGGTCACCCGGCGCTGGCGTCCCTGGAGGTCGCCTCCCAGACGGCTTCGGAGCTCTCGGGGGACCGCCCCGACCTCAAGAAGCTCCTCGACGTCAATCGTGACCGCTTCGCCTTCACGACGCACACCCCCGTGCCCGCGGGCAACGAGACCTACTCCTCCGAGGAGTTCTTCCGGGTCCTGGGGCATTCGATCGACGAGATGGGTATCGACCGCGCCGAGCTCGCCGCCCTCACGCGCGTCGACGAGTCCAATGACGCCGAGCCGATGGGCTTCTCGCCCCTGGCGATCAAGTGCTCGCGCTCCACCAATGGCGTCTCGCGCCGCCACGGCGAGGTGGCGCGGGGCATGTGGAACCCACTGTTCCCCGGGCGCACCGAGACCGAGGTGCCGATCTCGTACGTGACCAACGGTGTGCACCTGCCCACCTGGATGGCCCCGACCATGCGCAACCTGCTGTCACGCTTCCTCGGCCACGACTGGGAGCGCCACGCCAATGACGCCAACATGTGGAACCACGTCGACGAGATCTCCGACATCGACCTGTGGGACGCCCGCTGTCAGATGCGCCTGCACCTGGTCGAGATGATCCGCAGCCGCATCGTGGTGGACCGACTGGCGCGCGGCGAGGACGTCGACCACTCGGTCTCGGGTCTCGACGCCTTCGACCCGACGAACTTGACGCTCGGCTTCGCGCGTCGCCTCGCCACCTACAAGCGTCTGGACCTGCTGTTCCACGACGTGGACCGACTGCGCAACATCATCGACCACGAACACGGTGCGCAGTTCATCATCGCTGGTAAGGCCCACCCGCTCGACAACGAGGCCAAGACCGTCGCCAAGAACATGTTCACCGTGAAGCGCGCGTTGGACTTGCCCAACCGGGTGGTCTTCCTCGAGGACTACGACATGCGCGTCGCCCCCCAGCTGGTCGCCGGATGCGACGTGTGGCTCAACATGCCGCGTCCGCCCATGGAGGCGAGTGGCACCAGCGGCATGAAGTCGGCCATGAACGGCGGGCTCAACCTGAGCGTGCTCGACGGCTGGTGGAGCGAGGGCTACAACGGGCAGAACGGCTGGGCCATCGACGGCTCCACGCTGGACGATCCCCGGGCCCAGGACGAGCGCGACGCCAACCTGCTCTACGAATTGCTCGAGAACGAGGTCAAGCCCATGTTCTTCGCGCGCGACTCCAACGGCATCCCGGTGGTGTGGCTCTCGCGCATCCGTGCGTCGCTGCGCAGCCTGGCCCCGATGTACTCATCGGCGCGCATGGTCGAGGACTACAACGAGCGGATCTACCACTCGCACCCCTAGGGGTCAGCGCCGCAGTCGGTACCAGCCCTTGCGCACCTCGACGAAGACGTCGCGGTCCTGCTGGGGATCGTCGGGACTGGCCACCATCGTCTCGATGGTCCTGCGCAGCACGGTGTCGGGGTAGGTGCTGCCGTAGCGCCGCGCCGTCGACAACAGGTCGCTGATGGAATACGCCGTAAGGCCCTGGTCGCGTAAGGAACGCGCCGCTGTAATCAAATCGTCGTGAGCGCTCATTGCTACTCCGATACTTGTTGACACGTGCGACGTCGTCAACTTCGATTCTGACACATTTCTCAGAATGATCGGTGTCCACGCCATGGTCCTAGGTACTCAGTGTCCTCGAGAACCACGGGCGTCGTGGTCGTAGGTGCGTCGCCTTACCATGGCCCTACCAGGCAAGCGATCGCGGGTCCGGAGCGTGACGGAAGGACGATGATGAACATCCTTGATGACTTGGTGGGAGAGACCCGCGAGTTCGCTCGCCACCGCGACTGGTTCCAGCACCACACCCCGAAGAATCTCGCGATGGCCATCGCCAGCGAGGCCGGGGAATTGGCGTCGGAGTTCCGCTGGCTCACGTTGGAGGAATCCGCTCGCGAGGCCCTTTCGCCCGAGCAGTACGAAGCGATCCGCCTCGAGATGGCCGACGTCTTCATCTTCCTGTTGCGACTCAGTGACGTGCTCGAGGTGGACCTGTCCGCCGCGGTGCGCGACAAACTGTCCCTGAACGAGGAGCGCTTCCCCGCGGTGCTCAACGAGTGGGAGAAATAGGGGTTCTGCCCGTCGCGGACCCGATAATTATTGATTCGGAGTTGTGACGGCATCGTCATTTCTCCTAGACGCCTATGCGAAACTCGTCCCCAGTAGCGATAAAGAGGTAGCACTCCGCACCCGAACGAGGGGGGTATCGATGTTCGCCAGTTCCACCGACCCGGACTTCCTGCGACTGCGCAACACGATGCGCGCGGTGTTCCTCATCGGCGCCGTGCTCGTCGTGGCGTTCTTCGTCTCACTGGTCACCCGGCCGGTGGGCGCGTACAACACGTACCTGGATGGCTGGGGCGTGGCCACCTTCGAACTCTCGATGGGCGTGCTGGCCCTCGCGCGCTTCTTCGATCCGCGCTGGCGTCGGGCCAACAACGCCATGCGCGTCCTGCCTCTGGTGGTGGGAGTCGCCTGCATGTCGTGGGCGCTGGGCGACTTCGTCCTCACCATCGAACAACTCGGTGGCGGCACCCCCTCGGTGCCCTCCTTCGCCGACATCTTCTACGTCGGATTCTTCCCGGTGTGCTACCTCGGCTTCATGGCGCCGATCCGCCACGGCAATAAGGGCTCCTTCGTCACGACGTCACTCGACGGCATCATCGCCGCCTTCGGCGCCGCGGCCATCAGCGCGGCCTACCTGTTCCAGCCGGTGCTGCACGCCACGCAGGGTGGCGACATGTCGACGGTCGTCTCGATGGCCTATCCCGTCGGTGACTTCCTCCTCCTGGCGCTGTCAATCGGCGCGCTCGCCGTCTTGCCGCGCACGTACCGCCCGTTCTTCGCCCTGGCGAGCGTGGCCATGGTCTTCAACGTCATCGGCGACATGTTCAACCTGCTGCAGACCTCCTCACGCGTGGGCTACGTCGCCAACGCCGTCGTCTGGCCGATATCACTGATGCTCCTGGCGGTCGCCATCTGGACCCAGCCGGTGCTGGTGGAGAAGTTGACCAACATGAAGGCCGTCAACGCGGAGCACGCGTCGGCGGGCAAGGCCGCTGGCTACGCGATTCCGGCCCTGGGCGCGTTGGCGGGCGTCATCATCATGGTCACCGCGACCGTGGGACACATCGACCGCTCGGCCGTGGCGCTGGCGACCGCGACCATCATCGTCGCCGGGGTCCGGTTGGCCGTCAGCGTGCGCGAGGACCAGTTGCTGGCGACGGCGCGGTTTCGCTCGCTGATCGAGAACGCCGCCGACATCATCATCATCGCCGAGGACAATCTCACCATCGCCTACATCACGCCCTCCTCAGAAAAGGTGTTGGGCATCGCGCCCGCGCACCTGGTGGGAACCGCCCTCATCGCCACCGTGCACCCCGACGACGCCGAGACCTTCAACGATCAGATGCGCGACCTCTCCCAGGGCCTCGACGGCTCCTCGGTCACCTCCTTCGAGACGCGGATGCGCAACGCCACCGGGTCCTGGCGGACGATCGCGTGGACCGCGACCGACCTGCGTGAGGATCCGTCGATCCGGGGCTACGTGCTCAACGGTGGCGACGTCACCGAAGAGCGCCGCAGCGCCCACGACCTGGTGACGGCCCGTGACGCGGCGCTGTCGGCCTCTAAGGCGAAGTCGGACTTCCTCTCGACCATGAGCCACGAGATCCGCACCCCGATGAACGGCGTGATCGGACTCACCGAACTGTTGCTCGGCACGACGCTCGACGTGGACCAGCTCGAGTTGGCGTCGGGCATCAAGGTCTCCGCCGAGAACCTGCTCACCATCATCAATGACGTCCTGGACTTCTCCAAGATCGAGGCCGGACGCCTCGAAGTGGAGGAGATCGCCTTCAACGTCGAGGGCGTGGCCGATGACGTGGGACGGATCCTCGCCGCGGCCGCAGCCAACAAGGAACTCGAACTCCTGGTGGACGTCGACCCCATGGTGCCGGCGTCGCTACTGGGAGACGCCGTGCGCGTCCAACAGGTGCTGCTCAACCTGGCGGCGAACGCCGTCAAGTTCACCTCCGCCGGCGAGGTGGTCATCCGTGTGCGGGTGCTGCACGAGTACCGCGAGCGCACCGTGGTGCGTTTCGAGGTCATCGACACGGGTATCGGCATCGCGCTAGAGGATCAGCAGCGCCTCTTCGGGGCGTTCGCCCAGGCCGACTCCTCCACGACGCGCAAGTTCGGGGGCACCGGACTGGGACTCGCCATCAGCCGTCAACTGGTCGAGCTCATGGGGGGCGAGATGAATCTGGAGTCCGCCCCGGGCAAGGGGTCGACGTTCTGGTTCGACCTGTCGCTTCGCCGCGTCGACGCCATCATCGACGGCGGGACCGACAGCGGCGCCCTGGACGGCCGCCGCGCCCTGGTGGTGGACGACAACGCGACCAACCGTATGATCCTGCGTCGCCAGTTGCGCTCCTGGGGCGTCGAGGCGGTCGAGGCCGCCAGCGGCTCCGAGGCCATCGCCCTGGCCGCGCAGGCCGCTCGCGAAGGTCGCGAGTTCGACATCGGCGTGCTCGACCTCAACATGCCCGACATGGACGGGATCGAGTTGGCCAGTTGCTTGAAGTCCGATCCCCACACGGCCTCGACGATGTTGTTCCTACTCAGCTCCTCGGGTGAGCGCCTGGGCGTGGCGGATACCAAGCTCAAGGGCTTCGCCGCGTCCCTCACCAAGCCCGTGCGCCAATCCGAGCTCTACGACTGCCTGGTCACGTCACTGAGCGACGAGGACGTCGTGACCCTCGAGGCGATCGCCGAAGCACACGCGAGCGCGGGGGGATCGCGCGGCAACATCCTATTGGTCGAGGACAACAAGATGAACCAGTTGGTGGGGTCCAAGGTGCTGAGCAAACTGGGCTACCACTTCGACATCGCGAGCCACGGCGGCGAGGCCGTCCAGGCCGTCATGCTCACCAACTACGACGCCATCTTGATGGACTGCCAGATGCCCGAGATGGATGGCTACGAGGCGACGGGCCACATCCGCCGCTTCGAGGGCGACGCGCGCCACACGCCGATCATCGCCATGACCGCCGCCGCGATGGAGGGCGACCGCGAGAAGTGCCTCTCCGCCGGGATGGACGACTACGTCACCAAGCCCGTGCGCCCCGACGTGATCGCCGCGGTCATCGAACGCTGGGTCCACCTCGAGGACGCGGCCCACTCGCTCTGGACGGCGCAAAGCGATGCCCTCGACCAGGCGACCGAGGCACCGGTGCCCCCAGTCACGACCGCCGCGTCGCCACCGTCGACGGTCGACGTGTTCGCCGACACCCCTCGCCACGACGCGCTCGACCCGGGCCAGATCGGCCTCTTGCGCAGTCTCGACGACGGGGAGGGCGCCGTGCTCGCCGACATCATCGCCGAGTACCTCAACCAGTGCGTCGCTCAGCGCGACGCCCTGGCCGACGCCGTCGCGGCGGGAGACGCCGACGTCCTCGAGCGAACGGCGCACTCGCTGCGCGGAGCCAGCGCTAACGTGGGCGGCGCCAAATTGGCCCAGATCTGCGGTGAGCTCGAAGCGCTGGGACACGCGCAGCACGTGGCGGACGCGGCTACTCTGCTCGATCTCTTCGATACCGAGTTGACGAGGGTGTGCGACGCCTTGAACGAACTCGTCGCGAAGGTCTGACGTGAGAGTCCTCGTTGCCGACGACGACGCCACCAGCCGCGTGCTGCTCAAGGCGATGGCGACCAAGTTGGGTCACGACTGCCTCGTGGCCAGTGACGGCTCCAGCGCCTGGGACCTGCTCCAAAGCGGCGACATCGACGTGTTGTTGACCGATTGGATGATGCCGGGCATGGACGGCACCGAACTGTGCCGTCGGGTGCGCGACGAGGTCACTGACAATTACACCTACATCGTCATCGTCACCGGTCTCGCCGACCCCGAGCAGATCCTCGAGGGGATGAACGCGGGAGCCGACGACTACATCGTCAAGCCCGTCAACTCCCTCGACGTGCAGACCTGTCTGGTGGCGGCCGAGCGCGTGACCTCGTTGCATCGTCAGCTCTCCTTGGTGCGAGCACAACTCCAGGAGGCGAACCTCGAGCTGCTCGGTCGCTCCCTAACCGACTCACTGACGAACCTGGGGAACCGACGCCGCATGGAGGAGGACCTGCTCAAGGTCCACGCGCGAGCGCTGCGTTCTCGCCAGCCGTACTGCGTGACGATGTTCGACATCGACTATTTCAAGTTCTACAACGATCGCTACGGACACCCGGCGGGCGATGAGGCGCTGCGTCAGGTCGCGCGCTGCCTCAATCGGGTCCTGCGCGCCGGCGAGAGCGTCTATCGCTACGGTGGTGAGGAGTTCCTCCTGGTGATGCCGCACTGCACCACCGACGAGGCCGTCGCCGCCGCGGAGCGGGTGTTGCACGCGGTGAACCTGATGGCCATCACCCACGACGCGCGTCCCGCGGGCCCGCCGACCATCACCTTGAGCGCGGGGGTGGCGTGCCACGTGCCCGAGTCGGAGTGGACCATCCACGACCTCATCGAACGAGCCGACCAGGCGCTCTACGCGGCGAAGCTCTCGGGACGCAACCGCGTGCGCGCGGGTGTGCCCGAGATGCGCGAACTCCAAGACCAGCCCCAGGGCTGAACGTGCGCGACCAGCGGCATAAAGGTCTTTTGTAACGGTCAATCCGAGCGAGCACGCCGCCGCTCTGGGTTACGTTCAAGGCGTGGTCCTCACCCGTGAGTTGAAGGAATGTTCAACGCTTCCGAGCGTCGCGACAGCGCACCCCCTCGCGCGTCGCGACACTCGCGGGTGACGTGATGTTCCAGGTTCGCATCCACGGCCGAGGAGGCCAAGGTGTCGTGACCGCCGCCGAGATCCTCTCCGTCGCGGCCTTCGACGAGGGGCGCCACGCCCAGGCCTTTCCCAGTTTCGGCTCCGAGCGCACCGGCGCCCCGGTGGTCTCGTACTGTCGCATCGACGACAAGGAGATTCGCACGCGCGAACCGGTCATGGCCCCCGACGCCGTCATCGTCCAAGACGTTACCTTGATCAATCAGGTGGATCTCTTCGCGGGGCTCTCACCCGTGGGCTTCGTTCTCATCAACACGTCGCGCACCCTCGAAGAATTGGGACTCAGCGATCTCTACGCGCGATTCCCGCGTCGCCACCTCGCCACCTGCCCGGCGACCGAGATCGCCCTCGAGCACGTTCGCCGGCCACTGCCCAACGCGGCCCTGCTCGGGGCCTTCGCCGCCTTGACCAAGGAGATCACGCTCGAGGCCGTCCAAAAAGCCATTCGTGAGCACTTCGCCGGTGCGGTGGGTGTCGCCAACGCCGCCGCCGCCGCGGCGGCGTTCGCGGTCATCGAGGCGTTCGACGAGGAGTTCAGCCGTGCTGCAGCAGATTGAGGGTTCGCGCGCGGTAGCCGAGACGGTGGCCTTGTGTCGCCCCGAGGTCGTGTGCGCCTACCCGATCTCCCCCCAGACCCACATCATCGAGGCGGTGGGCGTCATGGTGAAGGAGGGGCGGCTCAGTCCCTGCGAGTTCATCAACGTCGAGAGCGAGTTCGCGGCCATGTCGGTGGCGATCGGAGCGTCGGCGACCGGCGCGCGTGCCTACACCGCGACCGCGAGCCAAGGGCTCTTGTACATGATGGAGGCCGTCTACAACGCGGCCGGTCTGGGCCTACCCATCGTGATGACGCTGGCCAACCGCGCCATCGGCGCGCCCATCAACATCTGGAACGATCACTCCGACGCCATGGCGGTGCGCGACTCGGGCTGGATCCAACTCTTCGCCGAGACCAACCAGGAGGCCGCCGACCTGCACGTGCAAGCCTTTCGCCTGGCCGAGGAGCTCTCGGTGCCGGTGATGGTGTGCATGGACGGTTTCATCCTCACCCACGCGGTCGAGGGCGTGGACCTGCTCGACCAGGCCACGGTCGACGCCTTCCTCCCGCCCTACGACCCTCGCCAGGTGCTCGACGTCGCGAACCCGGTCTCCATCGGCGCCATGGTCGGCCCCGAGGCCTTCCAGGAGGTGCGCTACCTCGCGCACCTTCGCCAGCTCGACGCGCTGCACCGCATCCCCGTGATCGCCGAGGAGTTCGCCGTGGCCACCGGGCGACGCAGCGGCGGCCTCGTGCACACCTACCGCACCGAGGACGCCGAGACGATCATCGTGGCCATGGGCTCAGTGCTCGGCACCATCAAGGACGCGGTCGATATCCGACGCGAGGCCGGTGAACGAATCGGCGTCATGGGGATCACCTCCTTTCGCCCCTTCCCCTCGGTGGCGGTGCGCCACGCGCTCGGTGACGCCCGTCAGATCGTGGTGGTGGAGAAGGCGTTCAGCATCGGCCACGGGGGGGTCCTCGCCACCGACGTCGCGATGGCGCTGCGTGGCACGGACTGCGTGGTGCGCGAGGTCGTCGCGGGTCTCGGCGGACGGGCGATCACCCGCGAGTCGCTGGTCAAGCTCTTCTACAAGGCGACGCAGGGCGAGCTCGGGGCGCTGCTCTTCCTCGACCTCGACGTCGACGTGGTCGACCGCGAGATCGAGCGGATGAAGGCGACTCGACGTTCGGGTCCGTCGGCCGAGAACGTGTTGCGCGACCTGGGTGAACCTCGCGTGGGGAGCCCGCGATGAGCAAACGACCCATTCGCTTCTACCAGGTCGGCAGTTTCGCCGTCGGCAACCGTCTCTTGGGCGACGACGAGCGCACCGTACAGTCCGATGCGCAGCGCACCAACTCCATCGACTCCGGACACCGCGCCTGCCAGGGCTGCGGCGAGGCCCTGGGCGCGCGCTACGCGCTCGACGCCGCCATGCGCGCCACCAACGGCCAGATCGTCGCGGTCAACGCGACGGGGTGCCTCGAAGTCTTCTCCACGCCCTACCCCGAGACCTCGTGGCGGATCCCGTGGCTGCACTCGCTCTTCGGCAACGCCCCCGCGGTGGCGACCGGGGTCGCCGCCGCGCTGCGCGTCAAGGGCAAGACCGACGTACGCGTGATCGGCCAGGCCGGCGACGGCGGGACGGTCGACATCGGCTTCGGGTGCCTGTCGGGGATGTTCGAACGCAACGATGACGTCTTGTACATCTGTTACGACAATGAGGGGTACATGAACACCGGTGTCCAGCGTTCGGCGGCGACGCCCCCGGCCGCACGCACCGCGACCACCGACGTCGTCGGCCCCCAGCCGGGCAACACCTTCGGCCAGGGCAAGGACCTGCCGCGCATCGCCATGGCCCACGACATCGCCTACGTCGCCACCGCGACCGTCGCCGACCTGCACGACCTCGAGGCCAAGGTGGAACGAGCGATGCAGTTCCGTGGAGCGCGCTACCTGCACATCCTGGTGCCCTGCCCCCTCGGGTGGGGGTCGGCCTCGAACGAGACCATCCACGTGGCGCGCCTGGCCAAGGAGACCGGGCTCTTCCCGGTCTTCGAAGCCGAGTACGGCGTCGTGACCTCGGTGTCGAAGATCCGCCGCCAGACGCCGGTCGAGGACTACCTGAAGCTCCAGAAGCGCTTCGCGCACCTCTTCGGCAAGACTCCTCGACCCGAGATCGTGACGCATCTCCAAGAGATCGCCAATCGCAACATCGAGCGCTACGACCTGCTCGATCACGAGAGCAACCCCGTCGCGCGCCACGCGGCGTCCTTCGAGGTACCGGTATGAACAAGCGTCCCTTCGCCATCACCCTGGACGTGGGTTCGAGCCGCGCCAATCACACCGGTTCGTGGCGCGTGGAGCGGCCGGTCTACGTCGACCGTTTGCCCCCGTGCAACAATGCGTGCCCCGCGGGCGAGAACATCCAGGGCTGGCTCTACGAGGCCGAGTCCGGGGACTACGCCGCCGCCTGGCGCCGCCTGGTCGAGGAGAACCCGTTCCCCGCGACCATGGGACGGATCTGCTTTCACCCCTGTGAGACCCAGTGCAATCGAGTACAGGTCGACGAGGCCGTCGGTATCAACGCCGTCGAGCGATTCCTGGGCGACTACGCCCTCGCACACGGCCTCACCCTTCCGCCGCCCGGCGCGGACACGGGGCACCGAGTCCTCGTGATCGGCGCCGGTCCGGCGGGACTCAGCGCCGCCTACCACCTGCGTCGACTCGGCCATCAGGTGCGACTGGTCGACTCCTCGGCCCAGTTAGGCGGCATGATGCGCTACGGCATCCCCGCCTACCGCCTGCCGCGTGACGTGCTCGACGCCGAGATCGCGCGCATCATCGACATGGGCGTCGAGGTCCTGATGAACTACAACGTGGACGACATCGAGGTCGAGCGCGAGAGCGGTCGCTTCGACGCGGTGTTCCTGGCGGTCGGTGCGCAACTCGGCAAGCGCGTCAACATCCCGGCGGGTGACTCGGCGAAGATCCTTGACGCCGTGAGCTTCCTGCATCAGGTGGCTGACGACAATCCACCGATGCTCGGGCGCCGGGTCGTCGTCTACGGCGGCGGCGACACCGCCTTCGACGCCGCGCGCACGGCGCGACGCCTCGGGGCCACCGAGGCGGTCATCGTCTACCGTCGCAACCAGGAGCAGATGCCGGCCCACGGGGTCGAGTTGGAACAGGCCCTGGGCGAGGGCGTCACGATGCGCTGGCTCTCGACGATCAACAAGGTCGACGAGGGGACCATCATGCTCGAGAAGATGGTCCTCAACGCCGACGGGTTCCCCGAGCCCACGGGGGAGTTCGAAGAGCTCGGCGCCGACGCCGTCGTGCTGGCCCTCGGCCAGGACACCGACCTGACGCTCTTGGACCACGACGTCAAGGTCGAGGTGGTCGAGGGCTCGGTGAAGGTCGGAGCGGACCTCATGACCAATCAACGTGGGGTCTTCGCGGGAGGTGACGCGGTTCCCGCCGAGCGCACGGCCACGGTCGCCGTGGGCCACGGCAAAAAGGCTGCGCGCAGTATCGACGCCTTCATCCGCGGAGTGGCCCCCGCGACGCCGGCCAAGCACGAACTCGCGGCGTTCGCGACTCTCAACACCTGGTACTACTCCGACGCCGAGCGGACCCAACGACCCGAGCTCGAGAAAGTGCGCCGCCAGGACAATTTCGAAGAGGTGGTGCTCGGACTCACCGAGCGCAACGCCCTCTTCGAAGCGCGGCGCTGCATGTCGTGCGGCAACTGCTTCGAGTGCGACAACTGCTTCGGGGTGTGCCCGGACAATGCGGTCATGAAACTCGCGCAGAGCGGCACGTACCAGATCGACCTCGACTACTGCAAGGGGTGCGGCATCTGCGCGCACGAATGCCCTTGTGGGGCCATTCAAATGGTGCCCGAACTGATCTGATCGTCGCTCGCCCCGCCGAGGTGTCGGGCCGTTCCCTAAGGTGAGGGAGGTGCCATGCTCGTCGGGCGCGTCACGTGGAGGGTGCGATGAAGGTCTTGTACATCGGTGGGACCGGGATCATCTCGAGCGCCTGCGTCAGCGCGTCCCTCGAGGCCGGTCACGACGTGTGGACGCTCAATCGAGGGCACTCGCGCCTCGCCTCGCTCGTCGCGCCCGATCGGGCGTTGACCGGCGACGCCTCGCGAGGCGATGAGGTGGCGCGGGCGTTGTCGGGGCTGAGCTTCGACGTGGTCGTCCAGTGGACGGCGTACGAGCCGAGCCAAGTCGAGCTCGACGTCACCCTGTACGCCGACGCCGGTCAGTACGTCTTCATCTCCTCGGCGTCTGCGTACCAGAAGCCCCCATCGCACTGGCTCATCACCGAGGCGACACCGTTGGCGAATCCCTTGTGGCAGTACTCGCGCGACAAGATCGCGTGCGAGGCCGTGCTGATGGAGGCCTTCGCGTCGCGCGGCTTCCCGGTGACCATCATCCGTCCCTCGCTCACCTACGGCGACTCGCAGATCCCCGTCTCGATGGGCAGTTGGGCCAAGCCCTTCACCATCGTCGAGCGCATGCGACGGGGCGCGAAGATCCTCGTGCCCGGCGACGGGACGAGCATCTGGACGCTGACGCACAACAGTGATTTCGCGCGCGGACTGCTGGGTCTGTTCGCTCGACCCGAGGCGATCGGTGAGGCGTTTCACATCACCTCGGACGAGGCACTGACGTGGAACCAGATCTACAACTTGGTGGGAGCGGCGGCCGGTGTCGAACCCGATCTGCTGCACGTGCCCACCGATGGAATCGTCGCCGCGGATCCTGAACTCATGGGGACGCTCTGGGGCGACAAGGTCAACTCGGCGGTCTTTGATAATGCCAAGCTCCGCCGACTCGTGCCGGACTTCGCGGCCCGGGTGCCCTTCGCCGAGGGGATCGCCGAGACGGTGCGGTGGTTCGACGCCGACCCGTCGCGCCAGGGGATCGACCACGAGGCCAACGAGCTCTGGGACCGGATCGCGGCCGTCTACGTCGAGGCGCTGTCGAAGGCGTCTCGGATCTCCTCGACGCCTTGAGCCGATGGTGATGGGAGACACCCGATGGTGTGGCCCACATCCCTGCGCAACATCACTGTGCCCCCATTATGCGCCCGGGACACCCCGTCTCGCGCACCCGCGCGTCACCCTCTGTGTTCACAACGTTCACTCTCGCGTGTTGTGATGAGAGACGGGCTTGGTGCCGTCGCGGTGAGGGACCCTGGCGCAGTGTCGAGCGACGAAGGAGCGGCTGATGGGGAGTGAGGAGCGGCGAGATGACGACGTCGCGTTGCTGCGCGACCTCGCTGGTCGACTCGCAGTGCTCCGCGATGAGATGCGCCGACGCTTCGACCAAGCGTCGGACGTACTGGCCGGGGTGCACGCTTCGCATCGGCTGAGCGCCTCCAATCTCATCGACTATTTGACCTTGCGCTCCTTTGACCTGCGTGAGGTGCAAGAGGCGCTGGCGTCGCTCGGACTCTCGTCGCTGGGGCGCGCCGAGGGTCACGTGATCTCGACCGTCGAGCGAGTGATCGACAACCTGCAGATCCTGGCGGGGGACCGGACGGGACTGCGCACCGAGGCCGCCGTCGGGTTCCACGAGGGACGCGCGACCCTGAACGTCAACGCGACGACACTCCTCGGGGTGAGTCGTGGCGAACGTCACGTACGGATCATGGTGACACTGCCCAGCGACGCCGCGGTGGACGGCGGTCTCGTCGAGGGTCTGTTGAAGAACGGCATGGACTGCGCTCGTATCAACTGCGCCCACGACGGGCCAGTGCAGTGGCGAGCGATGATCCAGAACGTCCAGGCGGCCGCGCGCGCGGCGGGTCGCACGTGTCCCGTGCTCATGGACCTGCCGGGCCCCAAACTGAGGACCGGTCCGGTCCAAGCGGGTCCGCCGGTGCTTCACCTGAGTCCTCGTCGTGACGACTGGGGGCGGGTCATCGAGAGCGCGCGCGCTCTCCTGGTCGGCGACGACACGGTGGCGGGCGTGGCGCCCGAGGGAGCGGTGACGATACCAGTCCCGCGCTCGTGGCTCGGATCGCTCGAAGCCGGTGAC
>Ga0209698_10002009_pt1 | contig 23263 bp, 20 predicted proteins | sample LitLauG_LLR_2012_FD_187203 | JGI IMG/M metagenome (GOLD analysis project Ga0209698, IMG submission 187203) | Freshwater sediment microbial communities from Pennsylvania, USA - Little Laurel Run_MetaG_LLR_2012 (SPAdes) (version 2) | ecosystem: Environmental > Aquatic > Freshwater > Creek >... | reverse complement strand
CACACGACCTGCACATGCAAGACTGCGGGCCCCGTTCTCACCCTCTCGCGTACGGACGCCGACTCGGGATTTGCAATGACGTTTGGTGGCGGCCTTGAGGTCCGCATCCTCCGCAGAGTGAGTTTCCGCACCTCCGTCGACTACAGCAAGGCGTTCGTGGGGTCCAGCGGTTTGCCGCCGCAGCGCGTCAACTCGCTCGGATGGTCGGCCGGCCTTATTGTTCACTAGATCCGAGAGGTCGGAATGAAAGACGTAGCTGAGCGAAGCCATCATGGATCGGGATCGGCAGGATATTCGCCCTGGCAGACTGCGGTAAAACCCCGAATCGGTGGCTGATTTGAAAGGGCGCGGCTTCCAGCCTCGCCGTAAGTGCAGCAAAATGAATTGCGGCTTTAAGCCGCTGAGGGGACGACGGACGCACGAAGGGACTTTTTTCCGCAGCCTGCTGGCTAGGTCGAAGTCATTTCTTTACGCGCACCTGCACGCGCATTCCTTCTAGCAGAGTTCCATTCACTAGTTCCACTCTCCCGTTGCGCACGATGCCTTCAAATTCCTGCGATACTAGTGCCACAGTCCGCCCCGGCGTTGGGAACCCCGGTCTGTTGTCGTTTGTCCGTAAGGGACAACCGAACGTCACCCCTATCCCGCCCCGAACCCAGCTCTGCGTAACATTCCCCCACGATCAATTCTCAGCGCGGAGGGTCTGGTAGGGACCATTGATAATAGCCCGTCGGTTCACCGGCGGGTTCAGTTCACCCCAGCCGCGAAGCGGCGAAAGAATAAAGCGCACGGCGTAAGCCGTGGGTAGGCAGTGGGAAAAGAGCAAGCCCCGAAGGGGCGAAAGAAGGGTTACGACTCAGACTCCGGAGGGACATAGGAACGCTTTCCCTATCCCATCCCGACCCCAGCCCCTGCGTAACTCCGCCCAATCAATCTTTCGCGCGGAGGGTCCCGGAGGGACCATCGACTATAGCCCGCCAGTTTCACTGGCGGGTTCAGTTCGTCCGTTGTGACCTCGTGCCGTAGGCACGATTTAACCTGGCCGAGTGCTCCCGATTTCACGCGTCCCATCCGGACGCGTGTCTTCTGATCCAAGTCCACCCCGGCGTCGGAAACGCCGGGCTATTTGTCGGTTGTCACTACGGGACATGGGAACGATATCCCTGTCCCGTCCCGGATCTAGCTCTGCGAACTTTCCCCCACGGTCACTTCTTCGCGCGGACTTGAACTCGTGTTCCTTCCGGAAGAGTCCCATTTAACAATTCCACTCTACCGTTGCGCACGATTCCCTCGAATTCCTGTTGCGATTGGATCTGGGACGATAACCGCACCCGCGAGTCGCCCGTGGCCACACGAGGCTCGCTTCGGCCCATCCCCTTGTCCATCGCCTCGTTCGCCAGGCTGTCGGCTTCCTGATTATGCTCGCGCAAAGCATGGCCAATCGAGAACCAATCGAGTTGCGAAATCAATTCCTTGGCGCGTCCGTGCAGGTCCTGCAGCGTAGCGTTCTTCACCTTGTAGATGCCTTTGATCTGCCGCACAAGTAACTCGGAATCGCTGATCAGTTTGAGCGCCTTGGGCCCGTGCTGGATCGCATATTCAAGGGCGGCGATCAATCCTTGATATTCCGCGAAGTTATTGGTCTGGTGACCCAAATACTCGCTGAGGGCGGCGACCCTGTGTCCCGATTCGTCCTGGATGACCACGCCATAGCCTGCCGGGCCAGGGTTGCCGCGCGCGCCACCGTCCGAGTGCGCGATCAGATAATGGTCAGGTGGAGTCTCGCGGGCTTCGAGCAGATGCTTAGTGCCACCGCTTCGAGAGGAAAAGGAAGGCATTGCCCGAGTTTACAACGGAGCGCTGGACCATTCAGAAATCCACAGGCAAGGCTCGGACCTTGTGACATCTAACCTTGCGTTGGAAATCGAGAAAGCAGATTATAGCCAAAGCGAAAGCGGTATAAACAAGAGGAGGCGGCAAGACTGCAAGTCCTTTGCTGTCAAGATTTTGACCCCTAAACCCTTGGGGCTCAAGATTTTGCAAGCCATTTTTGCAGACCCCGCGCCCATCAAGCCTTTCAGAGGTAGGGGGGAGGGGGGGTACCCCTAAAAGCTCTCCATATTCCCGAAACGACACACGGATCAGCACGCCATCAACGGCGGTTTTCGCAGAATTATTTGCACGAGATATCCACAGGGCGGACGGCTTACCGTCCGGCAGCCAGGCGAGTGGCCAGACGCGGAGGCAGCTTCGCCGCGAAGATCCGGTCTTGCGCGGATTTCAGATTGTAGGGCGTGCGGTGGAAGTGAACCACCTGCGCTTCGCTGTCGAACAGAGCGAACGCGGCGCGCCAGTCTCCGTCACGCGGCTGGCCGACAGACCCGGGGTTGATCAGATAACGAGTGGAAGGCTTCAGCTGCAGCGGTACCGATTCGGCCTGCCCGACGGTGTGGTATTCGGGGCGAAATCCGTCGGCGGACGAGCCGTTGGCGAAGAATCCCCCCTGCAGGTGAGTATGTCCGAAAAACGTCAAAGGCACATTGAGCGCAATCAGCGGAGCCAGCGCGTCGCCGAGCGAGACAACGTATTCGTCCTCGTCGTTCGGCGAGCCGTGAACCAACTTCACGTGCGGGAAATCCGGCATCGAAACCGGCCCATGCGGCAAGGCCCGCAGCCACTCGAGATTCTCGGAAGTCAGTTGGTCGCGTGTCCAGATCGCGGCAGCGGCAGCCATGGCATTGAATTCGTCCGTGTCCATCAGACCTGTAGCGGCCTTGTCGTGGTTGCCGCGGACGAAAACCTTCCCCATATCCCGAGAGCGTTCGGTGACCTCATTGGGACTGGCGCCGTAGCCCACGATGTCGCCAAGGTTAACCACTTCGTCGTGCGCCGGAGCGGCAGCCAGGCAGGCGTCGAGAGCTTCAAGATTGGCGTGGATGTCGCTCAGCAGCAGTATGCGCACGGATCACCGGACAAGTTGCCGATTATAGACCAATGCTCAGCGTTCGAACGCTTAGCGCTAAGATGTAGTCTTGCATGTTCCCCGACCACGAGGAACAGGATCGGAAGCGGACAGATGGGATTGCGGTTTAAAAGTGGAACACCGTGGTGGTTCAAGATCGTCTTGGGACTCCTTGTGTTAGATTCTGCCCTGCATGTCGGGCTTTCGTTGACGGTTTCGACGTGGGCGCAATCCGTACGGGACGCTGTCCATATGTATCGATTGCCATTCAGGGACGGTAACATTTATTTCGTCCAGCCGTGGCTGGGTCGATATCTGGACACACGGTGGACAGGACTTGGGTTGCTCGCGGTGTTGGTGGTGCTGCTGTTTTTGAACCGTGACCGGATCGAGCGAGCCCTCTGAAGCGGAACAAGTCGAAACCTTCACAATTCACACCGAGGCATTGATCACCGGACAGCGGGCCCAATGCCCAGCCGCGACTTCGACCAGCGGCGGCAGAAAGCGGGCGCATTCGGGTAATCGATATTCGCAGCGGGGTTCGAAGGCGCATCCGTGGGGCATCGCGTGTAGCGCGGGGACTGTGCCTTCAATCGTCTTCAACGGTCGAGTGCGGTCCGTTTTCAGATCGGGCACGGCGTGGAGCAGGCCGTGCGTGTAAGGATGCGCGGGCGCCTGAAAAATGTCGCGCTTGGCGCCGAGTTCGACCAGGTTGCCGGCGTACATCACGGCGACGCGATCGGCGACCTGCGAAACAACGGCGAGGTCGTGCGAAATGAAAAGCATGGCGAGCCCAAACCTCGCGCGGAGTTCGGCGAGCAGGTCCAGAATCTGCGCCTGGATAGTGACGTCGAGTGCGGTGGTGGGTTCGTCGGCGATGAGCAGTTGCGGCCGGTTGACGATGGCCATCGCAATCATGACGCGCTGCCGCATGCCGCCAGAGAGCTGATGAGGATAGTCGCGGGCGCGGCGAGCGGCGTCGGGGATAGCAACGTCGTTCATGGCGTCGACGGCACGCTGGTGGGCTTCGCGCCCCCGCATCGGGTGGTGCGCGAGCACAGCTTCCGCGATCTGATCGCCGACGCGCATGACGGGGTTGAGCGCGGTCATCGGCTCCTGAAAAATCATGGCCATGCGTGAGCCGCGCAACTGGCGCATGGAGTCGTCGGGAAGGTCGGCGAGATTGCTCGCCTTCCCATTATCGGCAAAAAGGATTTCGCCGGAGACTCGGGCCTGCGGCGGCAGCAGGCGCATGATGCCGAGCGAGGTGATGGATTTGCCCGAGCCGGACTCGCCAACCAGGCCGAGAACTTCGCCGGGGCCGATAGAGAAGCTGAGGTCGCGCACGGCGACAATAGGCTCCGGCTGTCCCGCCCGAAGGGCGGCGGGTTTTAACCCCTGCGCGCGGAATTCGATGTTCAGGTTGCGGACGTCGAGCAAGTTGGGCACGGATTTATCGTAACAATTCGCCGAGCACGCTGTGGCTGGTCGAAGGAGAGTGAATCAATGAAGAAACCGCCCGACGGCCATCGCGACGATCATCAGCTTCACGAACCAGCCGGTGATGTAAGAAGCCACGAATACGCGGTGGAGTTTCATGAACGCGGCATTGGTCAAGATCAGTGGCAACGGGCCGATCAGCCAGACCGCGACTGCAAGTTTGGAAGCTGAAGCTACGGAATGAAGACTCAGCCGTGCACAGACGCAGGCAAAAAACCCACAGGTCAGAAAGGGCAACGGACTGGTCAAAGCGATCGCTCTCGACTCTGCCCCCTGCCGCCAGACTTCAGGATATGTGAATCGGCGATGGAGCCAATCGCCGGCAAAGAACCAATCTGTTAGTGATGCCAGGATCCCAGCGCCAATGGTGATCAGTGCGAGGCGCGTCAAGTTCATGCGGATCGTCCTCTGACAGGCATTGTACGCCGCGCCCTTCGGGCGATTGGACAGCCGAGGCCGCTGTCCCCACATAACCATTTCTCTGACTCGTACTCTACTGCCCAAGAATCAGCGGCAGGCCGTTCTTGTTGTTGCCGATGACCACCACTTTTGAGTTGGGGCTCTTGGCCAGATTTTCCGTGGCCTCGATTCCCTTCCATTCGAGCAGAGACGGCGTAATTCCCTGGGCGACGATCTGCTGGAAGTCACGCACGCCGGCGGCTTCGATGCGCTTGCGCTGCGCCTCCTGCGTTTCTTTCTGCAGGCGGAAGTTCATGGCCAGCGATTCTTGTTCGGCTTGTTGCTTAGCCTCGATAGCGGCCTTCAGCGTGGCAGGAAGCTGAATGTCGCGCAGAAGAACATTCTCCACGGTCAGACCGCGCTCTTTGAGCTGGGTGCTCACCTGATCGTAAATCTGTTTGCCCACCATCTCCCGCTCCCCAGTGTAGAGGGCGTTTGCCGTATGAGAGGCTGTTGCCTCACGGATGGCAGAGCGCAGGGTAGGCTCGACGACCACATTCTCGTAGTCGGCGCCTATCTTCTGGAAGACCTCGGCTGCCCGATCCGGATTGAGGTGGTAGATGAGTGAAGTATCCAGGCTCATCATCAGGCCTTCGCTGGACGGGACGCTGGCGGATTCTTTGAGCGTCTGCGTTTGGATGGAGAGCTCGTTATTAGTTTTTAGCGGGTTGATGAGGTGGATGCCTTCGCCCAATGTTTCGCCGGTTTGAACCTTACCAAAGAGCGTGAGGACTCCGACGTGGCCGGTGCCCACGCGGGTTACCGAACTGAAGAAGAGGATTACCAGCAGGAATGCGGCGATTCCAATGCCGATCAGGCGCAACAGGCCGCTGCCGTGTCCGCCACCACCATCGATTACGCGCCCTCGAGCAGGATCAAAAATTGTCATGACAGTTCTCCCCGCGAGGATTGTAGGCGGTTCCGGTTCGGCGGATAAGTGCCTTTTACGGCTCGGGTCTGCTGTCTCGGATCTTGGGTTCCAGGTCTTAGGCTCCAGAACCTTCCTACACGGTTGCACGTCGAAGCTCGGCGATTTCTCCAGTTCAAGTCAGACGGAGGTCTGACGTTATGGCGTCTGTGTAGCAGGAACTCATTCCGCGGCCGTTCCCTGGAGTCACCGGGCGCAACGGGCAGTTGGACAAGTATTTCTATTTCTCCATGTCGCTGCTGTTCGCTGCGATTGTTGGCGGGGCCAACCCTGGTGGTGGCTTCGGATCACTCGCGCCATCCTCGGATAGGGGTTAAGAGAGAGTGGCAGAATAATTGTACGGGCCACAGGGCCAAGGGCAGCGGCCCTGGCTAAAAGAGTGTGCGTGAGAACTTCAGCCGTCCCTCCGGGACGGCTGGGATTTTCCACTATTCCCGGCGCTGAAGCGCCGGGCTATTGTCAGACGCCCTCCGGGGCTTCCATCTCGGACTGCTCTGTTCCGCCAGTTCACAGCAAAATCAGTTCTGACGCATTCTCTAAAACCCAGTTCTTCAAGGGTACCCGTGCGGCCCGGCTGAAGCCGGGCCCTTTCAAAGCGGTTCACCCAAGACCCGTAAGAACCGCCCCTCCGGGGCTGAATCTTGCCTGCAGGCTGCGGCATCTCTTACAGTAAGTCTATGAGCAAGATTCACATTCCTACGCCACTACGGCAGTATGTGGGCAAACAGGCCTCAGTCGAAGTCACGGGCGCGACGGTCGGGGAAGCGATGACCGCGCTGGTGGTGCAGCATCCTGATCTGCGCAAGCACCTTTATACCGACGAGGGCAAGCTGCGGGCTTTCGTGAACCTCTACGTCAACGACGAAGACATCCGATACCTGCAGAAAGAGGCTACCGCGCTGAAGGATGGTGATAACATTTCGATTGTGCCGTCGATTGCGGGAGGCGCGTGGACCACGAATTGAAACCTGTCATAACCCAGGGTTGTTGTTGGATTTGTCCCTCCTGTTGTAGGAGCCTCAGGGGCTAAAGCCCGAATCTTCGAAGGCTCGCTAACGGCACGGCTGGAAGCCGCTCCCTTCCCAAACCCGCTGTAGTTCACATGAGGACATTATGGCCACCACCACAGAAATTCCGGTCGCACTTAACAAAGACGAAATCCTGCGCTACTCGCGGCATTTGATCATGCCCGAGGTGGGCATGGAGGGTCAGCAAAAGCTCAAAGCTGCACGGGTGCTGTGCATCGGCACCGGCGGCCTGGGCTCGCCGCTGGCGCTGTATCTGGCTGCAGCGGGCGTGGGCACTCTCGGGCTGGTCGACTTCGATGTGGTGGACTATACGAATCTGCAGCGGCAGATTATTCACTCGACCGCCGACGTGGGGCGCAAGAAACTGGATTCGGCGGCCGACAAGCTGAAAGGGATCAATCCGTTTCTGAATCTGCGGACGTTCGATACCCGGCTGAGCAGCGCCAATGCGCTGGAACTATTTCGCGAGTTCGACATCGTTGCCGACGGCACCGACAACTTTCCCACACGATATCTGGTGAATGATGCGTGTGTGCTGACCGGCAAGCCCAACGTCTACGGGTCGATTTTCCGCTTCGAGGGCCAGGCCAGCGTGTTCGCAACCGAGGATGGCCCGTGCTATCGCTGCCTGTATCCCGAGCCGCCACCGCCGGGCCTGGTGCCTTCGTGCGCCGAAGGTGGAGTGCTGGGGATTCTGCCCGGACTTGTGGGAGTGATGCAGGCCACCGAAGTCATCAAGCTGATTCTCGGCATCGGCGATCCGCTGATCGGGCGGTTGCTGCTGATTGACGCGCTGGGCATGAAATTCCGCGAACTCAAACTGCGCAAGAATCCCGATTGCCCCGCCTGCGGCACGCATCCCACGGTGACGAAGCTGATAGACTACAACGAGTTTTGTGGCATTCGCGGGGAGGAGAAGCCGGTGGCAAGTGGAGTTCCCGAGATTCAGGTGGAAGACCTAAAGCGGCGGCTGGATGCCAGGGACGATTTGTTTGTGCTCGACGTGCGCGAGCCGCACGAATATCAGATCTGCAATATTGGCGGCTACCTGATTCCTCTGAATGACCTGCCGAAGCGGGTGAATGAACTCGACTCGAGCCGCGAAATCGTCGTGCACTGCAAGATGGGCGGGCGCAGCGCCAAGGCGGTCGCGTTCCTGCAGCAGGCGGGATTCAACAAAGTACACAATCTGGCGGGCGGCATTACGGCGTGGTCGGATCGCGTCGATCCGAAGGTGCCGAAGTACTGAGAGGCAGTTGCCAGTTGCGAGTTTTTTGTGGGGGAGCGCCGTCGCGCTCCCCCGTTTCTGTTTCGAACGCTGTATGGCTGGGCACGCCTCCACTTTCTTCTTTCTTCCGAAAAGCAGTCGCTCAATTGCGGATTTTCGTGAACCTACTGAAATAGTCCCACGAGATCCCTCCGCCGGCTGAACTGCGCCGGCGTTCGGGATGACGCCCTCTGAGGAAGCCTTACTATTCAAACTGCACCCGCTACCCACATCTCGTTTTGCTTTGACTTTCCTGGCGGCTGGTGGATAATAACGGCTTTCCGGTCTTCCCCCCAATCACATTCAGTCGAGTGGAGGCGGTCATGTTGAAAGCCGTATCTCTAGCGGTTGTGCTGCTGAGTCTGACCGTAGGCTCGGCGATGGCGCAGGACAATCCGAGGCCGCGCGTCTTTATCACCGACAGCCAGTCGTGGGAAATTGGCGGTTACAGCGCCGGAGGGTCCGGCGGCGGCGGATCGATGACAAAAGGCGGTGCGCGCCCGCAGACGGCGGAGATTATCAAGACTTTCGGGGAACGGTGTCCGCAGGTCGTCACCAACAACCTGCAGCAGAAGGCGGACTACATCGTTCTGCTCGATCACGAGGGCGGGAAGAGTTTCGTTCGCCACAAGAACAAAGTCGCCGTCTTCGCACGAGTGAGCGGAGATTCGGTGGTCAGCAAGTCGACGTTGTCTCTGGGTGGCTCGGTGCAGGAAGCGTGCGAGGCGATCGTCAAGGACTGGGCTGTGAATAGTGCCGCGATACGGCAGGCGGCAGCAGATCCCCCCGCAGCGCCGGTCGCGGCTAAGGATCCGCCTCGACAGTCGGCCGCCGCTCCGCCGCCGATCGCTGCTACAACAGCACCTGCTGCGGCGGTACCCGCTTCAGACCCTCCAACTGGGGCGACACCCGCTGGCGGCAAGATCTCGATTGCGTCCGTTCCCGATGGCGCCGACATCGAAGTCGACGGCAGCTTCGTAGGCAATGCGCCGTCGGACGTCCAGTTGCCGGACGGGTACCACACCATCACGGTGAGGAAGACGGGATTCAAGGATTGGGAACGCACGCTTAAGGTCAATACAGGCAGCAACGCGCATCTGAACGCGGAGTTGGAGAAGGTAGCAAGCCAGTAACGAGAACAATCGTAGAGACGTTGCTGGCAACGTCTCCGCTCGCGGCGGGAAGACGTAGCAAGCTAGGTCTCTACGACCATACCGCAACATCTCTGCGATGCGGACCATTCCTTAGATTCTCCCCATGTTTGCGCGATGGTACGACGACGTGTGGCAGCACTCCAGCCAAGTTTTTTCGATTCCCCGCCGATAGACACATAGGTGAGCAATATGTCGGCAGGGCAGGGAGCGGCTCGAGGGAAAGGAAACGACTCGAAGACCCTCAAGTATGTGGCACGGCAGCCAATTCTGGACCGCGAAGAACAGGTGTTCGGGTACGAGCTGCTGTTTCGAGACGGGCTGGTAAATGCGTTCAGAGGCGACTGCGATGAGGCGTCTCGAGCCACGCTGGATCGATCGCTGCTGATGGGGATCGACGTGCTCTGTGACGGGCGGCGGGCCTTCGTGAATTGTACCCGCGACACGCTCATCAACGGCCTGGTTACGTTGCTTCCTTCAGCCTCGACGGCGGTGGAGATTCTGGAGAGCGTTCCGCCGGATGCGGAGGTGATGACGGCCTGCTGCAGCTTGAAGGAGGCGGGGTACCTGATCGCGCTCGACGACTATGTGGCAAATGATGTCCGGGCGCCGCTGGCTGAGATCGCCGACATCATCAAGGTCGACATGCTGCTGACGACCGAGGAGCAACGCGTGGCCTTGATCAAGCAGTATGGACCGTGGCGCTGCCGCATGCTGGCCGAGAAAATCGAAACCCAGAAGGATTTTTTCCGGGCACGAGATCTGGGGTTCGTCTACTTTCAGGGATATTTCTTTCGCCGGCCGGAGATGTTGAACACCCGCGACATGCCGGCCAACCGCCTGAACTACTTGCGCATGATGGCGGAGGTATCGCGACCGGAACTGGACGTAGGCGAACTGGAGAACGTGATCAAGTCCGAAACTTCCGTGTGTTACCGGCTGCTGCGGTACCTGAATTCGGCGGTGTTCGGGCTCAAGAGCGAAATTCATTCGGTGCGGCACGCGCTCTCCATGCTTGGTGAGCGCCAGGTGCGCCGCTGGGTGCGCCTGGTGGCCGCCGTCGGCGCGGGACAAGAGAAGAGCAGCGATCTGGTGCTGTCGGCACTGGTGCGAGGGCGCTTTGGCGAATTGCTGCAACCCCTGGTACCGCATGGGGAGTCGGACCTGTTTCTGCTCGGCCTTCTGTCTTTGATTGATGCGATGCTGGAGATGCCGATGGCCGAGGTGCTGGAGCGGGTTCCGCTCGATCGGGAAACCAAGGCGGTGCTGCTAGGGCAGCCAAGCCTGTTGCGTCCGGTGTATCAGTTAGTGCTGGCCCATGAGAGCGGCGAGTGGGAAGCGGCCTCCCAGTTGGGTAAGAGCCTGCAGTTGGATCCCGAACAAGTTGCCAGCTTCTATTGGCGGGCCCAGGAGTGGGCGCGCGATGTCTCAGCAGGGGCATAAGGGAGCCGGACTCGCCACCACGATCTGATCACCACTCGGGAACAACCTTTGGCCGCCGACCAACCTCTAAGCCATGTCCTCCTGTGCAAAAGGCGGATTGTGGGGCCTTGCGTAGCGAGCGAAGGACGAGTACCATAACATTGTTCTCATTGGGCCTCGTTCCCGCGCAGGCCTTCCGCGCCAGCCGTTCCGAGGCGGCGCCGACGGATCCGAAAACGGAAAGCCGATACTAAAAAGTAGAATTTCATTCACGAGTAATTGTTTCATTCAGGAGTTGGGGTTCGCTTTCAGGCAGCATCTAGCCGTGACTAGTGAGTGCGTTGAGGGTCGACGTGCGCCATGCGGCGCACCACCCAAGAGCGACGCTTGCTCATCCTTTGCGGTTTCACGATGTGAGACTTTGCAACAGTTGCAGACAGTTTGAGAGGACTATGAACGCAGGATCAGGAAAATCCTCCGGTGGCGGAGGAAGAGGCAGACGGCGGCGCGGACGCCGTCCACACAATCAACGGCAGGGCCCAGCCCAAAACCGCCAGAATCAGGACGGCATTTATACCGCCCCCATGGACCACAGTTACCGGGCCACGATGGGCGGGGGCAACAACGGCCACAAAGGCGGGCGCCAGCGGCCGGGATTTGCGGCGCAGTATCCGCAGCCGGAACCCGAGCCTCTGCCTGTGACGAGCGAAGAATCAAGCTCCCGCATCTTCGCCTTCATCGAAGACCTGTTCTTCCTGGCCAAGATTCAGGAAACGGCGCGCAAGCTCAACGTGAAAGTCGAGTTCGTGAAGAACGACAAAGACCTCATGGAGCGGATGCAGCAGAATGGCGAAGAGAAGCCTTCGCTGATTATCTTCGATCTGAACAACGCCAACGCCAAGCCCCTGACGCTGATTCCGAAGCTTAAGAGCAAGCTGAAGAAGGGAACGTCGATCATCGGTTTCCTGTCGCACGTGCAGGGCGACCTGAAGCAGAAGGCCCACGAAGTGGGATGCGACATGGTGCTGCCGCGCTCGGCATTTTCGCAGAATCTGCCGCAGTTGCTGCGCCGTCACGGGGCTCCCGAGGATGCGGAACCTGCGGTGCAGTAGGAATGGGCTGCGGTCCGCGCATGCCGGGAAAACTCCGGCGCGTCCAAGCGTTGCTAACGATCAGAGCCCTGATCACGCCGGAAGCAACGCGCGTCAGCGTTTTGTCTGGGACGCCTTCAAGGCCGTCCTGATCCTTCCCCGAAGCTTCGCTGAATACCACTGCGGCGCATACTCCTCGAGGAGTTCATAAACATCCGCCAGAACACGTTGTGCGTGTGTCCCTCGTCGTTTCGTTCTCGGGCAAAAGGGATCCTACGGCGATTCGAAGACATTCCTCTATCGCTCTCTCATCATTCGTACGGTTTTCAAGACTCGGCATGATGTACCTCGAAAAAGGCGACCCGGAGGTGGTCGTACTGGTAGTATGCAGGTCTGCGAACGCTCCTGGCGGTGACGCGGGAGTCGGCACGCTGTGACGAGAATCACACAACAATCGGAGCGTCGTGACGCGATCGTGCCGTAAGTCTCAGCGAATCAATGACAGCCCGCAGCCGCTGAGAAATGCCGCATGTTTTTAACACTATGGGATTCCCTAAGCGGCAACTCAAGGCCACCTTGGCCTATCCCGGCGGCCAGGCCAGTGGCCGTCCACCCAGCAAGTGAACGTGGAGGTGGAAGACTGACTGCCCGGCGCCGGGGCCAACGTTGAGGACGGTGCGGTATCCCTGCTCGATGTTGCGCTGGCGCGCGATCTGGGCGGCAGCGAGATGGCAGCGGCCGATGATTTCGGCGTCGCCTGCTTCGGCTTCCTTTAATCCCGCGAAATGTTTCTTGGGGATGATGAGCACGTGCGTAGGCGCTTTGGGACTGATGTCTTCGAAGGCGAAGATGTGGTCGTCCTCGTGAACTTTTTTCGCAGGAATCTCACCGCGGAGAATGCGACAGAATAAGCAGTTGGGATCGGTCATCGCTGGCTCACCTGGCGAAACGATAACACCCGGGCACAGGAGTTGTCAGCGAGTCATACCCGAAGCGAGCGGGGGTCACTTTTGCTGGAACTCTCCGCCCTGGCGCAAGGGCCCGCAGCGGCTGAAGCCCGCGAGGGAGTTGCGTTGCATTACGGCACGACTGAAGTCGTGCCCTTCCCGATGCATATTCTTGAAGCCAGCGAATCAATCCCTAGTCTAGTCTCACAAGGAACACTGCTCCCTTGGGAGTCTCAGTTTCGGCGGCCAGCTTCCTGGCGCGGTCGTGGTCGTCGTCGAGTACGCGGACGCGAATCCACCAGTCTCCGGCGGGGCTGGCGAAGCGCAGAATTTTGGCGGTGTGGTAGCGGCGGGTGAGGTGGTCGGCCAGTTTCGTGGCAGCGTGTTCGTCGGGGAATCCCCCGATCTGCACTGCCCATTTCCCGCCCGAGTCGAGCGGGGCGGCAGCCTGCATTAGCTCGACCTTCACCTTCGCCACACCGGGCTGCCAGACACCGACTTTGTGCGCGGCCGCGAGCGACAGATCAAGGACACGTCCGGGAATGAAAGGGCCGCGGTCGGTAATGCGGACCAGGGCGCGGTCGCCCGTCTTCACGTTGGTAACGCGCACGATCGAGCCGAGCGGAAACGTGCGGTGGGCCGCGGTCATGGCGTGCATGTTGTAGACTTCGCCGTTCGATCCGCGGCGGTTGTGGTACGGAGGCCCGTACCAGCTGGCCAGTCCGGTTTCCGTAAGGATTGGCTTGGCGCCGGGGGGAATCGTGGGTTCAGCGAGGTCGGCGCCTTCTTCGGATTTTTCGGCGGCAGGATTTTCTTTGGTCGCGGGGATATTGGCAGAGGGCTGTGCGCCTGGCGCTGCGGTCGTCGAGACCGAGGGCGGCGGGGGCAGTGGGACTTGGACGTGCGCCTGTTTGGGATGTCCGCAGGCGGTGATCAGCAGAAGCGAAAGCAGGAGGATCAGGATCATGACGGCGCTGACGAAGGGCGCACGGCGTCGTGCTGATGCGAATGTGCAGGTCACTTCGGCGGCTGGTGCTGCTCCATGTAGTCGGCAAACTCGGCCAGCTTTTGCGAGGCGGTCCGCAGCGCCTTGGTGGAGTGGGTGCGCACCGCGGGAACGACTTCGTCGTTCAGGTACTTGATGAGTTCGGGAATCTCTTTTTCGAGACGCTCGGCCGCATCGTTGATGGTTTGGCCGACGCGTGCCGAAGCGTCTTCCACCTTGCGGTTGAAGTCGTTCATGGTGCTCCTCACGATCGATAGGCGTGAGTGGACTCACGCGATGGTGCGGATGCCAGGCTCGACTATTATTTCGTGCCTGGAGGGCGGGGTCAATGGCGAGGTAGGCAAGAGAGACGTTGCAAGCAACGTCTCTACGGATCGCTGTCCTGCGGCTAAGTGCGGTCAGGAGTATTCCGCGACTCAGCGGCCTCGTTAGTACCCATACAGGGACTTGCGGTAAGGATAAAATCCTTGATAGAGTAAGGATGTGCCCAAGGTGACCAGCAAGCTGCAATTGACCGTGCCCAAGAAGATCGCGGATCAATACGGTATTCGTCCTGGGGATGAGCTGGAGTGGGTTCCCACAGGGGACTGCATACGCGTTGAGTTGGTGGGCCGCAAGGCGAAAGCGGGTCATGAATTGACCGTCCAAGAGCGGCTGGCTCTGTTTGACGCTAATATGGACCGCGTGGACAGGCTTCAGGTTGCAGAGCTCAAAGAAGCCAGGACCAAAGGCACGCGTATTACTCGCGAGAACCGTGGCTGGACGCGCGAGGAACTCTACGAAGACCGTGGCTTCCCTCGTCGACACTAACATCCTCGTTTACTGCTTTGATCCCCGCGTGCTCGCCAAGCGGGGGGCTGCACGTGATCTGCTGCGCCGCGGAGCCGCCGGAAAGTTCATTCGAATTCCGCATCAGGCCTTGATTGAATTCGTATCGGTGGTCCTGCGCAGGCAGGCCAATGGAGCCCCACTCCTGCCACGAGAAGAAGCCACCCGACAGGCCGAAGGATTCATGGTGGAGTTCCCAGTGCTTTATCCCAATGACCACGTGTTCCGCACCGCGCTGCGCGGCATGGCGACGTATCAGCTTTCATGGTTTGACGCGCATCTCTGGGCCTATGCGGAGCACTATGGCTTGCCCGAGATCCTCTCCGAAGATTTTGAGCATGGCCGCATGTACGGCACGGTGAGGATACGAAATCCTTTCATGGAGCTTGGACTGGCGTAGCGGTACGAGAATTCGCATGCCGTCCCTTCGGAATTCATCTTGAAGCCAGTGGGCAAACCAAATTTCCTGGCGGAGCAACCGGAAAGGCAGTTTCGCGTGCGGCTGCTCGCCTGGTATGACGCGCATGCGCGCGATCTGCCGTGGCGCAAGAGCCGCGACCCGTACCGTGTGTGGGTGTCGGAGATCATGCTGCAGCAGACGCGAGTGGCGGCGGTGATCGAGCACTATCACGAGTTCTTGCGGCGATTTCCGACGGTGGAGAAGCTGGCCGCTGCGCGGGAGGCTTCAGTGCTGGCCGCCTGGAGCGGGCTCGGCTACTACAGGCGGGCGCGCATGCTGCATGCGGCGGCAAAAGTAGTGGTGCGGGAACTTGATGGGAACTTTCCGGGCACGACGGAGGGATGGCAGGAATTGACCGGCATTGGACGCTACACCGCGGCGGCGATTGCCAGCATCGCGTTTGGGGCGGCAGTCGCGGTCGTGGACGGAAATGTGGAGCGCGTGCTGCAGCGGAACGCGGGCAAGCGGATCGCGGGGGAGGAACTGTGGCGCGAGGCCGATCGCCTGCTCGACTGCGGGCGGCCGGGAGATTTCAATCAGGCGATGATGGAGTTGGGAGCGACGGTGTGCACTCCGCGGGCGCCGGCGTGCCTGATGTGTCCGGTGGTGGAGTTGTGCGCGACGCGGGGGGAACTGGCGGGCTTGTCGAAGGCTGCCCGCCAGAAGAAGCGGGAGATTCATTACGCGCTGGATTGCCGCGACGGGCGAATACTTCTAGTACAACGCCCACGGGATGCGCGGCTTATGGCGGGGATGTGGGAGTTGCCGGAGATGGACGCGGCCGTGGCGCGAACGAGCGAAAAGCAGGTTCCTCGCTCCGCTCGGAATGACAAGAGGACTCAGAGTCACAAGACCGCGCGGAATGACAAGAGTACTCAGAATGACAGAAGTACTCAAAGTGATAAGACTACTCAGGATGACACGAGCAATGGCAGAGCGAATGGCAGTGCCCATTCCAGTTCCTACGGTCCCAAAGAGTTTTTGTTTACGCTGCGGCATTCAGTAACGGTCACGGATTACACCGTGCATGTGTGGCGAGCGGTGACACCGGACGGAGCTTCTGGGGCGTGGGTCGCAGCCGATCGGTTGAAGCGGGTTGCTCTAACTGGGCTGGCCCGAAAGGCTCTACGGAAGGCAGGAGTGCTTTGATGCGGGTGGTTGTATGTTTCCCTCATCATCCGCTGCGCCTCTTGCGTCATCTAAAATAAGAGCAGTCATCGCGGGGGACCTATGCGGCGGCTGCGAGATTGGTTTCGACGACAAACTGGAGGACGAAAGATGGCGGCATTGGCGGTCGGGACGAAGGCACCGGGTTTCGAGTTGAAGACTATGGACGGGAAGCAATTCTCGCTGAGTGACCAACTGGCTCACGGACCAGTAGTGCTGGCATTTTTTAAAGTGTCGTGCCCGACCTGCCAGTATTCCTACCCTTTTCTCGAGAGGCTGCACGAGGCCTATGGGCAAAAGGGCGTCGCTTTGGTGGGAGTGTCGCAGAACGACGCCAAGGACACGGCCGCCTTCATCAAGGAATTCGGCATTACCTTTCCCGTAGCGCTCGATGACACGCGCTCCTACCCGGCCTCAAATGCTTACGGGCTGACCAACGTACCCACGTTGTTCTGGGTGGCACAGGATGGCGAGATCGAAATCTCAAGCGTGGGATGGCTAAAGGCCGACTTCGACCAGATCAACCGCAAGATGGCAGAGGCCGGGAAAGCCGCGCCCGCCGTGGTGTTCAAGCCGGGGGAGGATGTGCGGGATTTCCAGGCTGGTTGAGGGTCCAAGAACTAACGCGCCAGTCTGGCGGGAAGAGAATCTAAACACAGAGGGGCACGGGGTACACCTGCGGACAGGGCCGGCCGGGTGAGTGGTCTCAGGGTCGTTGGACTGTCGTGCAGGGGCTCGCCTAGCTTCTTTGTAACTGGGAAAGGCTCCCTTCCTTTACAATTCTCCCAGACTTTCATCAAGAGATATTCACTGCCACCTGGTTGGGGGAGAAACCTGTCGATGCAAGCCCTGAGGAGAATCATCTCCGCGTGTCTAATGGTGTGTCTGAGCCTGCCGGTTTGGGCTGAAGGAGCAGCAGCCGGAGCCAAAGGAGCCAAAACGCCCTCGGTCCGCTTGCCCGGCGCTGCGTTTGTGGCGTTGGAGACCATCACGCCCGATCATATTCGCTGGCACGTCCGCTATCTGTCGCACGATCTGCTGGAAGGCCGCGGGACCGGCCAGCGGGGTGGCGATATTGCCGCTGAATACATCGCTACGCAGTTTGCCGAGTTCGGGTTGAAGCCTGCCGGCGATCACGGCACGTACATGCAGAAGGTGCCGCTGGTGGGCATTACCACGCTGCCCGAGACACAGTTCTCCCTGGTCCCGAAGCGGGGCGAGACCATGCACCTCAAACCCCTCGACGAATATGTGGCCTATGACCAGACCCAGCAGGCGCAATCGGAGGTGGATGCGGACATCGTTTTTGTCGGCTATGGGATCGAAGCGCCCGAATATAACTGGGACGACTACAAAGGTGTGGACGTACGCGGCAAAGTCCTGCTGATGCTGGTCAACGAGCCGCCGTCGGTTGATCCGAAGTTCTTCAAGGGCAAGGCGCTGACCTATTACGGACGCTGGACCTACAAGTACGAAGAAGCTGCGCGTAAGGGCGCCGTGGGTGTGATCCTGGTTCACCAGACGGAGATGGCGAGTTATCCGTGGGAAGTGGTGCGCAACTCGAACTCGGGAGAAAAGTCGTATTTAAAACTGGAAGGAGCAGCGCTGAAGGTCGCGTCGTGGATTCATCTGGACGTGGCCACCCGCCTGGCGTTGGCCTCGGGGATGAATCTGGAAAAAATGCTGCAGGATGCGCAGTCGCGTGAGTTTCATCCAGTAAATCTTGGGGCTAAGCTGCAAGCCCACATGGTGAGCAAAGTACGGAACTTCGAATCGAATAACGTGCTGGCAATTCTGCCCGGGTCAGACCGCAAGGCGGCCGATGAAGCGGTAATGTACACGGCGCACTACGATCATTTCGGCATTCGTCCGGATATGCCGGGCGACAACATTTTCAACGGCGCCAACGACAACGCCACCGGCTGCGGTATTGTGCTGGAACTGGCGCGAGCGTTTGGAACGGCGGCGGCGAGGCCGCGGCGCTCGATTCTATTCGCGGCGGTCACGGCCGAAGAGCAGGGATTGCTGGGGTCAGAGTATCTGGGCAAGCATCCGCCCGTTCCGGCGGGAAAGATCACGCTGGATTTAAATTACGACGATGTGAAGCCGCTGGGTGCGCCGGAGGAAGTGGAAGTCTCTGGGGCGGAGCGGACTACTTTTTATCCTGAAGTCGAAGCCACTGCGAAGGAGTTCCGCCTGGCGATCCGTCCGGATGCGCGTCCAGAGGCAGGGCACTTCTACCGCTCCGATCACTTCAGCCTGGCACGCGTGGGCATCCCGGCGTTTTCCATCAATGAAGGGATGAAGTACAAGGGGCACTCTGAGGCGTGGGGCTTGGAGCGGGAACACGAATACGTCGAGAAGCATTATCACCAGCCGAGCGACGAGTACCATCCGGAGATGGATTTCGTCGGCGACTCAGCGATGGCGCGGTTTGGATTTGCGCTAGGCTGGGAAGCGGCGAGTCTGCCAAAGCTGATTGGATGGCAGCGCGGGGATGAGTTTGAGGCGGCGCGGGGGAAGAGCCAGTAGTAGGTAACGCTCGGGGACCCGACGTTCGCAAAAAGCTAAAAAGACCAACTTCTCGCAGAGAACGCGAGAAATGGGACGCCCAGCGGCGTCACGATACGCGTAAACCTTCTGCCACCGCGAGTTTCGCTTGCCGTTCATCAAAAGTCCAGAAGGCCTTAGATCCCAATTCGAGCGCGGAGGCGACATGCAGACTGTCGAGCGTGCGCATGCCAAGCTTCGGTCCATGCTTGCGTGCGAGCATAGCGCAGCTCTGCCAGACTGATTCGGGCAAGTCAACTTCCAGCCACACCCCGTTTGCGCGATCGCGCTCCAGTTCTGCCTGTGCCTGTCCTGCCTCACGCTGAGAGATTTCTTTCCGGAAAACATGTTGCGAGATAGCGTGCGTCCATTCCGCAACATTGAGGGGAGTAAGCCACACTTGTGGCTTGAGTGCCAGGCGTCGCTCGGCCTCGGCCGAATAACGATCCGGCAGATAGACCGAGACGAAGAAACTGGTATCGGCGTAGATGCTCAAAAGCGTCCGCGTTCCTTAATCACCAGGTCGGCTCCGGATAGAAGTCGTTTTCCAAAAATCTTCTGTCGCCGGCTCGCAAAGTCAGGCCAATGCTCTGGGCTCGATTGTGACTGCGCAGGAACGATGCGGGCAATCACGTCCTGGCGCTCACGCAGTTCCACAGTTTTTCCTGCGCGGAGCCAGGCCTTGAGACGGCGGGTGTCGCGCAATTCTCGGATATTGACCGACGGCATAACCAATTGTGCCACAGCTTGTGTCACAACGCAAGAATCTATCGGAGAGGGTGATGTCAAGCCGCAAACAGGACCTCTCGAATTGAGAGGGCTCTTCTGCGGGCATGCGCAACTAGAATGAAAGATACCGAAGGGGGCTGTTTCAATTTTTCAGCCAAAACTTGGAAAAGACCTGCGCAGATCACTTGCCAGTGCCTGCATTCGCTGCGCCAAATCCGGAGGGCAGCAACTAGTCTTTGACTCCAAACGAGTTATGGCCCGTAACCTAGGTAACTTGGGTCGCCCTCTGCCCCATGCTAGCCTCGACATGTACGTTTGTAATCAGCAACTTCCGAAGAGAACCCTGCCCGGGATGCCGAGAATTCCTATCTTTCGTCTAGGCGGAGCGCCTGAGAAACCGGCGGCGCCGACCCTGGTCGCTTCCACGCCCTACGTCTCGCTGGAAGGCCTCTCAGTCGGTGTGGACAATCTGCGCCACGACGTGCTGCTGAGTCCACGGTGTGTAGAGGTCGTGCGGACGCAAATCGCTCGCCTGATCGCCCGGCACGGCGAACTGGAGGGATTGCTCGCCGCTGAGGCTCCATCCACCATGGCAGGGCCATCCTGGTTGAGGAATCTGGCCGGGAAGGCGGTACGGCCCAAGAACGATCCTGCCGACTGGAGATCGCTGCTGACCGAGTTGCAGGTCGGTTCGCTCAATCGCGCCAAGAAAGAGTTCAAGCTGGCAGTCGACGTGCTGGCCCGGCTGGCGGTGACAAAATTCCTGCGCACCGAGATGAACCTGCAGTTTGCGCAGGTGCTGGAGCGCTGCCGGGTGCTGCTGAAGACCTATGACAACATGCGCCAGCAAAAGGCCCACGAGTATCGCGAGCGGCTGGCGACGTTCCAGGTGCGGAAAAAGATCATCCTGCGCAAGACGGGGCAGGAACTATTTGAGACTTTGCGCGAGATCGAGAAGAGCACGCTGGGGCGCACCCGCCGCTCGCTGTTCGGCGAAGAAACCGGAGGCGGCAGCTACTTCACTTATCCGCTGTTCGTGAACCGCCTGCTGTTTTCCGAGGATGGGCGCGATGACTTCCTCTGCGCCGAGCACTACGTCATGCTGGGCAACTGGGATCGCGATCCCGACCGCTACACCCGGCTGCGCGAAGTAGCGTCCGGGTTTCTGCGCTCGCTGTACGGCGAGGAAGTGACAGCCGAAACGCTCGACTCCTGGATGAACGTTCCCGAGAACGCCCGCATCCTGGTAGGGACGGGAACGCCCGAAGACTCCGACGAGGGAATGGCGCAACAGGAGCGGCTGGCGGCGTGGGTGCGATGGCTCGAAGACGAGCACGTGATGGAAAACGTGATCGCCTCCTATTACGTCGTGCCCCTGCTCGGCGAGTATGCGCCGCGCATCAATCCGCAGCAGTTGAAGAATGCACTGATCGACCGCACGGAATGCGACCGCGTCGAGCGCATGATTCAGGATCACGGCAAGCTGTCGCCCACCAGCTTGTATACGGCGGTGGCGAAGGTCGCGGCTTGCCGCGGAGCAGAGCGGGCCAAAGTTGCAGCGCGATTTCTAGGAGATTTCTTCCACTACCACCGCGATTTACGGCGGCTCGAAGTCTTGAACGGGGCTCTCGACTCCGTAAACCTCGTGCCCAACGAACGCCTGCAGCAGCTATCCAAGGTGAACGGCACGCTCTATGAATTCCTGCTCCCTGAAGAACAGGGAGAGTCGGATTCCGATCGAGTGCTTCGCCATGTGGTATTGAAAGCTGACGTCCGCGATTCGACGCGGCTGACGCGGACGATGATGGACAAGGGGCTGAATCCGGCCTCGCACTTCAGCCTGAATTTCTACGATCCAGTCAACAAGCTGCTCGAGAAGTATGGCGCGCAGAAAGTTTTCCTCGAAGGCGACGCCATCATTCTGGCAATCCTGGAGCGCGAAGGCGAGCCGGGGCTGGCGGTCTCCCGCATGTGTGTGCTGGCGCGGGAAATCATCGAGATCGTGCGCGGGTACAACGAACTGATGCAGCGCTCGGGCATGCCGCAACTGGAGTTGGGCGTAGGCATCACGCTGCAGGAGTCGGCGCCTCTGTATCTGATGGACGGCGAGCACCAGATCATGATTTCCGAGGCGCTGAACGAGAGTGACCGCCTGTCCTCCTGCAATAAGCGGGCGCGAAAAGTGATGGAGCCGCAGGCTGGACCGTTCCATGTGTACGCCTTTCAGGCGGCAGACGTGGACGCCGACGGTAATCCGGAAGATGTGACCCTGAGCTTTAACCTCAGCGGGATTCGCATGAACGAAACCGCCTTCCGCAAGCTGCAGCAGGAAATCACGCTGGAGCCGCTCAAAGTACGGCTTCCGCCGCACCTCGCCTCGTCGGACAAAGGCGAGCACAAACTGTTCACCGCCACCGTGCCGGTGGACCGCGACATCTTCCGTAAGATCGTGGTGCGCGAGAGTCGCATTCCGCGCATTGACGCGGCGGATTTTTCGGTGAAGGGGTGGACCGAGCGCAAGTACTACGAGGTCTGCACCGATCCTGCCATCTACGCTGCGCTGGAGAAGCGCAAGGGCGCTAGCGGCGCTTAATTCGCGGCCCGTCGTAGAGACGTTGCTTGTTACGTCTCTGGACTTCCACACCTCGCCTCGCGAGTTTAAGTTCCGATTGTGCCGGCAGAGACGTAGCAAGCTACGTCTCTACGACTAGAAATTGCGAGGCGGGCGGAACGGAATCTGGAACGTCACCTCGACGTCGATGGGCGAACCATTCTTCGTCGCAGGCTGGAACCTCCACTGCTGCACAGCGTCGACGGCGAAGCGATCAAGGCGATTGTCGACGCCGCTTAGCACGCGAACATTGCCGACCGTGCCATCCGCGCGGATGACGGCGTAGAGAATCACCGTGCCCTTAACGTTCTCACGCATCAACTGCGTTGGATAGCCGGGATCGACTTTGCGCGTGGCGAGGGGCTGGGAGATGTCCGCCGCCGGCGAATCCGCGTCCTGCTTAAACTCGGCGAACCGAATGACCCAACTACCGCCGGCCGAATTCAGGTTCGGCATATTCATCGTGAGGGAGTAGAACTTGCGACCGCCAAAGACCGCGCGTTCCGCTTCGGAGAGTTTGGCCGCACTGTCTGGAGACATGGCCCGCGCCGGAGCGGTGGTTACGCGCGGTGCGGGGACACTCGCCGGACTCGGACTTGTCGCAGTTGTCGCCGCGTTGCTGGCGGCGGGATCGCCGGCAACTGGCGACGTTTTTGCCGCCACCGGGGTCCCGACATAGAGACCGGCGGGTAGATCGCTCTTCCCCTTCCCCTTCGATCCGTTTCCATTTTCTGACACGGTCCCGCGGCCGTCGGTTCCCGTTGCCGCGCCGGATGTCGCTCCCGGCGATCCTGACGCGCCCGCGTGCCCTTCAGGCGTGGCAGCGAAGGCGCCCCGGCGGTTGCCCGACGGCGTCACCGGCGGTGCACCCACGGCGGGATGCAGGTTCAACGCAATCACGCGGCCGGAAGAGCCAAACTGCCCGGCCGGTCCCGAGGCCGAAACCGATGGAGGAGGAGGAACCACCTGCGGCGCGATGCCCGCGACCGAGGATGATCTCCCTCCCGGAACCGCCCGCTGTTCGGCAACGGGCAACTGGGGAGCGGGGGCAATCACGCTGCTGCGGGCAATATCCAACTCTCCAAGCTGCCGAGTCGGAGGTGTCGCCACGGTGGGCGGCGGCGCTACTACAGCCGACTGCGGGGCTTCAAAGGCAG
>Ga0209698_10002008_pt1 | contig 23269 bp, 19 predicted proteins | sample LitLauG_LLR_2012_FD_187203 | JGI IMG/M metagenome (GOLD analysis project Ga0209698, IMG submission 187203) | Freshwater sediment microbial communities from Pennsylvania, USA - Little Laurel Run_MetaG_LLR_2012 (SPAdes) (version 2) | ecosystem: Environmental > Aquatic > Freshwater > Creek >... | reverse complement strand
CTTGCGAAGCGGGAGCTTCACCAGGTAGCCCGCAATGGAGAGGATGAACGCGGAGAACAGCAGCAGCAGCGCGAACGAGTAGACCGCTGCGCGCAGCGGCGGCGCTCCGATTCCCTCGTGATAGTCGACGATCGCTGAGGCGAGCGTGCGCAGCGGCTCGAACAGGAACACGAGCCCGTCGATCGGCTTGGGGGCGAAGGACTTCCCGCCCGAGACCATCTGGATCATGATCGCCTCGCCGACGGCGCGGGCGCTCGCGAGCACCGCGGCGGCGACGATCGCCGGGCGGATCGCGCGCAGCGTGACCGCGCGCACCGCGCGCAGCGGGTTCAGCCCCAGCGCGACCGCCCCCTCCTTCCAGGACGGGGGAACCGACGTCAACGCCTCACAGATCAGCGCGATCATGATCGGGGTGATCATCAGCGTCAGGATCAGCGACGCGACCCCCACCCCGGCGCCCGTCAGCTGCACGACGTTCTCGACGGATTCCTTCTGCCCGGAGGTGATGATGTGGTTACCCACGAACGGGACGATCACGAGGATCCCGATCAGGCCGTAGATGACGGACGGCACCGAGGCCAGCAGCCGCACGACCGGGATCACGACACGGCGGAGGCGCTCGGGAGCGAGCTCCACGATGAACACCGACGCGAGCACCGCGATGATCAGGCCGAGCACGACGGCGATCGTGCTCGTGAGCAGCGTGCCGTAGATGAAGGGCCACGCCCGAAGGTGAAAGACGGCCGCCGGAGCATTTGCGCCGGCGGCCGTCATGTTCCCGATCTGAACTTCGAGGCTTGCGCCGGGCCCGAGCCAGCCGAGGCCGTTGTGCTGGAAGATCGGCCACGCCCGAACTGCGACGAACACGATCATCGCCAGCACGCCGACGCCGATCAGCAGCGACACCGCGCCGAGCGTGAGCTCGGCGCGGCGGTCAGGCCAGGGCTTGCGAAAGCGCTCCAGCACCTTCAGCTAGTTGATCGAGATCCACTGGCTGTTGATGATCTTCTTCGCTGCTGCCGAGGAGTCGATCCAGCCGATGAAGGCTGACGCGGCACCTTTGGCAAGGCCCTTCGTGACCTCGTAGAAGTGGGCCACGCCGGCGTACGCACCGGACTTGGCGTTCGCTTTGTTGCACGCCACGCCGTTGAAGGCGACGGCGTTGACCCCGCCGGTCTCGACCTGGTAGTTCGAGAGGAAGCCGATCGCGGCCGGGTCGCTTTTGACCTGCTGCTTCATCAGTCCCTCGGTCGACTCTTCGGTCGCGCTGCTGGCAACGCTCTTGCCTTCGAGCAGGAGCGACTTGAAGCTCGTCAGCACGCCCGCGACCGAGGTGCGGGTGATGACGTCGATGTTGCCCGTGGCCGTGGCGCCGGGGACCGCGCTCCAGGACTTGATCTTGCCCGTGAAGATGCCCGTGAGCTGGCTCTGCGTCAGGTTCGCCACGGGGTTTGACTGGTTGGTCACGGCGCAGATCGCGTAGCGGGCGATCGGGTAGAAGACCAGCCCCTGGCCTTTGTCGCTGGCGATCGGGTCACGCGAGACGTTGGCGATGCTGACGCGGCCCGCGGCCACGTCGTTGATGCCCACCTGGGCGCCGCCCTGCGTGATCTTGAACTTGATCTTCTTGGGGTGCAGCTTCACGTACTTCTGCGCGAGCAGCGACACGAGCGGGTAGGAGGCGGTCGCGCCGCTGAGCGTGACCAGCGACGTCGCGCTGGCCGCAGCGGGCGCCGCGATGCCGAGCACGCCGGCCACCATCACGGCGGCGGAGAAACGGCGGAATCGATGCATTGGTTTGGTGCTCCGTTTCGGTTTCTAGATGCCCTTCCGTGGCATCTGCGATTTACGTGGATTTGACAACCGGATTACGCAAAATTAGCATAAGGACGACCAATCCGATATTGCTTAGCTAGATTGTGCTGAATATGCGCAACAAATGCCACCTCGAAGCGTTTCCACCCTGCGATGTCCGACATCCCCGCCAACACACCCAACCTCCCCGAGTTGCCCTCCTCCGAGCGGGAATCGGCGGAGGCGCAGGCGCACACGCCGGCCCCGCCGACGCGCGTCTGGAAGCCCTCGGCAAGGCTGACGGCCGCCCTCGCGGCCGCGATGCTCGCGATCGGCGTCGCCGTCGGGGCCGCGATCGGTCCCTCACCTGACGCGTCCTTCGCGGGCGCCTCCGAGTACCCGGCGATCCTGCAGTCGCTGCTCGCCGGAGCCAAGCGAGCCGCCCCCGCGCCGGCCACGGCGGCCTCGGCCTCAGCGGGCACCGAAGAAGCGCCCGCCGCACACCGCAAACGCCGCCGGCGCCGCGCCGCGACGGCGGCGGCCGGTGCCGAAACGGCGGCCACCGAATCCGCCGGTGCGGCCGACGAAGGCTCGCCCTCCTCGCCCACCAAAGGCTCCGGTGAAAGCCCGAAGGCCAAGCCGCTTCCTCCGGTCACCAAGGTGTGGGTCGTGCAGCTCGACGGCACCGGTTTCGAAGAAGCCTTCGCCGCGCCGACCTCGGCCGCCTACATCGACACGCAGGCGGTCCCCTCGGGCTCCTACCTGAACGGCTGGTCCTCACTGGCCGCCTCCACGTTCGCGAGCAACGCCGCGCTCATCTCCACAAAGGAACCGCAGGTCGTGCAGACGATCACCCAGCCAGCGTGCCCCGAAGGCGCGGCCGGCGCCTCGTGCGCGCCCGGCAGCCCCGGGGCGATCGCGGCCGCCGACGGGTTCCTGAAGCAGACGCTGACGACGCTCACGGCCTCCTCCGCCTACAAGACGAACGGCCTGATCGTGGTCACCTTCGCGGTGATCGCATCGGGTGCGTCCAGCGAACTGCCGGCCGGATCGACCACCGCGACGCTCGCATCCCAGCACTCGGGCGCGCTGCTGATCTCGCCCTTCGTCACCAAGGGCGCGCGCCCCACCACCACCTTCAACCCAACTTCACCGAGGCAGAGCCTGGAAGCGCTGCTGCACCGATGACTCACCCACCAACGAACGAACGGAGAACCCCGTTGCACGCCTCACGACCAGCCCACCGCACCACCACCATGTGGCTCGCCGCACTCGTGGGCTCACTCGCCCTGCTGCTGGCGGCGCCCGCCCTGAGCCAGGCCGATGAATCGAACCCCAACAACTACTCCTGCATCGGCCACATCGGGGCCGGCACCCCGGAAACCGGCAGCGAAGAACACCAGGTCAAGTACGGCTTCTACTGCAACGGGCCGATCACCGGCTACCAGCTGCAGGCGCAGGTCCCGGTCACCGGGATCCAGGGAGCTCCGCTGCTCACGAGCAACGCGACCGGCTCGCCGCTGACCGACACATTCTCGTGCTCCGGGGAAGTCCCCGGCTACGCGCTGAACTGCGTCGGGCTCGCCAAGTCGGGCTATGAGACGGTCACCGGGCAGTTCGCGGTCGGCACAAAGCTGTGCGCCGAGCCCCGCGTCGACCCGCTGCTGACCGTGACCTACGCGTACCTCGAAAAGGGCGTCGTGACACAGGCGATCTCCGGTCCGTTCGACCTCGGCCGCCCGACGGGCTGCAAACCGGACGCGCTGTCGGGGAGCACACGCCTGAACCCGCACCCGCCGATCAACGCGAGCAAGAAGAAGAGCAAGAAGCACAAGGCCAAGAAGGCGGTCCACGCCCGCCGTCACGCCTCACACCGCTGAAACTGATGTGGGGCGGCGCGCCGCACGCGCCGCCCCACATCTCACTCGCGCGCGGCCGTGAGGCCGTCCCCTCGCGCTAGAGCAAGCTGGTTGTCATCCGTTCGACCTCGGCGATCGACGTGAGGCCCTCTCGCACCTTGAACATGCCGTCGTCGCGTAGGCGACGCATCCCTTCGCTGACGCTCACGGCGACCATGTCGTCGACCGAGCGCCGTTCCAGGATCATCGCCCGCACCGGCTCGCTGAGCGACATCACCTCGTAGATCCCCAGGCGCCCCCGGTAGCCGGTCCCGCCGCACCTTGAGCAGCCGACCGGCTCGTGCGGGACGGCGTCGGCGAGCCCGTAGCTCTCGAGCACGGAGGCGGCGACTTTCTGCGGGCGCTTGCAGTGCTTGCAGAGCATGCGCACAAGCCTCTGGGCGACGATGCAGTCGACGGCCGAGGAGACGAGGAACGGCTCGATGCCCATGTCGATGAGCCGGCCGAGCGCGGCGGGCGCGTCGCGCGTGTGCAGCGTCGACAGCACGAGGTGCCCCGTGAGTGCCGCCTCGATCGCGATGTGCGCGGTCTCCCGGTCGCGGATCTCGCCGACCATGATCACGTCGGGGTCGGCGCGCAGCATCGAGCGCAGCCCGACGTCGAAGGTGACGCCCGCCTTCGGCGCGATCTGCATCTGCTTGATGCCGGCGATGCGCTTCTCGACGGGGTCCTCGATCGTGATGATGCTCCGCTCGCCGTCGTTCAGCGCGTTCAGCGCCGCGTAGAGGGTCGTCGACTTCCCCGACCCCGTCGGCCCCGTGACGAGGACCGCGCCGTTCGGCCGGTTGATCGCCTCCTGGAAGCGCTTCTGCTCACCCTCCTGCATGCCGAGCGAGTCGAGCCCGCCGACGACGACTCCCTTGTCGAGGATCCGCATCACGACTCCCTCGCCGTTGACCAGCGGCAGCGTCACCACGCGGATGTCGACGCGCCGGCCTTCGAGCTGCAGAGCGAAGCGGCCGTCCTGCGGCACCCGCTTCTCGGAGATGTCCAGGTCGGCCATGATCTTGATGCGGGAGACGACGCCGCTGGCCATCTTCTTCTTGATCGTGGCGGCGGGCGCGAGCACGCCGTCGACGCGGAACAGGACGTGCGTGTCGCCCTCCTCCGGGTTCACGTGGATGTCGGAGGCGCCGTGCTCGACCGCCTGCGCGACCAGCGAGTGCACGAGCTTGATGACCGGTGCGTCCGAGTCGGCCTCTCCGAGCTGGACGTCTTCGGCGTCCTGGTCCTCCTCCTCGGTGATGTCTTCAATCGAGTCCTCCATCCGGACGAGCCGGGCGAGCAGCAGGTTGAGGTCCTCGACGGACGCGGCGGCGGGACGGATCCGGCGGCCGGTCATCATGCCGATGTCGTCGATCGTCAGGACGTTCGTGGGGCTCGCCATCGCGACCAGCAGCGAGCCGTCGTCGGTGAAGCCGACGGGCACCGCCTGGTAGCGCTTGGCCGTCTCCGCGCTGATCAGGTTGACGGCGCCCATGTCGAGGTCGTAGACGGTGAGGTCGACGTAGTCCAGCCCGAAGCGCTCGGCGACCACGCGCGCAAGCTGGTCGTGGCGCAGGATCCCGCGCTCGACGAGGACCAGGCCCGTCGGGCGGCCCTGCGCACGCGCCGCCGCAACCGCCTCCTCGACGGTCTCCTGATCCGCCAGGCCGAGGTCGACGACAACTTCGCCGATCATCCGTGAGGATCGCCCGGGATGCCTGGCTGGGTGCAGGCCCTGCTCGACCTGGCGCGCGGCGGCCTCGGCGTCCGCGGGCTCGTGCTCTGAGCCCTCGTGCGCGAGCACCTCCTCGCCCTCGGGCGGGCGCACAGGCTCCTGCCCCACGGGCGCAGCCGGATCGCCGGTGGTTGCCGGCTCAGTCGAGGCGATGGGCATAGCTGTCTCTGCCATCAGAACCTCATCGGCAGCGAGGCGCGCCGTCTTGACCCGCGACGCGCAGGGATGGGCAGGTTTCAGACGCCGGTGGCGAGCGGCCCGCGCTCGAGTGCGCCCTTGACCTGGGCGTCGAGCGCGTTGAGGCGGTGCAGGGCCAGCGCCTCGGCGCTCGCGAAGCGCCTACCGGACGCTGCATCCGCGCCGTGGTGCATCAGCACGCAGTGCTCCAGAGCGAGCCGGCGCTCGCGCTCCAGCGAGGCCGGGGCGTGATCGCCGATCAGCCGCAGCCCGAGCTCGACGTGACCCAGCATCGACCCCTCGCGGCTCAGCGCGATGTCGGCGCCGTAGGTGAACTCGCGTGTCTTGCCGAGGTCATGGGTGATCGCGGCGCTCAGCAGCACGTCGCGATCCAGGCGCGGGTGGAGCACGCACACCTCCAGCACCAGCGTGGCGACGGCCACGGTGTGCTCGAGGAGCCCGCCGAGGTAGGCATGGTGGACGCCCGCAGCCCGCGGCGCTCCGGGCGGCGCGGGTATCGAGCAGGGCGCCCGCCGGATCTCGCTGCGCAGCACGCGGTCGCCGAGGATCGCGTCCAGCAGCCCTCGCAGCCCGGGGTCGTAGACCTCCCGCGCGAGATGCTCGAGGAAGCCGTCGAGCTCGTCGATGTCGCGGTAGGCGACGGGCAGGAAGCTCGCGGGATCGGCGTCGGGGCCCTCGGCGCGCGAGATCTCCGCGACCGCGACCTGCAGCTCGTCGCGGAAGCGCTCGACGCGCCCGCGCACCCGCACGAGGTCGCCGCGGTCAAAGCGGCCGGCGAGCAGGTCCGCGTCGCGAAAGGCGCGGCCCACGATCGTCCCCGTGCTGTCGCGCAGCTCGAGCGTGAGGTACGCCGTCCCGGCGCGGGATATCTGCCGTTCCTTGCGGGTGCACGCGAACACCGCATCCACGGCCTCCTCGTCGCGCAGCGTGGCGACGCTCTGCGTCCCGGAGGGGGCTCCGGCGAGGGGGTCGTGCGCGGTTGCGGCCATCGCCCCATGATGTACGGTGGTTCGGATGCAGCCCCTCATATGGGACCGCCGCCCGGATGGCCTCAGGGCCCCAGCGATGCTTTGCGCTTTCCGCGGCTGGAACGACGCGGGTGAGGCCGCCTCGACGGCGGTCTCCTTCCTCGCAGGAGCGCTCGGCGCAGAGCGCTTCGCGCGGCTCGACGGGGAGGACTTCTACGACTTCCAGGCAAACCGGCCGACCATCCGCCTCGGCGACGACGACCGCCGCGAGATCGACTGGCCGACGGTCGAGATCTTCGAGGCCCGCGCACCCCGCGCTCACCGCGACCTGGTGCTCGTGCAGGGCGTCGAGCCCTCGATGCGCTGGCGCTCGTTCAGCGCCGGCGTCGTGGACCTGGCCGAGGCCCTCGGCGTGCAGCTCGTCGTGTCGCTCGGCTCGCTGCTCGGGGACGTCCCCCACACGCGTCCGGTCGCGATGACCGGCCACGCCTCCGACGCGGCGCTGCTGGAGCGACTCGGCCTGCCATCGACGCGCTACGAGGGTCCCACGGGCATCGTCGGAGTTCTTCACGCGACATGCGCTCAGGCCGGCATCCCCGCGGCCAGCGTCTGGGCGGCGGTCCCGCACTACGTCGCCGCCGCGAGCAACCCGAAGGCGGCACTCGCGCTGCTGCGCAAGGTCGAAGGCCTGATCGGGGTCTCGGTCGACGTCTCAGAGCTCGAGTCCGCGACCGCCGACTACGAGCGCCAGGTCGGCCTCGCCGTGCAGAGCGACGCCGACATCCAGGCGTTCGTTGAGCGGCTCGAGCAGGCCGCCGACAGCGAGGAAGTCGGCGGTGAGGACGACGTCACCTCAGGTGACGTGCTGGCCCGCGAATTCCAGCGCTTCCTGCGTCAGCGCGGCCCCGAGAGCCGCTAGCGCTCGGCCGCCGGGCAGACGATCCGGTAGTCGCAGATCGAGCACGCGGCCCGCGAGGGCGTCGGCTCGAACGCCTGCGCGAGGATTCCCTCGCCGACCTCGAGCACGATCTCGGTGACGGCCTCGGCGTCGCGGTCGGTGCGCGGCACCGGCAGCTTGACGTCGTCGAGCACGTAGTAGTAGGCCTGCCGCGAGGAGTCCAGCTGCCACGCTTCGCGGGCCGCAAGCGCATACAGCGAGAGCTGGACGTCGTCCTGCAGCTGCTCCACCGTCTTCGGGCGCGAGGTCTTGTAGTCGATCAGCTCATACTCGGCCCCGTCGCCGCTGCCGAGGCGGTCCACGCGGTCCACGCGTCCGCGCAGGTGGTGCGGCCCGAGCCGGAAGGAGAAGGCGCGCTCGAACCAGACCGGCTCGGAGTCCTCGGCGCCGAGCCTTGCGTGGTAGCGGGTGAGCGCCTCACGGGCCTTCTTCTGGAGCTCGAGCTCGTACTCGCCTTCGCCGAGGGCGCTCCTGCGCCAGCCCGCATCGAGCAGCGAGAGCATCTGCTCGAGCGTCGTCGCCTTCTCGCCGTGGTAGCGCTCGAGCACCTGATGCACGACGATCCCGAAGCGCTGGTGAACGGTCTGCTCACTGGGTATGCGAAGGACGCGCGCGAACTTGTAGCGCAGCGGGCAGCCGCGGTAGGTCTCTATGTCCGACGCGGACAGCGCCAGGCCCACCCCCTTGCGCGGGAGGAACGGGCCGAGCGAGCGCTCCTCGCGCGGCACTATCGCGCGGGCCCGGGTCCGCTCGTCGCAGTCCGCGTTCAAGAGCGCGTCGTCGAGCGTGGAGGTCTGCAGGATCTCGCGCTGCATCGGGCTCGCCGCCGCCAGCAGCCGAGAGTTGATGTCCGACAGAGCCTCCGCTGGGCTCTGCCCCTCCGGTCGCTGTATGAGCGCCGAGAGCTTCAGCAACTCGAGATAGCGGACTACCCCATGTGAGATGTCCAGGTCGGTGTCGAGCCTGAGCTCGGCGAGCCGGCCGCCGATCCGGGTCACGCCCTCGAGCACCTCCTCTCGGAGCATGATCAGCGTGCGCTCGAGCGCGTCCTCGGGCGACCCCTCGTCCTCAGGCGCGGCGTCCGGCTCGTGGCCGGCATCGGGCACGACCGCCTCGAGGTGGCGGGTGAGGTCGGCTGTGCTCGCGGCCGGGAAGCGGCGCACATAGTGCGCGGCGAGCTCCGAGAGCCGGCGCAGGCTCGCGCGCTGCTGCTCGGCGTCGGGTGCGGCGAGCAGCCCCGACGGCCGTGCGGCGACGCGCTCTGCAAGGCGCGAGAGGAACACATCGGGCGCCAGCACGCCGAGCTCCGCGGCCGCGGCGCGGTGCAGCTCGACGAACCTGGAGATGCGTTCGCGCGCCTCGGGCGGCACAGTCGGCGACTCGGTTGCGGCGGCCAGGCCGCCGACCAGGTCCATCTTGCGTCGCCGGGCGACCTGGATGACCCGCGCGAGGTCCACCTGGCGAAGCTCGATCGGGGGCCGCGCGAGCGCCCTCACGACGGCCGCGGCATCCTGCGGATCGACGAGCAGCCTCATCCAGGCCAGCACGTCCCTCACCTCGGCGCGCTGCAGGAACTCGACCCCCGCCTCCTCGGCCGGCTGGCCTGCCGGCACCGCGGTGGCGATCTCTGAGCCGGACACAACCCAAGGATACGCGGTGCCCGATCCCGGCCGGGCTACGCTCTTGGTGTGGAGATGATCGATTGGGCGACCGCTCAGAGGATCGGCGAGATGGTCGCCGGATCACCTCCGCGCGGCGGCGTGAGCGCAGCTGCCGTCGAGCCGCTCGCGCGGGACTTCGCCGACCGGGTCGCCGACTACAGCGGACTCCAGCGCCCCGCCACGCTGCCCCCGCTCGAGGCCGTCGACCGGCCCACCTGGATCGCGGCCAACCTGCTCAGCATGAGGCCGATGCTCGCACCGCTGACCGATCGCCTGGACAGCGAGGGCGCACTCAAGGGGCCTGTCGGCGCGGCCGCCGGGATCATGCTCGGCGCCCAGGTCGGCGCGCTGACCGGAATGCTCTCGCAGCGGGTGCTCGGCCAATACGACCTCGCACTGCTGGACGCGAGCGTCGAGCCGCGGCTGCTCCTGCTCGCCCCGAACCTCGCGCAGGCGGCGCAGAACCTCGGCGTCGACCGCGACGAGATGGTCCAGTGGGTGACGATCCACGAGATCACACACGCCGTGCAGTTCACCGGGGCCCCCTGGCTGCGCGAGCACCTCGGCGGGATGATCCGCGAGCTGATCGACGCGCTGCAGGTGTCGATCGCCGGGCGCGGCGACGCGGAGCGGGGAATGCGGATGCCGAAGATGCCGCGGATGCCCGACCTCGCGGACCTGAGGATGATCGCCGCACGCGCAAGCGGAGGAGAGTTCCTGCGGCTGACGCTCGGCGAGGACCGCTGGCAGCTCGTCGAGGGCATGCAGTCGGCGATGTCGCTGGTCGAGGGCCACGCCGAGCACGTGATGGACGCCGTCGGTGAGGAGGTCCTGCCCTCGCTGCCGCGGCTGCGCGCTGCGATGAACAGGCGCCGCTCGCAGAAAGGCCTGCCGTGGAAGATCTTCGAGAAGCTGCTCGGGCTTGAGATGAAGATGCGCCAGTACGAGATCGGAAGGCGCTTCTGCGACGAGGTCGTGCGAGAGGGCGGTCGCGAGACGCTCGCTCTCGCCTGGGCCGGGCCGGAGGCGCTCCCGAGCGCCGCCGAGCTCGAGCTCCCAGCCCTGTGGCTGTCCCGCATCGCAGCCTGAGGAAGCGAAGCGCGGGCGCCCCGCGATCGCACACACGTTCGCCTCAGGGTCGGGCTGAGCGGATAAGGTCTGAGCATGTCCCAATTCGGAGGTTCGAACGCATGTTCCTCCTGTTACAAGCGACGTCTGCGAGAACGCCCGCGGTTACAGGCTGTTCACGTCCTGATAGGATCCGCCTGTAACGATCTTCTCCCAGCGGGTTACAAACAAGTGTTCGGGTGCTGAATACAGCGCCTGGTTCTGAAAAGACCAACACGATCCGCTCCTCGCACCCGGCGAGGAAGAAAGACGAGAGACTTCAAATGCCAACGGCCACCACAAAAGCCAAAGCGACTAAAACCCGCGCGAAAGCCGCCGCAAAACCGGCAGCCGCCAAAGCCCGCCGCACCTCACAGGCTAAAAAGCCCCAGGCGAAAGCTGCGCAGGCCAAAGCGACCAGCGCGCGCACGACTCACAAGGCAGCTTCCCCGTTCGAGCAGGCCCAGACCGCGACGCGGGACACCGCAGGCGCCGTCGGCGAGTACGTCGAGCGCGCAGTGCTGATCCCCGTCGGCGCGGCGCTGATCGCCCGCGAAAGGGTCGCAGCGCGTGTCAGCGACACGATCTCCATCTACTCCTCGAGCTCGAAGACACAGGCGCAGCTGCGCAGGTTCGAGCGCCGCGGCACGACCGCCCGCAACCGGCTCGAGCGCGAGGTCCGCAAGACCCGCGTCCGCGTCGAGCGCGAACTGCGCCAGCGCCGCCGTGACATCGAGACCACCGTGAGCGAGCTCGACGACCGCCGCGAGGCGATCGCCAAGAACGGCGCCGACATCGCCGGCCGCGTTCCCGAGCTCGCGAACCGCGTGCCGGAGATCGCAAGCCGCGTGCAGGAGCGCATCCTCACGCTCGTCTAGCCGCCCCCTTACCCCGCCCGGACCTGGAGAGGACCGGACAGCGGGAGAGTCTGCCGGCCTCATATCCCGCCGGCAGTAGTAGCACCCTCTCCTCCCTCGAACCGCGGGCGGCCCCCACCGTCCGCGGTTCACTTTAAGGGCCGTCCGCGGCGCGGTCGCGGGCATCGCGCCCAGGGTTTGCCACAATGGTGCGCGTGACCGACAAGGACGAGATCCTCAAGGCCCTCGAGGTCGTGATCGACCCCGAGCTGCACCGCTCGATAGTCGAGCTCGACATGGTGCGCTCGATCGAGGTCAGCCCGAACGGCGTGATCGACGTCACGGTGTCGCTGACCACCCCGGGCTGCCCGATCAAGGGCCACTTCCAGACCTCGGTAGCCGACGCGGTGGCAAAGCTCGACGGCGTCACGCACGTGAACGTCTACTTCGACGTCCTCACCGACCAGCAGAAGGCCAACCTCCAGCAGAAGCTGGGGCGCGGCAGCCTCCCCGAGGGAGCGCTCGCCCAGGTCCAGAACATCCTCTGCATCGGCTCGGGGAAGGGCGGCGTCGGCAAGTCGACGATGACCGCGAACCTCGCCGCCGCGCTGGCCGCCGAAGGCAAGCGCGTCGGCGTGCTCGACGCCGACGTGTGGGGATACTCGATACCCCGCATGTACGGTCTCGGAGCCACGCGCCCCGACGTCTCCGCGCAGCGCAAGATCATCCCGCTCGAGGCGCACGGCGTGAAGGTGATGTCGATCGGCTTCTTCGTCGAGGAGGACTCCGCCGTCGTGTGGCGCGGCCCGATGCTCCACAAGGCGCTCACACAGTTCCTGCAGGACGTCGAATGGGGTGCGCTGGACTACCTGCTCGTGGACCTGCCTCCGGGCACCGGCGACGTCTCGATGACACTCGCCCAGCTCCTGCCGCAGGCCAAGTTCGTGATCGTCACGACGCCACAGGCGACGGCTCAGAAAGTGGCGCGCCGCTCCGCGCACATGGCGGACAAGGTGAACCTGGAGATCAGCGGCGTGATCGAGAACATGTCGAGCTTTACGACCCCCTCCGGCGAGCGCTTCGCGATCTTCGGCGAGGGCGGAGGCCAGGAGCTCGCCGATGAGCTCGACGTGCCGCTGCTCGGCAAGGTCCCGCTCACGATGCCCCTGCGTGAGCAGTCCGACTGCGGCCTGCCGCTGGTGATCGAGAACCCGGACGACGCGGCGTCGCAGTCGATCCGCCAGGTCGCACGCGGCCTGATCGCGATGCTCCCGGCCAGCCTTCCGGTACTGCCCCTCGTTGAGGTTCCGGCCTCCCCTGCGCCCCCCGCGGAGAACCTCAAACCCGTGGGCATGTCGCTCCCGATGGCCTGAGCAAGGGCCCTCGAGTCGCGCGACATGCCCGTGCTGACACCCCGAGCCCGTGAGCTCGGAGCACGTGGGATGCGCGCCGCATCCCGTTCATCCGGCGCTTGACAAGCGCGACTCAGCTGGGAGGATCGAATCGGAATGTCAATTCAGGACGAGCAGGACGTTAAGGACGAGGATCTCGAGAACGACGGCGACAGCCAGGACGGCCTCGTCGAATTCGACGAACGCAGAGCCAAGATGGAACGACTCCGCGCGGAGGGCATCGACCCCTATCCGCCGGTGAGCCTCCCCGACCGGACGCTGATCAAGGACGTGATCGCCGCGCACGACCCGGCAGCGCTCGAGGCCGGGGAGCACCCCGAGCTGCGCTACCGGATCGCGGGCCGGCTGATCTCCCGCCGCGGGCACGGCAAGACCGCGTTCCTGGACGTCAGGGACCTGTCCGGCTCGATCCAGGTCGTCGTCCGCTTCGACGCGATGCAGGAGAGCGACTTCAACCACATCCTCGGGCTCGACATCGGCGACATCGTCACGATCCTCGGCACGGTGTACGTGACCCAGCGCGGACAGCTGGCACTCGCCGTGCAGGAGTGCACGCTGCTCACGAAGTCTCTCCGGCCGCCGCCGGACAAGCATCACGGGCTCGGTGACACCGGGACCCGCTACCGCTATCGCGAGCTCGATCTGCTCGCGAACGAGGACACGCGCGAGCTGTTCATCACCCGCGCCAGGATCATCGCCGCGATCCGTGAGTGGCTCAACGAACGCAACTTCGTCGAGGTGGAAACGCCGGCGCTGCAGTCGCTCGCCGGGGGAGCGGGCTCGCGCCCGTTCACCACCCACCACAACGCTCTGGACCGCGAACTGTACCTGCGGATATCGGTCGAGCTGTTCCTCAACCGCTGCATCGTCGGCGGCCTCGAGAACGTCTACGACATGGGCAAGGTGTTCCGCAACGAGGGGATCTCACCGAAGCACAGCCCGGAGTTCACGATCATCGAGTTCATGATGGCCTACGCCGACTACAACGACGTCGCCACCGCCACCGAAGAAATGTTCAGGGACGTCGCGCAGCGGGCCCTCGGGCGGACCGTGATCCAGCGCAACGGCGAAAGCATCGACCTCGCCAAGCCGTGGAAGCGGATCACGATGCGCGAGGCGATCCTCGAGGCGACCGGGCTGGACTTCATGGAGTCCAGCCGCGATCAGCTCGCCGAGGCGCTCCCTGAGCCCGTTGAACCCGAGGCCACGTGGGCCGAGGTCGTCGCGGACATCTACTCGACGCTGATCGAGCCGAACATCAACCAGCCGACGCACGTGTTCGACTTCCCGCTCGAGCCGTTCCCGATCACCAAGCGCCACGCGGTGCACCCCGAGCTCGGAGAGCACTTCGACGCCGTCATCGGCGGCATCGAGCTCGTCAGCGGCGACACCGAGCTGAACGACCCCGTCGACCAATGGCAGCGCTTCGTCGACCAGCGCAAGCGCCGGCTGATCGACGACGCGGATGTGCCGCACCCGAACGACGAGGAGTACGCGAGGGCGATCGAGTACGGCTACTCGCCGACCGCCGGCGGCGGCATGGGCGTCGACCGTCTCGTGATGATCCTCACCGAACGCGAGACCCTGCGCGAGGTGATCCCGTTCCCGATCGTGAAGGACATCCGATGAGGTCGAAGCTCGGACTCGACCAGGGAATCGTCGAGGAGTGCAGGCAGGCCGCGCGGCAGATCGCCGACGGCGTCGCCGAGCGCATCGCGGGCCGCACCTCGGTCTCCGTCGAGCGCACCGTGACACGCATGCTCGGCGTCGACGGCGCGGACGCACTCGAGGCACCGCTCCCGAACGTGCTCGTGGACCACGTGCACGCCGCGGGGGGACTCGACCGGGGCATCGCCCACTGGGTCGGCAACGCGATGATCCAGACGGGCCACGCGCCGCAGCGGATCGCCGAGGCCGTCAGCGCCGGCGAGCTCGACCTGCTCGCGCTCGAGCAGGCGCCCGAGGGCGCGGTGCGCGATCGCGTGACGCAGGAGTCGGCGGCCAGGCTCGCGGAGATCAGGGCTCGGTTCTCCGCCCGCCGCGAGCGCCGCGAGCAGCTCGGGGCCGGCTCGGAGCCGCTGCGCTACGTCCTCACCGCGACCGGCAACGTCTACGAGGACGTCGTGCACGCCCGCGCCGTCGCGCAGGCCGGAGGCGACATCATCGCGGTGATCCGCTCAACCGCCCAGAGCCTGCTCGACTACGTCCCCTACGGGCCGACCACCGAGGGCTACGGCGGCACGTTCGCGACGCAGGCGAACTTCCGGATCATGCGCGAGGCGATGGACGAGTGGTCCACCGAGCACGGCCGCTACGTGCGCCTGTCGAGCTTCTGCTCCGGCCTGTGCATGCCCGAGATAGCCGCGATGGGTGCGTGGGAGGGTTTTGACAACATGGTCAACGACGCCCTCTACGGGATCCTCTACCGCGACATCAACGTCGTCAGGGGCCTGATCGACCAGCGGGTCTCGCGGATGATCAACGGCTACTTCGGCGTCGTCATCAACACCGGCGAGGACAACTACCTGCGGACCGCCGACGCGATCGAGGCCGCGCCCTCCGTCACCGCCTCGCAGTTCATCAACCACGAGCTCGCCCGCGCATCGGGCGTGCCGGACAAGCAGATCGGCCTCGGTGACGCGTTCGAGATCGACGTGCCCGTGACGAACGGCCTGCTGCTCGAGTGGGCGCAGGCGCAGCTCACCCGCGAGCTGTTCCCGGACTGCCCCGTGAAGTACATGCCGCCGACGCGCCACATGGACGGCAACCTGTTCCGCACGCACGCAGCGGACGCGCTGTTCAACCTCGTGACGATCGCGACCGGACAGGGCATCCAGACGATCGGGGTACCGACCGAGGGGATCTTCACGCCCCACATTCACGACCGCGTGCTCGGCCTGCAGAACGTCGACTATGTCTTCAACGCCGCGAAGGACCTCGGCGAGGAGATCGAGTTCCGCACCGGCGGGATCATCCAGACCCGTGCGCAGGAGGTGCTCGCCGGCGCCCACGAGCTGCTCGGCAGGATCGCCTCGACCGGGCTGATGGAGGCGATCGGCGACGCGACCTTCGGTGACGTCAGCCGCGCCGTCGAGGACGGCCGCGGCATCGACGGCATCGTGCAGACCGCCCCGGGATACGTGAACCCGCTGATCGACCTGATGCAGGCCGAGAGCTATGCATAGCCTGGACCTCGAGGCCGTGAGGCCCTACGCCGACCATCTCGACGACGGGCTGGTGCAGATGAGCTTCACGCTGCCGGTCCCGTACTCGCTGGCGGCCCGCCGCGCGGCGCTGGAGCTCGCCGCGAAGATGGGCTTTCAGGAGCCCGAGGTCGTCCACTACGAGGAGATCACCGAGGGCTACACGTACTTCGTGATGTACGGGCGCTGCGTCGCCACCGTCGACTACCAGGCGCTGCAGGGCGAGGGGTTCGACATCCAGTACATGAGCGAGGACGAGGTCGACAGCTTCGCCGCCGAGCACATCGGCCGGCGCATCGTCGTGGTCGGGGCCAGCACCGGGTCGGACACGCACAGCGTGGGAATCGACGCGATGCTGAACCTGAAGGGCTACCACAGCCACAAGGGACTAGAGGGCTACGGCTCCTTCCAGGCCTACAACCTGGGAAGCCAGGTACCGAACAGCGTGCTGCTCGCGAAGGCGATCGAGGTGGGAGCCGACGCGATCCTCGTCTCGCAGACCGTCACCCAGCAGAACCTGCATGTGCACAACCTCACCGAGCTCGTCGAGCTGGTCGAGGCCGAGGGCCTGCGTGGCAAGATCATCCTCGCCTGCGGCGGCCCGCGCGTGACGAACGAGCTCGCCAAGGAGCTCGGCTACGACGCGGGCTTCTCCAAAGGCACCTACCCGAATCACCTGGCGACGTTCATCGTGCGCGAGCTCGCCGCGCGCGTATCAGCGAGCGGCTGAGCGTCGTGCTCATCGATGTGACGGCCTCGGCGCGGCGCCTGGCGCTCGTCGGGCTGGCCAAGAACACCGGCAAGACGCAGGCGCTCGCCGCTCTCCTGCGCGAGCTCGAACGCGCCGGGCGCCGCGTCGGCGTGACCTCCGTCGGCCGCGACGGGGAGGAGCACGACGTGATCGACTTCCGGATCGACAAGCCGCGCGTGAACCTGCCCGCGCACAGCCTGCTCGCCACGACCGACAGCCTCCTGAGCGTCAGCGGCGTCCCGTTCGAGCTGCTGCAGGACACCGGCATCCGCACACCACTCGGGCGTGTGCTGATCACGCGGCTGAAGGGCGCCGGCGCGGTCGAAGTCGCGGGCCCCAGCGCCGCAGCGCAGATCCGTGAGGTCAGCGACGCGATGCTCGAGCTCGGCGCCGAGCAGGTGCTGATCGACGGCGCGATCGACCGCCGCGCGGCCTCACGCCCGGACGTCGCGGACGCTCTGATCATCTCCACCGGGGCCGTCCTGGCCCCCGCGATCGACGACGTCGTCCAGATCACGCGCCGCGCGGTCGAGCTGGTGCGCCTGCCGACGGTCGAGCGCTCATCCCCGCTCGGCCCGTGGCTCGACGGGCGCGTGGCCGCCGGCGAGCTCGGAGAGGGCGCACTCCTCGGGGAGGACCTTCACCCGCTGGTGCTGCCGCCGCGATTCGCGCTCAGCGCCGACGGCGCCGCCGTCCGCGAGCTGCTCGCCTCCATGCCCTCGGCGCCCTGGCTCGTGATCGCCGGCGCGCTGCCGGAGGCGCTGCTCGGCCACCTCGCCGCTGCCTGCCGGCCCGCCCACAGGTCGCTGCAGGTCATCGTCACGGACCCGACGAGGGTCTTCCTGCACGGCCGCGACCTCGGCTGGTATGCGGCTCAGGGGGTGTCGATCACGGCGCTCACCGCGACCCCGCTGCTGGCGCTGACGGTGAACCCGCTCGCACCCCAGTCGCACACGCTGGACTCGCGGGAGCTCCGCCGGCTGCTGGGAGCCGAGATCCCCGGCGTGCCGATCTACGACGTGCTCTCGCCCGACTACGCGTGAGCACGGCGCCACCGGCGCCGCGCCGGGGCCGCTCTAGCGCGACTGCGCGAAGTAGTCCGCGTTGATCTGGGTGTACTTCTGCCACTCGTCGGGGAGCTGGTCCTCGGCGAAGCAGGCGTCGACCGGGCACGCCTCGACGCAGGCGTCACAGTCGATGCACTCCTCGGGGTCGATGTAGAGCATCTCGGCCGCGTCGTAGCCGGGCTCGTCGGGTGTCGGGTGGATGCAGTCCACGGGGCACACCTCGACACAGGAGTTGTCCTTGGTGCCAATGCACGGCTCGGCGATCACGTATGCCATTTGCTTCTTTCTTGAGTTCGTTTGCGGGGGGTTCGGGCGAGCAGGGGCATATTGTACGAACCATGCTGCTGCTTACCGGTGCGACCGGCCTGGTGGGGTCCACGGTCCTCCGGCGCCTGCTCGCTGAAGGATCACAGGTTCGCTGCCTCGTGCGCGATCCGAAGGGCCTCGGAGCCGATCGCGTGAGGGTCCAGATCGCCCTCGGCGACCTCACCGACCCGCCCTCCTTCCGCAACGCGATGCGGGGCGTCCACACCGTCGTGCACCTCGCCGCCTCGATCCGCGACCAGCCGCGCGGGTCGATCGAGGAGCTCAACGGGATCGCGACGTGGCGCATGGTCGAGGCGGCACAGCGCCAGGGTGTGGAGCGTTTCGTGTACTTCTCGGCGCTGGGAGCCTCCACGCACCACCGCACGCGCCTGCTTCGCGCGAAGGCGCTCGCGGAGCAGGCAGTCGCCGAGGCGGACATGCAGACGATCATCTTCGCGCCGTCGATCATCTACGCGCCCGGGGACCCCTGGATGACGCTGCTCGAGCGGATGTCGCTGCTGCCGCTGATGCCGGTGCCGGGGCGCGGCCGCGCCCTCTACCAGCCGATCTGGGCCCAGGACGTCGCCGACTGCGTGGTCGCGGCGCTCCGCGGGCAGGACGGCCCCCGCTCCCAGCGCCACGAGCTCGCGGGCCCGGAGACGCTGAGCCACAACGACATCATCCGCGCGGTGCTCGCATCCCACTCGCGCCGCCGTCCGCTGATCCATGTGCCCACGCCGATCGTCTCGCGCTCGCTGCGCCTGCTCGAGGCGACCGCGGGCCAGGGCGCATTCGCGACATGGGACGAGGCGGAGCTGATGGAGGTCACGATGACCTCCCCGCGAGGCGCCGCCGGAGCCGAGGCTCTCGGCGTCAGCCCGCAGCGGATGGCCGCGGTGCTCGGCACCGCCTGAGCGCCCTCACCTCACGTCAGCGCGAGCGCGGGCATGCGATCCGCCCACGGCAGCGCCGCCTCGATCTGCGCCGAGAGCGCGAGCAGCGTCTCCTCCCCGGCCGGCCGGCCGACGATCTGAACACCGACGGGCAGCCCGTCGTCGCCCTGGTAGAGCGGCAGCGAGATGGCGGGCTGGCCGGAGGCGTTGATGACGGGCGTGAACGGCGTGAACAGCCCGGAGCGCGTGAACGTCGCCATCGGGTCCGGCGCCGCGGTGTCGAGCGTCCCCAGCGGCAGCGGCCGCTCGGCCAGCGCGGGGGTCAGCAGCGCGTCATAGGGAGCGAGAAACGTCACGAGCCGCCGCGCGAAGGACTGCAGCTGCACGATCGCGGCCTGCGCCTCGATCGCGCCGAGGCCCCGCACCATCGAGAAGATCGCCCAGCTCATCGGCTCCATGTCGGCCGCCGTCGGCTCCCGCCCGGCGATCCGGCCGGAGTAGGCGATCGAGAGCGCGATCTGCGTCGAGAAGACCATCCCGAAGATCTCCCCGATGCCGTCGGACTGCCACGGGGGCTCGACGTCCTGGACCTCGTGGCCGAGCGAGCGCAGCAGCTCAGCGGCATCCTCGGCTGCGCGCACCGCGACCGGGTCGACGCTTGCCCCGGCGATGGGAGGCGTCGTCGCGAGCGCGATCCTCAGGCGGCCCGGGCCGCGTCCCGCCGCCAGCGCGAACGGCTCGGCCGGGGCCGGCGCCCACGTGGCGTCGCCGGGCTCATAGCCGGCCAGCACGTCCAGGATCGCCGCCGTGTCCCCGACGGTGCGGGTCAGCATGCCGTCGATCCCGAGCGATGAGTCGCCGAGCTCCGGCGCGGCCGAGATGCGCCCGCGCGAGGGCTTCAGGCCGACCAGCCCGCAGCATGCCGCGGGTATCCGCACCGACCCGCCTCCGTCGTTGCCGTGCGCGACCGGCACCATCCCGGCGGCGACCGCGGCCGCCGCGCCGCCCGAGGATCCGCCCGGCGTCCGCGAGAGGTCCCAGGGGTTGCGGGTCGGGCCGAACAGCCTCGCCTCGCTGGTCGGCAGGATCCCGTACTCCGGGAGCGTCGTCGTCCCCACGATCACGAAGCCGGCGTCGCGCAGGCGCCTGCTGACGTTGTGGTCGTAGCCGGCGACGTGTCCTGACATCAGACCGCAGCCGTAGGTCAGCCTCAGACCCTTCACGGGCCTGTTGTTCTTGATCGCGACGGGCACCCCGGCGAACGGCCGCGCGTCGCCTGGGGAGATCCCGCGGGCGGCCTGGAGCGCCCCCTCGGTGTCAATCTCGACGAAGGCGTTCAGGGCCGGGTTCAGCTCGCCGATCCGCTCCAGCGAGCATTCCGCGAGCTCCAGTGCGGAGACCTCACCGGTCCGCACCATCTCGGCGAGCTCGGTGGCGGGTCGGAACATCAGATCGCTGTCGGGCACGGGACCTCCTGCGGGCCGTTGTGGATGGCGCCCGGGGCCGTCGCCCGGGAGGGGCCAGGGTACTCCCGCGCGCAATCCTGCGACGATATGGCCCTGCCCAGAAGGCAGCCCACCCCGTCAAGCATCAAGCTCAGAAAGCGAGTGCCATGAGCGCGGTTCAGTCAGATTCAGAGGTTCGGTCGGGACTCGAGGGAGTCGTCGCCTTCGCGACGGAGATCGCAGAGCCCGACAGAGAGGGCGGGGCGCTCCGCTACCGCGGCGTCAACATCGAGAGCCTCGTCGGCTCGGTCCCCTATGAGCAGGTGTGGGGCCTGCTCGTGGACGGCAAGCTCAGACCGGGCCTGCCGCCGGCCGAACCGCATGCGCTGACGGTCCGCTCGGGCGACCACAGGGTCGACGTGCAGTCGGCGCTGGCGATGCTGGCCCCGGAGTGGGGCTTCGGACAGCTGATCGACATCAGCGACGAGGAGGCGCGGGACAATCTCGCGCGCGCCTCGGTGATGGCGCTCTCGTTCGTCGCGCAGTCCGCGCGCGACGCCGGCCAGCCGCCCGTCCCCCAGACGGAGATCGACCAGGGCAAGACGATCCCCGAGCGTTTCCTTCTGCGCTGGCGCGGCGAGGCGAACCCCGACCACGTGAAGGCGATCGACGCCTACTGGATCTCGGCCGCGGAGCACGGGATGAACGCGTCCACGTTCACCGCCCGCGTCGTCGCATCGACCGGCGCGGACGTGGCGGCGGCGCTCTCGGCGGCGGTCGGCGCGCTGTCGGGCCCTCTGCACGGCGGTGCACCCTCGCGCGTGCTGAAGATGCTCGAGGAAGTCGAACAGACCGGCGACGCGGAGCGCTGGGTCAGCGACGCCCTGGACCGCGGCGACCGGCTGATGGGCTTCGGCCATCGCGTCTACCGCGCCGAAGACCCGCGTGCGCGTGTCCTGCGCGAGACCAGCCGCGAGCTCGGCTCACCGCGCTTCGAGGCCGCCGAGGCGCTCGAGCGGGCCGCGCTGGCGGAGCTGCAGGCCCGCAGGCCGGACCGCGTGCTCGCGACGAACGTCGAGTTCTGGTCGGCGGTGATACTGGACCTCGCGGAAGTCCCGCCGGACCTCTTCACGCCGATGTTCACGTGCGCGCGCGTCGCCGGCTGGTCGGCGCACATCCTCGAGCAGAAGCGCGAGGGCAAGTTGATCCGCCCGACCGCCAAGTACGTGGGCGCCGGCCCCCGCTCGATCGACGAGGTTCAGTAGGGCTGTGGGGTCCCGGCGCGCGCCGGGACCCCACAGCACCTCATCCGGCTGCGGGGAGCCCGAGTGCGGCGCTGAGCGCGCCGTCGGAGCTCTTGACCAGCTCGGCGTTCGCGACGAGCGCCTCGGCGGCCGCCTTGGCCGCCTGGGGGTCGCCGGCCGCGGCCGCCGCCTCGATCGCGTGCAGCGAGCCCGCGACCCGGGTGATGCTGGACTGCAGCGCCGTGAGCTCGGTCCTGTAGGGCGCCGGCACGCTCAGCTGCCCCAGTGAGCCCGCGAGCGCCCTTGCGCGCGACGCGAGGGCGTGAAACTCGGCGGTGAGCGCCGCGTCGCTCCTCCTCGGGGCCGCAGCGACGGCGGTGCCGACGTCTTCCCCGAGCGCCGTGAGCTCGGCCTTCTGGGTCGTGAAGGCCGCCCTGAACGCGGCCGTCGCGGGGGCCGGGCCGGACGTGGCGGCCGAGCCACCGCATCCCGCGGGCAGCAGCGAGAGCACGGCGAGGATCGGAACGAGACGGCGCATGTGCCTCCGGCGTGGGTATCGGGGCCGGCGCGGCCGCCGGCGAGGGCGTGCAACCCTACCGGCGCGCTCGTGCGGCGGGCGTTAACGGCGGAGGGCCCGGCGCGATGCCGGGCCCTCCGAACTCAGCGAAGCTGAGCGGTCCTACATCATTCCGCTCATGTCGGGCATGCCGCCGCCCGCGCCTGCGCCTTCCTTCTCGGGGACCTCGGCGACGATCGCCTCGGTCGTGAGGATGTTCTTCGCGATCGAGGCCGCGTTCTGCAGCGCCGAGCGCGTGACCATCGCCGGGTCGATGATGCCTTCGGCGACGAGATCGACGATCTCGTTCGTCGAGGCGTTCAGGCCCTGGCCTTTCTTGGCCTTGCGGACGTCGTTGACGACGACCGAGCCCTCGAGGCCCGCGTTCTCAGCGAGCTGACGGAGCGGCTCCTCGAGCGCGCGGAGCACGATGCGCGCGCCGGTCCGCTCGTCCGGATCACCGTCGTCGCCGATCTTCACGGCGGAGGAGGCCTGCAGCAGCGCAACGCCGCCGCCGGGCACGATGCCCTCCTCGAGTGCCGCCCTCGTTGCCTGCAGGGCGTCCTCGACGCGGTGCTTCTTCTCCTTCATCTCCGTCTCGGTGGCCGCGCCGACCTTCACGACGGCGACGCCGCCGGAGAGCTTGGCGAGGCGCTCCTGGAGCTTCTCGCGGTCGAAGTCCGAGTCGGTGTTCTCGATCTCGGCTTTGATCTGGTTGATCCTGCCCTTGATCGCGTCGGCATCGCCTGCGCCGTCGACGATCGTCGTCGTGTCCTTCGCGACGACCACACGGCGAGCGCGCCCGAGCTGGGAGATCTGCGTGTTCTCCAGCTTCAGGCCCATCTCCTCGGTGATCACCTCGGCGTTGGTGAGGATCGCGATGTCCTCGAGCATGCGCTTGCGGCGGTCACCGAAGCCCGGGGCCTTCACGGCAACGCCGGTGAAGGTTCCACGGAGCTTGTTGACCACCAGCGTCGCGAGCGACTCGCCCTCGACGTCCTCGGCGATGATCAGGAGCGGCTTGCCGCTCTGGATCACGGCCTCGAGCACCGGCAGCACGTCGCGGACGGAGCCGATCTTCTGGTTCGCGATCAGGATGAAGGGGTCCTCGAGGGTCGCCTCCATGCGGTCCTGGTCGGTGACCATGTAGGGCGAGATGTAGCCCTTGTCGAACTGCATGCCCTCGGTGAACTCGAGGTCCATGCCGAAC
>Ga0209698_10002006_pt1 | contig 23283 bp, 15 predicted proteins | sample LitLauG_LLR_2012_FD_187203 | JGI IMG/M metagenome (GOLD analysis project Ga0209698, IMG submission 187203) | Freshwater sediment microbial communities from Pennsylvania, USA - Little Laurel Run_MetaG_LLR_2012 (SPAdes) (version 2) | ecosystem: Environmental > Aquatic > Freshwater > Creek >... | reverse complement strand
CTTCCATTGCTGCGCCCTCGCGGGCGGGAAGATCCGGCCGACGTCGGGTGATTTCTGAATGTCGGCGCGCGTCTTGATGGGCGAGTTCGGATTGCGCGCCAGCCAGACGCGGAGGGCTTCTTCCGTGGTGGGGGAGGTGGCGGACCGCTTACCGAGCAGTTCTTTGAGGTTGGGGATCACGAGGGGATCGGTGAGGATGGCGCCGGCGGCTTTCAACTCGGCGACGTTTTTTTCGAATACGGCGTCGACCTTCTTGAAGTCGGCGGAAGCGGGCTCGGAGGCGGCGCCAATCGATTCGCGCAGGATGCCCAGGCGCGCGCCGCGCAGGGCGTTGCGATCGAGGAAGCGGGTGTAGCTTTCCGGCGCGTTGCCGGCGCCCAGGGCTGTCAGCGGGTCTTCGGGATCGTAGCCCACCATGACATCCAGCAGTTCCGCCAGATCCGTGACCGTGCGCGCCATGGGGCCCATGGACGCAGGCTCCGAAGGATAGCCGTCGTACATTCCGGTGCGGCTCACCAATCCGGCGGTGGGGCGCATGGTGACGAGGTCGTTCCAGGCGCCGGGGCGGCGAATGGAAGCGAAGGTCTCTTCGCCAACGGCGACGGTCGAGAAATTGGCGGCCGTGGCGGCTCCCGAGCCGCCGGAGGAGCCTCCTACGGTCCGCTCCAGGTCATAGGGATTGCGCGTGGCTCCAAACAGGGACCCGTAGGTATCGCCGGCCGCGAACTCGCTGAGGGTGGTCTTGCCCAGAATGATGGCTCCCGCCTTCTTCAAGCGGGCCACCACGAACGCGTCCAAAGGCGGCCGATAGTCCTTAAAGACGAGGGAACCGAGTGTGGTGGGCATGCCGGCGGTGTCGATTTCGTCTTTCACCAGGACCGGAACGCCGTGCAGAGGGCCCACCAAGCCTGACTTCTTGTATTGGGCGTCCAAGCGATCGGCCTCTTCCAAAGCTTTCGGGTTGAGGGTAATCACGGCGTTGAGCTTGGGTCCCTGTTGATCGTAGGCATGAATCCGGTCGAGATAGCCCTGGACCAGTTGGCGGGAGGAGAGTTTGCCGGACTTGTAGGCGGCGTGGACCTGATCGATGGTGGCTTCCACGATAGGGAAGGGCTGGCCGGTCTGACCGTGAAGCAGACCGGCGGCCACCGCCGCCATGCTCCCTAGGATCCCGACGCGGCGCATGGCGCTCTCAATTCCGGTGGGCGGCCAGCGACGTGACGGCTTCCCAGAAAAACTGCACGTGCTGGTAGAGAGCGGTTTCGAGGATCCGTTCCTGATCGCTGTGGGGGCCGTAGCCTTTGGGAGCGTCTTCCTCGTCGACCATGGCGCCGACGCCGTAACATTGCATGCCCTTGGCGCGCAGGAAGGCCATGTCGGTAGCGCCGGTCTGCATCATGGGGAGAGTGACCACGCCGTAGATTTTTTTGTAGGCGGCTTCGACGGCGCGGAAGCCGTCGGAATCGAGGCGCGACGGGGCAGCGCCCGGGCGTTGATTGTTGGTGTTGGGCACGACATCGACGGACGGATCGTCGATCACCTTGCGCATCAGGTCATAGAACGCCGCCATGTCCTCGCCGGGCAGCGCGCGGATATCCAGGGTGGCTTCCGCTTGGGAGGGAATGACATTGACCTGGTAGCCGCCTTGAATGATATTGGGCGAGATGGAGGTGTGCAGCATGGAATAAGCCAGGGGTTCGCGCTCGGCCATGTATTCGCGAATGGCGGGAGCCTTTTGCGGGTCGAGCAGCCCGCGGTAGCGCTCGGCTTCTTCGGGGCTGCTGAGGGTGGCGAGTTTCTCGAAATAGTAGCGCGTGGTGTCGTTGAAGCGCATGGGTGGATCCCACAGGGCGATTTTCTCCACGGCTTGCGCCAGGTGGACCACGGCGTTGGAGCGCAACGGCCGCGACCCATGCCCGGCAGGCCCGTGAGACACCAGGCGGGCGCCGCGCGGCTGCTTTTCGGTGGTCTCGACGGTGGCGTAGCGCGGCTGGCCGTTGCTGCTGCGGACACCTCCGGCTTCGGCCAGGCAGATTTCGGCGTCGAGGTCATTCCAATGTTCGTTCACCAGGTACTCGATACCGGGGCCGGTAGCGGCTTCTTCACCGGCTTCGGCGACGAAGATTACATCGCGGTCCAGCGGGATCTTGGACCGTTTGAGCAGCAACATGGTGGCCAGCGCGGCCACGAGGTCGCTTTTGTCGTCCAGGGTGCCGCGGCCATAGACGTAGCCACCCTGGCGCGCGGCGCTGAAGGGAGGGAAGCTCCACTTGGACGCATCCACGCGCACGGTATCGGTATGACCCATGATCAGCAGAGGCCGCCGGGAACCGTTGCCTTTCAGGCGGGCAATGAGGTTGGCGCGGGACGGCTCTTTGGCCGCCACGATCACGGGGATGCCCTCGGCGTCCAAAATTTTCTTGACGTAGTCGACCACGCGGGTTTCGTTACCGGGCGGATCGCTGCTGTCGAGCTGGACGAGCGCCTGGAAGTGGCGCATCACTTCCGCGTTGACGTTGGACCAATCCGGTGTTTGGGCGGAGACCGGCAGAAACGCGGCAAAGGAAGCAAACACGGCGAGACTTCGCATCGCAACAGTCTAGCGCATCCGGCGGCGCCGCAGGCAAACCGGGGACAGGCAACGAAATCCCCAAACGGCGGGGATTTCGAAGCCAGTCCCGCTTTGCAGGCTTTTTCTCTAATACGGGTTCAGTCCGAATTGCCGCAGCTTTTGGGCGGCGGCCGGAAGTCCTCCGGTGGCGGCGGCGGCCACGATGGAATAGGGCTCCCAGGCTACCCCTCCGTGGAAGGTGCGGACGATCGGGTTGTCCCCCCAGTTCCACAGGCGTCCGGGATCGACATCCACGCTGAGCGGGGAACTGTCCCAGTGGCCTTTGGGATAACAGTACACCCCGAGGGCTTGGATGAAGAAACAATAGAAAGCCGCGGCGGCGAAGATCCATTTCAGATTTCCGCCGCCGATGGCCGGCCAACCAAGGGCCATTAAGACGATGAGGCAGGGCAGGATTTCGGTGAGCAAGCGCGGGCCCCAACAATAGCCGCCCCACCAGTTGGGCCAGGCGGCTATGGCGAGAATATGCAGGAGCGCGAAGGCGCCGGCGCCCGCCAGGAGCGGGCGATGCTGGAAGCGCAGTGGGCAGGCTCGCGGGAGAAAGGCGCAAAGGGCAAAGAGGGCGATCGGCGTGTAGATGAGAAGCCCCCGGGCGGGACTGATCAATATACCGGGGAGGGCGTCAAAGAAACGCGCGCCGGGCTGAGCCGAGTATCCGCCCGCGAGGTTGCCGAACACCGCGAAGTTGTAAGCGGCGATCAGAGCGGCGGCTGCCAGGGAGGGCGCAAAGGCGCGGACATAATCGAGCGGGCGTGTGGGCCGTAACCAGAGGGCGAGCGCAAGGGCCGGCAGCAACATCAGGTTGGTAAGCCGGATCGCGAAAGCGCAGGCGGCACAGAGGCCGGCTATCCAGTACCAACGCGTTGGGGGTGCGAATGCGCCGAACCGCTCGATGGAATACAGACATCCGAGGATCGCGAGCTGATCAAAAGTGTGGGGCCACAGGGCCTGGCTGCTGGTAGACCAGTTCCCGGTCCCCAAGGCGAATACCAGGGTGAGCAGCCAGGCGGCGCGGGCGGATGTGAACCGGCGGAGCAGGCACAGAAGGACGACGGCGGACGCGGCGGCGAGCGTCACGGCCGTCACTTTCTCGAGGATGCGCGCCAGGGAGATCAGAGTGCCCGGGGACTGATGGCGAGTCCAGGGGACGACAGCGACGGGGAGGTACAGGGGAGCCGCCAGAACCGGCCCGGCAATGGGATACCAGCTATACCAGTGCCCGCCGGCTTTGCGGACGACGCGCGAGCTGTAGGCGAAATGCTCCTCCATCCAGGGGGCAAAGCGATCGAGGGTCAGGGAGCCATCGAGAAGCAGGGAAAACGGAATGAGGGAGCCGGGAAACGAATCACCTGCCGCCACCGGCCGAAGATTGGAATGGTACACGACGGAGAGCAGTACGAAGAGAAGGAAGTAGGGCCGGAAGCGCTGGATGCCGCTGCGAATGGCTTGGGTCATCCCTGCACGCGCCGGTCTTTGCCTTCCCAGAAGTGCTCGCGAAGCTCGCGCTTCAGGATTTTGCCGGTGCCGGTCTTGGGTAACGGGCCTTCCACGAATTCGATGACGCGAGGGATCTTGAAGCGGGCGAGGCGGGTTTGGAGGAATGCCGTAAGCTGCTCGCCATCGAGCGGCTGATCGGGCTTGGGTACCACAATCGCGACCGGCACCTCGCCCCACTTGGGATCGGGTGCGGCCACGACGGCGCATTCGAGCACGGAGGGATGGGCGAAGATCGCCTTTTCCACCTCGATGGAGGAGATATTCTCACCGCCGCTGATGATGATGTCCTTTTTGCGGTCCACGATCTGGACGTAGTGCTCCTCGTCCCACACGGCCATATCTCCGGTGTGCAGCCAGCCGCCGGTGAGAACGGCCCTGGTGGCCTCGGGCTCCTTGTAATAGCCATCCATGACGTTGTCGCCGCGAACGACCACCTCGCCGATGGATTGCATATCGTGGGGGACGTCGTCGAGGTGTAGGTCGACGACGCGCATTTCGCAGCCGGGGATGGACCAGCCGGCCATGGCCTGGCGGCGGATCCGGTCCTGGTCGCCGGCCAGGCTCACGGTGCTTTTCAGACGGGAAGTAGAAGCGACGGGGGAAGTTTCCGTCAACCCGTAGCCGGCCAGCACGCGGCAATGGAAAGCCTGCTCCATGCGGGCCACCAACTCGGGCGAGGAGGCTGCGCCGCCGATATGGATCTCCTCCATGCTGGAGGTGTCGAAGCGGCCGAGCTCGGGGCAGTTCAACAGGGCATTGGCCATGGTCGGCACCAGCGAACAGGCGGTGGCGCGCTCCTGTTCGATCACGCGCAAAACAAAAACGGGGTCAAAGCGGCGGACCATGACCTGCGTGCTGCCCATCAGGGTAGACACCTGCGGCCGTCCCCAGCCATTGGCGTGGAACAAGGGGATGGTATGCAATTCCACGGTATTGTCGCGGCAGGCGCCGGTGAGGCCGACCAGCAGGGCATGCATGAAGATAGTCCGGTGCGACAGCATGACGCCCTTCGGCGTGCCGGTGCTGCCGCTGGTGTAGAAGAGCTCGCAAAGTTCGTTTTCGTCGTAGGAGAATACGTCGGGACGATCGAGGCGGCCGCGTGAGAGGAGCTCTTCGAGAGTGAGGTCGGCATAGGGCGTGGGTCCATCGATGGCTACAAACCGCTGAATGGTGGGGCAGGCTCTTCGCAGGGCGTCCATGCACGCCGCGAAATCGTTCTCGAAGACCAGCATGCGGGCTTCGGCATGGTTGAGAATGGCGATCAGTTCGGCGGGCTGCAGCCGGACATTGAGCGGCATGACGATGCCGCGTACGAGCGGCACACCGTAGTAGCCCTCCAGGAGCTGGTGGTTATTGAAGCTGAGATAGGCGATGCGATCGCCCGCACGAATGCCTTCGGCAAGGAGGCCGGCGGCCAGGCGCTCCACACGCTCGCCAAACTGGGCGTAAGTGTAGCGGCAAGCGCCCGAGACGATACCGGTTTTCTGCGCATAGAGATCGACGGCGCGATACAGACATCGGACGGGTGTCAAAGGCACGTTCATGGGGCCCTCCGCGGGTAAGACTAGAATTATGCCACGAAGCGCTGGTACAATCCTCGACATGTTCAAAGGACTGGAACACACCGCCATCGCTTCGCCGGATCCGCAGAAGCTGGCGCAATGGTACGTGGATCACCTGGAGTTCTACATTAATTTCCAATACCTGGGAAATTACTTCATTAAGGCGAAGAACGGGACGGTGATCGAGATTATTCCTTCGGAGGGAGAGCGGCCGGAGCAAAATATAAAATCGCCGGGGATCCGGCATTTCGCGATCCAGGTGGACGATTTCGAAGCGGCGAGGGAGAAGCTCCGGGAGATGGGGATTCCCCTGCTGAACGATCCGATTCAGATGGGCGGCAATCGTCTACAGTATTTCACGGACGCCGACGGGAATTTCATTCACCTGATTCATCGGGAGAAGCCGCTGCCGTAGGTTCGAATTCGGGGGTTTCGTAGACTGTCCCCGAATTAGAGGAAGTCCAGGGGGGACATGCGGCCGCCGTCGATGACGATCGTCTGGCCGGTGATGTAGGATGCGTCATCGCTGGCCAACAGGAGCGCCATCCCGGCGATTTCTTCCGGTTGGCCCAGATGACGGATCGGCTGCTTCTCCAGGGCCTGCGCCAGCTTGGTTTCGTCCTGCCAATAAAACTCGCTGAGGGCAGTCTGAATGAGGCCGGGAGCGATGGCATTCACGCGGACGCCTTTGGGACCGAGCTCCTGGGCGTAGGATTTCGTCATCATGATGAGCGCCGCTTTGGTCATGCTGTAGAGCATGCCCTGGTATTGCGGCCGCAAGCCGGATATGGAGGCGACGTTGATGATGGAGCCCGAGCCGCGTTCGCACATTCCGGGGGCAAGCGCCTGGATCAGGCGGAAGGCACTCTTCAGATTGACTTCGACCATCTTGTCGAACTTGGCTTCGTCGACCTGGAGAACGGGCTCCTGCGCGATGTTGGTGGCGGCGTTGTTGACCAGGATGTCGACTCTGCCGAATTCGCGTTGGGTCATTTCGAGGAGGCGTTGAATGTCCTCTTTTCGGCCCACGTGACAGGCGAGGGGAAGCACCTGGCCGTGGATTTCCGCTGCGACGCGGTCGAGCGTTTCCTGTCTGCGGCCGCAGATGATGACGGTGGCGCCCTCGCGAGCGAAGGCGGCAGCGATGGCTTGGCCGATGCCGCGGCTGGCGCCCGTGACGAGGGCGACTTTATGCAGAAGAATGGGCATTCAAGCTCTCGAAGGTTTTGCCGGTCTCCGCCAGGCGCTTCAGCAGGGGAGCGGGAGACCATAGCTCGGGGCCGTGGCGCCTTTCGAATTCCTCTACGCGGGCTAGCACCTGCTTCAGTCCCACGGTATCCGCGTAGAACATGGGGCCGCCGCGCCAGGCGGGGAAGCCGTAACCGTTGATGTAAACGATGTCGATATCGACGGCCCGCAGGGCGATGCCCTCACCTAAGAGCCGTGCGCCTTCGTTCACCAGGGCAAAGAGGCAGCGATCGACGATCTCTTCGGCGGGGATGGAGCGCCGCTGGATGCCGGCGGAGAGCGCGGTTTTTTCGATCAAGGCGGCTACCTCGGGATCGGGCCAGGGGCGCCGCTGCTCGTCATAGCGGGACCAGCCGCTGCCGGTCTTTTGCCCGAAACGGCCCATTTCGCAGAGCAGGTCGGCGACCAGCGGCCGGCGCACTCCCGGCTGTTCCAAATGGCGGAACTCTTTACGAACGCGCCAGCCGACGTCGAGGCCGGCGAGGTCGAGCATGGCGAGCGGCCCCATGGGCATGCCGAAATCGTAGAGCGCCTGGTTGACCTGCTCGACGGAGGCGCCCTCTTCCAGCAGAAATTCCGCCTCGCGGCGGTAGGGCCCCAGCATGCGGTTGCCGATGAACCCCGGTGCGTTCCCGGCGAGCACCGCGACTTTGTTCAGCGTGCGGGCGACGGCCATGGAAGTGGCCAGCACCCCGTAGCTACTGGCCTTGCCGCGCACGATCTCCATCAAGCGCATGACGTTCGCGGGGCTGAAGAAATGATGGCCGACCACCATCTCGGGGCGCGTGGTGGCGGAGGCGATTTCATCGATATCCAGGTAGGAGGTGTTGGAGGCCAGGATGCAGTCCGCTTTAGCGATGCGGTCGATTTCCGAAAAGACCTGCTTCTTGAGCGACATGCCCTCGAACACGGCTTCGACAATGATATCCGCCTGCGCGAAGCCGTCGTAAGTCAGTTGCGGCGTAATCAGCGCCATGCGCTGGTCCATGGCCTCTTGGGTGAGTTTGCCCTTTCTTACGGAACTGGCGTAGTTCTTGCGGATGACTTGGAGGCCGCGGTCCAGCGCGTCCTGGCTCACTTCTTTGAGGATGACGGGAAGCCCGGCGTTGGCATAATTCATGGCGATACCGCCGCCCATGGTGCCCGCGCCGACGACGGCGGCGCGCCGGATCGCGGAAACGGAAGTGTCCCTGGGGAGGTCCGGAATTCTCGCGGCCGTCCGTTCGCCAAAGAAGGCGTGAATCAAAGCCTTGGACTGGGTGGAGAAGAGACACTCTCGAAAAAGTTCGGCTTCTCTCTGGCAACCCTGCTCGAAGGGCAGGCGGGTAGCGGCTTCCACCGCATCGATGGCGGCGAGGGGGGCGGTTTGGCCGCGCTTCCTGTTGCGCGCCTGCTCGCGGATGGAAGCAAAAACGGCGGGGTCGGGGGGGCGCAATTTCCCGGCGCGGTCGCGTGTCTTGGGTGGGGGCGCGGCGGCGACTTCCCGCGCGAAAGCTACCGCACCCGCGAGGAGGTCTCCTTCGATGATGCGATCGACGACGCCGAGCGCGAGCGCTTCGGGCGCGCGGATGGGCTCGCCGAGCGCGCACATTTCGAGCGCCTTGGGGACGCCTGCCAGGCGCGGCAGGCGCTGCGTACCGCCGGCGCCCGGGATGAGGCCCAGGTTGACCTCGGGCTGTCCGACCTGGCCCGAAGCCAGGATCACGCGGTAGTGGCCGGCCATGGCCGTTTCCAGGCCGCCGCCGAGCGCCACGCCGTGGATCGCCATGACCACCGGCTTGGGGCAGTTCTCAATCGTCAACAGAAGCGGATGCAGAGTGAGCCGCGGTCTCTCGCCGGCCACGATTTTGAGGAATTCGCGGATGTCGGCGCCGGCAATGAAAGTGCGGCCGGCGCCCATCACCACGATGGCGCGCACCGGTTCGTCCGCGGCGGCCTCTTCGATGGCAGCTTGTATTCCCTCGGGCACTCCGGGGCTGAGCGCATTCACCGGCGGATTGTCGATGGTCACTACCGCGACATCGCCGTGGCGCGTGAGTTGAACGAGATCAGGCATAAGTCAAAGTATGTAGCGCTCCACGGCCAGCAGGCGGCCGGCGATTTGGCGGCGCAGCGCGATGACGTCCACCGGTTGGCAGCCCGCGAACTTTCGCAAGACGTCCATGGTGGTGCGCAGCGCATCGCCTTCCGCGCAGGAGCTGAGAACGTTTCGCGCCGAAAACTCGATGCGGGCCATGGCGTCGCGCAGAAACACGGCACAGATGCCGGCGGCATCGGCTCCCTTCCCGGCGGGCGCGAGCTTACGGGTGCGCAGGAGCGTCGATTCCATGGCGAACGTTTCGGTCACGATGTCGGCGATGTTCATGATGACCTCTTGTTGTTTTTCGAGCGCGCCGCCGTATTTCTGGTGGGCCAGGCCGAACGCGAACAGGGCCACCTTCTTGGCGTTGGACACGAGGCGGACTTCCTCATCGGGGCCGTCGCTGGTTCCACCGCCGCTGAGAATTTCCGCCATTACCTTTTCAGCGGCGGGGAACAGCGGCAGTTGGCCGCGCGCGGCCCGCTTGAGCAGCATGCCGGTGGTCACCAGCCGGTTGATTTCGTTGGTGCCCTCGAAAATACGGTTGATGCGCGCATCGCGATACGCGCGCTCGACGGCGTAGTCCTGGTGATAGCCGTAGCCGCCGTGGATCTGCAGGGCTTCGTCCACCACGTAGCCCAGCATTTCCGAGGCGGAGACCTTCACCAGGGAGCACTCGGCGGCATACTCCTCGGCGGCCTTGAGCATGGTTTGGGAGGCATCCGGGTGTTCCCAGGAAAAACCGTCCAACTGGCTTTCGATCTGTCCGACGATGCGCCAGACCGAGGATTCCACCGCGAAAATGCGGATGGCCATCTCGGCAAGCTTATGCCGGATGGCGCCGAACTCAGCGATGGCGGAGCCGAATGCCTTGCGTTGCTTGGCGTACTGGAGCGAGAGGCCGAGGATGACCTTGGCTTTGCCCACAGCCGCGGCGGCGAGTTTCAAGCGGCCGATATTGAGAACGTTGAGCGCGATGATGTGGCCGCGGCCGATTTCCCCCAGCAGGTTTTCCACCGGGACCGGGACATTATCGAAATAAAGCGCGGTGGTGGAACTGCCCTTGATCCCCATCTTTTGCTCTTCGGCTCCGCTCTGCACACCGAAGCGGCGCTCCACCAGAAACGCGGTGAATTTCTCGCCGCCCACTTGGGCGAAGACGGTGAACAGATCGGCCTGCCCGCCGCTGGTGATCCACATTTTCTGCCCGTTGAGGAGATACGACTTGCCATCGGGAGTCAGGTCGGCGCGGGTACGGGCGGCGAGGGCGTCGGAGCCGGCCTGCGGCTCGGTCAGAGCGTAGGCGGCGAGCATTTCGAGCGTCGCCAGTTTGGGGAGATACTTGCGTTTCTGCTGCTCGGTGCCGAAGTAAAGGACCGGAAGCGTGCCGATGCCGGTATGGCCCGAGTGCCAGCCGGCGTAGGAACCGTCGCGCCCCAAATGCTCGGTGGCGATGACTTCGGAGGCCAGATCGAGCTCCAGGCCGCCAAATTTTTCGGGAATGGAAATCGCCGTCAGACCAAGTTCGGCGGCTTTCGCCAGCACCTGCCGCACTACGCCGGGCTCGTGGCGCAGAATGGCTTCGAGCCTCGGGCCGACTTCTTTGGCCCAGAATTCGTCGACGGTGCGGGCGATGGCGCGATGTTGTTCGCTCAGGTCCTCGGGGGTGAAGATTTCCCGCGGAGCGCGGTCTTCGATCAGAAAGCCGCCACCCTTGGTCTTGGGGAGAAGCGCGGGAGCGGTGGGCACCTCCCAATTGTAACCAGCGGAGTTAGCCGGCACACGCGGATTGCCGCCCGCCCTGGTCCTGTTCTGCGCATCGCTGTTGAGGGCGCAGAATGGGGGGGCCGGGCACGAGATTCAGAACAGCACGTCGAAATCGGCGCGATAACGCAGGTGGTAGTTGCCGAAGAAGATGCCGTACTGTGGGTCGGCGGTATTGGCGTGCACGGCCAGCGCGTTGAAGTGATTGGTGAGATTGAAGCCGCTCACGGAGAAGCGCAAAGTATATTTGGCGTTTACCATGACGTCTTTCAGGATGCGGGCGTCGGCCGCCAGGTAATTGGGGAACCGCGAGGCGAAGGGCGTGCCCACGTAATCGCCGAGGACATCGACCTTGGCGTAGGGGAAGCCGTTGCGGTATTCGAGCAGGGGCAGTAGCTGCACGCCTTGCGGGAGGTTGACACGCCCCCAGGCCAGGAAGCGGTTAGGCAGATCGGCGGGAAAATGCGAATACACGTTTTGACGGACCAGGGGGGAGGGAAAGTTGCCCAGGAAGCCGGCGAAGTCGTTCAGATTCCCTTGGGCATGGCCGCGCGTGTAAGTGAGGAAGATCTGCTGGCCGTCTTTCCACTCGAAGCGGCCGGTGAGTTCGGCCTGGCGGAACACGGAGCGGCCGCCGCCTCTTAACAGGAGTTGCTCGGTCTCCACCGCTTGCGGTTCGAGCACCACCAGGCCCGTGGAACGGCTGTCGGTGTAGGCCGCGCGTATTTTGAACACGCGCGTGACGCGCTGTTCGAGTTGCACGTTCCAGGTGCCGGCGTGGGGCGAGAAATTGCCCGGCACGCGCAGGCTATGCACCAAGGCGGAATTGACACCGCCGACGCCTAAAACATTCACGTCGGTGACGGGATCGCCCACGATACTGCCATCGGGGCCGTAGGTGGTCACAATGCGCTGCGGAAGCGAGCCGAACGTGTAGACGCTGAGAGGAACGCGGTCGAAGAAGATGCCAAATCCTCCCCGAAATACGGTTCTTCCGCTGGAAAAGGGAACCCAGGACAAGCCCATGCGGGGCGCCATCCGAACCGTGGCCGAGATATTTTGACGCACGATGCGTCCACCCACGTCGAAAGCCAGCCTGGGGCTAAGCGCCCAATGATCCTGCGCAAAGGCAGCGGCCTCCGAGTCGGTCACACGATAGGGGCTCCCGCCGGTGAAGTCGATGCGGCGCAGCAATTGGCCGCCGAGGTCGAGGATGTTGATCGGCCGATCGGTCAGTTGGCCGCTGTTATCCAGGTACGTAAAGGAGGCGCCGAACTTCAATTCGTGCCTTCCGGCCCGCTCGATCTGTCCGGGGGACCAGATTTCGAGCCACTGATCGCGTCCAGCCTCGCGCGTCTGGCTGCTGAAGTAGTTGCCCCGGTTTCCCACCGGTGTCAGAATCATTTCCCGATCGCCCTGCGCGCCGACAGTGGCATCGAAGCGTTGGAAAGAAATCGTGCTGGTGAGGATGCCGGACCCAACACCGAGGCGGTCGCTAAGAGTCGCGACATAATTATGCTGGGCATAGCTGGGCGTGACCGGCTGCGGGTTGAAGTACTCCGGGTTAACGAAATTAGTGTGCTGGGGACTGAAGTGCAACGAGCCGGTGAGCATCTGCCGGCCCGAGACCACGTAGTCCAACTGAGTAAACGAATTTACGGCTTCCTGTTTGGATTCGTTGAAGGGGAAGCCCAGCGTCCGGTCCGGTTTCTTGACGATGGCGTACTGCAAAGCAGAGATGAAAAAGAGGCGCTGGCGAATCAACGGACCGCTCGACAGGACGCGAGGGGTGCTGTCTAGGATACCGCGCATGCGCCAACTGCGCCACCGAAAGTCCGGGAGCGGATCGTTCAGCTCCGCGTGCCACGACTCCCCGCCGCGGCGCGTCTCCACGGCCACCACACCGGAGGTGAAGTTCCCGTATTGAGCCAGGAAGGGCGAAGTCATGACGGCCACGGATTCCACGCTATCGATGGGGATGGTTTGGCCGAATCTCCCGGTGGCGGGATCGGTTACATCGACCTGGTTGACCACGAACGCACTGCGATGCTCGCCCGTGCCGCCCATCTTGATCTCGTTATCCTGGCGCGTAACTCCAGGAGCCAGGGGAAGCGCGTCGGTGACCGTTACAGGCCGGAACGGCAGATTCTTTACCTCGGCCGGATGAAGCTGATCGGGCGGCGAAGAACTCTGCGTGAGTGGTGGCGCAGTCTCATGAACGTCCACGCTCTCACGAACCAGCAGCGGGGTCAGGATGAGGTCCAACTCTGCCCGCGGGCCACCGGTTACCTGGAATGCGTTGGCGCGCACCTCGTGGAACCCATCTTTGACTGCATTCACGGTCCACGCGCCGCACGCCAGATTCTCGAATTCCGCGATCCCTCGAGGATCGGTGCTGCGCGCCTGGGCGCCGCCGGAAGCAATTGCGATTCGCACTTCGACGCCGGGCACATGGTTCCCGGAGGAGTCCTGGGCAACGATCCGAAGTTCGCCGGTCTTGCAGGTCTGGGAGAAACCGGTCTTCGGGAAACACAAGTACGCGATCGCCGTTACAGCGATACAGAAGCGTACTGTAGCCGCAGACACTGTACCCTCACCCGTGATTATGGAATAGAGAATAACTCCTTTCGCCCCGGCTGTCTACTGGCATGGGGATTTAGTAGTCCTCGTACTGAACGCGGAAGGCCCGCCCCGGGGATTCTGTTGTTCTTCCCAACAAATCTTCGAGCCACTGGCGGCGGCCGTGCCTTCGATCTCGCCACGGGAACGGACTCAGCGCAGTGAGCGCAGGCTGACCAGTGTGCTGTCCCGCTGTATCGCGGTATATTGTCTGGAAGCGAAGTGATGGTCCGGCTCAAGAATCGTAGGTCTCTCCGGCTGTTGATCCTGGTGGCAGCCGTGCCCGCCTGTTTGCATTTCGGACGGCGCGCCGTCACAGAGAGCCCGGGGACCAGCAGCGCCACGATTCCGGACTGCTGCGAGCTTCTGCATATCGACGAGGCCTCCGCGCAGGAGAATCATCCGGCGCCCCTCGGCGGGGACATCATTCCGTTGCGCCAGGTGGCGGACCCTTACCCGGTGTTCAATGGCATTGCGATCGATCCCGTAAATAATATCGTCGCGATGACGGACGTGAACCGGAAAAGCCTGCTGAGCTACGACCGCTCCGCTACTTCGGGCAGCACCGGGATCACTCCGGCACGGCGGCAAATATTCGGGCCTCTCACCAACATCGGATTTGTCGCCGGAATTTTGGCGGACCCGGAGAGGAAAGAGATTTTCGCGGTCAACAACGACATCGAAGACACCATGGTCGTGCTGCCCTATGACGCCCAGGGCAACGCCGCGCCGTCACGCATCCTATCGATTCCGCACCAGGCCTGGGGAATCGCCCTGAGCCGCTCGCACGACCAGATCGCGATCACCGTCGAGTTGCAGCAAGCCGTCGTCGTCTATCCGCGGGATGCGCGCAACGTCACGCCGCCGCGGCGCAATATTCGCGGGCCGAACACGGGCCTGGCCGATCCCCACGGAATCTACTGGGACGACGGCCGGAACGAGATCGCGGTGGCGAACCACGGGAACTTCCGGGGAATGGTCCACGATGGGGGGGCCGGCTGCGCTCCCACGGAACTGGCCGATGCCGAGGGTGGCGCGGTGCTTCCGCCCTCGATTACGGTTTACTCCGGAGATGCGCACGGAGATCAAAGGCCGCTGCGCACCATCCAGGGCGTCCGGACGCGGTTAGACTTCCCGATGGGGCTTGCACTGGACGCGGAGCACGATGAGTTCGCCGTCTCCAATAACGGCGACAATTCGGTGCTGGTGTTTTCCCGGGCCGCCAGCGGCGATGCGGCGCCCGTCCGCGTCATCGGCGGCGACAAGACCGGGGTCAACCGGCCCATGGGAGTAGCCATCGACGCCCGGAACAACGAGCTCTGGGTATCGAACTTCGCCGATCACACGGCCCTGGTATTCGACCGCACGGCGAAGGGCAATGTGACGCCGAAGCGCGTCATACGGACGGCGCCGGCCGGGACGCCGAGCCCGGGATTCGGGAATCCGCAGACCGTGGCTTACGACGCGACGCGTGACCAGATCCTGGTGCCGAATTGAGTGGCGCAGCCGCGCATCGCGGTGTTCGCCAGGATGGCGAACGGAACGACAGCACCCGCACGGGTCATTTCCGGGGCGGCGACGAAACTGGCGCGAACCGTCCATGGAATTGCCTACGATCCCAAGCATGACGAGATCTATGCGCCGAACCCGCTGGCCGACGCGGTGTTGGTGTTCCGCGGCGCCGCCGATGGCGATGAGCCGCCCATTCGCATCATCCAGGGGCCGAACACGCGCCTGGTGGTCCCCCATGCCGTGAGCTTCGATGCGGAGCATCGCGAGGTCCTGGTGGCCAGCCTGAACAACCGGGCCATCGCCGTGTTTCCCTGGAATGCCAACGGCAACGTCTCCCCCATCCGCTATATCAACGGTCCGAAAACTAGGCTGGGGCACGTGGTGGGACTGGGTGTCGACACAGCCTCGAATCTGCTGGCGGTGGCGAACTCCGAAGAAGTCCTGATTTTCAATCGCACCGACAACGGGAACGTCGGGCCGCTGGGGGAAATCAAGGGGCCGCATACCGGGATCGGCGATGAGCCGTGGGAACTCCAGGTGTACCACAGCCGGATTTATCTGGCTACCTCCAATCACCTGCATATTAACTTGTACTCCGGAGTGACGTTGAAAGACGGATATGCCATGCCTCCGGAAGATCCGTGGCTGAATCCCGAGCTGGGCTTCATTGGCGTGTGGAACATCCGGGACCGCGGAGACGTGCCACCGCATGCGATCATCAAGGGAGCGTTCAGCCAGATCCTGCACCCCACGGGCCTGGCGCTTAACCCGAAAGACGGGGAGATTTACGTGACGGATAGTATTCGGAACGGGTTGTTTACCTACTTGGTACCGGAGTTCTTCCAATGAAAATCGTACGGCTGTTACCTCTACTGGCTGCGGCTCCGCTCTTCGCGCAAGGTTACTTGAGCCCGCTGGAAGTCAACAAGAAAGTCGTTTTCGACTTCTACCGGCTGGTCTTCGAGCCGCGAAACACCGACCTGGCGGATCAGTTCGTGGCGGAAGACTTCATCGAGCATAATCCCCGGTTCCAGAGCGGCCGGGCGAATTTGGTCAAGATGCTGAAGTCGCTCCCGCCCGCGCCCGAATCGGATGTCGGACCTCAACTCCAGGACCCGCCCACCCTCATCATCGCCGAGGGCGACCTGGTCACTTACATTTTCAAAAGAACGGTAGCGGACTCCAAGGATAAGTCGAAGAGTTACGAGCAGTTTTCGTTCGACACGTTCCGCGTGAAAGACAAGAAGATCGTCGAGCACTGGGACGGGGCGACCCGGTAGTTCTCCCAGACTGCTATATCTCGCCGCGGCGGGCAGCGCGTTGCAGGTAATCGGCGGTCCGGTAGGCGAGGGCCTGAATGGTGGCGGTGGGCTGCTGGCGCCCGCACGTGACTAAACTGCTGCCGTCGACCAGGAAGAGATTGGGAACATCATGCGCGCGATTCCAGCGGTTCACCACGCTGGTGCGCGGGTCGTCGCCCATACGGCAGGTCCCCATCAGGTGCCGCGAATAGGTGGTCTCCTCCATACTGCCGGCATCCTCCCATATTTTCCGGGCGCCGGCCACGGTGAGGATCTCCCGCTGCCGCTCCGCCAAAAACCGAACGGCTTTCAAGTCGTCGGGATGATTCCGGAAGGTGACACGGAGCGCGGGCAAGCCCCAGGCGTCCTTTACCTGGTCGTCCAGGGAGATGGTATTGTGCTCCACGGCCAGGCAACTCGCATGCGCTAGTACGCCGCCCATGTGGGAATAGGATTGCCCGATGGTCCGTTTCCATTGGGCGCCCCACTGGGGCATGTCTTTCGGGAGGCCATCCAGCGCAAACCCGGCGGGGTAGTAATCGAAGCGCGAATCGAGCCCGCCGCCGCCGTAGAAACCGCGTTTTGGATCGGAGCGGTAGAAATCGTGGAGTACGCGCGTGACGACGATGCTCTTGTATTCATTCAAGGGGTGCTCGAAGAGCCCCATGACCAGCCCGCCGTTGTCGAACATCAGATACTTGCCCACGTTGCCATGGGAATTGGCGAGGCCGTGCGGAAACACTTTGGACGTGGACAGAAGGAGCAGGCGGGGCGTCTCGGCGCCGTTCGCGGAAACGACCACGGCCTTGGCACGCTGAAAGACTTCCTTGCCCTGCGTGTCGAAATAAGTTACGCCGGTAACGCGGCCATTGTTTCCCACTTCAATGCGGCGGGCGTAGGAGTTGGGGCGCAGGTCACAGCGGCCGGTGTTTATGGCAGCGGGGATGAGGGCGGCGAGAGTGCTGGACTTGGCTCCGACCTCGCACCCGAAGCTTTCGCAGAAACCGCAGTGGACGCATGCGACCCGGCCGTGATAGGGCTGAGAGAGAACGGCCACGGGTGCGGGAAACGGATGCCAGCCGAGCTTGCGGGCGGCCCGCTCGAACAGGACGCCGGACGATTTGACGGGCATCGGCGGGAGCGGATAAGGCCTCGAGCGCGGCCCATCGAAAGGATTGGAGCCGCCCTGGCCGGAAATGCCCAGTTCCCATTCCGCCTGGGTGTAGTAGGGCTCCAGATCATCGTAGGTGATGGGCCAGTCGCGCAGATCCGCGCCGGGGACAGCGCCGAGCGTGGACCGCTCGTGAAAATCCTCCGGGTGAAAGCGCCAGTAGTTGGCGGTGAAGTGCACCGAGCCGCCGCCCACCATCCGGCCGTACTCGACCGCGGGCTGGAGCTTGGCGGGCTCGCCGGGGGTCTTGCGGAACGTGTTCGGCTGCTTTTTGAAATCGTTGGTCAGGCCGCTGCGATACATCACACCGACCTCGTCGTGGGGGAAGTCCTTCTCGTGGCGCCAGGGCCCCTGTTCGAGCACCACGATACGAAAACCGGCAGTGGAGAGTTCCCGGGCCAGGACGCCGCCCGCGGCGCCGCAGCCGACGACGATGAAATCGACGACCTCGGAGGGAGGATACTGGACGGCGCTCACGGCTTGGCAGCCTCGGCATCGTAGTAACCGAATGGCGGCTGGTAGGTCATCGAGCGATCGAGGCCGAGTAATTTCGAACCGGCCATGCCGCGGTTGCCGCCGTACATCGGGTGGCCGAAGAAGCCGAGTACCGTGTGCACGCGGACCTGCCGGAAGAACTCCGTCTTTTCGATGGCCTTCAACAGCGTGTCCTGCTGCGCGGCCGTGAGGCTCGCAATCGAGGCCGACCGCGGGAACAGTTCGGCCCGCCGGGCCTGCGCCTCCGCCAAGCCACGCTGGTACAAGCCGCGCTGGTCTTCATCGTAACCGGCGAGCGCGCCATCGAGGAACCAGATCACGCCGGCGGCGCGGGCTCCCGGTGTTTCATCGTCCGGAATAATCCTCGCCGCAATCGCCTCGATCTCCGCGGCAGTAGCCGCGTCGAAGGAAACGAACTTCCGCGGCTGCGCGCGTAACAGGCCGTTCCAACAGGCTGCCGCTAACATCCAGTCACGGCGAGTGAGATTCATAGTTCAATGGTACTGTACGCGGGTGAGAGTCGATGTTCGCGGCGCGGACGCGAGACGGACGGACTCTCGCGCAGCCAAGGGCGACGGCCCCACAAAACCTTACCCGTGGTGCAATTCCCGTTCGAAGTGCTTCTTGATGTCGGGGTCTTCCTGCCCGGCTTCGATCTGTTCCACCCGCAGGGGAAAACCCAGGCGCAGCGGGAAGTCTCCTTCGGTAATGGCGAGATAGCGCGCCTTGGTGTCGCCGGTGTTGAAGTGCTGGTGATACCAGAAGAAGGGGGGCGACACAATGGAGCCGGCCTTCCAGTCGATCTTGATGGCCTCGGTATCTTTCAACTTGTCTTTTTCGGCGAGCGAGTAACCCTTCCCGTTGAGCGTCAGGATAATAGCTTCGTAAGGATGGCGGTGACCGAGCTTGTAACTGCCCACCTCGAATTCAGACATATGCGGCTCGAGGATGGTGTTGCCGGCCATATCCCAATACATGCTGGCGTTGCCTTCTCCGCGCTCCGGCCAGTCGACCACCTCGGACTTGCGGATGTCTTTTACGAAATTCGTCTTGTCCCAGCGTTTGCGCACACGGTTGGTGGACGTGAAGTAGTCGGCCGCACCGTCAAAGCGATCGGTGAAGCTGAAATTCAAGTCATTGATCAGACCCATGCTTCCGAACACCTGAAGCATGAACGGAAAGCTGGTAATGTACAGCAGACGGGCGGGATGAGCGGAATCGCTATTGAAGTGCCGGTGCAGCACGTTCATGGGAACGGCGAAAAGACTCCCCTCGCCCCACTCGACCCTATTCTTGCCATTGCCGAAGGTGGTGTAACCGCGTCCGGACAAGACATAGGTTAGCTGCTCGTAAAAGTGCTGCTTGGGCGTGAGCGCCTTGCCGGGCGGGATCTCCTGGATGACGGCGTCCATGTGAACGTTGCCGGCAAAATTGAGGTAGAGGCCGCGGCCGCCGGTCTCCGGCCACGGCTGCACTTCCTGGGTGGCGGCATCCAGCAGGGAATAGCCCTCGAGCATGGGCACCTTGCTGTTCTTGATCCACTGGCGGTAGAAATCCCGTTCGATGCGCCCGCCGCCGCCGATGTTGGCCGGACTGAATTTGGGTGGATCGCCGGCAGGGGGTGCGGCCTGTTTTCCTTGCTTGGTTTGTGCTCCGGCGAGAACCGCGGAGCCGGCCGCCGCGAGGAGTTCCAGGATTCTCCTGCGGGAGACCGTCCCCATCTGCAATTCATCGAAAAGATTGGCCATCGCGCGCCTCCTATCCCGCTCCGATCAAAGGCCAGTACAGCGGCACAACCAACAATAACAGCAGTGAGTCTACCACGCTCATCAGAAGGCCGAGACGGAGGATATCCTTGGCCCGGAAATAGCCGTAGGCATAGCCGATGATCAAAACTCCCGACTGATAGACGAATATCTTCCCCCCGGACGAGAACACCCAGATCATTCCCAACCTCAAGGGACTCAGGCCGTGCGTGGTGGCGAACTGCATCAACAGCGGCATGGACGTGCCCAGCATCGAGATCTCGCTGGCCAGGAAGATATGGTAAGCAAAACCCATCCAGTACAGCACGAAGATGGAAACGATGTTGTGAGTCAGAACAGGCTGAATCCAGGCGAATACGATATTCGTCAACACGTCGAGACCCTTGGTGGCGCTGAGCACCTTCCCCATGCTGACGGCGGCAGCGACAAAGAACAATTGCAGGAAGTTGATCTTTCGTAAGTCTTCGATTGTCAGGATCCGCAGGAACGGCAATACCGCCAGGAGCCCGATACCCAAGCCGATCATGGAAGACGAGATGTGGTGGAGGAAATCGGTAGCCCACAGAGCGATGGCGGCGAGCATCAGAGCGAGCGCCTTCTTCTCGATCCCGGTCCAGGGACCCGCCTTCCGCAACTCCTCTCTTAAGTAATGAATGCCTCCGGGTAACGAGGCATTTTCGGGAGGATAGAGCCACAGCGTGAGGCGCCAGGCCACCAGGATGGTCACGATATCGGAGGGGAGATACGCCAGTAGCCAGCGGCTCCATAAGACCTGGACGTGGCCGATATTCTCGATGATCCCCCGGCCGGTGATGGCCGCGGCGCCGGCGATGATCGTTTTGTCAAAGACCCCGGCGGTGTAAGTCAGAATCAGGAACATGCCGCGGCCGACGTTACTGCCGATGCCCAGGCCGAAGGCGTCGATCAGGCCCACGGCGACCGCCGCCATGATGGTCACGCGCGCCATTCCGGAGGGAACCAGGAAAGTCAAAAAGAAATCGGACAGAATCAACGCCAGCAAAAGACGCGAGTAACTGCTGCCCACGCGAATGGTAACCAGATAAGCGAGACGCCGCGCCAAGCCGGATTTGCTCGCCATGGAGCCGAACAGAATCGCTCCCATCAGGAACCAAGGGGTATCGTCAGCGAAGCCGCTGAATGCCAGGTCGAAACGGGTGACTCCCAGGGCCCAAAAAAGGTAGCAGCCGATGAGACCGGTGAGGCCATGGTCCATCAGTTCGGTTGCCCAGGCCAGAATCATGAAAACCGAGATGGAGATGGCGTGCTGTGCAATGGAGTCCAGGTGCAGGGGGAGGAACCAGAGGGCGAGCGGGACGGCGGCCGTGGGCGCCAGCTTGAAAAAGTTCTTTGCAATCGGCTTCCGGCCGTGCACCGCCGATGGAACCGTCTCCGTTGCCGCCATACCTCACCAAATGAGTTTCAGACCCAACTGAATCTGCCGCGAACTGGTGGAGGTGTAATTGATCAACCCTACGGTCGGCGAATACGCCCCCGAGGTGACAAATGTGTTGATCAGCGGAAGACCGAAATTGGCGTGGTTGAACAGGTTAAATGCTTCCGTTCGGAATTGCAGGCTCATGGCTTCGCGCAGGCGGAAGCTCTTGAATACGGATGCATCCACCTGAACCAGTCCCGGCCCTTCCAGGATATCCCTTCCGGCGTTTCCGTAGAACCCGGCGGGCGGCAAAAGGAAGGCCGCGGGATTAAACCATTGCCCGGGTTTGCCCAGAATGATGGGGCCGGAGAAGTTCGGGTTCAGAGAGACACGGTCGGCCGGCCGCGAGTCACCGTTTCCGGATTGGTTGAATCCGACCAGTGGCGTGAACGGATAACCGGTCTGCGCGGTTACGATCGTGTTTACCTGCCAGCCGCCAACTAACGCATCCGCCAGCCCGTGAGCATCCGAAAAGAACGTCTTGCCACGCCCCACCGGAACCTGATAGCTGAAGGTGCCGCTGATCCGGTCGGCGATGTCGAAATTCGAACGGCCCCAATCGGCTCTGGGGTTTTGCGGATCCATGATCGTGGTGGTCCCGCCGACGCCTTCGTTCGACAGGGCCGAACTGGAGTGCATGTCCAGGCTCTTGGCGAACGTATAATTCACGCGGAATTGCAGGTTGTGGCTGAAACGATGGATCAGATCCACCTGCAAAGCGTTGTAGTTGCTGTTGGCGTTGGTCAGGGTATAGCGGGCGCTGCCCAGGACGGGATTGGCAAACGGGCTCTTGGGCGGAAAGTACTTCACGCCGTTGGGCAAAATCGTGGGGATCGCGGCGTTTACGTCCACCGTATTCAGCAGGTGGTATCCGTGCTCTCCGACGTAGCCGATGTTCAGAACCGTGTTGGCGGAGAGACTTTGATCGATGCGCAAGCTGTACTGCTCGACGGTGGGCATTTTGGCGTCGGGCTGCATGCCGGCTGGAGCGACTTTGGCGCCGGGAATGGGCTCTCCGGGCGCGAGCAGGAGCGGGAAGGTGGCGGGCGCCACCGTCACCTTAAAATTGTAGGTTCCGAGCGGGCTGGCGTCGCAGCAGGTGCCCACATAATCCAGTTGCTGGTAGTAGACCCCGAATCCGGCATGGATGGCAGTCTTGCTTCCGCCGAATGGCGACCACGCCATCCCCACGCGGGGGCCAAACAGCAGCTTGGCGTTATTCTCGCTATAAATCGAGGTCCCCACTACCGGTTGGGTCAGTAAGGCATGGTTCGGTCCGAAGACGAAATTGGACGCCAGCCCGCGCGGGGAATTCCATCCATCGTTGAATTCGTGACGGAGGCCCACCGTCAAGGTGAGATTGGGACGCAGCGAGATAGTGTCCTGCGCGTACCAGGCTCCGGCATATTGCCGCCACGGAACTTCCAAGGGGCTGAGCGTGGCCTGGACCTGCGTCGCCTGGCCTTGCATGAAATGCTGCAAATCCGCGAAGGTGGCGATGCCGTTTCTCTGGTCCGCGGCGTCGTCATTCGACCGCACGCGCTGAAACCAGGCGCCCACGCGGATCTGGTGACTGCCCCGGATGAAGGAGACGTCGTCGGCATAGGTAAACAGGTTTCGCGCGACCGTCTCCACCTGTTGCGCGCCGCCGCTTCCCGCCGTGTCAAAACTACCGACGGTGCCGAACCCGATGGAACCGATCGTGACCGCGCCCACCGGCTGGGCCCGAACGAAGACGAGATTCGGGTCGCTCACCGCGGGCGATGCGTCCAGGTGCCACTTGGAGCGCGAGAAGCCGGCGCGAAACGTGTTCAGCGTTGTCGGGGTGAACACGTGGGTTTCCTGCACGCTCAGCACGTGATTGCGCATGATGCTGAGCTTTTGCGTCAGGGGGTTGTTGCCCGGCGTCAGGCTGACGCCGTCGTCAATGGTGTAGATGGCGGAAAGCGTGTCTCTGGCCGAGAAAGTCTGATCGACGCGCAGATTGCCGAAATCTTCGCGGATGGCTTGCGAGGGATTGGAGTAGGCCAGAGCGGCGCCGCCACTCAACTCCGGCCCGTTGGGCAGAGGCCATAAGGCAAAGTAGGGAGCGATTCCCGGCGCGATGCCGATTTTGTTCAAAGTCCCGCCCGCGCCGGTGAATATGCCCTGACGCGCGTTGTTATCCGGCACTACGGTCA
>Ga0209698_10002005_pt1 | contig 23287 bp, 26 predicted proteins | sample LitLauG_LLR_2012_FD_187203 | JGI IMG/M metagenome (GOLD analysis project Ga0209698, IMG submission 187203) | Freshwater sediment microbial communities from Pennsylvania, USA - Little Laurel Run_MetaG_LLR_2012 (SPAdes) (version 2) | ecosystem: Environmental > Aquatic > Freshwater > Creek >... | reverse complement strand
TTCGAGCATCATAAGACAACGCTAGGCATACTGGACTTACGGATGCTACCTTAAACCGTATCAAAGACGGGTATCGGTAGCGGTTTGCCAGTCGAATCAAACAAGCTAGACAAGCTACATAATTAGCAGTCTTTGCACTTGCTTGTGCCTTAGCCGTCTGTAAGGCATATGTAACCGTACGGCAATCACAGATTACTACACTAGCAATTATATGCAACATTTAAATTGTGTTGAATATCAATGACTTACAACATTTATGCTCTATCACCCTTCACCCTTCACCAATTTAGACTTAGAATAATTCTAAACATACCATTATACCTACTACCTTATACAACTATTAGTTATATCAATATAAATATAATATATGAATATATAATCTTATTTGGGGTTACTAGGGGTTATATGCCCTAGATATAACTCTGTATAAAGAGCCAATTAGACAACTTTTAAAAAATGTTGATATAACTATGAGTTATACTTATACTTCAGTGATATAACGTAGAGTTATATCAAGTATTAGTATATCGTATAAATGTACCAATGGTAATGGATACATATTATGTATCATAGCCCACATATACATATATGTATAACTAGTCCTACCATACAACCTTGTATCCCATTACCTTTTATACAAGTTTATGTTTTGGCTTTGATATACAGAAACCAGAAGTTAGAAGCCGAAGCGCGACTATGCATCTCTCTCGACAGAATAAAATGTAGAAATCATCTCACAATATAACACCTAACAACAGGGAAGGGAAACAAGGAGAGAGGTTGGCATGAGAGTTGCTATAAGATAGTACGACAGGACTATTATGAGACTAATTATTAATGACAAGATTGAGGCTCGGATGCTAGCTGATTTTGAGTTGGAGAGAGGGGAATGTATGACTGTGTTACAAGGGAGGGAGATGTATGCTGGTGCTCATCAGAGGGCTAGAGAGCGGGTGCGGGTGATTGATGCTTCCGTGGAGGAACTCAAGAAACAAATGGCTAATCCTCTTAGGAGAGGGATGCTTCAAGAAGGTGTTAATCCTGACAATGCAAAAGCATATTATGAACAAGTAGCTCAATTCCAGAACAAATTTAACACATGAAACTAAACAATAACTGTGGATTCTTCCACTCACTCCTTACCGCCACTATCACATTTTATAGTCCCAGTCGCTCAGTATGACTAATGCCACAGACACACAGATACTAGCTGCCTATCAGCAAGGGAGGACTCCTGATGAGATATCAGAAGACTTGGGATTTCCTCTCTATGCTGTCAAGGCTAAGCTTATGTCTTTGTCATCCGCATACAGAAAACAGTGTAATGGAGAGCCTGAAGAAGAGGATGAATTGAACTTCACAAGGGAGGAACAGTTGACTATCAAGAGAGAGTTGTTCTCCCTAGCTATGTCAACAGAGGATGAGAACTTGAAGGGTAAATTACTCCTCAATATGCGTGATGATGGCAAGGGGCGGAAGGATATAGTTAAAAATACTGCCAATAGTATAGGGACTATGAACATCCTTCAGCTAGTCAATGGGAGTATTCAACAAGCTCGTCAAGGGGCTAATAAGATGAAGGAACTCATCAATATATGACTATTGAAGAGTTTGGTAAACTGAGTGCTCCAGACCAAGAAACCTTCATAAATGATGGTGGTACAATTTCTTCTGAATCAATGGTTAAGAGCGGTTCTAACCAGACTGCTGAAGTTTGTTGTGATTCTTCAGTAGTTACTGAATCAGAAGAACAGCAGGTTGCGTCTCCTTCCACTGAGAGTTTTCTGAGTGCCTCTCAGTCAAGTGTCTCCCCTACGGTTGAGACCGCGCAACCTGCTTCCGATTTCAACACAGAACAATGGACTGAAGGATTTGATATCAAAGACCCAGTTGAACTATTGTTCATGTTAGATGATGATATCAAATCTGGTCAAGTCACTCTCCATCCTTGGCAAGCTCAATTCATGTATGACTTTGCCTTAGACTCTCACTGTAAAGATAACCCTTTCTATGCTGCTGTACGAGCCGCCAACGGGAGTGGTAAGGATAAGTATATCGTAGCCGCTTGTGTAGTATGGTTATGTATGAGGTATAGTTTATCCCGTGGAGTAGTTACAAATGGTTCAGGTACTCAGCTAGATAACCAGACTGAGAAGTACATTCGATATCTTTGTCAAAGGGCTAATGCTATCTTTGCCGGAGGCAAGGAGCTCATTTGGAAGTGTAATTACAGATACTACGAATGTATAGTTACACACTCTCCCATTGTCCTATTTGCTACTGATGAGCCTAATAAAGCAGAAGGTTATCATCCTCTTAAAGCGAATGGTAAGATGGCTATATTTGCTTCTGAGGCGAAAGCAATACCAGATACCATCTTCACAGCACTCACCCGTTGTACTGGGTTTACTCATCGTGTGGATGTCTCATCACCGGGATTGCCCATGGGATACTTCTACAATGTCTGCACTAATAGTCTCAAGAGGAAAGAGCTCAAGTCAATCGTCGACCTTCCTCCCGCGTCCGTAGTCGAGTACCATGTTACCGCATTTGACTGTCCTCATATCACTCCAAACGAGATAAAGTCATTCGCTGATAAGCTCCCTTCTGGTGAGCAAGACCCAGTCTATAAGTCTGGTATATTAGCTGAATTTACCACCACTGATGAGATGGTAGTAATCCCGTATGGATTTATCCATTGGGCTGTGAACAAGGCGAAAGATGAGTTGACATGGATACAAGAACCATTCAACAAAGCTGGTCTTGACTTGTCAGATGGTGGTGCTGAGACTGTCCTAGTTGTTAGGAATGGTAACAAGCATCTTAAGACTATCCCTTTCAAATTTGAGAATACACAAGATACTATTGCTTTCTTAGAAGATAAATTCGCGGAGAATGGTCTTGATGATAAAGAGGCTTTAGTGTTCGCTGACTGTTGTGGTATTGGTAAGCCTATGATTGATGCTCTCAAGAGGAGAGGTTGGTCTAATATGCGGTATGTAGATTCTAGGTCTAAGTCTAGTGATAAACGAGTCTACTTCAACCGTGGTACTGAACTATTTTTCAATGTTAGAGTCTTGCTAGAACGTCATGAGTTGATAGTTTCTTACGACAAGCTTCTTATAGCCCAGTTGTCTGGTAGATATTACAAGTTGAAAGATGGTTCTGTCCGCCAACTCTTAACCAAGCTAGAACAGAGGTCAAGAGGTTATCCTTCACCTGACCGCGCGGACGCGTTCAACCTAGCCTTCTGGGATTATAAGTCAACTAGAGTATTTTCTGATTATAGGTCTGAGGCTCCTTCTGCTCCTTTCGGGGTAGAGAAGGAAGAAGAGAAGCCTACCAATGAGTTTTCTTTGAAAGCGTGGGCTGGAGATAGTAAATCCAGTCTGGATGGCTTTCGAAGAAATATAAGTAAACGACAACCAATAGACCGACTTCAACGTGAGTTGGATAGGTATCTAAGTAGAAAGAACTAACTATATGGATAAATGCCCCCAATGTGGATATGTTGAAAAACCACAACCGAATGAACGTCACACTATCATGAACTATTACTTTAGTTCTAATGGTCGTGAAGGTTATATGAACCGGACTGAAGAGACTTTCACTACTGGTGATAAAGATAATACAGTCACTTGGGTTCGTAAAGACATCAAAGAAAAAGCTCCTAAAGCTGCTGAGGCTCCTAAAGCTCCAGCTAAATAACTGTTATGAAGAATCCTAAAGATGTTAAGGCTGTAGATGCTGATGCTGCGATGGAAGACCAAGAAGCAGAAGCTGCCTCCAGTCAGGTTAAGGAGGGTGAAGGTGAACATACCTCCAAGTCTCTACACCACTCAACTAGCGAAGTTCCAGTTTCTGAAGAGTTTCAGAAGCACGCTCATAAGCTAGTGAGTAAGGCTAACAAACATCACTTGTCTCATCTCCAAAGTAAAATCTCTGACCGTCATGATGAGATTCGTGCTGAAGAGAAGATGAGTGAGAAGAAGTCTAAAGTACCTGAGAAGTTTGACACAGCTGAAGCTCCGTCAGACCTTGGTGTTTAATTGAACTAAAGAACCCTCTATGTCTATCCCTAGCAATAGTACTACTAATAGTGACTACATCAACACGACTGACTATAAAAAGTTGGAACATAAGTTGACTGAAGTTAAAGCTATCTTAGATGACTTGACTGACAAAACTGTAGCTAGTCGACGTCTTCGGTATGCTGAGGTAGACATAGAGGTGGAGCGAGAGGCTGGAAGGATTCAGCCTGACGAGATGTATATACCTGTTCACACGATTGATACTAACATTCGTCGTGAACAGCCCTCTTATATCCAGTATATTGCTGAGTCTCCACGAGCAGTCATATTGGAAGATGCAGATGATGATACTGTCGAACTAGCCCCTCTTGAGAAAGATTTGACTAAGAAACTCAGGTATGATGGGTGGCAGAAGCCTCTCTTTGCTGCTATTGATGGCTTCCAAGCGAACGGATATAGTATCATTGAGGTAGTTCAAGACCTCACTACTCCTGGGGAAGTAGCCCATGAACAAGTCCAATCTAGTGACTTCGCTTTCGTATCTGATACCCGCGACCTTCAGGCTTGCGAGATGGTGGCTAGAACTTACCATTATACCAAGACTAAGTTGTTGTCTCTTTGTGGCGACCCTCTTAATCCCAAGGATAGCGATTGGGATAAAGAACAGGTGGATAAAGTGGTGTCGAAAGACTCACCAGCTAGTAGTGCTGAGCCATTAGAATCTAGTGATGATAAGGATAAATCTCTCTTTCGTATTCAGAAGATTATGTTTCGAGTACAAGGGGTTGTACAAGTTGGTTGGGCTTGTATTGGTGTAGGTGATGATTGGCTTAGGAAGCCGAGGCCGTTGTACATTGGTCGTAGGAAACAGGTTCCTCCACAACCTCAGATGATGCAGCAAGCTGTACAGCAGCAACCTCAGTGGGTTGAAGCATACGAGACTATGTATCCTTACATACTCTTTCAGTATCTCATCTCCGAGAATGACACTATTACTCACTTGAAAGGGCGTATATTCCTTGACCAAGATGTTCAAGAGGGAGTGTCTAGTCTATTATCTTCGACTGTCACTCAAGCTCGTAGGGCTGCCAGTATGTATGCATCTAAGGATACAGATGACCCTAATGATGATGTCTTGATGCAGAAGAATGTGTTCTTCCGGCCCAATTGTATCATCAATAAGAAGATTACATTCACTCATCTAGATGCTCCTGAGGCTAGTATCTTCTCTGCTATCCAGATGTTACAGTCTGGTAATCAAGCTGAGACTAGTCAAGTTAACTTTGCTGAGAATAACAACCAGAAAGATAGTCGTAAGACTGCTCAAGCTGTCAAAGAGTCACGAGCACAGAGACAAGAGTTGACCAGCACTCAGGTAGTATTGTTCTCTCTAGCTCTTACTGAACTCTATCAGAAGATGGTTGGCATTATTAAGTCACGAGTACTTAGTGGTCTTATCAAAGTTCGTCCTGACTTGATGCCTCTGTACCAACGTCCTCTTATCATCAAACCTTCTGGTGATACAGATGTTATTGAGAAACAGCAGCTCATCCAGACTATGACATCTGCATGGCCTGTTGTTCAGAATACTGCTGCTGCTCCCATATTCATGATTGACTTGTTAGAGATGATGTTCCCCGCGAGAGCAAGTAAATACATTCAGGCCATACAACAAGCACAGCAACAGCAGCAATCTCAGCAAGCTCAGCAGCAACAACAGATGTTAGGGTTTGCTAAACAACTGGGTCAAGAGATTGTTGAGTTGTCTAAACATGTTGACTGGTTCTCTGATGTTGGTAAGCTTCATGCTGTACCTATCATCGAGCAGAGAGCTGCTCAAATCCAGCAGATGGCAGCACAGATGCAACAGCCTAAAGGAGCACCTAAACAATGAACCCTATCGAACTGCAGATTAAATCACATGAAGAGTGGCTTCATCATCCTTGTACACAGGATGCTATCAAGATACTGACTGAGAGAGCTGCCTCTTTCACTAAACAATTACAGGATGGTATATTAATTGAGAGTAATGTAGACAAAGAAAACAAGCTTCGTACTACTATCTCTACTCTCAAAGCATCTGTTATCCTGTTGTCCGACACTAAACAATTCGTTGAACACTTAAACAAGAAATAGTATATGGCTACTGAAACATTGAAAACAGTCCCCGCGCCGACAATAAAACCCATTACATCGCCTAATATCCCCAAGGAAGTGGCTGATAAGAACTTCTCTTTAGATGAGTTTGAAGTAGAACAATTACCCGAACAAGGCAAGACAGAGACCTCCCCAGAAACTAAGAGTGAAGGCGCGGGTGAGTTATCTACCTCTACGAAGCCAGCGAAGGGCACTGACGTGGCCACTGAGGAGTCCCCGCAGCGGAGCGACGGAGGAGCGGAGCGAGGAGACGACGAACTTGAGGCCTCTTCGGGCGAGGCGGCTGCAGCCGCCGAGGGGGAAACCAAGCCTAAGTTACCCAAGTTCTTGAAGCCACCGAAAGGGAAAGAGGAAGTTAAGGTTGAGGGAGAGAAGGGTACAGAAGTTAAACCTATTGTACCTAAACAGAGTACTAGAGATTACTCTGGTCTTTCTGAGGAAGAGGTTAAAGCTGGTAAGAATATGTCTGTTGAGGCTTTCTCTGTCTTTAAGAAAGCTGTTATGGCTAATAAGGAGTTGTCTAGTCTCAAAGAGCAGACTATCATGCAACATCCTCAAGCATATATACTAGACCCTACATACCAACAGACTAGGACTGAACTTACGTTTGCTCAGAAAGAGGCTAATTATTGGGAACAACAGCTCATCAATATGGACAATGGTCAAGAGCTAGTTCCTATTACTGGCTTTGATGCTAAGACTGGTGAACCTATCTTAGGTAAACCTATCCAACCTACTAAGGCTCTTGAAGAACGAGTGAGGATGAACATCCATAACTGTTACAATGCAGCTCAACAGTTGAATGCTAAGATGCAAGAGTATCCTGCTAAGTATCAACAGTCTATTCAGAAAGACTTACAGGATATTGAAGGGTATAGAAAGCAACAGTTTGGATGGGTAAATGATCCCTCACTTTTAAATTATAGTGTACCAGTCGAAGGATTAGGTGACCGGACTCTGAAACAAATTAAGGAAGATGTTCAGAATATATTACCTAAATGGATGCACTCTCATCCACTTACCAGTGTGTTGGGTGATTTAGTTATTGCTCTTAGGATTAAACAAGCTGAGTTAGCTGAGGCAACAGGAAGTCAGGCTGTACAAAAGACTAAAGAAGAGGAGCAAGAGTTGGTAGAACCTTCTAGTAAGAGTAAGGGTTCTGTTAGAGGTAAGGGAGCTAAGGTACATGGTATAGATGAGTTTGTTATAGACCCATCTCTAGGTGTTTGAAGGAAGTTGGCATGACAATTGCTATATAGTATACTGCCTCCAATAGACGAAGGGCATCGTCATTAGCCTCTACTTTCTCGAAGGGCATTGAGACTTAACATTAACCTTGTCTCAATGCCTTTTGCATTTGGGACACAAAACGAAAGTAAATCAAATGCCTGTGTTCTATAATCAACCGGCGGCATTCGGCAACGCTACTGTTGAAGATGTCTCACGGTTTAATCAGCTCCCGTTCTATCTCGTTCGTAACGAGGTGAAACAGTTCCCCACGTGGTCAGTGTTTGACCAGTTGTACGGCGATATTGATTGGCAAGCGAATGAAGGTAATACCATGAAGGGTGTTACTCCTCAGCGTTCTCCAGTCTCTCGCTCCTTCTTCCACCCGAACGCTATCACTACTGTTCCTAATAAGGACATTTATCAAGTGACTGAATCGGTGGAACAGGCCGTGCTCTATATGCACGACTACGAGTCCTTTCAGTTTAACTTCCTCCCGTCCTTCACTATCTTCTGGAAGAACTACTTGCAGTTTGCTAATACTGACATCGTTCGTCAGATTGCTATTAGCAACAATCAATTCATTGAAACGATGATGTGGGAAGGTTCTCCTTACTACTACATCGCTGGTGTTGGTCTCCAGACTGGTGCTCCTACTGCTCTTGGTAACGATGCCTTTAATGCTGCTAACAGTAAGACTGCTGCTTGGCTTACTGCTGTTACTCAGGGTACTGGTGGTGTCGCTGGTATCTCTACCACTGGTCTCCGTCTACGTGATGTGTTCAATGCATTTATGGCTCTTCAAGAAGACTTGGCTGCTCCTGCTTTCGATGGAAGCAAGAATATGCCGAAGGACAATGAAGGTCTCAAAGGTAAGTATGTCCTGTTGGTTCCGTCTGAGGACTTCCTTAACTTCTCCTTTGACCCCGATGTGTTGAATAAGCTTCAAGGTCTTGCTCCGTGTGACTTGAACCTCCTGTTCAATGACTTCAAGGGCTTGCTGTTTGGCTTCCTTACTTGCAAGATTAACAAGTATCCTGTCCGCTACAATGTGGCTGACGTGCTTGATAATGCTGGTAACGTTGCCTATGCTAAAGGTACTCCGATTGCTCCGGAAATCTTTGATGCTACTGACAACAAATGGAAACCCAATCCGTATTACACTTCTCGTGTTACTGCTCCGAATACCATTACTTGGATTCTGGGTGCTGACCGTGCGAAGACTATCAAGGTTGGCCCTCCTCCGAAGGAGTTTGCTACTACTAACATGAGTGCTAAGAAGTTCTATTCTATGCGCTGGAATGGTGAAGTTCAGTTGACTGACCAAGTGTTGATTTTCGATTCTAACAACACACCGTCTCTCAACAACTATGGCAAACAGTTGAAGTTCATTAGCGAGTTGACTCATGGTTATCTCGAAGGTGAACGTCGTCATGCCTTCCCGATTCTGTCTAAACGTACTCGTCCACAGAATGTTGTCTAATATCAATCAAACAATATCTATCAAATACTAATATGAAGAAATTGCTTATCTCTCTTGCACTTGCAATCGGTTCAGTTGTAGCTAGTGAAGCTCAAGTGATTACACTTACTGCTACTGTTCCTTCTGCAACGTTCAGCAACCTCTACTCTGGTGCCTTCAAGGTTAACCAGATTATCGTTACTTCAACTAACAATGCTACTGGGTTGTTGGTTGATAGTATCACTAACAGTACGACGTATGTACTTGGTGCTTACACCAATACTGCTACGTACTTGACCAATGCTGCTTCGTATGCAGTTAGTGGTGGCCCGAATCAGTACTACTATACCAATTATTATGGTGTTGTTACTACTGTGACGAATACCACTGGTACGCAGTACATTATGGTTGATGTTGCTAATACGGTTGCAGCATCTACTAATACTTTGCCTTCTTTGGCATTGTCATGTACTACTGTTCCTACAATCATTAATAGCGTTCAATGGACTGCTATTCGTGGTTTGTGGTTCACCAATACGGGTTCTAGTACAGTCACTCTGACTGTCACTGGTTATCGTCAGTAAACAATCAACGCTGTGGTGTTAGGTTGGATTCGTCTAGCCTAACACCACTCTTCTATTTATATGCTTAGAACAATTGGAACCTGCGAGAAGAATATCACCCCTGTACCAGCTAATGCTATTGTTGTACCTGCTGGTGTCTCTACTGCTGTTATCCCTGATGGTTCAGCCATCGCTGACGAACGCGCTTATGCTACTATTCAAAACGTGGGAGCGAATATAGCGTACTATGCTTTTGGTCAGACTTGTGATAACGTAACTAATTTTCATGGTGTTCTTCCTCAATACTCATCTGTTCCTGTTCCTAGCACAGACCAAGTTCAAGTATATAGTCCTGCTGGAACTACTATTGCAGTAACAATCTTTAACAGAGATGCTGGCATATGATTAAACAAATATCAATATTATTGTCTCTTAGTGCTAGTATTGTATTAGCTGGGCCTAGCCCTGTTGTTAGCGGTGGGTATGGTGGCGGTGGAGGCACCGCCACCAGCGGCGTGGTGACGACGAATCAGGTGTTATCCGCAATGAGCGATTCCAATGTGGTTGCTTTTGTAAATACGGCTGGAATATCAGACCTAAATGACCAGCTTCGGATTGCTCGCGCAGTTGAGTTTCTTAAAAAGAAAAATCGTTGGCGGTTCATTGACGACATTAACCTGCTGCACCCAAGGTATAATCCGACCAGCAATCTTTCATTTTACTTGCAACCGCGCAGGGTTTGGAACCCGTCTTACAGCCGACTTGGTTTTGTAACGCATGGAACAAATAGTTTTCGCGTGGCCTTGCGTAATCCGATTGCAGTTGGCTCACCTCACACTGAGTTTATTGTGTTTCAAGACACGCCGACATACGTCAAGGGGATGGCAGAACCTAGCGGTTTTGGAAACACAACCCCTTGGCTTGCCGGCGCTAACTCAATTATCGGCGGAGTTGCCGACTCAAATAGCTGGTATGGGACATTTTTGAATCGTGCGTATCAGAATGGCTCAGTTGTGGTTTCAGACCACACTGGGGCTTCTACAAACTGGTATGCCCCGTCCGGTGGTAGTTTTGCCGACACGAACAATTTCACATTTCTAAACTGCGGCGGATTTGGTAACTTTCGTTATGAACTAGGCTTGAAAGTATTTGCGTTATCCACTTGGAACACGAACCAGCACAGAGTGTGGCACAATGCCGTGCCAGCCATTCCAGCGGTATGGCAGCAAAGCACAAATCTGGTTTTCAGTTCGCCAATTTTGGTCACGAATGTGATGAATGAATGGGAAATTGGAACAAACTCGGATTACAAAAACTACACCTATGCAATCGGTGCTGGTGGTGGGCCGAACCCGTTTGGAGCAGCCGGTAACTATGGAAGTGGCTACGAGCAGGAGTTTCAGTATTTAATCGAAGTCTCGACTAACTGCGACCAAGGATTTGTTGATGATGTCACAACTGCAATCGGAATGTTGATGCCGCAGAACGTCTTTAGCATTGCGATGGGAACTAGCATGATTTCACCAGACAACAACTGGGTAAGAAATCCGGTCACGTTGGTGACGTATAGAAGCTGGACAAACAACCTGTCTTATATCCGCAGCCAGATGTTTCCTGATGAAAACTATGCAGATTGCGCTTCATCCGGCTCGTCTGCTGCAATGATGGTTTATACCAGTGGCTCAGAAAACAATTGGCCATACTCTCAGATACCGACTTTATTTGGATGGAATACGTTTCCAACAAACTTTGTATGGGACTTGTCCTGTGCGGGCCTGACCGTCAATCTGCTTGGCTGCGATTCTTATATGAACGATTTGGGTGGGGCCAACTTGCCCCTTGGTCAGGCAAGCGCGGCACAGGCATTTAATTTTCAGACCAACGCCTATCTTCCGTTGATGGCGGCTGGTGCAAATCTCCACCTTCAGCTAACCGCGCTTATGAGTCCAGTTCTTGATGAACTGCTGGCGATGCTGTCGGCAGGAACAGACCATAACCAGAGTCGGTATGGCAGCGCATCATCTGGAATAACTGGAACCAATACTTGTTTGGCAGGAGCAATACCGTCTGGAAATGTTCAGTGGATACCCGGAACCACGAATGATTTTGCTTACTCAACAAACAGCGGCGTGACATACCAGACCAATCAGGCTCCGTTTTATTACAACTCTGGTGGCGGATATTTCTATGTCATTGGATTGACAAACTGGCCAGTCACCGCACACGTTTATCTTCTCGACCAAATGACCAACCATGTTGGCCTTTATCCCGTCTATAAAGCTTGCCATGCGCTGTTAAGAAACTTTTTCTCAACGGCCTACACCGCGCCAAAAGTCGTCTTGTCGGAGCCGGTTGGAATCTTGTCAACTAATCAGGCGTTTACTTACAACATGACGGGTGGAAACCATTACGACAATCCGACGTATTACAACATTCTGGTGGAAGAAGTCCGCGCACTTGAGGGGCAGGGCTTTCAGTGGTTCAACCCGACTAACCCATCAGAGAAGTGGAGCAATCCGGGAAACATCATAAACAGTGCTGATGGTGTAAACCTATTGTATCAAACTGCCGACACAAACGGAGTTGTATCTTGGAGCCTTAAATAACATTATGAAAAAACTGATTACTCTAATATCCGTATTGAGCCTTAACTTGTTTGCTCAAACCACGCCACAAACTCTTGGTTATGGCGGAAACGGATATGCTTTAAGCACCAGCAGATACGCTCTTGAGCCAACGAACGAAACTTTCACAGTGGCGTGGACTTCATTTCAGAACTCAACAAACCTAGTAATTACTGTTCCGGCTTCGCCAATACCCTACAGCTTGCTGGCATACGTATCAGCCAACTCAACAAATAATGCGGCTGGGTTGATAACGCGCATATCCTTTTCAACCACGGTAAGCAATGCCATGTTCAACGCAGCCCATACAGGTCCTTATGGAGGTGGTTCGGTTGGTTCCTATTTAACATACGACCTTGGAAACTGGGCACCGCAAACCGGAACGCTTTTCCCGCCTCAAACGGCGGCTGAATATGTAAACTGTCCAACCACAAACGCGGCGGGTCAAACAGCTATAATAGTCATAAACGGAATCTTTACAGCCACTAGTCAGACAACCGTTTCAGTTGCTGGAAGCAATGGCGGCATGAGCGTGTGGCTAAATCAAGGATCGCTTCTAAAAATTTGGCAATGACCCCGCTCCTCACCATCCTGATCGCCCTGACGCTGACCGCCTCCGCGCAGAGCGCATGGGACGCGCCTAGTCTGGCTTTGATGGCGGCGAGTAACAGCGTGGCGTTCATGTCCACGGCTCCGATGCTGCACTTAGAATGGGATTGGCCGACCGACCCGAAGTTCATTTACGGCATCAGCCCAGCCTACCCTACAAATGTAAATGCCGTGTTTGAGGAGAGCCAAGACTTTCGGAATTGGACACCAGTTTGGAAAGGTGTCGGCACTAACGCATGGGTGTTTATGACCAACCAAATGGGGTTTTTTAGGGCAACGGCGGAGTATGCAAATCCATGAACACGATTATATCTATCTTAATATTGTTAGCAATAACAATTACTAGTTGTAAATGGTTAAAGGTCTGTTTGCACAAATAACAACATGAGCATCATAATGAAGCTTATACTTGAACAAATCCTTGGAGGCACAATGGAAAAGGGACATAAGAATGTATTTAACGTGAACACCTTATTATTACTCGGTTGTCTAGGCATAAGCTATCTTAACTGGAAGTCTAATGTAGACTTGTCTTTGAAGATAGACCACATCCAATCTGCTCTCTACTACAGGAATAACATAGACCCTGAGAAGCCATACAAAGAGAAGATACCATTTAATGACTCTAGCAAAGCACCTACGCACAGAGATGTGATGCTAGCTGAAACTACGAAACCAACTGTGCATAAACAAAACTAAAACAAGCATATGTTTAACTGGCTCAACGCAAATACATTGCAAGGTGTTCTTCGGACTATCCTTGCCGTCGCGGGTGGTATCCTTATTAGTAAGGGTCGTATCTCGCAAGACCAACTCAACACGTTGTCTGCTCAACTCACTGACCCTCAATTCCTCGGCACTTTGATTGCTGTGATTACTGGTGTTTGGTCTGTGATGCATAAACAGGCTACTGCTGCCGCTACTCCTGTAGCTCCTGTTGTTGCTCCAACAACTGCTCCTGTAGCTAAGTAACACTATGAGTATAGCTGGCGGGATAATACAAATTATTGTGCTACTCCTGCCAGTTATACTCGCAGCAATAGCTAAGTCGAATACACCACAACAGATACAAATAGATGAGAACCAAGTCTTGGATAAAGAGATTGCTGCTGGTGGCACTGATGCTATCAATACCTTGTTGCATGACAAGTTGCCAGAGTAAGATTGTGGTAATACCAGCTGACCGGCTAGTGAGATTTGATGGTACGAACTATATAGTTCCTAAAGCTGTGATGTTAGAGTTGATGCACAAACTTAATCAAACCAATTTATGAGACACACTGACAAGCCATGTGGCGGTGGTTCCTTGTTTACATCGGTGTTTACAGTTGTTAGTGTGTCTCACTCTTAATCTATATGCCCGACCAATCTCATCCTCCTTATGTAGCTGGGGCTAAGACTATCCCACGGACTCTTATCCGTTGGCTTGATGTCAACCCTCAGAATGGTCAGCTCAGACGTACTCAAACGTATGTTACTTTGCCGGCGTTTAGCCAAGGGTATAGTACTTGGAATGGTTATAGTGACATAGTTGCTTCATTCAACTGTGAATCTCCTAATGGTTTCTCGATTGTAGGCATAGCGTCAGACATTCCGCCAACTCCTAATTATGCACTTTGCATCTCGTATAGAGTTGGTACTAAGGTGACTAGATACATACTGTGGGATGCTACAGGCAGTCTCCTAAATCAATCTATTCCTTATTACACTAACCAACCAATCAAGAAGAATTTTAGGTTTGAAGTATGGAATACTTCCCAAGGCGCAGCTAGTCAGAGTACGCCAATTACGTTCTACACTTCAGTCGCGGGAGGGCAAGACTATCGGTATGCTGTTGATAGTGCATTAGTGGTGGCTGATAGTGAAACGACTGCATTTACAGTTGCTAATAACTATGCTCCTATCGCTCTTCCACTACAAAGCATCTTGTCTGTAAGTTATAATGTTAATAAGATAGTACCAAACTACTGGTATAGTAACCAAAGCAACTCGTACGCGTTCATAACATCTCAAGCTACTCCTACTATTGTTAATGATACTGGTATATACAACTCTCCTACAGTAGAGATACCAGCGTCCTTTACATATGAAGGTGGGCTAATCTCTAATACTACCACAGCATATATGTGGTTTTCTTTGGTAAAGTTCTCTGGTCTGTTCAATGGAGCTATACCACTTGGTTTTGGTTCTGGTTGGGGTAGTGCAGACATGAATGTGACTTACAATAGTATTGAACAAAGATTCTACTTTAACAGTCATGCTATTGGAGCATACGGTTCTGCTGTTGATGGTGTGTGGTATATCTTTGCTATTTATTATAATGTTCAATCTGGAACAGCTGGTGCATATATTGTTCCACTTAGTGCTCCTACTGCACCTACACTAACTCAAGCTAGTTATGGTGCTCAACCAACAATGACTCAATTAAAAGTTGGAGATGCAACCACTGTTAATACAGTTCCAATGAGTGTAGCTGAGATGTTAGTATATCAACCTACTGTTGGTACTCCACTTACACAAGGCAACCAACAATTAATATTAAACTATCTAGCAGCCAAGTATACTACACCAACTTGGTCAATACCAATAACCTTTCCAACAAACGCAGTATCAGTAACTAACTAATATGAATACAAATGACTTAGTAGTCGGACTAGACCCTACGGGGTTATCAAACATTTCAGGTGCTCAACTAGCACAGATGGTGAATGGTGCTACTCCTTCTAGTGATAGGGGAATGGTGCTTATTACAACTGATAGTGCAGGAGTACCCATTATCCCCGACGCAGCTGGTACTGTTGAGTGGCAGCGTTATCTTTGGATTCGTCTTAGTCCACTAACTACCTCTTTCACGGTGTGTGCTTGGAATCCTGCTCAGACATATAACATGGGATACAGCAATGGCTCTGGCACTACAGTTAGTACCAATTGGAATCCTGTATCATCTGGTTCTATTCCTGCTGGTTCTATTCAAGGATATCAGATATCTTCTGGAACTATTACTAAAGATAAGATTGTATCAGTTGATTTGTCACAAGTCAATGGTTCAGCTTCCCTGCTTACCACAGCCAGTGCTTTAACTGGTGATGTAACTGGAACTATTGGAGCTACTGTTATTGGAGCTAATGCAGTTACTAGTACTAAGCTAGCCAATGATGCTGCTGTTGACGCGAACAGAGCTGTAACAACTAACAGCATTAAAGTTGGTGCTGTGACTCCAGCTAAGATAGCTGCCTCTGGAGTTGTTAATTCTGTACTTACCGATGTAACTGGTACTACTCCTGCATGGACAGTTGCTCCTATTATCGCTGGTTTACCTACCCCTAATGCTGGAGGTAGTGATGATGGCAAGCTAGTTGCTGTTAATTCTGGCGCTGCCGGAACATACAAGTACTTAGCTGGCCACATTATATTACAGACTATCAATGTAATTACTACTTCTGTGGTAGCTCACTCAGGCTCTCTAACTAATACCACAAGTACTCCTAACTACAATAGCACAGGACTTACTCCTGCATTTAATTCAGGGCTTATTACTAAGCTAGATACTACTGGTAAATCAAAGCTTAAGATTTCTGTTAAAGTTAGTATATGGTCAAATACCTTTGCCTTCGTTGGATTGTATAATGCGACCGGTGCAGTTGCTCCAATAGCCGGTTCTTGTGTTGGACCTTCGTCAACAGGTGCTATTAGTGTTGCTGACTTTGTGTATTACACAGGAGCTAACCCTACTGATGCGACTTACTACATAGGTTTTGGTGTAGTTACTTCTGGCTCAGCTCATGCTTATGTTAATAGTACTGATGGTACCAATAATCCATTTCTTATTACTCAGTCCTCTATAACAATCGAAGAGATTCTTTGATATGTCCGAGTTCAAACAAACATCATTCTCTGGTGGTCTTAATCTACTGCTAGATGATACTCGTCTGCCTGTCTCTCTCAAGTATAAAGAGGGAGACAGTCCTTACGATATTACATACAATCAGTATAGGATAGGCAGAAACATCCGTACTCGGTTTGATGTTTGTACTCCTGTCAAAGCTCCTGCCGAGGATAAGTTTGCACCAGCTGGGCTTAAACAAGCTATACTAACATTCGGTAACTTTGTAATACTCTTCGTCGCAGGGAAGGGATACTGGAGATACAAGACACAGATATCATGGACTCAGATTGTTGGGTTCAGTATGTCTGCTACTGCCCCTCGTTACTGGACTGTTGTGGTTCCTTTGTACACAACTAATTATGTCCGCTTTGCTATACCAACTGACACTGGTAAGCCAGCTGATGCAGCAGCAGGGATTAAGAAACAAGAAGCTGGTAATGTAGCTGGTACTCTTGGGAATGTGTCTGGTCTACTGGTGCAAGATGGCATCAACCAGCCTCAGTTTATTTACCTCGACAGCAACAACGTTGTCCAGTGTAGGACAACGCAGACATATAGTCAGTGGGACTTTACTCTTGATGGTGGTGGTACTGTACTAGTAACAGACAACAGAGAGTATGTTCCTGTTGGTACATTCATGGAATGGTTTAATGGGATACTATTTATAGTTGCACCAGACAGTACACAGATATACAGGTCTGTCTCTGGTCGTCCACTGGACTTTGTTGTCAATGTTGCTCCTAATGGTACTAAAGGTGGAGATGCTTCTACCGTAGCATATAGTGTGGGTGTCAGTGGCATAACTGCTATTAGAGCAATGCCCGGCAACTCACTCTTAGTTGCAGCTGGTGGTTCAGCTTGCTTCTCCGTCACTTTGAATCAAACCCCTAATGCTCCTACACTCTTTGGAGAATATACATTCAATAGAGCATTACTCTTTAATTCTAACTGTATTACAGAGCGCGGGATTATAGATATCTCTGGCCCTCTTAGTCAAGGTGGTAGTGCAGGTGACTCTGTATTCATTGATGCGAATGGTCTTCGTAGCTTTAATGCTATTGAATATCTACAGAATGAAGGTAGGAACTCTGTATTCTCATCTGTAATCCAGTCTTTGTTCAATGGAGTAGTACAACAGAACAACTTGTGTGCTGCTATCAACTTTGACAACTATGCTATCTTCTCAGTCAATACTGTAATGGGATATGTACTCGTTATCTATGATACTATCACTGGTAACTATACTGCAATAGATTCTGACCAGATTGGTAACAATGCTGTCAAACAGTTTGCTGCTATCCAGATTGACTCTTTGAACCTATATGCTATCACGTCAGACGACCGTGTTATACAAGTATTTGGCTCTACTGAAGCACTTCAGGGTATCATCCGTCTAGGTGCTGTATGTACACAAGACCCTAAGAAAGAGATTAAGGTGACGAATGTTAGAGCTATCTTCACTAACATCACACAAGACTTCTCTATCACTTGTTCTATCTTCACGAACAACAGACTAGATGGAGAGATAACTACTAAGATAGCTTGTCCTCCATACACTGATGGATATACTGGTGAGTCTATCGGAAGTGATGTAGGTACACAAACTAACAGTATTGTATTCCCATTCCCTAATGCTTCTCAAGGTTGGAAGTGTTTCCCTGTTATCACATGGACTGGTGGAGCATCCTTAGCATCAGTATCTATCTCTACACAAGATGCTACTCCAATGCAACCTCCAATGACTCAAGGTGTAGTTCAACAAACATAATACTATGGCACTTAAAGATATACTCTTCCGCGCCGGTGCAAAAGCAGGTCTTAATCCCCAAGTACCTGACCAACGTACTACGCTCTTGCGCTTCGTCAATGAGGCAGCTAGAGAGCTATATGACCAGTCAGACCCTCCCGGCTCTTTGATGGAACAGGTGTTCAAAGTTAATGGTGACCAGACTATCTCTTGTCCCTCATATGTAGGTCAAATTAGGGGAATGCGGGAAGTAGATAGTCAGATAACTTGGTCTATCAATCAGCTTCGTCCTCGTTATAATCAGTTCAACTGGCCTGATAGCTGGCGTAACCTTCGGTTAAAGAATACACAAGCACTGATGGCTACTGTTACTAATGCGTCTGTTGGTATACTGACTGTCGCTGCTGTCGAAGCTCCGCCCATCCAAGTAACTCTTACTGGCCCTACTGCTACTGCTACTTCAGTATCTGAGACTGTGATAATGACTCAGACTACTATGCAGACTACTAATACTTTCTTAGACTACACTGCTGTCAAGAAAGATAGAGTCAATGGATACGATGTCACACTGTCTGACATAGATGATAAGCTACTGACTCTAATCCCTAACAACCAACTAGCTGCTCAGTACCAGATTATCGATGTATCTATCTGTCCTTGGTTGTCTGTTAGTACTAATGTACTAGAACACTATGTTGAGATTCTCTTCAAGCAAGCTTTGAATGAGTTATCGAATGATGGTGATGAGTTCATCTTCGGTAGGAAGTATGACGACATCATCATTAATAAAGTATGTCAACTCTGGTTTGAGGAACAAGGTAACCCAGTCTTAGCTATGAGCTTTGATACTAAAGCTACTCGCTCTCTAGCTCGTAAGAATGAAGACCAGAACAGAGCTACTGAAGATATGATATCTATCGTAGCTCATCCTCATGATGTCCTACTCCCTCGTGTAAGAGCTGGAAGAAAGAAATACTATAGAGGCTACGGGTCTAGGGGTTATGGATACTAATATCGGAACTAAGCTTTCCAAGGGTATGGAACTACAATTTAAGAACTTGGCATGGAATTTGCTATTAAGAGTGTGTATGAAATACTCTAATAGTAATAATAAACAAATACACCAAGTAACAACAACAGACGAAGTGTTAAAGCTAAGACAACAAGGCTTAAGCCATAAACAAATAGCAATAAAACTTGGATTTAATCGTTGTACAGTATCCACCTTTATTCGTAAAAATAACATTGATAAAGATATACAATGGTGCAAACCAGAAGCAAATACAACCTCCTTTAAAGCTAGAATTGATAATGGGGAACAAGGTATAGTAGAGGAATGGCTAACCACTAAGGTTTATCCTTTCATTAAAAAGACAAAAGAATGTTGGGAATGGTCAGAGAAAACTAATACTAAAGGATATGGTCATGTTAATGGAATACTTAATAACCCTATAACTTTGCATAAGTTAATGTATGCTGTTAACACAAACAAATTAAATAAATATGGTATCCCGTGCATAAGTGGATTTGTATTACATAAGTGTGATAATAAGCTATGCTGCAATCCAGCTCATTTGTATGAGGGGACTGCTAAAGACAATTTTGAAGACATGAGAGAAAGAGGACAGTTATCTAGCGTTATGTCAAACCAAAAGCTTGTATCAGATGTAATTACTATTGATGAGATGAAGAGATTGTATTATGAAGAAAAGTTAACACAGACAGAAATAGGAAATAAACTTGGGTTTAAGCAGGTTACTGTATCTGCTTTTATGAAAAAGTATAATATATAATATGCACTTCCGTGACTATGCTAAATTAAAGATGGAGAGAGATAACATGAAGCATGTTATTAACAATGGGAGAAAGGGTACACTATACCATGCTTTAGCTATGTCTCGATACAACAAAGCAGCGAAAGATATCAAAGCAATCTTCCGTATACCTAAAGCAAAATGAGCGCAAGACAATACAAGTTAGCTGTTGGCACAGAACGTGCTGCATTATGTGAGGACATGAATCCTACGTTCAAAGACTTACTTGATTTCATTCTGTTACATAAAGAGGATAAGACTTTTGTAGGATACTCTTTCTTAGATATTGCTAACCTATTAAACAAGGCTTTGAAAGAACAGTCCTTATTCTTTGAGCAAGATTTAGATGGTAAGATAGCTGGAGTAATAATCGCGGACATTAGTCACAAGGATAAGATAATCTATGTCCAAGAGAACCTTGCCATGTCAATCTCTAGGCTAGGACGATTCGCTCTCAAAGCTAGACAGAACTGGCCTGACTACAAACTAGAGTATACTAAGCATGGTAAGTACAAGAAACCAAACACAGATGAACTTTACAAAAGACTTTTATGATTAACAACTACAAGATAGAAACAAAGCTAGGACTCCGATATTACGGTGGTGGTACTAGTTCATCTAACCAACAGGGACAGTCAACTAGTAGTGGTTCTTCATCTGGTGTAAGTACATCCATGTCAACCCCTCAGTTGACTCCAGAACAGCTCCTGTCTCTATATAACACTGCACTTCCTCAGATGCTATCTACTGCCGGCAAAGCTACTCTTTCAGCTTCGCCTACCTCTGATGCACTAGCAGCAGCTAATAAGGGGGGTGCTGAGGGTGTCAATGCTATTAATCTTAATGGCCTAAGTCCTGGGGAAGCTAATGCGATTGAGAGAAGTTCTAACCAAGGACAATTCGCTAGTGGTAATCTCGGTAACTCTAATGCTCTCAATACAGCATCGAATGCAATGAACTTTGGTGGAGCATTTAATAACAAGATTGGCATACTTAATAATGCTACTAATGCAGCTTCTGGTGCTGCTAATGCTGGCTCCTCTGCTCTTGGTGCAACTGCCGGAACATTTGCTCCTATTGCGAATAGTGCTACTGCATCTACTTCTCTGTCTAACTCCATCTTCGGTTCTAAGAATCAGTCACAGTCTGCTAACTCTGGCTCATCTGGCTCAGTACAAGCTAACCTATGTTACTTGACTACTGCTTGCTGTGAGCATAAAGGGTTACCAGACGATTGTGATGAACTAACTACTCTCCGCGCTTTCAGGGATACATATGTGTCTAAAGCAATGGTGGAACAATATTACAGACTGTCCGACACGATTGTGCCAAAGATTAAAAATAATACTGTCATACTGGACAATATCTATCGGACAGTCTCTCAATGTGTAAGAGACATCAAGGTTGGTGCTAAGGTGATGGCTCTAAAACGATACAGTAACATGGTTGAACAGTTGAAAGGACTGTGATATATGGATGCTTTTAATCCTACTCCTGTGTGGCAAATGTACAATCTACCAGCACCTTCGAGCGGAGGTGGGGGAGGAGCTGTGATACCTGCTATTGGTGGGATGGAAAGTCCTGGTCTTATGCCTAAGATTGGGGGAGGGTTAGAAGGAGCACAACAGAAGTTAGGAGATGCAGGAGATGTTGCTACCCGACTAGGTGCAAAAGACCTTGGAAGTAGTCTTACTGGAGCTAGTGATGCTCTCTCTAAGAAAGGTATTATCTCAAAAGTTATGGGAATAGTTGGATTATAATTTTATGTCATTACTAAATGTATTACCAATCATCGGTCACGGTATCTATGGCAGTGGGCCAAAGATAGATGCTGATGGAAATGTACGCGAGCCTGGATTCTGGGAGAACGCATTAGCTCCTGATGTTGCTTCACAAGAGATGGAGTTACGTAATCAACAGGCTATTGCTCAAAAGAAACTTCAGACTCAAAGAGCAATAACTGGAAGTGAGGTTGATACACAACCTTGGGAGAACAATCCTAACTTAGGACGCTTTGGACAACCACAAGCTAATGTAGATAAGTCTGTTGGTAGTCAGCTAGGTACTGATGGACTATATGCTAGTATGATTCCTAAAGGACAGCCAGCTGATTATCATGAGTTCTCATCAGGTTCTCCTACTATTGCTAATGTCAATAACATGAACTTAGCTGGTAAAGAGAGGAGTGCTTGGATAGACCAGACTATTAACCCCGACTTGTCCCCTTTACACTTAGCTCCTAATGCTGTTGCATCTGGTCAACTAGGAACAGGACTACTCCCTCGTACTGGCGCACTTGAAGCACGAGCGGCTAATACTACTGCAGAAACTGGACTAGGTGAGGCTAAGTTTAAACAATCAATGCAACCTAGAGAGTTTGAGATTGCTAAACAAGACCAGATTAATAGACTTGCTCAGGTGACTAGTTTACACCCACTTGACATAGCGCACTCCATCAATGTTCTTAGGGGTCAACTTGGACGTGACCCCACTGATCAAGAGACTCAAGACTATGTTGCTCAGACTCAACACATGGCAGCCATGTTTGGTCTTAATGAACAACCTTTGAGACAGTCAACTCAACGCTTACAAGACATTGCAGAGAACTATAACGCTGGTATCATACCTACTCGTGGTACTAATATACCGTTTGGCTCACGAGTTAGTACTACTGGAGTAACTGATGTGCCTGGAGTATTACCTGCCTATGCGAATATGTATCGCATGATAAACGCCAAAGCTGGTACTGGGCTTGATGGTGTAAAGAGTCCTAGTGGTTATAGCACTGACTTACCCCCGCCTGAGATTAAAGCTGGTGCATATACACCCGGTTCTGGTACTACTACTTCAGACGATGATGGTAAAACAAAAACCCATCCAGATGCTGTCGTTGGTAATAAAGATATAGATGCATTGGTACAAGCTGCAAAGGATGAGTTAAAAGCTAATAATGGCAAACCTACCCCTCGCTATGCTGTTATTGCTCAACAATTAGAAAAGGCGCATACTGCTCATAAACTACAAGAACAACTAAATCAAGCTAGGCGTCCTGCTAGAGGTACTCTTTGGGATAAGTATATGAATACATTTGGTTCTGTACTAAATGATGATAATACACTAAACACCACAAGTGCTAATAGATTAGTACCAGCTACTCCATTTGTTGC